>Ga0075364_10000547_pt1 | contig 19215 bp, 20 predicted proteins | sample EndMetdeltDD1764_FD_71517 | JGI IMG/M metagenome (GOLD analysis project Ga0075364, IMG submission 71517) | Populus endosphere microbial communities from Tennessee, USA - Endosphere MetaG P. deltoides DD176-4 | ecosystem: Host-associated > Plants > Roots > Endosphere | place: USA: Tennessee...
CATCGAGACGTTCCGGAATGATCACCTTGTCGACCGTGCCGTCGGATTTCAGAACGATCTTGCGTTCCGGCATGTCGAGTTCGAGCGGTTGGCGGCGGTCGCGACCGCGCTTCATGACCTCATAAGCATGCCAGAGCGGCTTCAGGATCGGTTCGAGCAGCGGGCCGGTCTTGTCGTCCGGCTTGCCGTCGATTGCTGCCTGCGCCTGCTGATAGGAGAGCTTTGCGGCGCTCTTCATCATGATGCGGTGGAACGTGTGGCCGGCTTTGCGGCCTTCCTTCGAAAACGTCATGCGCACAGCAAGGGCCGGGCGGTCTTCGCCTTCACGCAAAGAGCAGAGATTGTTGGAAATGCGCTCCGGCAGCATCGGCACGACGCGGTCGGGGAAATACACGGAATTGCCGCGCTTCAGCGCCTCGCGGTCGAGTTCCGAACCGGTGCGGACGTACCAGGAGACATCGGCAATCGCGACGGTTACGATGACGCCATCCGGATTGTCCGGCGAGGTGTCAGGCTCGGCGTAAACGGCGTCGTCATGGTCCTTGGCGTCTGCCGGGTCGATGGTGACGAGCGGCAGGGAGCGCCAATCTTCGCGCTTCGACATGTTGGCCGATGTTGCGGCCTCGGCCTCGTTCATCACCGACTGCGGGAAAATATGCGGAATGCCGTGCGCATAGATGGCGATCATCGAGATCGCCTTTTCGCTGGCGACCGAACCGACGATATTCAGCACTTTTGCGCGTGTCAGGCCAAAACGGTTGCCGCGCAGGATATCGGCCTCGATCAGGTCGCCGTCCTTGGCGTTGCCGAGATCGTCGGCGGAAATCTGCATTTCTTCGCCGCGCCGGTCGATCGGCATCAATCGCGCGCCGCCTTCCGCCATCATGCGGATAACGCCCAGCGAAGCATTCTGGCGCTTGTCGATGACCTTGATAACACGAGCAGTATAGGCAGGACCGGAGCGATCCTTGTTCGGAAAGATTTTTGCGAGGATACGGTCGTTTAGGCCGGCAATCGCCACCTTGCCCTTGCCGCGCTTTTCCGATGTCTGTCGGATCAGCACAGCCGGTGCCGCGCCGGCATCGTCCGGCCATTCTGCTGGGCGGCCGATCAGTTCGCCATCCTTGTCGCGCGTGGTGATGTCGAGAACGGTGACCGGGGGCAGGGCACCCGGCCTCGACAGCGACTTGCGGTCCTTCTTGAGCAGTCCCTCGGATTCGAGATCGCGCAAAAGATCCTTCAATTCGACGCGGGTTTCGCCCTTCAGGCCAAAAGCCTTGGCGATCTCGCGCTTGGAGGCGCGATCCGGGTTGTCGGCAATGAATTCCAGCAACACTTCGCGCGGCGGGACAGCCCCGTGGACGATGGCGGAGCCACCGCTTGCCACCTTCGGTTCGCCGTTGGCGCGCCTGTCGGTGCGCCGGTTGTTCGGCTTGTCTCCGGTATGGCCCGGTTTAGTCCTGTCGCGCGGTGTCTTCACGTGGTCGTCTTCTTTGCCTTGGATGCGGCAGCTTTTGCCGGGGCTTTTTTCGCGGCAGCCTTTTTCGGGGCGGCCTTTTTGGTTTCGCCGTCAGCAGTCTTGGCGGCAGCCTTGGCCTTTGCAGGCGCCTTGGCTTTCGCCGGTGCCTTCTTGGCCTTGCCCTTGGCCGGTGTCTTGCCGCCCTTTTCGACGATCAGCGCCAGCGCTTCTTCCACCGTGACTGACTGCGGATCCTTGCCCTTCGGCAGGGTGGCGTTGACCTTGCCCCAGTTGACATAAGGACCGTAACGTCCGTCGCGAACGGTGATCGGGCCACCGTCCGGATGTTCGCCGAGTTCCTTCAATGCTGCCGGCGTGCCACGCCCACGACCGCCTGGACCCTTGGCTGCCTTTTCGGCAATTACGGTGACAGCGCGGTTGAGGCCGATGGAGAACACGTCCTCGATGCTTTCGAGATTGGCGTAACCACCATCATGCAGCAGGAACGGTCCGTAGCGGCCGAGACCGGCGGAAATCATTTTGCCGCTTTCCGGGTGCTGACCGACATCGCGTGGCAGATTGATGAGGGCAAGCGCCTTCTCATGGTCAATATCTTCCGGTCGCCAGCCCTTGGGCAGCGACGAACGCTTGGCTTCCTTGCCTTCGCCGCGCTGGATGTAGGGTCCGAAACGGCCCGAGCGCAGTGTCAATTCTTCGCCGGTCATCGGATCGGCGCCAAGTGCCTTCGGCTCGTTGAGGCCCGATGCGTCGGCCTCATTGCCATCGGACGACAGTTGGCGAGTAAAATTGCACTCTGGATAATTCGAGCAGCCGACGAAAGCGCCGTATTTGCCGAGCTTGAGCGACAGGTTGCCGGTGCCGCAAACCTGGCAGATGCGCGGATCGGAACCGTCTTCGCGGGTCGGGAAGACCAGCGGCGCCAGCGTCTCATTGAGCGCGTCGAGAACGTTAGTGACACGCAGTTCCTTGGTGTCTTCGATCTGGGCAAAGAAATCGGTCCAGAAATCGCGCAGAACCTGCTTCCAGTCGAGTTCGCCGGCAGAAATCCGGTCGAGCTTTTCTTCCAGATCGGCGGTGAAATCGTATTCGACATACTTCGTGAAGAAGCTTTCAAGGAACGCCGTCACCAGCCGGCCCTTGGAATGCGGGATCAGCTTGCGTTTGTCGACGACGATATACTCGCGATCCGAAAGCGTCTTCAACGTCGCGGCATAGGTGGAAGGACGGCCGATGCCGAGTTCTTCCATCTTCTTGATCAGCGAGGCTTCCGAATAACGCGGCGGCGGCTCGGTGAAATGCTGGGTCGAACTGACCTTGTTTTTGTCGAGCTTTTCGCGGGCATTGATCTGCGGCAGGCGACCATCTTCATCGTCGTCCTCACCTTTTTCGCCGTCTTCCTTCTGGTCCATGTAGGCGCCGAGGAAGCCGTCAAAACGAACGACTGAACCAACAGCACGCAGACCCGCCTTCTGGCCATTGTTGTCGGCGATAATCTCGACCGTGGTGCGCTCGATTTCGGCCGAGGCCATCTGGCTGGCGATACCGCGCTTCCATACCAATTCGTAAAGACGCAGCTGGTCGGCGTCGAGATACTGACGCACCTTGTCCGGCGAGCGGTTGAAGTCGGTAGGGCGGATGGCTTCGTGCGCTTCCTGGGCGTTTTTCGCCTTTGTGGAATAATGACGCGCCTTTTCCGGCAGGTAACGCTGACCGAACTTGTCGACGATGGCGCTGCGGGCGGCATCGATCGCTTCCGGTGCCATCTGTACACCGTCGGTACGCATATAGGTGATCAGACCTACCGTCTCGCCGCCGATATCGAAACCTTCATAAAGCTTCTGCGCCACCTGCATGGTACGCGAGGCGTTGAAGCCGAGATTGGAAGAGGCGGCCTGCTGCAGCGTCGAGGTGGTGAACGGAGGACCGGGATTGCGCTTGACCGGCTTTGCCTCGACCGTATCGACGGTATAGGCCGCACCATCCAGTAGCGCCTTCAGACGGCTTGCTTCCTCACCGTTCTTGATGCCGCGCGGCGGCAGACGCTTGCCATCGGCAGCCGTGAGCTTTGCCTCGAATTCGTCACCGCGCGGCGTCTTCAGGAGTGCCGAGAGGTTCCAGTATTCTTCTGAAACGAAACGTTCGATTTCGTTTTCGCGGTCGCAGACGAGACGCAGGGCGACCGACTGCACACGGCCAGCGGAACGAGCGCCTGGCAGCTTGCGCCACAGGACAGGAGACAAGTTGAAGCCGACGAGGTAGTCGAGTGCGCGGCGGGCGAGATAGGCATCCACCAGCGGCACATCGATATCACGCGGGTTGGCCATGGCATCGAGCACGGCCTTTTTGGTGATGGCGTTGAAAACGACGCGTTTTACCGGCTTGTCGCCCAATACCTTCTTCTTTTTCAGAAGATCGAGCACGTGCCAGGAAATCGCTTCACCCTCGCGATCCGGGTCAGTCGCTAGAAACAATGCGTCGGAGCCCTTCAAAGCATCAGAAATGTCCTTCATGCGCTTCTGCGATGCCGGATCGACCTCCCAGGACATTTCAAAGTCCTGATCGGGAAGCACGGAACCATCCTTGGCGGGCAGGTCCCGCACGTGGCCGAAGGAGGCGAGAACCTTATAGCCCGAGCCGAGATACTTATTGATCGTCTTGGCTTTGGCTGGAGATTCTACAACGACTACATTCATCTTGCTTTTCTCTGGAACGAGGCAGGCCACCTAAAAACCGCAGAACAATCGCGATTGGGCCGAATTCTGACCTCCCGACATGGAGGGCGTTTGCGCTTGGGTCAAGAGGGCACGGCCAAATTAGCTTACTCAACCCAATTCAACCTTTGCGATATTTGTTGGTGGATGCAATTTTAGATAAATCAATTAGGCTTGCTGAAACGTGGGGTCGAATCGGGCGCATGGCTGCGGTTTCGCAGTCCGGGAACAGGGTGGTTGTCGTGCTTCTACATTCCAATAAGGGCGAAGAAACACATCAGAATATCGCTTATATCCATTCGATGCTGGGGCAGTTACGTCTGGTCGCGCAGACGGAAGGTGCCGACATGCTCACCTATCTGATCGATATGGCATACCTCGAAGCCGGAGACTTGCAGGCAGGGCGGTGCCCTTTGTCGCAGGTCAGACAAAGCAAGCCGGAGCCGAGATCCTGATCACGAAGCGAGGTTTTGCATCGAATGCGGCGGTAACTGGAGGTCTTCAATAGACAAGAGAGACCAGTCCGCCTGTATGGCGATGCAGGCGACCGGCCAGATCGAGTTCCAGAAGGATAAGATAGACAGTCGAGGCGGGCAGATCGGTGTGGCGAATGATATCGTCCACTTCCACCGGCGTGGGGCCAAGCGCGTTGATAATAATGCCGCGGGCATCGTCGTCGGGTGGCATCATGTCGCTGCTGCTATCCCTGCTCGGTTCCTCGACAATCGGTGGAGTGAAGAGATCGAGCTGTGACAGAGGGGCGAGTGCGGACAGCACATCTTCCGACCCGGTGGTGATGAGAGCTCCTTCCTTCAGAAGATTGTTGGTGCCGTAGCAGCGCGGATCGAGCGGTGAGCCGGGAACGGCAAAAACCAGCCGTCCGAAATCGGTGGCCATGCGCGCTGTGATCAGCGAACCTGAACGTTCTGCCGCTTCAACGACCACCACGCCGAGCGAGATGCCTGCGATCAGGCGGTTACGACGTGGAAAGTCGCGGGAACGGGGCTCCCAACCGAACGGCATTTCGCTGACGGCGAGGCCGCGACCTTGGGTGATGTCGTCGAGCAGGCCTAGGTTTTCCGGAGGATAGGGACGATCGAGCCCGCCAGCCAGCACAGCAATCGTGCCGGTGTCGAGGCTGGCGCGATGCGCGGCGGTATCGATGCCGCGCGCTAAACCCGAAGTGATGACGTAACCAGCGCGGCCTGCATCACGCGCGATCATGGCTGCAAACTTGGCACCGCTGATCGAGGCATTGCGCGAACCGACGATGCCGACGGATGGTTTTGTTGCTGCCGAAAGCTCGCCCTTGGCGGCGATCAGGGGAGGTGCGCCGTCGATCTGACGTAGCGCCGGTGGATAATCGGGCTCGCCGATGCCGATAAATACTGCCCCGTGGCGTAAAGCGGCTTCCAGTTCGCGCTCCGCTTCATCGCGAGATGCAATACGGACGGAACGAGTAGCACCGCCGCGTCGGGACAGTTCGGGAAGCGCTTCGATTGCTGCTTCGGCCGAACCAAAATGATTGATGAGATCACGGAAAGTGGCAGGGCCGACATTGTCGCTGCGGATCAGCCGAAGCCAGGAAAGTCTCTGGCGGTCGGTCAGCGCAATTCCCGTTCGTCCTGCGCTGCCCCCCGGCATTGTTTCCTCTCGCCGGCCTAACCCTTCTGGCCGATCTTGCTTTCGGTGCCTGCGATCAGGCGCTTGATATTGGCCTCGTGTTTCCACCACGAGATCACCGTCATAATGGCCATGACGAGCGCGATCCTAGGTTCACCTATGAACCACAATGCAACCGGAATAACAAGCGTTGCAACCAGAGCGGATAGCGAGGAATATTTTGTGATCTTTGCCATCGACAACCAGACGGCAGCAAAAACCAGCACCATCCACGGCGCTACGCCGAGCAGGGTGCCGATATAGGTTGCAACACCCTTGCCGCCCTTGAAGCCGAGCCAGACCGGATAAAGGTGACCCATGAAGGCAGCGAAACCGGCAAGCGTGCCTGCATCCTTGCCGAACAACAGATAGGCGATCACTGCGGCAGCCGTTGCCTTCAGGGCATCGAGCAGCAGCGTTGCAGCGGCGAGCTTCTTGTTGCCGGTGCGCAAAACATTGGTGGCGCCGATATTGCCGGAGCCGATCGAACGGATGTCGCCGAGGCCGGCGGCACGCGTCAAAAGAAGGCCGAAGGGGATGGAGCCGAGCAGATAACCGAACGCGAGTGCGCCGAGTGCTACGCCCCATGTGATCTGCCAGTTGAAAAGTTCGCTCACGCTTTTTCCCCCTTAAAGCGCATGCACGCAACGGCCGGCGACATAGGTGGCAACCACCCGGCCGCTGAAGCGGGCGTCGTCGAACGGTGTATTCTTGGAACGCGACAGCAGCATGTCCTTCGACAGCAGCCAAGGTTCTTCAAGATCGATCAGCGCGATGTCGGCCTTTGCGCCCGGCTTTAGCGTGCCTGCATCGAGACCAAAAATCTGTGCGGGGCGCGTCGACATGGCGTCGATCAGGCGCATCAGCGGAACCTGTCCGGCATGGTGCAGGCGAAGTGCTGCCGCCAGCATTGTTTCAAGGCCGACCGCACCGTCTGCGGCATCGGCAAACGGCAGGCGCTTGGTATCGACATCCTGCGGATCGTGCGAGGAAACGATGATATCGATCGTGCCATCGGCCAAAGCGTCCACCATGGCAACACGGTCATCTTCGGTGCGCAGCGGCGGCGACAGTTTAAAGAAGGTGCGATATTCGCCGATGTCGTTTTCGTTCAGCGTCAGGTGGTTGATCGACACGGCGCAGGTGGCGTTGGCGCCACGGTCACGGGCAACCCGCATGGCCTCGGCCGATTCCGGCACTGACAGTTTCGACGCATGATATTTCGCGCGGGTGAGCGCGGCGATGCGCAGGTCGCGTTCGAGCGGGATCAGTTCGGCTTCTTTCGGTACGCCGGAAAGGCCGAGCCAGCTTGCCAGCAGGCCTTCGTTCATGACTCCGTTGCCGAGATATTTTTCACGCGGCTGCAATGCGATGACCGCGTCGAATTCGCGAGCATAGGTCATCGCACGACGCAGAAGCAGCGTATCCGACAGACCCTGATGACCTTCGGTGAAAGCAACCGCACCGGCTTCCTTCAACAGACCGAGTTCGGTCATTTCCTTGCCGGCAAGGCCCTTGGTCAGTGCCGCGGCTGGATGCACATTGACGACGGCCTTGTCGCGTGCGGTCTTCAGAACGAATTCGACCAGCGCGATATCGTCGATGACAGGATCCGTGTCCGGCATCATGATAAAGGAGGTGACGCCACCGACGGCTGCAGCGCGGCTGGCGGATTCAATGGTTTCGCGATGCTCGGCACCGGGTTCGCCGACATGCACACGGGCATCGACGAGGCCCGGCGTGGCAACAAGACCCTTGCCGTCGCGCACTGTCGCGCCTTCCGGACGCCCCTGGTTCAGCGCATCGGCACCGGCTGCAAGAATGCGGCCATCCGTGCCGACGATGATCGTGCCGGTCTCATCCAGTTTGCGCGACGGATCGATGATGCGGACGTTTTCGATGACAAGAGGTTTGTCGAGAACGGGGGCGGTCATGCGCGTTCTCCATTGTTCTGCGAAAGAAGCAGGGTTTCCATTACGGCCATGCGTACGGCGACCCCCATTTCCACCTGTTGCTCGATAACGCTTTGCGGGCCATCGGCCACTTCCGAGGCGATTTCGACGCCACGGTTCATCGGGCCGGGATGCATGACAAGTGCGTCTTCCTTGGCCGCCTTCAGCTTTTCGGCGTCGAGGCCGTAGAAACGGAAATATTCGCGCACCGAAGGCACGAAGGCTCCGGCCATGCGTTCGCGTTGCAGGCGCAGCATCATCACCACATCGGCGTCTTTCAGGCCTTCTTCCATCGAATGGAAGACTTCCGCTCCCATCTCGGCAATGCCCGATGGCAGCAACGTCGAAGGTGCAACAACGCGGACGCGTGCGCCCATGGCGTTAAGCAGCAGGATGTTGGAGCGGGCAACGCGGGAATGCAGGACATCGCCGCATATGGCGACGATGATGCGTGACAGCTTGCCCTTGGCGCGACGGATGGTCAGCGCATCGAGCAGAGCCTGCGTCGGATGTTCGTGCTGGCCGTCTCCGGCATTGACGACCGAGCAGGCGACCTTCTGCGCGAGCAGTGCGGCGGCTCCTGCGGAGGAGTGGCGCAATACCAGCACGTCGGGGCGCATGGCATTCAGCGTCATTGCCGTATCGATCAGCGTTTCGCCCTTTTTAACGGATGAATTGCCGACCGACATGTTCATCACGTCAGCACCAAGGCGTTTGCCTGCCAGTTCGAACGAGGATTGCGTTCGCGTCGAGGCTTCGAAAAATAGATTGATCTGGGTAAGGCCGCGCAGTGTGGACGTCTTCTTTTCCCGCTGGCGGGAAATCTTCACGGCCTCATCGGCCTTGTCGAGAAGAATGGTGATGTCCTGTTCGGTAAGGCCCTTGATGCCAAGCAGATGGCGATGGGGAAAGAAGACCACGTAAACGTCCTCCGTGTCAGTCACGCGGTCTATAAAGAGTGGGACCGGGTGTCGCAAGCGCAGTCAGGGGTTATCTACGGCTTGTTTGCCTTATCAGGGCGTCATTTTCAGCTTTTTCGAGGAAAGCCGAAATTCACTCGGGAGCACCGTTCCCAGGTCCTGTAACTTCCGCTAGAACCGCCTCATGAATGATATGTCGCGCGACGAAGATAAATTTGCCGAACTCAACCAGCCCGGGCTCTGGAGCGGGATCAATGCGTATCGCTCCGATCCGCTGATCGTCGACCTGACAGCCGGTCTCAATCGCAGCCTGCGCGAGGAATATGATGCGCTCGGCCGGTATGTGACCTCGCCCGAAGCGCAGGATCTGGCGCGCATGGCGAATGAGAGCCCACCGAAACTGCGCACCCATGGTCCGCGCGGCGAGAGGCTCGATCAGGTCGAGTTTCACCCGGCATGGCATGCATTGATGCGCCGTTCCATGTCGTCGGGGTTGCATTCGTCGATCTGGGAAAGCGTGCCGGAAGCGCGCGGCGCTTCGCATCGTGCCCGCGCAGCCCGGTTCTATCTGACGGCACAGCTGGAAAGCGGCCATCTATGCCCGCTGACCATGACCAGTGCATCGATTGCAGCGATGATGGCGTCGCCTCGTGTCCAGAAGGAATGGGCGCCCAAGGTTCTGTCGCGCAAATACGATTCGTCCAACAAACCGGCGCTTCAGAAAAGCGCCGTTACCGTTGGCATGGGCATGACGGAAAAACAGGCCGGCACCGATGTGCGCGCCATCCGCTCGACCGGCGAACGTGTGGGCGAGGGCGTTTATCGCCTGTCCGGCCATAAGTGGTTCCTGTCTGCGCCGATGAGCGATGCTTTTGTCATGCTGGCGCAGACACGTGACGGCATGGGCTGTTTTCTGGTGCCGCGCCTTCTCGAAGACGGTTCGGCCAATGGCCTGCGTTTCCAGAGATTGAAGGATAAGGTCGGCAACCGGTCGAATGCCTCTTCCGAAGTCGAGTTCACGGATGCCTTCGGTTATCTTCTGGGCGAACCGGGTGCAGGCATCCGCACCATTCTCGACATGGTAACCTTGACCCGGCTCGATTGTTCGCTGGCCTCGGCCGGCATCATGCGCGCTTCCCTGGCTGAAGCCGTGCACAATTGCCGCGGTCGTAGCGCTTTTGGCAAGAACCTGATCGATCAGCCGTTGATGACGCGTGTTCTGGCGGACATGGCGCTGGATATGGCTGCCGCGACCGCGCTCGGTTATCGTCTGGCGGAAGCTTTCGACAAGGCCGGTACATCGCCTGCCGATGCCGCCTATGCCCGCGTCATGACGCCGGTTATCAAATACTGGAACTGCAAGATCGCGCCGTCGCTGATCTATGAAGCGATGGAATGCCTTGGCGGCAACGGTTACATCGAGGAGCGGCCGATTGCCCGGCATTACCGCGAAGCCCCGGTCAACGCGATCTGGGAAGGCTCCGGCAATGTGATGGCTTTGGACGTGTTGCGTGTCCTGTCGCGCGGCCGCGACCTGTTCGACATGGTGATTGCCGGCTTCGAGCGTGATCTCGGTGCATCCGGCAAGAAGACGGTGGAAGTGCTGCGCGCCGCCATGGCGCTGGCCGAACGCGACGAAGGTGCCGCCCGCTTGTTGATCGAGCAACTGGCGCTCGCGGCCGGTGCCGCCGAACTTGCAAGGCTGGGGGCCGGCAAGATCGTCGACGCTTTCGTTGAAACCCGTCTCGCCGGTGGCTGGCGTTCGACCTACGGCATGCTCGATGCGCGGTTCGATGCATCCTACATTGTCGATCTGCTTTATCCCGCAGCAAGCTGATAGCAGCCAACCCAACATTTCCACAGGCTTCGCCCCGCCGTTAACCATACGGCGGGGTTTTCGTTGCGGTCGGCTGTTTGCGCTCTAAGTTGTGGTTAACGAAAAATTAACCACGCACAAAGGAGTCGGGCTCGTCATGGGAACGACTTATTTCCATAACTGTTTGCTAATATCGGCGGTCGCGTTTTTCGCGATACTGGCTTTGGATATAGCAGTTCCGGCTGCTGTCCTGAGCGGGATGGCATTGTTGCGGTGGGCGGTGTCGCTGGAAATTGGTCCGGCGATAATGGCGAGGGGGGCCGCATGAAGTGGTTTCTGATTCTATGGGCAGGTCCCATCCTGCTTATCGGGGCGTGGTACGGTTTGTCGTATTACGACATCAGCTTCGGCATCTTCATGCTAACCCGTCAGGCGCATGAGCTGGTTTTCGATGTCTACAGCCAGATATTGGGCATTCCGGCGCAGGATATCCCGCCTCTGGTCGCGCGTGCGATCGTTGTCGATAGCCTGATCGTCTTCGCGATCATTGCGTTTCGTAAACGCAAGGCGATTGCCGCATGGTGGCGCGGCCGTCAGGTTTCCGAGGTTGTTCTGCCAAGCGACAAGAGCCTGTCCAGCGCGCCCTGAAGAATAAAGCTGGCAGCAGCCGAATCGATGCGTTCGGCCCGCTTTGCGCGTGAGACATCCATTTCCAGAAGCGCACGTTCGGCGGCAACCGTCGACCATCGCTCATCCCAGAAGATGAAGGGAAGGGTGGTCTTGTCCGCCATCGAGCGGACGAAGGCGCGGGTCGCCTGAACGCGCGGGCCGGCAGAGCCGTCCATGTTCATCGGCAAGCCGATGATGAAAGCCGCGACCTTTTCCTTTTCCGCAAATGCCAGAAGCAGTTCCGCATCCTGCGTGAACTTGACGCGTTTGAGGACCGGCCGCGGCGAGGCGAAACGCCGCCCGAGATCCGACATGGCAAGGCCGATCGTCTTGGTGCCGAGGTCGAGCCCGGCAATCGCCTGATTGGGCGAGAGTGTTGCGGCCAGTTCCTCGATTGTCAGCGTTGCCATGTCTCTATTCCCTGTTCAGCTTTGCTTATTCAGCTCTTTTTGCGGACGAATTCGGTGCGCAGCACCAGTCCCTTGATCGTATCATGCCGGCAATCGATTTCCTCCGGATTGTCGGTCAGGCGGATCGAGCGGATGACGGTGCCCTGTTTCAGCGTCTGGCCGGCGCCCTTGACCTTGAGGTCCTTGATAAGGGTTACCGCATCGCCATCGACAAGCACATTGCCGGCGGAATCATGAACGGCATTCTGTGCGGCGGCTTTTGCAGCCGCTTCCGATGCAGGCAGCCATTCACCTGTTGCTTCGTCATAAACATATTCGTCGTCGTTGCCGGCCATCTGGGGCTTTCCTTAAGGTAATGCAAAATGAAGTTTTGTTCGCAGTCTGTTGAGAATTCAGCAGTTCCGGTCGCTTAACCTACGGAATGCCTGCATGCAACCGAACAGCAACTGCCTTGCCACCACAGGTCTGTCGCATTGGCGACGTAATGACATACAACCTCATGCGCGATGTTGTTACTGCGTCGGTCCGTATTATATTCCAGCTCTCACATCCCAAGGAGTTACCCATGAAGCTCACCTGGCTCGGCCATGCCGCATTTCGTCTTGAAACGGCAAAGGCAAAAATCCTCATCGACCCCTTCCTGACCCATAATCCCAGCTTCGAAGGCCTCGACATCAAGGATGTGAGCGAAGGCATCACCCATATTCTGCTGACGCACGGTCACGGCGACCATGTGGGCGACACCGTGGCAATTGCCAAGGAAAAGGGCGCCGTCGTGCTGGCAAATGCGGATCTTGCCGCATGGCTCGGTAATCAGGGTGTGGAAAAGCTGGAAATGGGCAATACCGGCGGCACCGTCTCCTTCGACGGTTTTTCCGTGACGTTTACGCAGGCGCATCATTCTTCGGCACAGATTACCGAGGACGGCGTCTCTCATTCGCTGGGCAGCGCCAATGGCCTGATGCTGCATATCGAAGACGAGCCGTCGCTTCTGCATATGGGCGACACCGATATCTTTACGGACATGGGCATCATCAACGAGCTGCACGCGCCGGATATCGGCATTGTTCCGGTTGGTGACCGTTTCACCATGGGCGGTGCCGTTGCCGCACTCGCCTGCCAGCGTTTCTTCGATTTCAAGCATGCCATTCCTTGCCACTACGGCACCTTCGGTCTCCTCGATCAGACGCCGGAAAAGTTCGTAAAGGGCATGGAAGGCATGAAGACCAATATCGAAGCGCCGAAGCCGGGTACTGTCCTGAGTTTTGACTGAGGCACGTCCTGATCAAAGTCATGCCAGCGTTGCTGGCGTGACTTTCCCGACCGTTCTTAACGGGATTTGCCGACATCCCCCATGCTTAGGCAGTTGCGAAGGGCGGGCGTGGCCATTATAGCGGGGGAACTTCTTATTCCCTCGGAGAATGCCATGTCCGTCGATCTTGCCACCGTCAAGCGGGTTGCCCGCCTTGCTCGTATCGCTGTCAGCGAAGAGGAGGCCAATCGCATGGTCGGTGAGTTGAACGGTATCATCGATTTCGTCGAGCAGCTTTCCGAAGTCGATGTGACGGGCGTCGAGCCGATGACCTCGGTGACGCCGATGGACATGCGCAAGCGCACCGACGCCGTGACCGATGGCGACAAGGCCGACGATATCGTTGCCAACGCGCCGGAAACCGATCGCAACTTCTTCCTGGTGCCGAAGGTCGTCGAGTAAGCGCGTTTTCGCGCAATCCGCCCCTTTGACCCGCATCCGAAAGCCGCACCCATGACCCAACTCACCAGCCTGACCATTGCCGAAGCCCGCGAAAAGCTGACCTCGAAGGCGATCACCGCCGTCGAACTCACCGAGGCCTATATCGGCGCCATCGAAGCCGCCAATGCCACGATCAATGCCTATATCACCGTGACGCCGGACAAGGCGCGCGCCATGGCAAAAGCGTCCGACGAACGTATCGCGAGCGGCAAGGCCGGCGCGCTGGAAGGCATTCCGCTCGGCATCAAGGACCTGTTCGCCACCGAAGGCGTGCACACTCAGGCCTGCTCCCACATTCTCGACGGTTTTAAGCCGAAATACGAATCGACCGTTACCCAGAACCTCTGGGATGACGGCGCGGTCATGCTCGGCAAGCTGAATATGGACGAGTTCGCCATGGGCTCCTCCAACGAGACGTCCTATTACGGTCCGGTCATCAACCCGTGGAAGGCTGAGGGTTCCAACCAGCAGCTCGTACCGGGCGGTTCTTCCGGTGGTTCGGCTGCAGCCGTTGCCGCGCATCTGTGCGCCGGCGCTACCGCTACCGATACCGGCGGCTCGATCCGCCAGCCGGCTGCCTTCACCGGCACCGTCGGCATCAAGCCGACTTATGGCCGCTGCTCGCGCTGGGGCACTGTCGCGTTTGCATCCTCGCTCGATCAGGCAGGTCCGATCGCTCGTGACGTTCGCGATGCCGCCATCCTGTTGAAGTCGATGGCATCCGTCGATGCCAAGGACACGACTTCGGTCGATCTGCCGATCCCGGATTACGAAGCGGCTCTCGGCCAGTCGGTCAAGGGCATGAAGATCGGCATTCCGAAGGAATATCGCGTCGAAGGCATGCCGGAAGATATCGAAAAGCTGTGGCAGAAGGGCATTGCCTATCTGAAGGATGCCGGTGCCGAGATCGTCGACATCACCCTGCCGCACACCAAATACGCGCTGCCGGCCTATTACATCGTCGCCCCGGCCGAAGCCTCGTCGAACCTTGCCCGTTATGACGGCGTTCGTTACGGCCTGCGCGTCGACGGCAAGGACATTGCCGACATGTACGAAAAGACCCGCGCTGCCGGTTTCGGCACCGAGGTCAAGCGCCGTATCATGATCGGTACCTATGTTCTGTCGGCCGGTTATTACGATGCCTATTACCTGCAGGCGCAGAAGGTGCGCACGCTGATCAAGCGCGACTTCGAACTGGCTTTCCATGCCGGTGTCGATGCCATCCTGACGCCGGCTACGCCGTCGTCCGCCTTCGGTATTGCTGACGAAAACCTCGCAAACGACCCGGTCGCCATGTACCTGAACGACATCTTCACCGTGACGGTGAACATGGCCGGTCTGCCGGGCATCGCCGTTCCGGCCGGTCTCGACGCCAAGGGCCTGCCGCTTGGCCTGCAGCTTATCGGTAAGCCTTTCGAGGAAGAAACGCTGTTCCGCACCGCTCATGTCATCGAACAGGCTGCCGGCAAGTTCACCCCGGCCAAGTGGTGGTAAGCGGACCGAAAATTCGGACAATGACTGTCGCCGACCCTTGTGGTCGGCGAAGTTGTTTTAAGGGCGAAAAAGGGAGAGGCGCTTATGACATCAGCAGTAATTCTCATTGAAGCTCTTGATCGTCTGGCGACTGCCGGTTTTGTGATGGGACCGGAATGGGAAGCCGTTCACGATCTCTGTCAGGCGTATGAGGGTGAGCCGGATTTCGACTGGGGCCATGCGCTCTGTCATCGTATCGAAGGCGACGAGTGGAATGCCGGTTATTGGTATCGGCGGGCGAAAAGGCCGGTTGCTGGCGGTCAGTTTGCCGAGGAATGGGCCGGTATGCGGGCGGCGTTGACCCATGAAAGTTGAATATTTCGCCGCAGCCGGTTTCTGTGCTAGATTTCGCCCATGAGCGAACTCAAAGCCCAGATGACTTTCGAAGACCTGACGACGAATTCCGAAGGAGCGGAGCGCGTGCCGGGTTATGACGCCTGGGCGAGAGCCAAGATCGAGTTCGCGTTGAAAGAAGCCAACGAGCATCCTGAAAGGCGTATTCCGATGCGTCAGGTCTGGAAGAAGTTCGGCCTTGAAGATTAGTTTCTCCCCAAGAGCCGATAGGGATCTTGAGGGGATATTCTCCTATATTTCACTGAATGACATCGAAGCTGCACGGCGCATCATCATGCGGATATTGCAGTCGATCGCTATGCTTGAGCATTTTCCTCGGATCGGTCGTGTCGGCAGGGTTGCGAATACGTGCGAGCTGCCGATCGCGCGATTGCCCTATTATGCGGTTTATCACTTCGTCGATGGAACCGAGATCGAGGTGATTGCCATCATGCACGACCGTCAGCAATTTCCACCCAATGGCTGATCGAAAGACGGCCCGTTTGCTGGGCCGCCCTGTTTGACAGTGCTACCGATTGTCCAGCTCGGCCCTCACCAGCAGTAGTCCTCGTTCGGTGATGCGATAAGGTTTGCCGCCCTGCGAGCGGATCGCCTTCTTCTGTTTCAGTTTTCGAAATGTCGGCAAGTCGAGACGTGAGAAGACCCAGCCTTCGCGGGTGAAGAGTTGCAATGTTTCGATCTTATGATTGTCGTCACGAGTGATCTCGATCCTGCCGCCTTGGGCGAGCAGGTGGAGAATGCGCTGTTCGGCGCGGGAAATATCCATGATTTGATGTCCGGAGAATGCCTCATCAAAGGCATGCAAAAACGTAACCGGCGCTATCAGCGTCGGGGTTTGTCGTTTTTGTCTGGGCCGGCGGCAGCTAGGTGGGCCGGCCCCTTACCGGGTCTCTTTCGAGAACATCAAAACTCCATTGGTTATGACGATATTTTTATGAGGTTTTCCACTGTCGTCAAGAGTGGTTGCGGATCGTCAGATCAGGTTGCACTGGTCAAAGCCGGTCTGCGATGGTCTACTTGCCGCACAACAGGGGACGCCATGATCAGCATTCGCAATGCGCGTGACGACGAGACCGCAATTTTGAGGGAAATCGGGGTGAGGGCCTGGGAGCAGGCTGTCGCGCCTATCGGTGCCACCGCTGAAATGCGGGTCAATGCGGAAATGGCATTCGAAAATTTCACCAAATCATCCTGGCTGACCATTACGGTTGCGGAAGTCGATGGCAACGTTGCCGGTTGGGCTTCGCGCGAAGGGCTGGATGAAACCATTACCGATTTCTGGATCGATCCACCGTTTCAGCGTCAGGGCGTCGGCACGGCGCTGCTTGCCGAGGTTGAGGATGAAATCGTGCGGCAGGGTTTTGTTGTGGCTCGGCTCGAAACCCACGCGCGCAATACCGATGCGGTCGGATTTTTCGAAAAGAACGGCTATTCCATCAACTGGCTGTCCGTCGCTTATGCCCCAAAGCTCGATCAGGATGTGCAGTCGGTCGGCCTTTCCAAGCAGCTGGCCGTCGAAGAGCCGGTGACATATGGGCCGGGGCTCTGATCAGTTCAGCAGGGACAGAAGTCCCGCAGGCGCGAGCAGCCAGAACGCGGTGGCCATGACATGCAGGCCGACAATGAACATCAAGGTCGAACGGAAGGGCTCCTTGCGGGTCTTGTGCCGCAATATCTGTTGTGCGCTGACCGCACCGAGGCTGCCGCCGAAAAGGGCGAGCGTCAGCAAAGTGTTCTCGCTCACACGCCATTCGCCCTCTATCGCCGCCTGCTTGTCCCACCAGTAGATGCAGAAGACAATGATGTTGAAGAGAAGATAGATCAGGAAGAGTGTGAGGGGTTGTCCGCGTTGCATTTTTTCATGATGGGCGCTGCCGGTTAAGTTTCTATCCCATTCTTCCCCGCTGTTTTGCTCTATGGCGGGCCATGTGCTTGCACCGCCGCGCCATTTGCTCTACCTCCAGACATCAACGCAAAGACCATTTTACGAGCATCAGATGACCCTAGTCGACGTCCGTACCCCTGATCCGAAACGCTTCATTCCCGGCGCCACCGGCGATTGGGAAGTGATCATCGGCATGGAGGTGCATGCGCAGGTCCTGTCGAATTCGAAATTGTTCTCCGGCGCCTCGACAGAATTCGGCAAGCCGGCCAATGCCAACGTTTCGCTGGTCGATGCCGCCATGCCGGGCATGCTGCCGGTCATCAACGAGGAATGTGTTCGTCAGGCGGTGCGCACCGGTCTCGGCTTGAAGGCGCAGATCAACAAGCGCTCGATCTTCGACCGCAAGAACTATTTTTATCCCGACCTGCCGCAGGGCTATCAGATCTCGCAGTTCAAGGACCCGATCGTCGGTGAAGGCCAGATCGTCATCTCGCTCGGCCCGGACCGTCAGGGTCAGTTCGAGGATATCGAAATCGGCATCGAGCGCCTGCATCTGGAGCAGGACGCCGGCAAGTCGATGCACGACCAGCATCCGACCATGTCCTTCGTCGACCTGAACCGTTCCGGCGTGGCGCTGATGGAAATCGTGTCGAAGCCCGATATGCGCTCTTCCGACGAAGCCAAGGCCTATATGACCAAGCTGCGTTCGATCGTGCGTTACCTCGGCACCTGCGACGGCAACATGGACGAAGGTTCGATGCGCGCCGACGTCAACGTTTCCGTTCGCCGTCCGGGCGAAGGTTTTGGCACGCGTTGCGAAATCAAGAACGTCAACTCCATTCGTTTCATCGGTCAGGCGATCGAATATGAAGCACGCCGTCAGATCGGCATCCTGGAAGACGGTGGCGTGATCGATCAGGAAACCCGCCTGTTCGATCCGGGCAAGGGCGAAACGCGGTCGATGCGCTCCAAGGAAGACGCACACGACTACCGTTATTTCCCCGATCCGGACCTGCTGCCGCTGGAATTCGACGATGCCTTCATCGACGCGCTGCGCGCCGACCTGACGGAACTGCCGGACGACAAGAAGGCGCGTTTTGTGGCTGAACTCGGCCTGTCGATCTACGACGCTTCGGTTCTGGTTTCGGAAAAGGCGATTGCCGATTATTTCGAAGCCGTTGCTGAAGGCCGTGATGGCAAGATTGCCGCCAACTGGGTCATCAACGACCTGCTGGGCGCCTTGAACAGACTGGGCAAAGACATTGAAGAGACTCCGGTTTCGCCCGCCCAGCTCGGTGGCATCATCGATCTGATCAAGGCCGAAACCATCTCCGGCAAGATTGCGAAGGATCTCTTCGAAATCGTGCTGACCGAAGGCGGCGACCCGGCGGAAATCGTTGAAGCTCGTGGCATGAAGCAGGTCACTGACACCGGCGCCATCGAAAAGGCCGTGGACGAAATCATTGCCGCCAACCCGGATCAGGTCGAGAAGGTGAAGGCGAAGCCGACACTGGCCGGCTGGTTCGTCGGTCAGGTGATGAAGTCCACTGGCGGCAAGGCCAACCCGCAGGCCGTTCAGGCGCTGGTCAAGGCCAAGCTCGGTATCGAGGAATAAGGCCTGATGGTCTATTTCGTCCGAACAGCCGGCGAACGTGATGTCGACCAGGTGCACAAGCTCCTGGTCGAAACGTTTCATGCTGCCTATGACGGTTTCTACGGCCCCGAGGGCGTCGACAAGCTTTTGCAGTCGTGGAATTCGCCTGCCGCCATCAAGGAACGGATCGGCCGCAAGGGTGGCGAATATGTCGTGGCTGACAGCGGCCGCGATATTGGCGGCATGGGTTTTGCCGCACCCTATCCTAAGATGGACAAGACGGTGATGCTGCATCAGCTCTACGTCAAACCCTCCGCGCAGGGCGATGGCGTTGGCCGTGACATCTTCGCAGAACTCGAAACCTGCTTCCCCGATGCGGAAATCATGCGCGTTGAGGTGGCACTCGAGAACGAACGCGCCATATCCTTTTACAGCCGGCTCGGTTTTGTCGAAGTCGACCGTATGGAGGAGTTCGG
>Ga0075364_10000548_pt1 | contig 19213 bp, 14 predicted proteins | sample EndMetdeltDD1764_FD_71517 | JGI IMG/M metagenome (GOLD analysis project Ga0075364, IMG submission 71517) | Populus endosphere microbial communities from Tennessee, USA - Endosphere MetaG P. deltoides DD176-4 | ecosystem: Host-associated > Plants > Roots > Endosphere | place: USA: Tennessee...
GAACAGGTAGGCTCTATTCTCGATATAATAGAAACGCATAAAGAATGTTTACGCTATGACAAAAAACTAGAAAAATACGACAAATTTGCAACATTAGAACAAAAGTTAAAAGATGTAGGATATAGCTTACGCTTAGACACACCACCCGATTCTACCCGCCGTTATGCTACCGATCCAGGCCGAAGAAAAAGAGTGTCAAGTTCTGCTTCTTTATCGGGTATTCCTGAGGCAAATGATAATAAAGGAAAAGGAGTCGCTAGATCTGCTACTTTTAATAACCTTCGTAGCCCAAATTTTATCCAAGGAAGCATCGCCAGATCCAATACTTCTACTAGCAGTCTTGCTAGTAGAAATTCAATAGATGAAGATTCGGCGCTTGATTCAAATAGAATCCATCATCTAGAAAAAGAGCTTCGAACAGCAAACACAGCCAAAGACTCTGCTGTGCAAGCTCAGCAAGAGGCTGAGGAAAAAGTCAACGCGCTAGAAGAGCAACTTACAAAAATTAAAACAGATATTTCAACAACAAATGATGATAAAGCAGCCGCCGAACAAGCAATTGGAAAACTGAGAGAACTGCTTCAAGCAGCACAAGCCGAAGCTCAAACAGCAAACAGAGATAAAGACATCGCTGAAAGAACAAGCAGAGACCTTCAAAAACAGCTTGAACAAAAGCAAGCTACTGTTGACACAAAACAACGAGAACTGAATGACACCAATATAGCGAAAATAAGCTTAGAAACACGGCTTCAAACAGTAACCAAAGACAAAACAACAGCTGAACAAGAAGTTTTAACATTGAGAGGACAGCTTCAAGCAACAACCGAAGCTAAAGACGCTGCTGTGCAAGCCCAACAAACAGCTGAAAGAGAAATTGCAGCAATCCAGAGGACATTGGATATAAAAACTACAGCCAATAAAGAACTCTGGGACCGTTTTAAAAAATCAGACGGAGAGAAAGAAAAAATAGAGCAAGCAAGTGCAGAACTGCAACGTAAGCTTGAGGAAATTCAAGAAAAATCGGCTAAAAAAATCGAAGAACTACAAGCGCTACATAAGTCAAAAACTATAATCACTACAGACGTCTCGAGCCGTTTGGAAGAATCAAAAAAAGACCTTAAACGACTTGAAATCGAAAAGGCTGATATCGTGAAGCAAATGGACGGATTAAATGCTGAAAAGGAACAACTTATCCGAGAAGTTGAAAATCTAGAAGTGCAAATTAAGACCGCAAACGAAGCTAAAGACCTCGCTGTGACCGCCCAGCAAACAGCCGAAAGCAAGGTTTCAACGCTGCAAGAAACGAATAGAGAGTTGCAAACTAAGCTTGAGGAAGCTGAGCAAGAAACTGTGCGTGCTAAACAAGCAAATGCCGAATTGCAACGTAGGCTTGACGATGTTGAAGGTCAATCTCAAAAAGATAAAAAAGATCAAGCTACTCAAGCTGAAGTTCAAAAACCTCAACACAATAATCAAGATCTCCAACTGTTCCTGCAACCGTTACAGCGTGAATTGAAGCAACATAGCGATTTGTTAATACAAAAGAATTCTAGGTTGGCACTAGAAAAAGCTGGCATGATTTCGACTTTGTCTACATCATTAAAATTATTCGCTATGAATAATAGCAACAGAGAAGAATCCTTAGGAACATTAAAACAGCAAATTCAGGACTCGAGAAAAACCCTAGAGCAGCATAGAAATATAAGCAGTCGCCTGCTTTGTTATATATTTAGTTCTAAACGCCCGCTATTCAACACAGCGAGTGCTCGGCTTTTATCTCGTATAGAAAAAACTATCAGTCCTTTTGACACTCATCAATCCCCAGTTGAGCCATCAAATGTAACCGAAACAACGCGTCCGAATAAGAATGGGACAACGACTTGGCTAACAAACGGGATATTAAGTCATCGGCACCGTTAGTCATAAATAGGAAAGTAGTTATCTAGCACGAACTAATTAATATTCTTATTTAATACTAACGCTAAAAGCGCCTGCCTGATATAAACAGCGTTTTCTACCTGCTCAAAATAGGCAGCATACGGTGTTTTATCAATTGCTTTATCAATTTCACCGGCACGTGGTAAGGGATGTAATACCTTTAGGTTTGGCTTTGCATTTTTAAGCTTTGCTGCTTTTAACACAAATTGATTTTCTAATAATTTATGTTCATCCTTATTGAAACGTTCTTGTTGCAACCGAGTCATATAAATAATATCGACCTTAGAAATCACTTCGTCTAAATTAGCGTGTAAAGAAAAAGGTATGTCTTGACGATGTAATTCATCACAAAATGATTCGGGCAATGCAAGTAAAGGAGGCGCTACTAAAAATAAATGACAATGAAATAAGGCACACGCTTGTATTAAAGAATGAATAGTCCGCCCATATTTTAAATCGCCTACTAATGCAATAGATAATCCTTCTAGCTTGCCTTGCGTTTCTTCTATGGTCATTAAATCGGCTAAAGCCTGCGTGGGATGTTGATTTGCACCATCTCCTGCATTAATTACCGGCTTATCCGCTATTTCTGCCGCCAAACTTGCTGCGCCTTCTTGAGAGTGACGAAGTACAATCAAATCAGCATATTTAGAAATAGTTCTAATGGTATCACTTAAATCTTCACCTTTCGTGACAGAAAGATCGGCAGCATTGGAAAAACCAATCACTTGTGCGCCTAAACGCAGGGAAGCTGTTTCAAAAGATAAACGCGTACGTGTGGATGATTCAAAAAAACAATGCGCAATAATTTTATCCAGTAAATATTTCTTAGGCGCCTTATATTTAAATTGTTTTGCTAACTTTAATACCATATTAATTTGATCTAAGCTAAGATCGCGCATGGAAATAATATCGGTATCAAAAAGTAGATTAGACATAAATTAACTCAATTTAAATTAACTATTTTTTTCCTACTAAACTTTGCCATGAATCCACCGGCAACTCCTTGTCCCACAGCGTCACTAAGCCTTGTAGAAAAACTTGGGCAATTTGTGCATTGGTTACCAAGGGAATATGGTGATCAATCGCTAATCGCCGAATTACAAAACCATCCGTTCGTTGTAACCCCGTCGCTGAACTAGGGATATTAATAATGGCTGCCACTTTTCGCTGGCCAATCAAATGTTTAATATTCGGTTTTTTTGCTTCACTGGTTTTATTAACCAAGGAAGACTGAATGTCTTGCTGACTTAAAAACCGGTGTGTTCCTGCCGTGCTATAAATCAACCAGCCTTGTTCATCTAACTGCTTTATCCAAGGCAATAGTTTAGCTTTGTAATTATCCGCAATACTCAGCAGTATTTTCTTTTCGGTGATTGTTTGATCGGTCGCTAACCAGGCTTTATAAAACGCTTCGACTAAATCATCGGCGATACAAGCCACTTCACCGGTAGATGCCATTTCAACTTGCGCAACAGGATTAGCACCTTTTAAACGGCTATAAGAAAATTGTGCTGCTTTCACGCCAACATAATCCAACTCTAAGGTTTCATACTGCTGTGGCTGGTGCTTTCCTAACATCACTTCGGTGGCTATTTGAATCAAATTATGCCCGGTTACTTTGGAGACAAAAGGAAACGAACGTGAAGCACGTAAATTACATTCTATAACCTGAATATCATTATTTTTTGCAATAAATTGAATATTGAATGGGCCTGTAATATTCAATGCTTTAACAATTTGTCGCGCGATTTTTTTAGTGCGGCGTATGGTTTCTAAATACAATTTTTGCGGGGGCAATACAACTGTCGCATCGCCCGAATGCACGCCCGCATTTTCAATGTGCTCTGAAATCGCTTCAATAACAATGTTACCCTGCTGTGCTACGCCATCCACTTCTAATTCTTTTGCCTCTTCAACAAACTTAGAAATAACCACTGGGTGTTCTTGAGAAACTAATGCGGCCGCTTGCAAATGCTGTTGTAACGATTCGGAATCGTAAACCACATTCATTGCTGCACCGGATAGAATATAAGAAGGTCTAATTAATACGGGGTATCCTACCTCTGCTGCAAACGCCTTAGCTTTTTTTAAGTTAGTAATGCGCTCCCAAGCAGGCTGATCAATCGCCAATTTATTTAATAATGCAGAAAACTTTTCTCGGTTTTCCGCCTGATCGATAGACTTAGAATCGGTGCCCAATAAGGGATAGCCCTCTTTGGCTAAAGGTAGCACTAAATTATTGGCAATTTGCCCACCGACTGAAACAATAATCCCTTTGGCCTGCTCAAAATCGACAATATCCTGTATACGCTCAAAGGTCAGTTGTTCGAAATATAAGCGATCGGATTCATCATAATCGGTTGATACCGTTTCAGGATTTGAGTTGATAATAATCGCCGTTTCTTTTAAACGACGTAAAGTTTGCACGGTGTTAACCGCACACCAATCAAATTCAACTGAAGAACCGATAGCATAAGGCCCCGAACCTAATACAACAATAGGCCGCAAAGCAGCCGGCTTTATATCGTGTTCTACCGCATGGTAACTTAAATATAAATAATTAGTTTGTGCCGCAAATTCACCGGCTAAGGTATCAATCTGTTTTACATAAGGAATGATCTTATGTTTTAAACGCAAAGAACGAATCTGCTTAACAGATTTATTTTTTAGTTGTGCAATCGCTTGATCTGAAAATCCAGATTGTTTTAATTGGCGCAATAATTTTTGATTTAAATTAGTCTGTGTTAATTGCTTTTCTAAGTCCGCTATTGCGTGAATATGTGCCAAAAACCAGAGGTCAATCTGCGATAATTTTTGCGCCTGGGTAACTGAACCACCTTGCCGAAAAAACTGATAAAGCGCAAATAAACGTCTATCCGTTGCAACTTGCACTTCTTTTTCTGGATGTTTGATACTCTCAGTATAATCGCTTAAGCAAGAAGCACCGATATTTAACATGCCCACGGCTTTTTGCAAGGCTTCTGGAAATGAACGTCCTATCGCCATGACCTCGCCTACACTTTTCATTTCTGTACCAATCGTTCTTTCTGCTGCCTTTAATTTTTGAATATCCCAGCGTGGAATTTTAACCACAATATAATCCAATGCGGGTTCAAAATAGGCACATGTCACTTGTGTCACGGTATTTTTGAGTTCGTGTAAACAATATCCGAGTGCTAATTTAGTGGCAATAAAAGCCAAAGGATAACCGGTTGCTTTAGATGCCAAGGCGCTAGAACGCGAAAGCCTTGCATTCATCTCTATGACGCGGTAATCGCCATTCTCTGGATTAACCGCAAACTGTATATTACATTCGCCGATAATATTAAAACAATCGGCTGCTTTTAAAGCGATATTACGTAAAAATTGATGTTGTGCATTACTTAATGTCTGCGCTGGTGCAACGACAATACTTTCTCCGGTATGGATACCCATTGCATCCATATTTTCCATATTGCATATCGTTAATCCATTACCCTGTCTATCGCGTACGATTTCATATTCAAATTCTTTCCAGCCAAATAAATACTCTTCAATCAAAATCTGTGGGGAAGCCACTAAGCTTTCATGCGCACGCTGTTCGAGGGTTTCTTTATTCGGAATTTTTCCAGAACCTAAGCCTCCCAAAGAAAAACCAGAACGTAACATCACCGGATAACCAATTTTCTCAGCCGCCTTTAACGCTTGTTGCACGGTTTTCGCTGCGATACTTAATGGTGTTTTTACTTCAATTTTTTTTAGCGCTAGTTTAAAAAGATCCCTGTCTTCGGTTTGGCGAATCGATTCAACCGATGAACCCAATACAGTTACTTTATGTTTTTTTAATACGCCTTTCTCTTCTAACTGCAAACCTAAATTTAAAGCCGTCTGGCCACCAAAACCCAGTAAAATTCCATCTGGCTTTTCTTTGGCAATAATCCGTTCAACGGTGCTGAAATTTAACGGTTGTAAATAAACTTCATCCGCCAAACTCGCATCCGTTTGCACTGTCGCAATATTTGGATTGATCAACACGGTTTTAATATTTTCTTGCTTTAATGCCTTTATCGCCTGTGAGCCCGAGTAATCAAATTCGCCGGCCTGGCCAATACGTAACCCGCCTGAACCTAAAATTAATATCTTTTTGCCTTTAAATTGTTTTTTCATAAGTTTTTTATAGGGTGCGATAAAAGCGTTCAAATAACCATTGTGTATCCATTGGCCCTGGTGCAGCCTCTGGATGAAATTGAACTGAAAAAAAAGGATGTTCTGTATGCTCAATACCAGCCACCGATTGATCATTCAGATTACGAAATAATATCTTCCAATCGGCAGGTAATGTTTTCTCATCCACGGCATAACCATGGTTTTGTGAGGTTAAATAGCAACGCTGGGTTGGTAAATACATACAGGGCTGATTTTGCGAACGGTGGCCAAAAACTAATTTATACGTTTTAGCGCCCACCGCTAAAGCCATCAATTGCGTGCCCAAACAAATTCCAAAACAAGGCTTTTTCTTGGCTAATACTTTCTGCAAAATAGCCACCGTTTCTTGGCATAAAACAGGATCACCAGGACCGTTTGAAATAAATACCCCGTCATAATCCTCTTGGCTATAATCATAGTCATAAGGAACTCGCTTTATTTGTAGTGGATACTGCAGCAAACAGCGCAGTATGTTTTCTTTCATACCACAATCGACCACGATAATCTTTTTCCCGCCCTTTCCATAATAAATGGGTTCGCTAATAGTGACTTGTTTCACCCAATCAATCGTATCAAATTCTATAAACTCCGTAGGATTTTTAACAGAGTGTGTCATTATTCCCGGAATGACGCCTTTTTCGCGCAGACAATGTGTTAATGCACGTGTATCAACACCCGTCATATAAGGAATTTTTTGCTCTTCTAACCAAGCCAGCAGAGAACGCTGCGCCGAATCATTGGAATAAAAAGGCGCAAGTTCTGACATCACAACGCCTTTCACCTGTATCTTTGCAGATTCCCAAGTATCGGGCGCAGAAACACCATAATTTCCTATCAATGGATAGGTAAAACACAGTATCTGGCCAGCGTATGAAGGATCGGTTAAAGATTCTACATAGCCGACCATACCGGTATTAAATATGACTTCGCCTGTTTGATTATTAATTTGCGAGCCTGGTGAAAATCCTGCAAAACTTTCACCGGTTTTTAACAGTAATCGTGTTGATATTAATGATTTCATGGTTGCACTTGTTGATGATATTGAGACGCAAGATACGGATTCCACATCATCCCTGTTGCTGAAAGTGCGACATCTGCCCCCGCATTGAAAAACGCATTAAAATGTTCTGGCAATGTAATGCCCCCCATTCCTAGAATGGCTAAATCTAATTTTTGTTCTTGATTAATTTGGGAGATTTTATTAATGAATTGCAAAGCAAGCGCATAAATGGGATAACCAGAAACACCACTAAAAATTCGTTTTCCAAATGCGGGTTGCTGGGTTTGATCAAGCACACGCATACTAACAGAATTAATCGCACTAACACCGCTCGCGCCTGCTTTGGCTATTGCGGTTAAAATTTTACTCAGTACCGTAGCATCAGAAACTAAACCTATTTTAACCAGTAGCGGACAACGATTACCTACACGACTTAAAACACGGGAAATAATCTGATGTACTGCCTCTGCATCCTTATAAATAGGTTCTCCTGATTTTAATAAATTAGGACATGAAAGATTAAGCTCGATAATATCTGCATCCGCTTGTTGAGCAAACGCCGCTGTTTCAGCAAACTCCGTTGCAATCGCTTCTAGCGATTCGCCTTCGCCATAAACCGATACGATTAAAACCTGACCTTCTGATAAGCTATTTTTTGCAAAAGCTATATCTTGGATAATAATTTCAGGTTCTAAGCAGCCATTACCAAATGAATTGCTAATCGCAATTTTTTCTGCTGGAAGGGGGTTTTCTTGCGTATAAAGTGGTTTATCTAAATCCCATTCGCTCAGTACTGCCTCTTTAGCAAGATAAACAATGTTCGGCAATGGATGGCTAGGCGTAGCACGGCGTCGGATTGTTTTATAGGTTAATACATCGAATCCCAAACGAGCTAATAAGGCTATTCCTTTGCCCGTTGTCACGGCGCAAGCCGCTGCGCCAATGCTAGAAGCTAATGAAAAACCTAAGAATTGCTTCCATTGTGCTTTAGGGGGCCAAGAACGAGAAGAAGGGGTTATTAAGGAAAAAGGGGGATCGCTGAAGTTTTCTTCAAATGTTTTACGAAGGTCATAAAGAGGCGGCGAGACGCTACTCATGCAATTTTGCTAGAAATAATTTCGCCTATTTAAACCGATTTTAAAAAAAATACCAAGCTTTTTGTATATATTGCTGCTGAAAAGAGAAATTTGAACCTCTTAATACAATTTGCTGCTGAGAAGAGAGATTCGAACTTCTTAATACAATTTGGTGCCGAGAAGAGGACTCGAACCTCCACGGGTTTTACCCCACAAATACCTGAAACTTGCGTGTCTACCAGTTCCACCACCTCGGCTTCGCAAACAGATAGGTTTTCAGCAACCTTTAAAGCATTAAGTTGCTAATGGATAACCCGCTTCCAACCAAGCACGAACTCCGCCTGTCAAAGAAGCAACATGCTGATAACCCATTTTCTGAAGATTATCGGCCACTAAGCAAGAGCGAAAACCGCCACTACAATAAACAACAATATCCGCTGCATCATCAGGAATCAGTCTCTCAATATCACGTTCGATGGTGCCTTTGCTAAGATGAATCGCATTGGGTATTGCACCTTGCTTATATTCATCTAACTCTCGCACATCAATCAAATAAAAAGACACCTTGCTTAACTTATCAGCCAAGTCGCTGATGCTTATCTCTGTGATTCGAGATTTTGCATCCGCGACCAAGTTAATAAATCCTGATGTATGCTGTTTTATCACGATTGTATTTCGTTTTCCGTCTCGTTTGCAGTTTCGTTTACCGTCTCTAATTCATTTTCCTTCATGGTTAAACGAATGCGTCCTTGTCGATCAATCTCAAGAACCTTTACTTTAACGATTTGGCCTTCTTTTAATACATCACTCACGTTTTCAACGCGCGCATTAGAAATTTGTGAGATATGTACTAGACCATCACGACCTGGTAATACGTTAACAAACGCACCAAAGTCTGTGAGTTTAACAACAGGACCTTCATAAATAACGCCTACTTCAACTTCTGCCGTTACCTTTTTAATGCGCTCTATTGCATTTTGGCAAGCTTCTAAGTCAGAAGTAGAAATCCGGACAACACCGTCATCACTAATATCGATTAAGGTGCCTGTTTCTTCGGTAATAGAACGAATAGTCGCGCCACCTTTACCAATTAAATCACGGATTTTATCCGGATTTATCTTTAATGTAGTGATACGTGGCGCATAAGGAGAAACTTCAACCCGAGCACCAGGTAAAGCTTTTTCCATAATGCCCAATATGTGTAAACGTCCTTCTTTGGCTTGTCCCAATGCTATTTCTAAAATTTCTTTAGTAATACCATCGATTTTAATATCCATCTGTAAAGCGGTCACACCATCAGCGGTTCCTGCCACTTTAAAATCCATATCACCTAAGTGATCTTCATCACCTAAAATATCCGTTAAAACGGCAAAACGATCTTTTTCTTTTATCAAGCCCATTGCGATACCCGCAACATGCTTCTTGAGAGGAACAGCGGCATCCATTAATGCAATACTAGCGCCACAAACCGTGGCCATAGAGCTAGAACCATTCGACTCTGTGATTTCAGAAACAACACGTAATACATAAGGAAAATCAGTTTCACTAGGCAATACAGCACGTAAAGCGCGTTTCGCCAAATTACCATGTCCAATTTCACGTCGTTTAGGACTACCGACTTGCCCTGTTTCACCGACGCTATAAGGAGGAAAATTATAATGAAGCATGAAGGTTTCACGCGCTTCACCATCTAAAGCCTCTATGATTTGTGCATCTCTATCTGTACCTAACGTGGCAACCACGATTGCTTGTGTTTCTCCACGTGTAAACAGCACAGAACCGTGAGTACGCGGCAATAACCCTGGCTGGACAGTAATGGGACGTACGGTTGTTTTATCTCTACCATCAATACGCGCTAAACCATCTAAAATACGATGACGAACTATTTTTTCTTCTAATGATGAAAATAATCCTTGAATCGCTTTAGCATTAATTCCTTTTTCTTCATCTAAGTATTGCTGAGTCATGGCTTCACGTAATTCATCCAACTTGGCTTTACGATCAAGCTTTTCTGGAATTTGATACGCTTCAATGATTGATGGCTCAAATGCTTGTGTCATCGCCTGTTCTAAGACAGCATCCAAACGAGCGCTAGGCTGCCAATCCCATGCGGTCTTACCCGCTTCTTGTACAAGCGCTTTAATCGCTTGAATAGCGACTTGCATCTGTTGTTGTCCAAAGAGCACAGCACCTAACATGATTTCTTCAGAAAGTTCAGCTGCTTGTGACTCTACCATCAATACAGCATTTTCTGTTCCCGCGACGACTAAGTCTAAATCGGAGGTTTCAAGCTGTTTAAATGTAGGATTAAGCAGGTATTCACCCTGAGCATAACCCACTCTCACCGCACCAATAGGACCTTTAAAAGGTAGACCTGAAAGGGCTAATGCCGCTGAAGCACCAATCATCGCAGGAATATCCGCGTTAATCTCAGGGTTGGATGATAAGACCGTCGCAACGACTTGAACTTCGTTGTGAAATCCTTCTGGGAATAAAGGCCGTATTGGTCTGTCAATCAGCCTAGACGTTAAAATTTCTTTCTCAGTTGGACGTCCTTCTCGTTTAAAATAGCCCCCTGGAACACGGCCTGCCGCATAGCTTCTTTCCTGGTAATGAACGGTCAATGGAAAAAAGTCAGTTGTTTCACTTGCCTGCTTACGACCCACTACCGCAACTAATACTGTTGTACCTTCTAATGTCACTAAAACGGACGATGTCGCCTGACGAGCAATCGCACCCGTTTCTATACTCATCATATGGGCGCCAAATTGGAATTCTTTCTTTATAGGATTTAACACTTACATTCCCTCAAAAATAACAAATGGGCGAAAAATCCCGCCCATTTAGAATAAAACGTCTTCAACTGAATATTAATCGAAGAATAGTGGCTCAACGCTTAGCCACGCAAACCGAGTTGCTTGATCAAACCCATATAGCGTTGTAGATCAACTTTCTTTAAGTACTTTAACAATTTTCGACGTAAAGCCACTTTCTTTAATAGGCCCTGCCGAGAATGGTTATCTTTTTTATGTGCTTGGAAATGGCCGTTAAGTTGTTCAATAGCCCCCGATAGTAAAGCTACCTGAACCTCCGGCGAACCCGTATCGCCAGGACAACGCTGATATTTAGCCATTATTTCGCTTTTAGCCAACATAAAACCTTTTACCTCTTATAAATGACCCGCTATTCTATGCATAATCTTGTCCCCTGACAAGGCTTATTTGTCACTAATTTGCCACTAAATGGCTCTATTATTAGGGGGCACTCGTGCTAGAATGGCCCCCACACCGCCTCTCCAGTCCTTAGCACTAGAAATTATAAGAATTAGCAGATAAAATCACCGCTAACTAATAAGTGAACAATGATATGAAAAACCGCAGTATGAGCACTATCCTCAAAGGATTAATGGCTGAATTAGGGATAAATGAATCAGAATTGGCCCGCCGAACCGGGATTGGCCAACCTGTAGTACACCGAATATGCTCGGGTGAAACAGATAACCCTAAGGTCGCAACCTTAAGCCCTATTGCAACTTTCTTTGCTATTTCCATCAGCCAGCTAATTGGTGATGAACCCCTATCCACTGATCGTATTCCTGGCACTTTTAATCCCGACGCCCAAGGCTGGCGCCAAATCCCTCTTTTAGACTGGGAACAAATACTCGTTTGGCCTAATCTAAATAAAAAAACAGGCCCTTTACCCACCGTCTCTACGGATATTGAGTTAAGCCAGCATGCCTACGCTGTTGCGGTTAGAGACACTACCATGGAGCCTCGCTTCCCAGAAGGAACCGTTCTTCTCATTGACCCCGACTTAAAACCTAATAATTTAGATTTTAGTATCATTCATATTGATGGTCATGACTTACCAAATTTCAAACAAGTTTTAATTGATGGCGAACATACCATTCTTAAACCACTAAACACAGACTTTAAAACCTTGTTATTAAACAAGCCACATAAATTTTTAGGTGTCATGGTCCAATCCAGAATGGATTTTAAAAAAAGAAAATAGCATGAACGCAAAAAAGCGTTTTGCTATTTTTCAACGTTTTAATAAACAAAACCCTCACCCGCAAACAGAATTAGTTTACCGCTCGCCTTTTGAGTTATTAATAGCGGTTATTCTCTCAGCGCAAGCCACCGATAAATCAGTTAATCGTGCTACTAAAACCTTGTTTGCTGCCGCTAGCACGCCTGAGGCAATCGCCACGCTTGGCTTAGAAGGCTTAAAAAAACATATAAAATCAATTGGGCTATATAATACTAAAGCAAAAAATATTATTAATACTTGTGAAATTCTACTCAAACAACATCAAGGAAAAGTGCCAGAAAAACGTGAGCTTTTAGAAAAACTTCCGGGCGTAGGACGGAAAACAGCCAACGTCGTTCTCAATACCGTATTCGATCAACCCACCGTTGCTGTTGATACACATATTTTTCGTGTATGTAATAGAACCGGCCTTGCTAAAGGGAAAACACCGCTCGCTGTTGAAAAAACGCTACTTAAAACCATACCCAAACCTTATTTGAAAAATGCACACCACTGGTTAGTTTTACATGGACGTTACACTTGCTTAGCGCGAAAACCAAAATGCCCAGAATGTATTATTCAAGATCTCTGCGAATACTCTGACAAAACAACCGCCTCTTAAACTATTACAGTCATAATAGGTCTTTCAAGATGACATCAGCGCCTTGGGATAACAATTCTTCTGCCGCAGCAATACCTAATTTTTCAGCTTCGCTAATACGCCCATGCTTTTCTACTTTTACCAGCAAACTTCCATCTGGCTTTGCAACCAACCCTCGTAAACGCAATTGCTCATTGGGCAAACACTCTGCATAAGCAGCAATAGGAACTTGACAACTACCTCCTAACTGTCGACTTAACGCACGCTCAGCCATCACACAGTCATAAGTTGATTTATGATTTAAAATAGCCATTAGCGAGAGTAATTCGTTATCATCTGAACGACCCTCTATTCCCAGCGCCCCTTGACCTGGCGCGGGTAAAAAATAACTGGGTTCTAAATACTCGCTAATGCAGCTTGTTTTTTGCAAACGGATCAGACCTGCCGCCGCTAAAATAATGGCGTCATATTCACCCGCCGCCAATTTTTCTAAACGTGTTCCTACATTCCCACGCAACACTTGAACAGTAAGGTCAGGCCGCAAAGCCATTAACTGTGATTGACGCCTTAAACTCGATGAGCCTATATTTGATCCCGACGCTAATTGTTTTATATTTTCTCCTGATGTTGAGATCAAGACATCTCTCACATCTTCTCTTTCGCAAATAGCCGTTAGCTTTAATCCCTTTGCTAGATCCATAGGTACATCTTTCATAGAGTGGACAGCAATATCCGCATCGCCATTAAGCAACGCTTTTTCCAGCTCTTTAACAAAAAGTCCTTTGCCCCCTAATTTATTCAGTGAAGTTTCTAAGTGCCTATCGCCTTCTGTAACCAGCGGAAATAGCTCAATCCGCATAAAAGGATAATGCTTTTCCAATTGCATCTTAACTGCATTAGCTTGCCAATAAGCCAAAGGACTTTTTCGAGTTGCGATACGCAAATGTTTTCTTGCCGTCACAACAAACCTCTCTCAATAAAATATCGATGCAATGATTCTAGTTAGTGAGTTACAAACTGGATTAAAGTCTAATAATGCGCTTGTGTCCCTTTAATAAGCTCATCCTTTTGTTCCCACAAATGATTGAGCTTTTTCTGAAAGCTTGCACGAAATTGCCTATCATTTTGATAATCACCTAACCAATCCGGCGTGATAGGTATGGCTTCTATATCTACGGTTATTTTCTTTATATCCCCGGATAAAAAATGGAATAACCCAGATTTTTTCGGAGGGTAAATGATAGTTACATTGAGAATCTTATGAAAAAAATCGCCTAAAACCGCCAAGCTAAACCCAATACCAGTTGATTTAGGGCGAAGTAAATATTGATAGGGAGATTGCTGTGTTTGACGTTTCTTTTCGCTGAAGCGCGTCCCTTCAATAAAGTTAGCCACTGTTGTGGGCCTAGCCTTAAACCCTATACAAGCTCGCTTAGTTGCTTCAACATCTTTATTTTTTAACTCAGGATGCTTAGCTAATACCTTCTTGCTGTAACGATGCATGAAAGGAAATCCTAGTAGCCAACAAGCCCAACTCGCAAACGGCAATGTCCAAAGTAGCTCTCTTTTGAGAAAAAATTTTAAGGGCGGAATTTTTTGATTAAAAATCTGTTGCAATACTAATATATCCGCCCAAGATTGATGGTTGGAAATAAGCAAATACCATTCATTATAACTAAGCTTATCTAAACCTTTTACTTCCCACTTTATAGACGTTGTTAATTTTTGAATAAGATAATTACCTTTTATCCAATAAACGGGCAAATGCTCCATCCAACGTTTACAGTTTCGCTGCCAAATTTTTAGAGGAATTAAATAACAGAACAAGCCTAAAATGGCTAATGGGACAAACAAAATGATTAAGTTGATAAGGTAAAGGATAGCGGCGATACCCGCCCTTAATCCCTTAAAGAGTATCACAACGACGACTAAACCATCCTGCGGTTAATCCGCAGGATGGTAACGATGAAAAGGCATTTTTGAGCCATATTTAACACAGCTAAAACTTATGCTTTCGCTTTGTGAAACCACAAGCTTGTGCGATCAACTAAGCTGCGCCACAACCCTCCCTTAGGTAAATCTTCTAGTGCAACAAGAGGAACCGTTGCAATAGGCTTATCATTTAAAATCACATTAATTTGACCGACTACATCACCTTTTTTAAGAGGCGCTATTAAATGAGATGTAAATACCATTTTAGTGGTAGGCGCTTTGTTTTGTCCTGTAGGTAAAGTAGCGTATAAATCTCGTGCTAGGCCTACATTGACTTGAGAATTCTTGCCAAACCAAACGCGTGGTGTCGCTAATTTCGTATTCGCGCTATAAAGTTTTTGGGACTCAAAAAAACGAAACCCATAGGTCAATAATTTTTGACTATCTTGCGCACGCATTTCATCCGATGGAGCGCCCATCACAATAGTGATTAAACGCATATTGTTTTTCAGCCCAGACGCCGCTAAGCAAAAACCCGCTTCATTGGTATGCCCGGTTTTAATACCATCCACATTGGCATCACGCCATAATAAGCGGTTACGGTTAGGTTGTTTAATCCCATTATAGGAAAACCATTTTTGTGAATACCATTTATAATCTTCTGGGAAATCCAGAATAAGCGCTCGAGCCAAAATACCCATATCATGGGCAGTAGAATAATGGTTAGCATCCGGCAATCCATCTACATCCATAAAATGCGTATGATTCATTCCTAAACGAGCTGCCGCTTGATTCATGAGACTCACAAAAGCTTCCTGGCTACCCGCTACATACTCTGCCATTGCGACGCAAGCATCATTACCGGAGTCAACAATAATCCCTTGCATCAATTGGCTAACAGGCACTTTATCACCCACTTTAACAAACATCTTTGAGCCACCTGTTTTCCAAGCCGCTTCACTAATCGTCACTAACTCCTCAGGATGAATGCGCCCTTCTTTTAATGCCATCGAGATAACATAAGAAGTCATCATTTTCGTTAAACTAGCAGGTGATACCCTCTCATCAAGATTACCGCTGGCCAAAATACTCCCGCTATATGCATCCATTAACAAATAAGCCTTTGCATTTATGTTAGGCGGAATAGGCGTTAGCGTGGGTTGTTGCGGCGCTGTATTTATAGTACCTGGCGCCGTAATAGGGATAATCGGATCGGCTTTAACAATGGGCATAAAGAAAGTAAGGATTAAGCCCGTAACGATGGTGGCGAAAGAACGCATCTTAAACATAAATAGAACGCCTTATGATAGTTTAATAAAAATATGACTGGCTAGATTGAAGTTATTGTAATGACTTCACAAGATACTGCAAGCGCTAGACACTTTTACAGTCACTCACAAAACAATATATGATATTATCTGCCGATATATAGTATAAATTCATAAGTAAAAGGAGTTTACCTATGCGTGTGCGCAAGAAACATTTAGAAAGGGTTGGCCTATTTAACCACTTTATTCAGGCAGGACTCTTCAGTAGTATCTTTACTTTCACCTCTAATATTGGTGGGATCCGAATAATTTTTGAACGTGGGCTCCATGCTATTCTCTTCCCTATTGCCATTACCCCTGATGCAATAGCTAGTTTACTTGCCATATTTAGCTTTGGTAAGGCTAAAAATAAAAATCTCGGCAAAACATTTGACTTAATTTATGTTCCTACAAAAGCAGCTTTAGTTTTTACGGCTGTTTTTGCTGGGCTTAGCATAACTATCGTCAATAGTTTATTTCTCACTGTAATAAGCTCAGGGATTGTTTATCATACGGGTTTAGGTCTTTATAATGCCTATCAATGGCGAAAAACACCTGCTTCGCACTTAAAACTTAAAAATCTTTATAAAAACAATATCATTAATAATGCGATTTCAAGCTTAATAGGCGCTATTGTTCTGACAGGTGTTATCACGACGCTGATATTTAATCCTTTTCTATCGGCCCCCATTTTAGCGATCGCAGGAATAGGTACGGCAGTCATGCTGATGTCAACAGCACTCTATACTGTATATAGACACTTCAAACAGCCTACAATACTTCCATCTCCTCCCCCTATTGACTCAACAACACCCTTATTAGTTAATACCGCTGAACCAGCAATGCCTGAATTAACTGGATATTACTATCGTAAGTTTCGATCTGAAAAGTTAAGGGGTGATAATTTTGGGGAAGATACGGCATACCTTTTAGCGGAAATTGGAAGTAAAAAAGCAGAGCTCGACTCTCAAATAGCACATAGTCGCAATAAGCCCCGTGAGTTTTTTTGGCCAGAAGAGCCAAAACGGCAAGCTAAACGAGCCTTTTTACAGGACGTTTTCGAGAAATTATCAGAGTTTTCTCCAAAGCTTGATAACTCAGAATTTATTAGCACTATAGACCTAATTTTATCTGATGCAAAAGCAGAGACCTTCCAATCTTTTTTCCGTGCTAAGGGCGATGTAGGAGATATTGTGGATGCTATCAAAGCTTTTGCTAATCACTATAGGGAGTCTTTTAGTCTTTCTCTTACGGATCTTCAGCCAAATCACAGCTATTCAGCGAACACCTGTGATTAGTGAAAAGAGAAGAGTACCGTTTAAAGGTACTCTTTCTCATGGAAAGTTAAGCCGTCTCCTCCACAACCCCATAGGGTGTAAAAACTGACAATTCCGCCCACTTTATAAGCCAGCCTCTTTACTTACAATCGCATATTAGGTATTAAACCTAGTATGATAAAAATAAGAAAATTCATTATTGCTATACTTGCGATCTCAGGGGCCCTCTATGCCTTAAAGGGGAGCGCTGACTCCTCCTCACCCCTGGTCGTTTATCAAATACAGGGCCTAGAGCCTGCTTTAACAACGCTAGTTAAGGCTCGTTTAACACATAGCCTAGAAGCATTAACACCGCCTTTAACTGCCGATGCTATTCAGGCATGGAATGCTCAACACGCCCCTGTTGAAATTCAGCAAGCCCTTACCCCTTACGGTTATTTTAAGCCCTCTATCCATTCAAAGCTTCTGTACCAAAATAAAACCTGGCAGGCTATTTATACGATTAATCCAGGACCACTATTAAAAATCACTCAACTAAAAGCCTCTATTCAAGGTGAAGGTGCCAATAATGTGGCCTTAAAAAAGTTAATGGATCAACTACCCATCCATCAAGGCGACAGTTTTTTAAGTGAACGTTATGAACAAACAAAGCAAAAATTATTGAGCACTGCCATTGCTGAAGGTTATTTATCAGCTTACTTCAGTCAGCACCGTATTCTAATCAACCGGCAGTCCTACATAGCTAATATTGATTTAGTGTTGGATACAGGCCCGCGTTACTATTTTGGCCCCATTAACTTTGAACAAACTATCCTCAAAGATAGCTTGCTAAGACGCTATATCCCTTTTAAACCCGGTGATCCTTATTCATCTGAGCGACTATTAAAACTTCAAGATAACCTCAATCGAAGCGGCTACTTTCAGCATATTTCTATTAATGACCTGACATCCCAAAAACAAAACCAGCAGATACCTATCTTATTTAAATTAACGCCACGCCCTTCACAACAATACACCGCAGGCATAGGGTATAGCACGGATGTTGGCATAAGAGGAACACTGGGCTGGGAGTCTCGCTATCTCAATCAATTTGGCCATAAGTTCAGCATTGTGAGTCAATTGTCAAAGGTACAAAACAGTCTACAAACGACTTATACCATTCCTGGAAAACAACCAAATACTGATAACTATAATATTAATTTCGCTATCGTTCGCAAACAACTTCCCCAAGTAGATAGGACAACACAACAAATCGGCTTAGGAAATACTCATCAATGGAGAGGTTGGCAACGTAATCTATTTTTAAACTACCAAATTGAACGCTTCAATTACGTTGATCGTCCCTCTGCTACCGCTCATTTACTCACACCTGGCGTTACTTTTTCTCGCGGTCAATTTGATAATCCACTCTATGCCTTACATGGTTATCGCCTTAATCTAAGAGTACAAGCGGCTAATAAAAATCTATTATCCAGCGCTAGCTTTTTACAAACTCAACTACAAACGAAATATATATTAAGCTGGAATAAAAATAGTCGAGTGATATTACGTAGTGATCTCGGTTATACCATCACGCCTAACCCTACTAACTTCCCTCCTTCGCTGCTTTTTTATGCTGGGGGTAGCCAAAGTGTCCGTGGCTATGACTATCAAGCATTAGGCCCTGGACGTTACTTAATGGTGGGAAGTGCTGAGTATCAGCATAAAATTGTTAATAATTTCTACGGCGCAGCATTTTTTGACATGGGTAATGCCGTCAATAACTTTCCGATTAACCTACAGAAAGGCACCGGTATCGGTATTGTATGGATTTCTCCTCTCGGACCCATGCAGTTAACACTAGCAAAAGCATTGGATCTACC
>Ga0075364_10000550_pt1 | contig 19200 bp, 17 predicted proteins | sample EndMetdeltDD1764_FD_71517 | JGI IMG/M metagenome (GOLD analysis project Ga0075364, IMG submission 71517) | Populus endosphere microbial communities from Tennessee, USA - Endosphere MetaG P. deltoides DD176-4 | ecosystem: Host-associated > Plants > Roots > Endosphere | place: USA: Tennessee...
ATACGCACGGCCGACAAGCTGCAGCGCACGTCGGTGTGGCGAGAGTCATTCGAAGGCGGGCTCGACGCGCTCAAGGCCATTATCATCGACGATAGCCTTGGGCTCGCGCAGGAGCTCGAGGCGCAGATGCAACTCGTGGTGGACCGTTATGAGTGCGAGTGGGCCAATGCGCTTGGCGATGCCGAGAAGCTCAAGCGTTTCCGCACGTTCGTCAACGATCGCGCAGGCGATCCCGATATCGAGTTCGTGCAGGAACGCGGGCAGCCACGTCCGGCGCCTGCACGCGCGCGCATTATTCCCATTGCCGAGGAGATTGCCTGATGGACACGCTTTCCGACAGGGATGTGCAGTGGCGACCCGTGTGCCAGGTCGACGATCTGGTGGCCCAGTCCGGTGTGGTCGCCCGCGTTGGGGCCGAGCAGGTTGCGCTTTTTTATCTGCCGCATCTGGACACGCCCACTGTCTTTGCCGTGGGTAATCGCGATCCCCGTTCGGGCGCGAACGTGATTGGCCGGGGTCTGGTGGGGCAGGTCGGCCGTGATCTGGTCGTGTCTTCCCCCCTGTATAAGCAGCAGTTCCGGTTGCACGATGGGGTGTGCCTGCAGGATGAGCGACAGCGCCTGCCGACCTGGCGGGCGCGCATACGGGGCAACACCGTCGAAATCGCCTGAGATGGGTTGCGTGGCGTGCCCGTTCGACCTGATCGCCATGCTAGTCTTGCGCTCATGACGAAAGACCATATGCCGTCTACCTTGCGGTTCCTGCTGGCGGCGCGCCGCTGCGAACTGCATGGTCTGGAAGGGCTTGCCAGAACCTGCGAACTGGTCGTTCTGGTCAGCCGGCTTGTGCACGCCCTGCAAAAAGAGCGCGGCTATTCGATTCTTTATTTATGCCGGGTCCAGGATCGACTGCTCGGCCCCCTGGCGCAGCTCACTCGCGATGCCGCCGCGATCGAAAACGGTGTCCGGCAATTTCTCGACCAGCTTGAACCCGATGCGATTCGCACATCTGAAAAAGCACGACTGCTCAACGGCATCGCCTACGTGCTGTACAGGCTGGAGGAAATGGCCGATGTGCGGCGGCGTGTGCGCGAGCAGCGCGTGTCGGTGGATGAAGCCGACACCGCGTTCACGCGGCTGATCAGCACGCTGCTCACCGTGGTGTTCGAGGCAGCCGATTCCGCGCTGGATCCCGATGTCACGCGCATTCTGGTGGCGCTGCTCAATGTCATGCAGGGCAAGGAACTCAGCGGGCAGGAACGGGCCTGTGGTGTCATGGGGCTCACTCAGGGGCACCTGTCCCTTCCCCAGAAGGCTCGCCTGGCAGCGCTTGGCGCCAGTCAGCGGCGATGCTTCGACGCTTTCGCCAGCTTTGCCGGCGACGATCTGCTCGCACTTTGGGCGAGTGTGACGCAGCAGGAGCAGCCTGTAGAGCGCATGCGCGCACTGATGCTCGCCACCGAAACGACCCATCAAGTCGATGCGGGTCTGGCTGAACTGTGGTTCGACCTGTGCACGGCGCGCATCGATGCGATGCATACGGTCGAGACGCAACTTGCGCAGGCGCTGGCGCGCCAGTGCGAAAAGCGCATTGCCGACACGCGCGAAGAATTGGTGAACCGCCGTTTGCTGCTGGGGCGATTCGCCGAGCAGGCCAGTGGCGCATCGCCCGGCATGGTGTTCAGTTTGCAGGGGCGCATGGTCGATGAACCGGCGCGCGATGGGGTGGGTGGCGACATGGCGCGCTCCCTGCTGGACATCATGCGCGAGCAAACCCTGCGCATGCAGCGCGCCGACGAGGCCCTGCAGGCCGCCCGGGGGGCGCTGGACGAGCGCAAGCGCGTGGAGCGGGCCAAGTGGCTGCTGGTCAGCCGCCACGGGCTGACCGAGCAGGGCGCGCACGAGCGCCTTCAGCGTGCGGCCATGGATGGCGGGGTATCTCTGGCTGAAGTGGCCCGGCAGATTCTCGCGCAGGCCGGCCATCGCGCATGATTCTTGCGTGGGGTGCTATCCCCCACTTCTGAAAGGCTCGTTCATGTCGTTACCGGATCAGTCTTACGTCGATTGGCTGTTGAGCAAGTCGATGCTGGCACGTGCGCGCGAACGCGCCCGGCTCTATGGCGGGCAGAGCCGGCTCTGGATGCACCCTTTTGCCGAGACCCGCCCGCGGGCAGCGACCGATATTGCGTCCGTATGGATCACCACCTATCCGGAATCCATCATCACCCGGGAGGGCGAGTCCATCCTGAAGACCCTGGGCGACCCGCAGCTATGGCAGGTGTTGTCGTCGCTGGGCGTGCAGGCGATTCATACCGGGCCCACCAAGATCGGGGGCGGGTTGAACGGTTATACCGAGACCCCCACCATCGATGGCAATTTCGACCGTATCGGGTTCGATATCGACCGCCGCTTCGGCAATGAAGAAGAGTATGTCGCCGTGAGCCGGATCGCCGCCGCGTTCAATGCGATCATCATCGATGACGTGATTCCCTCGCACACCGGCAAGGGGGCGGATTTTAGGCTGGCCGAACTGGCCTACGGCGATTATCCCGGCCTCTATCACATGGTCGAGATCAAGCCCGAGGATTGGTCGCTGCTGCCCGAGGTCCCGGAGGGCCGCGATGCAGTCAATCTGCCGCCTGCCGTGGTCGATATTCTGAAGGAAAAATGTTATTTGGTCGGGCAACTGCAGCGCGTCATCTTTTTCGAACCCGGGGTGAAAGAGACCGACTGGAGCGCCACGGGCGAAGTCGTCGGGGTGGATGGTGTGACGCGCCGATGGGCGTACCTGCATTATTTCAAGGCGGGCCAGCCCTCGTTGAACTGGCTTGATCCGAGCTTCGCCGCGCAGCAATTGATCGTGGGCGATGCGTTGCACTGCCTGGATGTGATGGGCGCGCGGGGGTTGAGACTGGACGCAAACGGCTTCCTTGGCGTGGAGCGTCGCGCCGGTGAAAATGCCTGGTCGGAAAGCCATCCCCTGTCGATCGTGGGCAACCAGATCCTGGGCGGGATGATCCGCAAGGCGGGTGGTTTCAGTTTCCAGGAATTGAACCTGACCGTCGATGACATCGCTGCCATGTCGCGCGGCGGTGCCGATCTGTCCTACGATTTCATTACACGACCCGCCTATCATCATGCCGTCCTGACGGGCGACACAGAATTCCTGCGCCTGATGCTGCGCATGGTCCATCAGTACGGGATCGATCCGGCCTCGTTGATCCATGCCCTGCAGAACCACGACGAACTCACGCTCGAACTGGTGCATTTCTGGACGCTGCATGCCGCCACGATGTTCACCTATCACGGGCAGACCTTGCCCGGCGCCATTCTGCGCGAGCATATACGCGAAACGATGTACGAGAAGCTCAGTGGCGAACATGCGCCCTATAACCTGCGCTTCGTGACCAACGGTGTGGCCTGCACATCCGCCAGCGTGGCCGCAGCGGCGCTGGGACTGCGCGATCTGGACGCGCTGACCGAGGACGATATCGACCGGATCAAGCGCGTGCACCTGCTGATGGCGATGTTCAATGCCTTGCAGCCGGGCGTGTTCGCCATCTCGGGATGGGATCTTGTCGGTGCGCTGCCGCTGCCACCCGAGGCGGTGCAGGCCCGCATGGCCGACGGGGACACGCGCTGGATTCAACGCGGAGCCTACGATCTGATCGATACGAATGTGCAGGCGACCGAATCGTCAGAAGGGATTGCGAAGGCCCGATCGCTGTACGGCAGTCTCACCAGCCAGATGAGCGATCCGGGTTCGTTTGCCAGCCGCATCAAGCATATGCTGTCCGTACGGCACGCCTATGGAATCGCCGCGAGCCGCCAGTTGCCCATTCCCGACGTGACCGCGCCGGGCTTGCTGATCATGATGCATGACTTGCCGGCCAACCGAGGCGTGCAGGTGACTGCGCTGAATTTCAGTGCAGAGCCGATCGAGGAAATGATCCAGCTCGAGAATGTCGCGCCTGGCCCGGTAGTCGACATGCTGGCCGAAACCATCGAGGGCGATCTATCCGAAGATGGCAAGCTTCTGGTTCGCCTGGAGCCTTACGAAGGGTTGTCACTTCGTGTGGTCAGCATTCCCGGCGGCAGTTCGTCTTCTGCTGTCACCGGCGCGGCGTAAAAGGCCCGCCTCACCAGAGCGAAAGGCAAGCATCGCATTAAGGGCATAAACTCATTACCCGAAGCTATATAGCCACGCCACGCGACCCTCAGGTCGTGTCGGTGGGCACATGACAATATGCTCGGAGGAGAGCCTTGATGAACGATACGCCCACCGCCAGGTGGTATTTCGGCTGGAACATCGTGGCGGCGTCGGCTGTCCTGACCATGCTGACGGTGGGTATGCGCATGGGCATCGGCCCATTCTTTCTGCCCATGGCCGAAGATCTCGGCTTTTCCCGCAGCATGCTGGCGGCAATCGTTGCGATCGGCATGCTGTGCTATGGGCTGGCCATGCCACTGGCGGGCCTGCTGGTCAGCCTACGCGGCACGCGCTTCGTGCTGTTGCTGGGTACTGCGATCGTGGTGCTCTCGGCGATCTGGACCGTGCTGGCGCGCAGTCCGGTCAATTTCTTTTTCGCATTCGGCGTGTCCTTCTCCGTCGGGCTGGCGTTCACCAGCCCTGTGGCGCTCACGCCTGTCATCAGCCGCTGGTTCACACGCCAGCGCGGTATGGCGCTCTTCTTTCTGTCCACTGGCTCGATGGCAGGCATTGCGGTCATGACACCGGTGTTCAACACGGGCATTGCCTGGCTGGGCTGGCAGGCAACGGTCATCGCGTTTGCGGCGGTCTTTGCCCTGATCACCATTCCCACCACCCTGTTCATCATGCGCGAGGATGCGCCTTCCACGACCGACCTGCTGCCCGAGACCGCCTCCAGCGTGCGTGCGGCGCAAGCCGCCCCGGCGGGCCGCCCCGCAGCCACCGGCGCGGCCACGACAGGTGTGCCCGCCGGGCTGACGACCGCTCAGGCGTTGCGCACCGCGCCGTTTTGGCAGGTTTGTCTGGGTTTGTTCGCCTGTGGCTTCAGCATGAACCTTCTGGGCACGCATGGTGTGCCCATGCTGATGGATCACGGCTTCGATGGCGTGACCAGTTCGATGGGCATCGGTCTGATCGGGCTGGTGGCCATCTTCGGCACGCTTATCCTGGGTCGCCTTTCTGATGTGGTCGAGCGGCGCAACATTCTTGCGGTGATCTATCTGGTGCGCGGACTGGGTTTTTTTGCGCTGGTGATGGTGGGGACTCACCTCGAACTCTACGTCGCGGCCAGTATCGGCGGGCTGGTGTGGGCCGGCAGCATTGCGCTGTCGTCGGCGATTCTTGCCGATATCTATGGCGTGCGCCTGGTGGGCATGTTGTACGGCTGGTCCTATCTTGGCCATCAGGTCGGCGCGATGATCAGTTCCTGGCTGGGAGGATGGGGTTACGAAAAGTTCGGCACGCATTGGGTCGCATTCGGTGCGGCCGGGGTGTTGTTGCTGGCTGCGGCCGCGTTGTCTTTGCGACTGCCTGGCAGAGGGTATTCGCTGCCGTTGCGTGCCGCATACCCTCACATTAGGTGACAGGATGGTTACCCCCAGTATGGTGTCAACAGGCTAGATTGGGAGGCGTGATCGATAACAGTCCGCTCGCGTTCACGAACCCACCTCAGGAGATTGCACATGCGCATCATCAGCTCATTACTGTTCACCGGCTTGTTGGGGGCGTCCGTGGCTCACGCCGACACCACGGTGCCTTTGTACATGGCCACGGAAAAAGGCCAGGGCAAGGCTGTTGGCGAGGTCGTGCTTACGGATAACACGTACGGGTTGGTCCTGACGCCGAAGCTCAACGGCTTGACCCCCGGTCTGCACGGCTTCCACGTTCATGCCAACGGCAGTTGCGACGCCAAGGAAGAAAACGGAAAGATGGTGCCCGCAGGTGCCGCCGGTGGGCACCTGGATCCGCGCGGAACCAAAAAACACGGCACGCCCTGGGATGACGATGCCCACGCAGGCGACCTTCCCCCGCTTTACGTAGATGACAAGGGCAATGCCACGCAGCCGGTGCTCGCGCCCAGGCTCAAGCTTGCCGATGTGGCGAATCATGCGCTGATGGTGCACGTCGGCGGGGACAATCACAGCGATCATCCCGCCCCATTGGGCGGAGGCGGCGCCCGGATGGCCTGCGGCGTCATCAAGTAGGCAAGGCAGGCGGCACGGGGTTTGCTCTGGCGTTAGGGTTCAGTCCCTTTCCAAGACGCTTTTATGACCAAACTTTCTGGTATTGCCCTGGCGCTTGTCGCCTCTTCCGTCGTCGCGCTTGCGCCGCTGTCTGCTGTCACCGCCGCCGAGCGCGCCGCGACCCACGGCACCGCAGGCGCGTTGAACGCCACGGATCGTGAGTTCATTACGATGATGGGTGCCAGCCTGAAGTTCGAGGCGGCGGCTGCCGAGCTTGCGCAAACGCACGCCAGCCGTGACCTGCTCAAGAGCTATGGAAAAAAAGACGAGTCGTTCATCGAGCGACTGACGCCTGCTTTGACGAAAATCGCGAAGGAGAAGTCCGTCACACTGCCCGCGCAGCCCACGGCGCAGCAAGCGGCCGTGCTGAACAAGCTCAAGGGCCTGAACGGCGATGCCTTTGATCAGGCGTTCGTCAAGCAAGCGGGATCGGCTCACCATTTCGACGTCGTCAATGCATTCAAGCGAACAGCGGAAAAATCTGTCGACGTGGACGTACGCGGCTTTGCGCGCACATGGCTCGATGAAGTGAATCAGCGATTCACCATGGTCAATGCGGTGACCTCCGACGTCGATCCTGCTGCCTTGAAGCCCAGCCCCGACACGGCACCGCGCCGGGGCGAGCCGCCCCGTACCGACGTCACCCCCGACGCCTCGGGCAAGGCGACCAACTAGGAAAAATTTGATTACTTTTGGGCTCAGGCCCGCTTTTTGCTGAAGCCTCATCAACCGGGCTTACCGGCCCTTGATTGTTGCTACCCCTAAAGGAAGACTTATGAACGGCATCATTTACATCGTTGGACTCGTGGTCGTTGTTATCGCTGTCCTGAGCTTTTTCGGCCTGCGTTAACGCGATCCGGTTTTTCTGCAGGAGGCTTCACGCCTCGAGCGGTGCCAGGAGCCGACGGATCATTCCGTCGGCTTTTTCTATTGGGCGTGCGCGATCATCGCAGGCCATCAGTCCGCGTGACGACAAGGGTGACGGGCGGCAGCTCGCCGGGTGGACAGGCAGGCTCGCCGTACACTATGCCATCCGTTTTTATCCCCAGTTGTCATGACCATTACTATCAATGAGACCCTGCGCGCCTATATCGATCCACTGACCGACGACGAAGCCGCTGCCCTGGAGCGCAGCTTGCTTGCCGAAGGGTGTCGCGATGCGCTGGTGCTGTGGGGCGATGTACTGGTCGACGGCCATAATCGCTACCGGATCTGCCAGCAGCACGGCATTGCCTTTCAGACCGTTCAAAACACCTCGTTCAAGACGATGGATGATGTTTTCCTCTGGATGATAGACAACCATCTGGGTCGGCGCAGCGTATCGGATTTCCAGCGGGGCATTCTGGCGCTGCGCAAGAAAGAAATCGTCGCCATGCGGCGCGCCCGAAAGACGCAGGCCGCGCTGGCGGCTGACGAAGCGGGCGCCAGCGCCTCTGATGCAGCGGTGTCCGATACCGGGGCAGTGACCGCCCCGTCGGACGATCCCGGCCCGCCCTGGAGCCGTGAGGAAGTTGCGCGCGCCGCACGCGTGAGCAGCAGCACGCTGGGTCAGATCGAGAAAATCCAGAAGACCGCCGCGCCTGAGCTCGTCGATGCCGTGAAGTCGGGCGTGATTTCCATTAACGCTGCAGCGGCGGTCGCTTCCTTGCCCCAGCAGGCGCAGGTGCAGGCCGTGGCGGGTGGCAAGAAGGAGTTGCGCGAAGCGGCACGCCAGGTCCGTCAGACCCGGCAACCGGCACGTGTGCCACCCGAGGCAGCGTCGCTGCCCGAGAACGCGACCGATGAGCAACGCGAAATACACCGACTGACCCAGGCCCTCGCCGCCATGACCGAGGAGTGCGAGCAGTTGCGCAAGAAGGTGCAGCATCTGACGATCGCACTGGCCCAGGCGCGCGGCGGCGACTGAGCGCTGGCTGAACTTACCTGTACGACCGTTTACAATCCGCACACGCTTTCTACGCCACATCTGACGACTCGAGGCACGACGACCCATGTTCCAGACGATTCCTGCCTATCCCGGCGACCCTATCCTGACCCTGAACGAACGTTTCGGCGCTGATCCGCGTGCCGACAAGGTCAACCTGAGCATTGGCGTCTATCTGGACGATGCGGGGCGCATCCCCGTCATGGCCGCCGTGAAAGCCGCTCAGGACCAGGTGTCTGCGCTCGTGCCCCATCCTTATCTGCCGATGGAAGGCAATCGGGCGTTCTGCGCGCAGGTGCAGGCGCTGGTGTTCGGGCAGGACAGCGCGGCGCGTGCCGAAGGCGCCATCACCACTGTGCAGACCCTGGGCGGTTCGGGTGCACTGAAAGTCGGTGCCGATTTCCTTCAACGCTATTTCGCTGGCGCGACCGTGCTGCTCAGCGATCCGACCTGGGACAATCACCAGGCCATATTCGAGGCCGCCGGCTTCACGGTGCAACGCTACCCGTATTTCGATCCGGCCACCCGCGGTCTGGCCAGCGCGGCCATGCTGGCGCGGCTGGAGCAGGCCGAGGCCGGCACCGTGGTCGTGCTGCACGCCTGCTGTCACAACCCCACCGGAGTGGACCCCACCGCCGAGCAGTGGCAGGCCATTCTCGAGGTTGTCGTGCGCCGCAAACTGGTGCCGTTCTTCGATATTGCCTATCAGGGCTTTGGCCAGGGGATTGAAGAAGACGCGTATGCCGTGCGTCTGTTTGCGCAGCAAGGTGTGTCGCTGTTCGTGGCCAGCTCGTTTTCCAAGAATTTCGCCTTGTATGGCGAGCGCTGTGGTGCACTGAGCGTGCGCTGTCCCGATGCGGCACAGGCGCAACTGGTGCTGGGGCAGATGAAGTCGACCATTCGCCAGAACTATTCGAGCCCGCCGGCGTTCGGTGTGGACCTGATCACGCGCGTGCTCAGCGACGAAGGCTTGCGCGGAGTGTGGCGAGATGAAGTGGACGCCATGCGCGCACGCATTCTCGCCGTGCGTGGCGCGCTCTACGATGCGCTCAAGGCCCGCAAGCCGGCGGGGGACTTCGACTACATCATCCGTCAGACGGGCATGTTCACCTACACCGGGCTCACCGCGGCACAGGCCGTGGCCCTGCGCGATGAGCATGGGGTCTATGTGCTGGAGTCGGGGCGGGTGTGCATGGCCGCCCTGAGTCTGGATCGCGTGGATCGTGTGGCGTCGGCGATCGTCGCCGTGCTGTGAGCCCTAAAGCGTAAGGTAGCGTCCCGGCTTGTGATTCAGGCCGATCATCATGTTCAGCACGACCGCGCCGACGACCGACCACGCCAGCGATCGCATGTCGACCACGAAGCAGGCAGCGATCAATATGACGATGTCGAAACCCATCATCACGTGGCCTGCGCGCCAGTTGTGCTGCTTCTGCAGATAAACCGCCAGCGCGCTGACACCGCCGACACTCGAACCATGTCGAAACAGCGCGAGCAGACCCATGCCGATCACGACCCCGCCTGCGATGCTGGCAAACGCGGGATGGGCGTGCGTCAGGACGAACATCGATGACGCATTGCCCATCAGCATTGAAATGAGGGCTACGCAGGCAAAGGTTTTCAGGGTGAATACCTTGCCCAGGCGCTGGTAGGCCAACCAGTAGAAAGGCAGGTTCAGCAAGAAGAAGTTGGCGCCCAGATCCCATCCGAACGCGTAGTGCAGCAGGATGGCTGCGCCCGACACGCCGCTGGTGAGCAAACCTGCGCTTTGCAGGATGGACAGGCCAAGCGAGATCAGGACGGCACCTGCGCCCAGCGCAGCGACGTCTTCGAATGTGGAGTGGGGCTTGGCGACCATGCATGTATTAGAGCAAGGAAACCTCTGACGGTCTGCTTTCGTCATCATGATCGCCTCGACGATCGTCGTTTATGTTGCAAAGCAACATCGAATCAGTTTCGGTTTTGGGCTTTGGAGGCAAGCAGGCCTGTCTGCCTCGCCACCGCATGCAAGATGCGCCCTACGGATGTAACAAGTGTGATCCGGGGAACGATATGTGCTGACCGGCCTCAAATTTGAAATCGTTTCAAGGAGTGCATGCTGCATGGCTGATAACCTGACCCGGGCCCCCGACACCGACACCATGCACGACGAATTGCTTGCGTCTCAGCGACCGATCGAGGCGCACGGCGTGATTGGCGATATGCGCTGTGCTGCGCTGGTTGCCGATGATGGCTGCGTCGACTTTTTCTGCTGGCCAGAAATCGATAGCCCCTCGGTGTTCGTTTCGCTGCTCGATGGTCATCGGTCCGGATCGTTTCAGCTTGCACCCGATCTCCCGGATGCCAGGCGCATGCAGATCTATCTGCCGGGTACCAACATTCTTCAGACCCGGTGGCTGGCCCCCGAGGCCGTGGTCGAAGTCACCGATATGCTGCCCATTCATCCTCCCGAACGGCATTCGCGTCTCGTACGCACCGTGCGTGTGGTGGATGGTGCGGTCACGTTGCGCATGCGTTGTGCAGTGCGTCACGACTACGCCCGTGCCAATACCCGGGCAACCCCGCTGGGCGAGGACGTATGCTTCGATGCGCCGGGCCAGCCTGCACTCAGGCTGGCTGCACAGGTGCCGATGACCATCGAGCATGACACGGCCTGCGCGACGGTTGTGCTGAAGAAGGGGCAGAGTCTGCAGTTCGTGCTGGGCGGTGTGGATGACGAGCTGGTGAAGGCCAATCTTCCCGAAAACGACGAGCACCCTACGCGCGAATTCTGGCAGCGCTGGATCAGAACCTCCAATTACCGCGGACGCTGGCGCCACATGGTGGAACGCTCGGCACTGGCCCTGAAGCTGTTGACCTCCCGGCAAAACGGCGCCATCGCCGCTGCAGTCACCTTCGGGCTGCCCGAGAGCCCGGGCAACGAACGCAACTGGGATTACCGCTATACCTGGATACGGGACGCCTCGTTCACCATCTATGCCTTCATGCGCCTGGGCTTCACCGAGGAGGCCAATGCTTTCATGAACTGGGCCATGGCGCGCATTACCGAGGAGCGCAAGGGCCAGGATGTGTTGCGCATCATGTACACGATGGAGGGCGAAGCCAAAATCGAGGAAACCGAGCTTGAACACCTGATCGGCCACGCCGCTTCGCGGCCCGTGCGCATCGGCAACGACGCTTACGGCCAGGAGCAGCACGATATTTATGGCGAGTTGCTTGATGGTGTGTACCTGTCCAACAAGTATGGCCAGGCCATTTCGCATCAGGATTGGGAGCACGTGGTCGCCGTGGTCGAGGAAGCGTGCCGCAAGTGGGATACGCCCGATGTGGGCATTTGGGAGATGCGGGGCGAGCCCCAGCATTTTCTGCATTCACGCCTGATGTGCTGGGTGGCGCTGGACCGGGCGATCAGGCTGGCACAGAAGCGCTCGCTGCCTGCCCCCTTCAAACGCTGGAACGACGTGCGCGAGGCCATACACGCCGACATCTGGAATCGGTTCTGGGACAAGGAGGCCGGCCATTTCGTTCAACGCGAGGGCAGTACCGCCCTGGACGGTTCCCTGCTGCTGATGCCGCTGGTGCGCTTCGTGGCGGCAACCGATCCGTGCTGGTTGGCCACGCTGGATGCGATCGGTCGTTCATTGGTGCGCGATGGCATGGTCAAGCGTTATCACCTGCACGATACGCCTTGCGACGGCCTTCACGGCGAGGAGGGGGCCTTCGGGGCCTGCTCGTTCTGGTATGTGGAGTGTCTGGCACGCGCGGGTCGGCTGGACGAGGCCTGCGTGGAATTCGAGAAATTGCTGTCCTACGCCAATCCCTTGGGATTGTTTGCAGAGGAGTTCGACACGCGCGGTCACCATCTGGGCAATACGCCCCAGGGACTGACGCATCTTGCCTTGATCAGCGCCGCGACTTTTCTGGATCGCCGACTGGAAGGCACGCCCACGACCTGGCAACCGTAGGATGCGGTAACCACCCGGCCCGGTTATTGCGTTGCGGACAACGCTTGGATCGTGGCCGAGTGATTCGCGGCATGCAACAATGCCGCCACTTTTACGTTGCTCGTGCAGTGAGCATGAGGTTTTGGATGTTTCAGAGAAAATGGCAAAGATTGTCGTAGTGGAAGACGAACCCGACATGGCTGAATTGCTGTGTCACTCCCTGCAGGCGCAGGGGCATGAGGTCGTCACGACGGGTGAGGGTCTGCAAGCATTGAGTCTGATGCTGGAGTCCATTCCTGGGCTGGTGCTTGCCGATGTGATGATGCCGGAGATGGGGGGTGCTCCCATGCTGACGGCCATGCGAGAGAATGCCTATCTGGGCGAGGTGCCGGTCATTCTGATCAGCGGGCTGGCGGAAGAGCAGGTGCGCGAGCAATGCACGGGCTACACCGCCTTTCTGCGCAAGCCGTTCACGCTGGCTGCCATGACTCAACTGGTTGATGAAGTGTTGGCACGTTGAGCGGAATCGTCGTCGCCATCCTACAATATGAATAATTTGTGAAGGAAATCGTAGGCCGTTAGCTCATTGCACGTTAGGATAGATTCTGCTTCAGCCATCTCGGCTCTTCATTCGACACATGTGTACTAAACGCGGTTTGTCAGCGAGGATCCGTTGAAGAGCTTTGCATTTCGATCCCGTGCTTTCAGCGCTGCCGGGGCATTGATCGCCCTCAGTATTTTGTTGCTATCCTGCGCTGCGCTGTGGAGCGATCGCGAGGACGACTGGCGGCTGGCCGAACAATCGGCCCAAAATGTGCGCACCACGTTGGCAAGCGATATTGCGCGCACCCTCCATCTCTATGATCTGGCCATCCTTGGCGCGGCAGAGGCCATACGCACGCCCGGCTTCGATCGGGCCGGCATGGCGCTGAAATCCAGGCTGCTGTTCAATCGTGCAGAGGCCGCCGAACATCTGGGTGCCATCCTGGTTCTGGATGAACTCGGCAATATTCGCTTCGACAGTTCATCGGCGACGCCGCGCGTGAGCAACTTCGCGGATCGGGAATATTTCTGGATTCATCGGGAACGCAATGACGTCGGGCTCTACATCAGCCTGCCTTACGAGAGCCGACTGCGTGCAGGCAACAGGAGCATCGCACTGAGCCGACGCATGTTCAATCCGGACGGCAGTTTTGCCGGCGTCGTCATGGGGGCGCTCAGTCTCGATTACTTCAATGAAAAGTTTCGCGCGCTCGCGCTCGGTGCCAACTCGGCAGTGGCTTTATTGCGTCTGGACGGGATGTTGATCGTGCGCGATCCCGGTCTGCCAGGCGACCTTCATATCGATCTGAGCGCCTCGGAAAACGTGCGCCGGTTCCAGGCGCACCAACAGGGCAGCTTTGTCGGCACGGCGACCACGGACGGTGTGCAAAGACTGTTCAGTTTCAGCCGGATCGACGGACTGCCCCTCATTCTGAGCGTTGGCCTGTCCACGCGCGAAATCATGCGCACTTGGTATAGCAAGACCATGATCCTGGCGCCTGCCACCCTGCTGCTGTGTGCGGCGGTGGGCTTGTTGAGTTTTCTGTTCGAGCGTGAACTCGGGCGGCGGCGGCGCGCCGAGGCTGAATTGTCGCGCTTGGCCGGTACTGATGCCTTGACCGGGCTGTGGAACCGTCGTCAGTTCGATCGGGTTTACGAGCGCGAATGGATGCGTGCATGGCGTACGCGGCAACCCATTTCAGTGTTGTTTATCGATGCCGACCATTTCAAGTCTTTCAACGATCGCTATGGTCATGGTGCAGGTGACGAGCTGCTGCGGTCCATTGCGGACGTGATCGAGCGAGGGGTGCGCCTGCCGGGCGACGTCGTCGCCCGATACGGCGGCGAGGAGTTCGTGGTGATCCTGCCCGACACGCCCGTGGCGCAGGCCGAGGAGATTGCGCAGCGCCTGGTGCACGATGTGGCGGCGCTGGAGGTGCAGCACCAGAGCAACGCGACCTCGCACGCAACGGTCAGTATCGGCGTTGCGGGCACTACGCCTTCTGGTGTGGATGGCGCGCTGCGCCTGCTTGCCCGCGCAGATGATGCGCTCTACAGGGCCAAGCGGGCAGGCCGCAATCGCGTGCACATGGCCTAGCGGGCGGGCCGCTCGAATCCGCTGTCGATCCAGGCCTGTGCGCTGCGCTGATTGAAGCGGAAGTCGGGTGCCACGGTCACCTCGGCGAGTGTTTCACCGTATTCGTCCAGGGCCCGCAGCGTTGCGTAAGGCTCATCGTCGTCGGGCACGATATCGAAGTTCACGGTGATGACGCCGCGGTCACAGTCGATCTTCAGGTTCTTGTGCAATTGCGCATGCAATTGCTGCTCATGACGGCGGATCACCTCGGAGGCGGTTTTCACCAGCGTGGAAAATGCAGATGAGTCCAGCGGCTTCGGGTTCTTTTTGTCCCGACCCATGGTCCACGGGCCGACCAGCGCCGGCTCGGACTCTCCTTCACGCGTCATGGACACGGCCCAGCCGTCATCGTCTTCGTTTTTGATGACGACTGCCGTCCAGCCATCATCGCGCCACAGTCGGGGCTCGTGCAGGGGGGCATGCGGATCCTGATCTTGGGTGTCGGTGTCTGGTGAGTCGATGTGTTGGGTCATGAATATGCGGTTACGGTGGTGGAATCAAAGCGTCCGGTGGCGTGCAGAGCCCCCGCGAGCGCCTGGGTGAAAGGTCGGGCACAGCCCCTGCGACTGTCGCGCGGGCAGTCAGGGGCAGCTTGTTCGAGCTTGCGCTATGCTGTCGATCATCGCTGCCATGGGGCAGGAGGGCATCATGCGGTTGGGTAATTCGAGAGAAAGCAAGAACGTCGATGACAGGCGCTCTTCAGGCCCACGCGTGGGGCGAGGCAGCATCGGCGTTGGCACCATCGTTCTGGCATTGGTCGCCATGTATTTTGGCATTGATCCGAACGTCGTGCTGCAGATGGGTGATGAAGGCGGCGCAGGCACGACCACTTCTGCGCCTCAGGCCATTCCTGCAGGCGATGAAAAGGCGAAGTTCGTCGCGCGCGTGTTGGGTGAAACCGAGGACACGTGGCGGCAGGTGTTCAAGGAGCAGACCAACGGCAGCTATGAAGACCCGGGACTGGTGCTGTTCACGGGGGCGACGCCCACTGCCTGCGGCACGGGGCAGTCAGCCATGGGGCCGTTTTACTGCCCGGCCGATCGCAAGGTCTATATCGACCTGAGTTTCTTCTCCGAACTGTCCTCCAAGCTGGGTGCCCCGGGCGATTTCGCTCAGGCGTATGTCATCGCGCACGAGGTCGGCCATCATGTACAGACATTGACCGGAGCTTCCCAGAAAGTGCAAGCGGCACGCCAATCCAATCCAGCGCAGGCGAATCAGTTGTCCGTACGTCTGGAACTCCAGGCGGACTGTTATGCCGGTATCTGGGCGCATCACGCCCAAGCTGCACGGGGGATACTGGAAGAGGGCGACATCCAGGAAGGCATTACGGCAGCGGGTGCGGTCGGTGACGACACATTACAGCGACGCTCGCAAGGGCGGGTCGTGCCGGACTCCTTCACACACGGCAGTTCGGCGCAGCGCGTGAGCTGGTTCAAGCGCGGATGGGAGAGCGGCAAGATGGCGTCGTGCAATACGTTCGCTGCGTCTGCCAACTAGCTGTTGCGACCCGCGGCATCGATCGCTTACACCCTCCACATCGTGTAACGCACTGGTGGTGCCGCAGGTCATCCGACAAGCGTAAACTCGCGGCGATCCCACTCTCCCCGGAATGCCCATCATGGCAGGCAGTCAATTTTTTGCGTTGTTCGACGACATCGCGACCTTGCTCGATGATGTGGCCATACTCAGCAAGGCCGCGCTGCGAAAGTCGGCAGGTGTGCTGGGCGATGATCTTGCCCTCAATGCCCAGCAGGTCACGGGTGTACCGGTCAATCGTGAGATTCCCGTCGTGCTGGCAGTCGCGCGCGGGTCATTGCTGAACAAGGTCATTCTTGTGCCGGCAGCGCTGCTGATCAGTGCGTTTGCCCCCTGGGCCGTGACGCCGCTTCTAATGCTTGGCGGCGCATTCCTCTGTTATGAGGGCTTTGAAAAGGTTGCCCACAAATGGTTGCCTGGTGAGCATGCTTCGGATCACGAGGCGCGCAAGCAGGCGTTGCAGGACCCGAGCGTCGACATGGTCGCGTTCGAGCGGGCCAAGGTCAAAGGGGCCGTGCGCACAGACTTCATTCTGTCGGCCGAGATCATTGCGATCACCTTGGGTGCGGTAGCCGGGGCGCCGTTCGTGCAGCAGGTCGCCGTTCTGTCGGGCATTGCCTTGTTGGTGACGGTGGGCGTATACGGGCTGGTTGCCGGCATCGTCAAACTCGACGATCTGGGTCTTTATCTTTCACAGAAAGCGTCGGCCGCTGCCCAATCATTCGGTCGGGCGATCGTTGCCGCCGCGCCCTGGTTCATGAAAACGCTCTCCATCGTGGGAACCGCTGCCATGTTCATGGTGGGCGGGCAGATCCTGGTGCACGGCGTGCCGCCCATACACCATGCCGTCGACGCGCTCGCTCAGATGGTATCGGGCGCTTCCACCGGCCTGGTCTTCAGTGTCGTCTCCACCGTCCTCAATGCACTTGCCGGCGTTGTGGCGGGCGGCATCATTGTGGCGGCTGTCATCGGTATCAAGCGCATGTTGGGCAAGCGCTAGACGTTGCGCGTGCGGTTCAGGTGGCGCTTGAGTTCGCCCAGGCTTTCATACAGCACCTCGTGCTCGCCGGCAGCGACCGGGCTGAGCAGCTCGAGTATCCAGCTTTCATGCGCCCGTGCCATGCGCGCGAACGCTTTCCGGCCTTTGGGGGTGAGCGTGATGCGCGAACTGCGGCGATCGGAGTCCACCTTCACGCGCCGGACCAGCAATTCTTTCTCCAGCTGATCGGTAATGCCCGTGATGTTCCCGTTGGTCACCATCATGTGACGCGAGAGTTCACCCATCTTCATGCCGCGGGGCGACCGATGCAGCTGGGCCATGAGATCGAAGCGCGGCAGGGTGGTGTCGAACTCGTTTCGCAATCGGCTGCGAATCTCGGTTTCGATGAGGTTGCTGCACGTCAACAGGCGCAGCCAGAGCCTTAAGGCGTGGTGGTCGTCAGGGGCGCTGCGGCTTTCAAGATCGGGGTGTTCGCTCATCGCTTGGTACAAACCCTAGACTTGTATTACAAAATACTTTAAACCTAAACTATGGCGCAGGCCAGTTGGTATTTTCGCCAATCATCGTGTTGCGGATGACTGCGCTCTCACGCTGTTCTGCTTTGCTTCGACTCACGTACTGCATCCTGCTCCAGGAGCTTCACATGCGATTCATTCGGTCACTCATTGCCAGCGCCATACTGGTCCCCGCCGCCGCATTCGCTGCCGAACCCATCAAGGTCGGCATCGCAAACGATCTTTCCGGCCCCTTTGCCGCATTGGGTGCTGAAGCCCGTGACGGCTTCAATCTTGCCATCAAGCAACTGGGTGGGAAACTGGGTGGCCAGCCCGCCGAATTCCTGCAATCGGATATGGGCGGGAACCCCGATCAGGCCCGCCAACTGGTCACCCGGTATCTGCAGCGCGACAAGATCGATTTCTTCACCGGACCCATCGGCTCGAACGTGGCGCTGGCAGTCGGCCCGGCATTGTTCGCCGCGAAGGTGCCCTATCTGTCCAACAACCCCGGGCCCAGCCAGTACGCCGGTGCCCAGTGCAATGATTATTGGTTCGGCACGTCCTATCAGAACGACTCCATGCACGAGTCGGCAGGCAAGGTGGCCGCTGATCGTGGCTTCAAGAAGCTGATCGTGATGGCACCTGACTATCCCGCAGGCCGTGACGGCCTGACCGGTGCGAAGCGCGGTTACAAAGCACCCGTACAGGAAGAGATCTACACCAAGCTGGGGCAGATCGATTATGCCGCGGAGCTCGCGCAGATTCGCGCAGCCAAACCTGATGCGCTCTACATCTTCCTGCCAGGTGGCATGGGGATCAATTTCGTGAAGCAGTTCGTCTCGGCAGGCCTGAATCGCGACATTACGCTGATCGGCCCGGGCTTCTCGGCTGATGAAGACGTGATCCAGGCGGTGGGTGATCCCATGATCGGCATGTTCAATACGGCGCAGTGGGCGCACGATCTGGACAATGCGGCCAACAAGGCGTTCGTCTCTGCATTCCGCAAGGAATACAACGGCCGCAATCCGTCGATGTACGCCATGCAGGCCTATGAGGTCATCATGTCCATGGATGCTGCCGTCAAGGCCACCGGGGGCAAGGTGGATGACAGGCCTGCGCTGGTCGCCGCGCTGGAGAAGGCCGACTATCCGTCGGTTCGGGGCGATTACAGCTATGGCAAGAACCACTACCCGATACAGAGTTACTACCTGCGCGTGGTGGAAAAAGCGCCCGACGGCAAGCTGACCAACAAGCTGGTCGAAAAGGTGCTCGACAAGTATCAGGACGTCTACGTCAACGAATGCAAGCGTTGATGGGAGCCTGTCTCGCATGACCTCCACGCTCGTCATTGAGCAGTTGCTCAACGGATTGCAGTTCGGCCTGATGCTGTTCCTGATCGCAGCCGGACTGACGCTGGTTTTCGGCATCATGGACATCATGAACCTGGCGCACGGGTCGCTGTATATGGCGGGCGCCTATGTGGCTGCCGAAACCATGCAGCGCACCGGCTCGTTCGTGGCGTCGGTGCTGATGGCGGCGGTGATCACGGGCGTGGTCGCGCTGGTGCTGGAGTTGGTGCTGATTCGCCGGCTGGCGCTGCGCGATCACCTGGCTCAGGTCCTAGGCACATACGCCGTCATCCTGATCGCCGGAGATGCGATCAAGATGATCTGGGGGCCTGCCCCGCAGATGCTCAGCATGCCACAGGCCCTGTCCGGGCCGGTGCAACTGTTGCCCGACCTGCTTTATCCGGCCTATCGCCTGATGCTGATCGTCTTCGGTTTGGCCACTGCACTGGGGTTGTACTGGTTCGTGACCCGCACGCGTGCGGGTCACGAACCAGTACAACCCCAGTGCAGTGGCCAAACCGAAGACGATCAGCAT
>Ga0075364_10000551_pt1 | contig 19198 bp, 15 predicted proteins | sample EndMetdeltDD1764_FD_71517 | JGI IMG/M metagenome (GOLD analysis project Ga0075364, IMG submission 71517) | Populus endosphere microbial communities from Tennessee, USA - Endosphere MetaG P. deltoides DD176-4 | ecosystem: Host-associated > Plants > Roots > Endosphere | place: USA: Tennessee...
GGCTCTACAGGCAGGCGTGAAGTCATACGTGGTCCGACTCGATTGTCCAATACTTGTTTTACTTCAGTTTAGTGACAGCACTATGACAACGCACGCGTCGCAAACAAGTCGCGCTTTCGGACAGTTGTCATCTGGACGTACTTATAATCCCCTCATATTTCAGTTTTATATTGGGTGCGCATGGATCATCTACTCGCCGCTGTCGACCTCGGCTCCAATAGTTTCAGGCTATCCCTGGGGCGCGTCGTCGTTCAGGACGGCGTCTCGCAGATCTATCAGATCGATCGACTCAAGGAAACCGTGCGGCTGGCTGCAGGGCTGGATACGAACAAGCGCCTGAGCGATGAAGCCGTCGCCCGTGCGGTGCAGGTTCTGGAACGATTCGGCGAGCGCCTGCGCAGCTTTCACCCCGATCGGGTGCGGGCCGTGGCCACCAACACCTTTCGGGTCGCGCGCAACACGGCGGAATTTCTGCCCGCAGCCGAACAGGCGCTGGGGTTTCCGATCGAAGTGATCGCCGGGCGCGAGGAGGCACGGCTGATTTTCACGGGGGTGGCACACACCCTGCCGCCCTCGCCACACAAACGACTGGTCGTCGATATCGGCGGCGGTTCGACGGAAATCATCATTGGCAAGGGGTTCGAGCCCGGACCGATGGCCTCGCTGTACATGGGCTGCGTCAGCTACAGCCGACAATTCTTTGCCGACGGCATCGTCGATGCCTATCAGATGCGCCTGGCTGAAATCGCAGCGCGGCGTGAAGTGGAAGGCATTGCCAAGCAATATCGCAAAACCGGCTGGAAAGAAGCCTACGGGTCTTCGGGCACGGCCAAGGCACTGCATGCCATCCTGACGCAGTGCGGGTTCTCGCAGGACGGCATCACCCGTGCCGGGCTGTCCAAGCTCAAGGACAGGATCATGCGGGCTGGGCGCGTGGTGCCCGAAGATCTGCCCGGCATCAAGCTCGAACGCGCCGATGTCTTGCCGGGGGGGCTGGCCATCATGTCGGCCATTTTCGACGAGCTGGGCATCACCCGCATGGAGACCGGCGACGGTGCCCTGCGGCTGGGCGTGCTGTATGACCTGCTCGGACGCGACGACGAACACGACAAGCGTGATGAGACCGTCAGGCAGTTCAGCAAGCGCTATCACGTGGATGCGGCGCAGGCCGCGCGTGTGCGATCAGTCGCCCTGGCGCTGTTCGACCCGATTTCCGAACACATGCCCGACCGCGCCCATCTGCGCACGGCCCTGTGCTGGGCGGCCGACCTGCATGAGGTCGGCATCTCGATCGCCCACAACGCTTATCACCGCCACTCCGCCTACATTCTGGACAATGCCGACATGCCCGGATTCTCACGGGCCGACCAGCAACTCCTGTCGATCCTGGTGCTGGGTCATCAAAGCAAACTGAGCAAGCTCGAGGGCCTGGTGCGTTCGCGCGATCAGTGGCTCACCATCCTGTGCCTGCGGCTGGCGGTGCAACTGGCCCGACGGCGCGAATCCATCGAGCCCCTGCCGCTAGGGGTATCGGTCAAAGGCGACTCCATCGTGGTGACGGTCGATGGGCAGTGGCTGGCGGATCATCCGCTCAGCGATTTCACCCTGCGTGCCGAAGAGGCGGAATGGACCAGGGTGGGCTTTGCGTTCGAGCTGCTGGAGCGCTGAGCGGTCCAGGCCCGCCCCGTGTCACGGGCAGATGTAGATTTCGCGGGTGAACTGGCGCAGTGATCGGCGCAGTGAACGCGTGCGGCGACACAGCACCCGCAGCATCAATCGGCGCAGCCTGGCCGCGACGGCTCTTTTTCCTGCCGCCCCCCGTGCCCGGGCCAAGGCGAGCTGGGTGCCCGGTGCGTTCAGCTCCGCCAGCGTGAGTGGCATCTTGCTCATGGCACCACCTGCACCGGCAGACGAGGCGTGTAGTCCAGCTTCAGATGGCGCTGATAGCGCGCGTCCATTTTGCACACATCCAGCAGCACCGGCATGTCTGCGGTATTGAAATCAGGGTCCCAGGCCGGCTCGCCGCACACCCGCGCGCCCAGCTTCAGATAACCCTTGATCAGCGGTGGGACCTTGGCCGGCAAGGTGTGCGCCAGACGTTCCACCGGATAGCGATGAATGGGGTGCACCCGGGGTACACCGGTATCATCCAGGTGGCCAGATACCTGGCGCCAGACTTCTGCGGCACATATGCCATCGTCGCGCAGGCTGACGCTGGCGCAACCCAGAACGTAGCGGTAACCGCCGCGACGCATAATGTCGGCCACGCCATTCCATAACAGCATGATGGCCGCACCCTGGCGGTAGTCGGCATGCACGCACGAACGCCCCACCTCGATCAACCCCGTGCGCAGCGCTGCCAGTGCACTGATATCGAATTCCGATTCAGTGTAGTACCCCCCCGCCAGGCGCGCGCGCTCCGGAGTGAGAATGCGATAGGTGCCCACAATCCGACCTTCGTTGGATTCGCGCACGATGACGTGCTCGCACCAACGGTCATAACGATCCTGGTCCAGACCCCAGGCATTGGCGGGGAAGACCGCGCCCAGGTCCTGCGAGAACACGTCGTAGCGCAAACGCTGTACGGCTTCTATTTCTGCGGAACCACGTGCCAGCCCCACCACCAGTGCAGGCGTGGGTGCCCGGTCAGTCGTGGAGACTGACGGGGCGGGATACGACGATCCAGTGCGAGCCAATTCGAGCATACATCCCTCCTTGCAGGGTCAATCCGGCAAGAATAGGCAAGATGTGTGTCAGGTTCTTGACGTATTCATGTAGATTGCATGACCGTCTCGGCCAGGTGCAGGACAGGCACAGCTTTCGTGCGGCAATGGAAAAGGGGCGCCAGAAGGCGCCCCCGTGGCCGATACACAACAGGCCCTACTTCCAGCCGTTTTCGGCGACTTGCGCCAGTTCCTGCGCGCACGAGCTGGCCAGGGCGTCGTCTTCAGCCTCGACCATCAAGCGCAGCTTGGGCTCGGTGCCCGAGGCACGGATGAGCACCCGTCCGCGCCCGGACAGACGCGCCTCGACGGCCTCACGCGCTGATTGCAGCCCTGCATGCGTCTTCCAATCGACGCCCGCCGGCAGCGCCACGTTGATCAGGCATTGCGGGTACATCTTCAGGTCGCCCAGCCACTGAGCCAACGTCTGGCCACTGCGCGCCAGTGCCGTGAGCACCTGCAGCGCCGCAATAATGCCGTCGCCCGTGGTGTGCAGATCCAGGCACAACAAATGGCCCGACCCTTCGCCACCATACAGCCAGCCCTTGGCCTGCAACTGTTCGAGCACATAGCGATCGCCCACATTGGCACGCTCGAACGGGATATCCAGATCGCGCAACTTGCGCTCCAGACCGTAGTTCGTCATAAGCGTGCCCACCACGCCTGCCACGGTCTGACGGGTCATGCGTTCGCGAACGATGGCGTAGATGAGTTCGTCACCGTTGTAAATGCGGCCCTCGGCGTCCACCATTTGCAGTCGGTCGGCGTCACCATCGAGCGCAATGCCCAGATTGGCGCCCTGCTTGCGCACCTCTGCGGCAAGGTTCTCGGGGTGCATGGCACCTACGCCTTCGTTGATGTTGAAGCCGTCAGGCGCACATCCGATGGCATGCACGTCGGCACCCAGTTCCCGAAACACGTGCGGTGCGACGTTGTAAGCCGCCCCGTGCGCGGCATCCACCACGATCTTCAGGCCGTTCAGGTCAAGGTCATTGGGGAACGTGCTTTTGCAGAATTCGATATATCGTCCCGCCGCGTCGTCCAGACGACGGGCCCGACCCAGCAGTTCCGAAGACACACATCCCAGCGGCGCTTCGAGTTCGCGCTCGATGGCTTCCTCGGTCGAATCCGGCAGCTTCATGCCCTGGGCAGAAAAGAACTTGATGCCATTGTCCTGGAAAGGATTGTGCGAGGCACTGATCACGATGCCCGCCGCCATGCGAAGCGTGCGCGTGAGATAGGCCACCGCCGGCGTGGGCAAAGGCCCTGCCAGCATGACATCGATGCCTGCCGCCGACAGCCCGGCCTCCATGGCCGATTCGAGCATGTAGCCCGAAATGCGGGTGTCCTTGCCGATCAGCACGCGCGGACGCTTGTGACGCCCCGCGCCTGTGCCCTCGCGCACCAGCACCCGACCTGCGGCATATCCCAGTCGCATGGCGAATTCCGCATTGATGACGGGACCGCCTACTTCACCACGCACACCGTCGGTGCCAAAATATTTACGATCACTCACCCTCTACTCCTGTTTGCGTGGCTTGCCAGATTTTCAGGGCATCCACAGTCTCTTCTACATCGTGAACACGCACGATCGCAGCACCACGCGCCACACATGCCAGCATGGCGGCCACGCTGCCCACGGTTCTTGCATTCACATCCCGCCCGGTGACCTCGCCAATCATGCGCTTGCGTGACAGGCCGGTCAGAAGGGGCCGCCCCTGCGTGGCCAGGCTTGCCAGATCGCGCAGCAACGCATAGTTCTGCGATGTCGTCTTGCCGAAGCCAAAGCCCGGATCGAGCACGATCCGAGCATCTGCTATACCCGCCTCGCTGAGGGCCCGCACGCGCGCGGTCAGAAACGCACCGACCTCACCCAACAGATCGTCATAGTGCGGGGCCTGCTGCATGGTGCGCGGCTCGCCCTGCATGTGCATCACGCACAGCCCGCACTGGCTTGCCCGTACGGCCTCGATGGCGCCAGGCTGCCGAAAACCGTATACGTCATTGATCATGTCGGCGCCGGCATCGAGTGCGGCACGCATGACTTCGGGTTTGGACGTATCCACCGACAGGGCCCGGCCACAGTCCAGCAGACCGCTTACCACCGGTATGACGCGCGCGATTTCGGCATCGACATCGACGCCGAGCGACCCGGGACGCGTGGACTCGCCACCGATATCGAGGATATCGGCACCTGCGGCGATGAGCGCATGCGCATGGCGCAATGCCGCTTCCGGGTCGACATAGGCCCCGCCATCGGAAAACGAATCCGGCGTGACGTTGACGATACCCATGACAAGCGGGCGCTTGAGATCAAACTCGAAGCGCCCGCATAGAAAATTACTTGCCATGAAAAAACAGCAAAATCAGTGTGTGATGTTGAGCATCACACCGCTGCAGGTGCGTTGCCGCTGCCAGGCGCCAGGCCCGTGGGCGGCACGCTGGGTGTATCCGAGGGGGTGTCGGGCACTTTCGGCGGGCGGGGAGGACGACCATTGATGATGTCGTCGATCTGGTCGGCGTCGATGGTCTCCCACTCGAGCAGCGCCGCAGTCATGACTTCGACCTTGTCGCGGTTCTCTTCAAGGATACGGCGCGCGACGCCATACTGCTCGTCGATGATGCGGCGGATCTCGGAGTCGACCTTCTGCATGGTGGCTTCGGACATGTGTGTCGTCTTGGTCACGCTGCGACCCAGGAACACTTCACCTTCGTTCTCGGCATAGACCATGGGGCCCAGCTCGTCGGTCATGCCGTAGCGCGTCACGATGTCACGGGCAATGGCCGTGGCACGTTCGAAGTCGTTCGATGCACCGGTGGTCATCTGGTTCATGAACAATTCTTCGGCGATACGCCCGCCAAACAGCACCGCGATGGTGTCCAGCAGGCGCGTCTTGTCCATGCTGTAGCGATCATTCTCGGGCAACTGCATAGTCACGCCCAGGGCTCGGCCACGGGGAATGATGGTGACCTTGTGCACGGGATCGGTCTTGGGCAGCATGCGAGCGACCACTGCGTGACCGGACTCGTGGTAGGCCGTGTTCTTGCGCTCTTCTTCGGGCATGACGATCGAGCGTCGCTCCGCGCCCATGATCAGCTTGTCCTTGGCCTTTTCGAAGTCGGACATGTCGACCGTGCGGCCATTACGGCGGGCGGCAAAAAGCGCTGCTTCGTTCACGAGGTTGGCCAGATCGGCACCGGAGAAACCGGGGCAGCCGCGGGCCAGCACGTGCGCGTCGACATTTTGCGCGACAGGCACTTTGCGCATGTGGACTTTCAGAATCTGCTCACGACCCCGGATATCGGGCAAGGGCACGACCACCTGACGGTCGAAACGACCCGGGCGCAACAGGGCGGGATCCAGCACGTCGGGACGGTTGGTGGCCGCAATCACCAGCACACCGACACCCGATTCGAAGCCGTCCATCTCGACCAGCATCTGGTTCAGGGTCTGTTCGCGCTCGTCGTTACCACCGCCCAGGCCCGCACCGCGCTGCCGACCGACGGCGTCGATTTCGTCGATGAAGATGATGCAAGGCGAATGCTTTTTCGCGTTCTCGAACATGTCACGCACCCGGGCAGCACCCACCCCGACGAACATTTCGACGAAGTCGGAACCCGAAATGCTGAAAAACGGTACCTTGGCTTCACCGGCGATGGCCTTGGCCAACAGCGTTTTACCGGTACCGGGCGAGCCGACCATCAGCACGCCGCGCGGGATGCGACCGCCCAGCTTCTGGAATTTCGTCGGGTCACGCAGAAAGTCGACCAGTTCCTGAACGTCTTCTTTCGCCTCATCGCAACCCGCGACGTCGACAAAAGTGATGTTATTGGTGTTTTCATCCATCATGCGAGCGCGCGACTTGCCGAAGCTGAATGCCCCGCCCTTGCCACCGCCCTGCATTTGACGCATGAAGAACACCCAGACGCCGATGAGCAACAGCATCGGGAACCAGGACACGAAAATGCTCATCAGGAACGACGGCTCTTCGCGCGCCTTGCCGGAGACCTGGACACCGGCTTTCAGCAGGTCGGACACCATCCAGATATCGCCCGGCGAGGTCAGCGAGTACTGCCGACCAGCATCGGGAGTCACATAGAGCACATCGCCCTGGACGTCCACTTTGCGTACTCGGCCAGCTTTGGCGTCCTCCATGAATTGCGTGTAGCTCACGCCATCCTGTGTCTGTGTACGGCCGTCAAACTGCTTAAACACCGTAAACAGTACAAGTGCGATCACCATCCACACCGCAACTTTGGAAAATGAATTGTTCAAGGTCGATCTCCTGCTCTCTCGCTTCCACCCTGCAGATGAGCCCGCAAGGGTGGAAAGGATCGCGTCCGCAATAAAGTCAATGATTTCATTCTACCCCGCCCGGGAAGAATGCGTTGGGCAATGCAACGATAGGATGGCATGCAGGACAATCATGCTGTCGCCGTGGGTACAAAAACGACGATCAGCAGGGGGTCAGGCACTTCTACCGCCTTGTTTCATACCGCGCGCCACCAAAAACGTTTCCGAGGACTTCGCCCGTGACGCCTTGGGCTTGCGCTCAACGACGCGCCTGAAATGCTGCTTCAGAGATTCGACGATTTGTGAGTAGCCGCTACCGTGAAACGCCTTGACGATCAACGCGCCATCCGGCTTCATGTGTTCAAGCGCGAATTCCATCGCCAGATCGCACACATGCTGGATGCGCGCAGCATCGGCCACCCCCACGCCTGACAAGTTGGGGGCCATGTCGGAAATAACAAGGTCTACGGCCTGCTCGCCCACCAGCGCGTGCAATTGCTCGCCCACGGCATCCTCGCGAAAGTCGCCCTGTATGAACTCCACGCCGGCGATAGGTTCCATCGGCAACATATCCAGGCCAATGATGCGCCCGTCGATCACGCCGCCTGGACCGACCAGACGCTCGCGCACCACCTGGCACCAACTGCCGGGCGAACAGCCCAAATCGACGACCACATCACCCTTTTTGAGCAATTTTTCCGTGTCGACGATCTCCAGCAGCTTGAACGCACCACGCGCCCGGTAGCCTTTCTGTTGCGCCAGCTTCACATATGGATCATTAATATGCTGTGCGAGCCATTCTTTTGAAAATCTATTTTTGGCCATTCCCGTACAATTCCGCCATGCCTAAATTAGAAATTACCCCGCGCGAGCGCAGTAACCTGCGTGCTGCTGCCCACCCGCTGCGCCCCGTCGTCCTGATCGGGGATGCCGGCCTGACCGATGCCGTGCTCAAAGAGATCGAGCTTAACCTGAATGCCCATGGCCTGATAAAGGTTCGTGCCGGCACCCAGGAACGCGAAGATCGCGAAGCCATGCTCGACACGATCTGCGACACCTTGTCCTGCGCCACGGTGCACCACCTGGGCAAGATGTTGATTCTGTATCGCCCCGGCAGCACCCGGCCTGCCACCATGGCGCCGCCCGTTGCCAAGGACGCGCCGAAACGCCGCCCGTCCGACCCGCACACGCCCAAGAAACTGGCCGCCACCGGCAAAGTGCTGACCCGTAAGGATGTTCGGGCCGAGCGCCGCGCCGACGATGCTCAGGCCGATAACGCCCGCGCAACGCCGCGCGAGCGCTACATGGAACTGAACAAGAACGGCAAGCCCGTGCGCCCTGCCACGCGTGCCAAGACAACCGCTGCACGCCCGGGCGCGAAGCGCGCCGGCAGTGCGATGAGCTTGCGCGCCGGCGCACGCAAAGGTGGCCTGACAGGTGGCCTGCGCAAGACCATCCGCAGCGTAAAGAAATAAGGCCCGGCGGGGTAAGTGCACAGAAGCCCGTCAACGCGACGGGCGCGGGTCGATATCGACGTATCGCAAGATTGTACTAGGGGTAGCAGGCCACTCGGCCGCTGCCCCTGTTTTTTTCTGGAAGCCCCCCGACGCTTGCATGCCTGACATGAAAGGCGGTCAGACGCAGGCCCACTCGCACGTCATCACCGCGAGCAACACGTCAGCGATGGGCACGCACCCGAAAGGGGCTTACCGCCAGTTGCACATATGCAACAAATCTGGTGAGCGATTAACAATCTTAATGAGAACAATTGCTATTCACTGTAGGATCGCTTCCTTCAGGTACGTGCTGCCTGACCCATCCTAGACGCTGCGAATCCTCCAAGATGAAATCCACACCCCTGGTCTGGCTTGCCGCCACCACCCTGCCCTGCCTGGGCACCGTTGCCCTGGCGCAAGCCGCGCAGGAACCTCCCCCTGTTGCGCTGGAGACCGTCACGGTCGAGGCCAGCGCGGATGCCTCGGCAGAAGGCCTCTCCCCCGCCTATGCCGGCGGTCAGGTTGCGCGCGGCGGGCGCGTGGGCATTCTGGGCACGAAGGACAATATGTCCACGCCGTTCAGCGTGACCAGCTACACCAATGATCTGATTCGTGACCGCCAGGCCCGCAGTGTGGGTGAAGTGCTGCAGAACGATCCCGGCATCCGTGTCGCTCGCGGGTTCGGCAACTTCCAGGAATCGTATTTCATGCGTGGCTTCGTGCTGGGCTCGGACGATGTGGCCTACAACGGACTGTACGGCCTGTTGCCCCGCCAATACATCGCGACCGAACTGTTCGAACGCGTTGAAGTATTGCGCGGTGCGTCTGCCTTTTTGACGGGCGCGACGCCCAGCGGTGGCGGTATCGGTGGTGTCATCAACCTGGTTCCCAAACGCGCGCCCAGCGAACCCCTGACCCGCCTCACAGGCGGGTTTTCGAGCGATTCCGGCGTGTCGGCTGCGGCAGACATCGCACGACGCTTCGGTCCGGACGACAGCATGGGCATACGCATCAATGCGGCCAATCGCAGCGGCGAATCCGGCGTCGATGGTGAAAGCAACAAGTTGACCGTAGGGTCGATCGGACTGGACTGGCGCGGCGAGAAAGCGCGCCTGTCGGGCGACATCGGTTGGCAGGACAACCGTCTGCGCCGCACGCGCCCCAACGTGACGCTGGGCGCAGGCGTGACGACCGTGCCTACCGCGCCTGACGCCAGCGAGAACTTCGCCCAGCCCTGGTCCTATTCAAATGAGCGCGATACCTTCGGCAGCCTGCGAGGCGAATACGACTTCAACGAGAAAATCACCGGCTGGGCCGCCTATGGCATGCGCCGAAGCAAGGAAGCGAACTCGCTGGCCAACGTGACCGTAACCAACGGAAGCACCGGTGCCAGCACCATCTATCGCTTCGACAACACCCGTGAAGACCGCGTCAACACCGGTGAAATCGGCGTGCGCGCCAAGACCCGTACCGGCCCCATCGGCCATGAGTTCGTGGTCTCGGCCAGCCACTTCGAGCTGGAAAAGAAGAACGCGTACGCCATGGATTTCCGCAATACGCGCGCGACCAACATTTACGACCCCATTTCCTATTCCCGCCCGGCGTTCAGCGCAAACACGCTCTACGGCAACGATCTGGACGATCCGGCACTGAATGGTCGCACGCGCCTGACGAGCTATGCGATTGGTGACACCCTGTCTGCATTGGACGAACGGGTGCTGCTCACGCTTGGGATGCGTCACCAGCGTTTGTATGATCGCAGCTTCGCCTACAACACCGGCGTCGGGCAGACACCCTATGAGAAGAGCCGCAACACCCCCGCAGCCGGGCTGGTGTTCAAGCTCAATTCCCAGGTTTCCCTGTATGGCAACTACATCGAAGCACTGACACGCGGCGACTCGGCACCCAGCACGGCCATCAACCTGGGGGAATCGCTGGCACCGTATGTGTCCAAGCAGAAAGAAATAGGCGTGAAGTATGACGGCGGCGGCATCGGTGCCGGTCTGGCGCTGTTCACCACTTCCAAACCGCGTGGCGTGCTGGGCACGGACCGTGTATTCCGGGAGTCGGGCAAGGACAGACATCAGGGGGCTGAACTGACGGTGTTCGGCGAGGCGACACGCAGCATTCGTGTGCTGGGCGGCGTGACATGGCTGGATGCCGAGCAACGCGACACCGGGTCGGCCACGACAGATGGTAAACGGGTGATCGGTGTGCCGCGCTTTCAGGCCACGCTGGGCGCCGAGTGGGATATTCCCGGCATATCAGGCCTGTCGGTCGATGGCCGAGTGGTGTATACGGGCGCAAGCTACGCAAACGCCACCAACACCCTGAGGGTGCCCAGCTGGACTCGACTGGACGCGGGGCTGCGCTACAACATGGATGTCAGCGGCCATCTGGTCACGCTGCGAGCGCGCGTGGACAATGTACTGAACCGCGACTACTGGGCGTCGGTGGGCGGTTATCCGGGCTCGGGTTACCTTGCGCTGGGTGCACCCCGGACCTACTCGCTGACTGCCAGTTTCGAGTTCTGATGCTTGCAAAGGTGGGGGCATGCCCCCACCTGCATGGCGCCGTCAATCAGACGTAACGGATGCTGATCACTTCGAACTCGCGCTCACCCGAGGGTGCGCGCACGGTGACGACATCGCCTTCGCTCTTGCCGATCAGGGCGCGCGCGACGGGGCTGGAGACCGAAATGCGGCTCTCGCGAATGTCGGACTCGGCATCCCCCACGATCTGATACACCACGCGATCGCCAGACTCCAGGTCCTCGATTTCCACGGTGGCACCAAACACGGCGCGGCCATCTGCATCCAGCGCGGACGGATCGATGATCTGTGCATTGGACAGCGTGCCGTCCAGGTCGGCGATCCGGCCTTCGATGAAAGCCTGGCGCTCGCGCGCGGCCTCGTACTCCGCATTCTCGGACAGATCTCCTTGCGCACGGGCTTCGGCAATCGCATTGATCACGGAAGGACGTTCGACGGTCTTCAGGCGGTGCAACTCGGCTTGCAAACGCTCTGCCCCGCGCGCAGTGATTGGAATGGCAGACATGTTCTATTTCCCCACAAAGGTAAAAGACGCTCGCAATGGAGCGTCTTGGCGGCGTGCAACATGCACGCTTGAAATGATGCGGCTCGCCTGGAAGGCGTCCCAAAAATCACCTGATCGGCAGTGAATCAACACTACAAAACGGCATTTGAAACGCCAACGTCCGCGAGCCAAAGCAAAACCCCGGCTCGGGTTGTGAACCGGGGTTGGTGGGTCTATTGTGGTCAAAGTGCGCGGGAAATGCAAGCCATGTCAGTGCGGCCTGCCATCCTCGGGCTGAGCCGGCGGTGTGGCCCCGACCGGCGCGGGCGCGCCGATGCACAGCAACGCATACAGGGCGATGGCGCCAAAGGTCGCCACGCCTATGCCGCCCAGATGGAAGTCACCCAGTTTCAGCGTGAAATCCCCTGCGCCCAGCACCAGCGTGACGGCGGCGGTGATCAGATTGCGGTTATCCGAAAAATCCACCCCATTGACGACCCAGATGCGTGCACCGGCAATGGCGATCAGTCCGAACACCACAATGGACATGCCGCCCAGTACCGGGCCTGGAATGGTCTGGATCAACGCACCAAACTTCGGCGAGAAACCCAGAACGATGGCGATGAGCGCGGCCAGCACGAACACCAGCGACGAATAAATGCGTGTCACGGCCATCACGCCGATGTTCTCGGCGTAGGTGGTCACTCCCGTTCCGCCCACGGCGCCCGACACCATGGTGGCCACGCCGTCGCCCACGAATGCGCGTCCCATGTAGGCATCCATCGGCCGCCCCGTCATGGCGGCGACCGCCTTGACGTGCCCGAGGTTCTCGGCCACCAGAATGACGGCGACCGGCACGATCAACGTCATGGCCTGCACCTGGAACACCGGTGCAGAAAAATTCGGCAAGCCCAGCCAGGCCGCATTGGCCACCCCGGCAAAGTTCACCGGGGTGCCCCAGCCCATGATGTTGGTGCATAAGGCGTAGATCAGGCACGACACGATGAGCCCCACCAGAATCAGCAGGCGCTGGACCATGCCGCGTGTGAACACGGCCACGCCGCCCACGGCAACAATCGTCATCAGCGCCATCAACGCGTCGAACGTGGACTGCCCCATGGCCCCTTTGACCGCGATCGGTGCCAGATTCAGGCCAATGACCGCCACCACGGCACCGGTCACCACCGGCGGCATGAGGGTTTCGATCCAGCGTGCGCCCGCGCCGGAGCGCGCATTGGCGATCCACATCAGCAGGCCGATCAGGGTGTAGACCGCGCCGCAGGCAATAATCGCCCCCAGGGCCACGCCGATGTTAAGGTTGGGGCCGCTGCCGGCATAGCCGGTCACCGCCACGACGCCGCCGATGAACGCGAAACTCGAGCCCAGGTAGCTTGGGACGCGCCCGCCGACGAACAGAAAGAAGATCAGCGTGCCCACGCCCGACATCAGGATGGCCACGTTGGGATCGAAACCCATCAGCAAGGGTGCCAGCACGGTCGAGCCGAACATGGCCACCACGTGCTGCGCACCCATGGCGATGTTCCGGGGCCAGGACAGGCATTCGTCGGGCGCGATGAGCGTGCCGGACGTTGCGCCGTCAATGCGGCGCCAGCGGGGGAAATAGGACATGGTTTTCGCGTATGAGAGGAATGGCGCGTTCCGAAGCGGAATGCAGGCGCAAGTGTACCTAGTGCAACGACATAGTTACACTACTGAATCACAAGACTGGATGATTTGAAATGACCGAAATGTGGTTCATGCGGCACGGCGAGACCGACTGGAACGTCGTCAGGAGGCTACAGGGTTGGCGCGACATCCCCCTGAACGAGACTGGCCGCACCCAGGCAGAGTATTTGGGCGCGCATCTGGCAAAGGCCGCCGACAGCACGCCGTTCGACGCCGCCTACACCAGTGATCTGGCGCGAACGGTCAGCACGCTTGCCCCGGCGGCGGCGCGTCTGGGCATGACGCCTATCGCCGAGCCGGGCCTGCGCGAGCGTCATTACGGCGTACTGGAAGGACTGGCCGTCGGTGAGATGGCCGACAAGGCGCCCGCGCATGCCTATGCGGCCTGGGCCAACCGCGAGGAGCATGGGTCGGTGGGCGACGGTGAAACCTTGCGGCAGTTTCACGATCGCATCATAAACACCGTGCACGCGATCGCCTCGCGCCACGAGGGCCAGCGCGTGCTGGTCATGACGCATGGTGGCGTGCTGGACATCATCCGGCGCTATGCCATGGGCACCCCGCTGGGCGACAAGCAGCGCCGCACCCCCATGTTCAACGTCAGTATCAACCGCGTGAACGTCAGTGAAACGGGGTGGGACATTCTGGATTGGGGCGACGTCGGCCATATTCCCGTGCCCGTGGGCAACGACGTCGTCGCATAGCGGTCATCCCGCGTTAAAGCCCTGCCTTGCGTGGCTTGCGCGGCGCGTTGCGGGCGGCGCGGTCATAGAGCCAATTGGGCAGCAGCGCCATCACGCGCGCCACGAGCCCCATTTGCCACGGGATGATGGTGTAGGACACCCCCTTGCCAATCGCGCGCGCGGCACGGCGCGCGAACACATCGGCATCGGTCAGAAAAGGCATGCCATACGGGTTGGCCGCCGTCATGGGCGTGCGGATGTACCCAGGCGCAATGGTCACGACCCGAATGCCATCGGCCGCGAGTTCCAGCCTCAGGCTTTCGCAATAGGTGGCCACCGCCGATTTCGACGCACTGTACGCACCCGCTCCGGGCAGACCACGCACCCCAGCCACACTGCCGATACCAACGAGTCTGCCCTGCCCGGCCGCGCGCATGGGCGCGATGAAGGGCTCGAAGGTGGCCAACGTGGCCAGCAGATTGGTGTCTAGAATGGCCTTGAACACGTCGAAATCTTCGGCATGTTCGGTGACCGTACCGGCACTGATGCCGGCACTGGCAATGACGACATCGACGCGTTGGCCGGTGTGGGACAGGAAGTCCCGTGCGGCCGCATGAAGCGCCGCGCGATCACGCACGTCCAGCGTGTAACAACGATGCCCCGCGCCCAGGCTGTCGGCCAGCGCGGCGAGGGCATCACCGCGCCGCCCCACCAGCCCGAGCACCGCGCCCTGGGCAGCGTAGTGCCGCGCCAGGGATGCACCCAGACCGCTGCTGGCACCCGTAATGAAGACGGCAGGTCGGATCATGGGTGCGTGGGCGTCGATTCGATCGGGATCGATTCGGCTTACTGCGGGGTCAGGCCTGCGTGCAACTCTTGCAGCGAATACACCTTCAGCCCTCCCCCATCACGCAGATACTGCATGCCTTCGACTGCGGCACGCGCACCGGCGATGGTGGTGTAGAAGGTGACGGCCGCGGCCAGCGACTGCGTGCGGATGGCGCGCGAGTCGGCAATGGCGTTGCGACGCTCTTCGACGGTATTGACCACGAACGAGACTTCACCGTTCTTGATCAGATCGACGATGTGCGGACGACCTTCGGTGACCTTGTTGACCAGTTGCACCGGAATACCGGCGTCCTCAATGCTCTTGGCCGTGCCACGGGTGGCCACCAGCTTGAAGCCCAGTGCATGCAGGCCACGCGCCACTTCCACGGCGCGAACCTTGTCCTGATCCTTCACGCTGATGAACGCCGTGCCGGACTCGGGCAGACGCACGCTGGCCGCCATCTGCGACTTGACGAAGGCCTCGCCGAAACTCTCGCCCACGCCCATCACTTCGCCGGTGGATTTCATCTCGGGTCCGAGAATCGTATCCACACCCGGGAACTTGTTGAACGGGAAAACGGCTTCCTTGACCGAGTAGTAGGACGGCACGACTTCATGCGTGATGCCCTGTGCCTTCAGCGTGCGACCCGCCATGGCACGTGCGGCAATCTTCGCCAGTTGCAGGCCGGTCGCCTTGGAGACATAGGGCACGGTGCGCGAGGCGCGCGGGTTGACCTCGAGCACATACACATCACCATCCTGAATGGCGAACTGCACGTTCATCAGGCCCTTGACGTTCAAGGCGCGCGCCATCATCTCGGTCTGACGCTTGATCTCGGCAATGACATCCTGCGACAGCGAATAAGGCGGCAGGCTGCATGCGGAATCACCCGAATGCACGCCGGCCTGCTCGATGTGCTCCATCACGCCGCCGATGAACACCTGCTCGCCGTCGGCCAGGCAATCCACGTCGACCTCGGTGGCGTTGTTCAGGAAGCGATCGAGCAGCACCGGGGAATCGTTGCTGACCTTGACCGCTTCGCGCATGTAGCGCTCCAGATCGGTCTGCTCGTGCACGATTTCCATGGCGCGGCCACCCAGCACATAGCTCGGGCGCACCACCAGCGGGTAGCCGATTTCTGCAGCGTGCGAGAGTGCTTCGGCTTCCGTGCGTGCCGTGCGATTGGGCGGCTGACGCAGACCCAGCTTGTTCAGCAGTTTCTGGAAACGCTCACGGTCTTCTGCCACATCGATGGACTCGGGGCTGGTACCGATGATGGGCACACCATTGGCTTCCAGTGCACGCGCCAGCTTCAGGGGTGTCTGGCCACCGTACTGCACGATCATCCCGACAGGGTTTTCCTTGTGCACGATTTCCAGCACGTCTTCCAGCGTCAGCGGCTCGAAGTACAGGCGATCGGACGTGTCGTAGTCGGTCGAAACGGTTTCCGGATTGCAGTTGACCATGATGGTTTCATAGCCATCTTCGCGCAACGCCAGAGACGCGTGCACGCAGCAGTAGTCGAACTCGATGCCTTGCCCGATGCGGTTCGGCCCGCCGCCCAACACGATGATTTTCTTGCGATCGGTGGGTGCCGATTCGCATTCTTCTTCGTACGTCGAATACATGTAAGCGGTGCGGGTGGAGAATTCCGCCGCGCAGGTGTCCACACGCTTGTACACGGGGCGCACGTTCAACTGATGGCGCAGCTTGCGCACTTCGCTTTCCGCGGTATCCAGCAGGAACGCCAGACGACGATCGGAGAAGCCGCGACGCTTCAGTTCCCACAGCAGACCATAGTCGAGATCGGCAATGGTCTTTTGCTCGAGCGCGAGCTCGATGTCGACGATTTCCTTGATCTGCGACAGGAACCAGGGATCGATCTTGGTGATGTTGAACACTTCGTCCAACGACATGCCTTGCGCAAAGGCGTCGCCAACGTACCAGATCCGCTCAGGCCCGGGCTCACCCAATTCGATCTGCAGTTTTTCGCGATCGGTGGTTTTCTGGTTCAGGCCGTCAACACCGACCTCCAGACCGCGCAGGGCTTTCTGGAAGGACTCCTGGAAGGTCCGCCCGATGGCCATGACTTCGCCCACCGACTTCATTTGCGTGGTCAGGCGCGAATCGGCGGTCGGGAATTTTTCGAAGGCAAAGCGTGGCACCTTGGTGACCACGTAATCGATGGAGGGCTCGAACGAGGCCGGCGTGGCGCCGCCCGTGATTTCATTCTGAAGCTCGTCCAGCGTGTAACCCACGGCCAGACGTGCGGCGACCTTGGCAATCGGAAAACCCGTGGCCTTCGACGCCAGAGCGGAAGAACGCGACACGCGCGGGTTCATCTCGATGACGATCATGCGGCCATCTTTCGGGTTGACGGCAAACTGGACGTTTGAGCCACCCGTGTCCACACCGATCTCGCGCAGGACGGCGATCGATGCGTTGCGCATGATCTGATATTCCTTGTCCGTCAGCGTCTGGGCCGGAGCCACGGTGATCGAGTCACCGGTGTGCACCCCCATGGGATCCAGGTTTTCGATCGAGCACACGATAATGCAGTTGTCGGCGCGATCGCGCACGACTTCCATCTCGAATTCCTTCCAGCCCAGCAGGGATTCTTCGATCAGCAGCTCGCTAGTGGGCGATGCCTCCAGGCCGCGACGGCAGATGGTTTCGAACTCTTCGGCGTTGTAGGCGATACCGCCACCGGAACCGCCCATGGTGAAGCTGGGCCGGATGACGGTCGGAAAACCTGCGGTGTTGGCCTCGCGGGCGATGCGACGCTGGACTTCCCAGGCTTCGTCCAGGGTGTGGGCCACGCCGGACTTGGCGGATTCCAGGCCGATGGCGCTCATGGCCACCTTGAACTTCTGGCGATCTTCGGCTTTTTCAATGGCGTGCTCGTTGGCACCGATCATCTCCACGCCGTGCTTTTCCAGCACGCCATGTCGGGCGAGGTCCAGCGCGCAGTTCAGGGCGGTCTGCCCGCCCATGGTCGGCAACAAGGCATCGGGCTTTTCGCGCTCGATGATTTTCTCGACCGCCTGCCAGGTGATGGGTTCGATGTAGGTCACATCGGCCGTCTCCGGGTCGGTCATGATCGTGGCCGGATTGCTGTTGACCAGAATGACGCGGTAGCCCTCGGCCTTCAGTGCCTTGCAGGCCTGTGCGCCGGAGTAGTCGAATTCGCAGGCCTGCCCGATGATGATGGGGCCGGCGCCAATGATGAGGATGCTTTTTAGGTCTGTACGCTTGGGCATGATCTTTACTTTTTGTCGGCCATCAGGGCGATGAACTTGTCGAACAGTTCGATGATGTCGTGCGGGCCGGGGCTGGCTTCGGGGTGACCCTGGAAGCAGAATGCCGGGCGATCCGTCAGTTCGAAGCCCTGCAGCGAGCCGTCAAACAGCGACACATGGGTGACACGTGCATTCGCAGGCAGCGTGGCGGCGTCGACTTCAAAGCCGTGGTTCTGGCTGGTGATGAACACACGCCTGGAATCCAGGTCGTGCACCGGGTGGTTCGCACCGTGGTGGCTGTTCTTCATCTTGACCGTTTTTGCACCGACGGCCAGGCCCATCAACTGATGGCCCAGACAGATGCCGAAGGTTGGCAGCTTGCGCTCGAGGAAAACCCGGGTGGCGGCAATGGCGTAGTCGCACGGCTCGGGGTCACCCGGGCCGTTGGCCAGGAACACGCCATCGGGCGACAGCGCCAGAACATCTTCGGCAGGCGTTTGCGCCGGCACGAGGGTCACGCGGCAACCGCGGTCGGCCAGCAGGCGCAGAATGTTCAGCTTCACGCCGAAATCGTAGGCCACGACGTGATAGGCGGAGGTATCGGGCTTGGAGAAACCTGCGCCGAGTTGCCAGGTGCCCGCGGTCCATTCGGCAGATTTCTCGATCGACACCGTCTTGGCGAGGTCCAGCCCGGACATGCCCGGAAAACCCTTGGCCAGGGCAACGGCCCGGTCGGCGTCGTCGCCCACCAGAATGCAGCTGCCCTGCGCGCCCTTCTCACGCAGGATGCGCGTGAGCTTGCGGGTATCAACGCCGGAAATGGCCACCACGCCCTGCGCTTTCAGATAGTCGGGCAAGGAGGAGGTGGCGCGGAAGTTGGACACACGGGCGGGGCAATCACGCACCACCAGGCCCGCGGCAAATACTCGGCGCGCTTCCACGTCCTCTTCATTGACCCCGGTATTGCCGATGTGGGGGTAGGTCAAGGTGACCGTTTGCCCCGAATAGCTGGGATCTGTCAGAATTTCCTGGTAACCGGTCATGGCGGTGTTGAACACCACTTCGGCAACAGTGTGGCCAGACGCACCGATCGAAATGCCTCGAAAGATGGTGCCGTCCGCCAAAGCCAGAATTGCAGGAGGAAACCGGTTGGCGTCCTCGGGAAAAAGTTGCGGCAGCAAAGTCACACCCCGGAGTATTTATGAATCGACG
>Ga0075364_10000553_pt1 | contig 19170 bp, 21 predicted proteins | sample EndMetdeltDD1764_FD_71517 | JGI IMG/M metagenome (GOLD analysis project Ga0075364, IMG submission 71517) | Populus endosphere microbial communities from Tennessee, USA - Endosphere MetaG P. deltoides DD176-4 | ecosystem: Host-associated > Plants > Roots > Endosphere | place: USA: Tennessee...
GCCGCATCACAGCCAGGCATCGCTGGCAATGATCGACCGCCTGCTGCAGGAAGGCGAGAAGCTGCAGGTGATCCAGCTGCTGCACAAGGTCACCGACATGGATCTGCGCCAGGCCAAAGCCTGGGTGGATGCGCGGCTGGAGGGGAGCGCGCAGACGACGGATGGCGCGGCTCCCGCGGCACAGACGGTGCGGCCGGCGTCCGCATCGGCCGGTCCGCGCCACGGCCCGACCGTGGAGCGCGATACCGGCGGCAACGCCTGGATGTGGGTGGTGCTGGTCCTGCTGGCGGTCGCGCTGGTGGTCTGGTGGTTCGGCAGCTGAGCCCGGCTGGCGCCGTTTGATCATCTGCGCAGCGTCCGCCGCGGGCATCGGCGGATGATCGCGGTGGAGTGCCGGCCACGCAGCGGCCTGGGCACTCACGAAGTCGCTCACGTCCCACGCCAGCTGGCAGCCGCCACTGGAGACAAGGCGGAGTTTCAGTACTTCATCGCCTCTGCCGGCGGCGCGAGCGCGCTGAAGCGCGCATCGCGGAAGTCGTGCAGCAGCTGGATCGCATCGGCGGCGACAGCACCGGCCACCAGCGCACTGCGGCGCACGCGATGCAGGCCACCATCTCGTGCGAACACCAGGTCGGCGCCGTCCCAGTCGGCCCAGTCGCTGTCGGGCAGGTCCAGCAGCAGCTGCCCATCGCGATCGAGCACGCGATGGTCGATGCCGTACCACGCGGCGTTGCGCGCACCGACGGTGTGCAGCAGCGCCTGCAGGCGCAGACCGTTCTTTCCCGCCTTTTCGCTCAGCTGCGGGCGCGTGAAGCGGTACAGCACGCCGCTGCGGTGCCCGCCGCGTTCGCCCTCACCTTCATCGACGAGGCGCCAACCGTCGCGCTGGCGCAGCACGCCATTGATCGGCTCGTCCTCGCCACCGCCCGAGTGCAGGCCGAACGGCCTGACCTGCATGCCGTGCGGCAGGTGGAAATGCGAGGCCAGCGCCGACTCGTCGCGCTCGCCGCCGAAGCGGTGGTTGAGCAGCAGCGTGCGCTCGTCCTCGAACACGGCGCCGCCGCCCCAGGCATCGCCCTTGGGCCATAGCGCCAGCGCGCTGAAGTACGGCGGCCGCGACAGCGCGGTCCAGCTGAGATGCGGCGCACGGTTGGTCGCCGCGAAATACGCCAGCAGCCGGCCGGAGGGCGACAGATCGCAGCGACGCTCGTAGATGCGGCCCTTGAACCACTGGCCGTGCTCGAACCTGTCGTCGCGCAGGTCCCAGCGGATCAGCTGCACCTGCCGGCTCGGCCCGCGCCGGAACACCACGCCGATGCGTGCATCGCGTGCCAGCAGCGCGTACAGCCGGGTGGCGGATGGCTTGCCGGCCATCGACGGCGAAGCGGCGTCGCCCGCCGTCTGCCCATGCTCAGTCATCGCGGTGCCGATGCGGTTGGGCCGGTGTCATGCAGTGCTCCAGGGACCCGGCCTGCGTGCCGGCGCCTTCCGGATGAGCAACGCTCATTCCGCCGCCACCGGCGCCGAGAATGCCTTGCTGTAGAGGCCGGAGCGATCGAAGCAGCAGGCACGGCGCTTGCCCTTGGCCAGCATGTCGCAGGCAGTGGCGATGCGTTTGATCCGTGTTTCCGCCTTCCGGCCCGAGCCAATCCAGAAGATCCAGTCGCGGCGTGCCACCGCGGTGATGTCGTCCCAGGTGGCGCGTGCGGCGGGCACGTCGGCCAGCGCATCGCGTAGATCGTCGGGGAGGACCGGTTCGGGTTCTTCGACGACCGGCATCATCGCGAACGCCACGCTGTCGCCAGGTGCGACACCGGCAGCCCCACACAGCCCGGCAGTCACTTTCAGCCAGTGCCCCCCCTGTCCGTCCGGCTCCAGCGTTGCCTGGAACGGATGGCCGGCCAGCGTGCCGTCGACACTGACCATCGCCCGCGTGGGCAGCCTGTCGCTGGCGGCCTTCGGCAGCACGATGAAGCACCATTCCGCGTCCGCTGGTGCGGCGGGGCGCAGCAGCACCGTGTTGAACTCGACAGTGACGTTGGTCCTGACCATGCCCGCGACGATAGCAGCCATCCCGTGTACCGCGCGTCCCGCCCGTAGAGTGGGCCTCGGCCCACTGCTCCGCGAAACATCCCGGCATCACCACAATCCAGCATCGACGCGAAGCTTTTCCACGCGCCGCGAGGAGTGCGGATGCCGGGCCAGAACCACGATGCGCTGCTGTATCGCAGAGGGGAAAGAAACGCAGTGGGCCAAGGCCCACTCTACCGGGCGCCGATGCTCACGGATCGAGACGGATGAAGCGCTACCGCGGCGCGCGATTTTCTGCCGACGACGGTCCCACCCTTCGTAGAGTGGGCCTCGGCCCACTGCTCCGCTCAACATCTATGCATCAGCGCCTTGCAGCATTGACACGCCATGGTTTCAGCTGCGCAAGCGGAATGCCGATACCGGAGCGAGACACGGATTCGCTACACGAGCTACACGAGGGGTCGACGCCGTCGGCGAACACCGGCTAGGTGTCGGCAGCGATGATGCGGTCGTTGCCGCCATTGCTGCGCACGCCCAGTTCCTGGTCCGGGCCGAGGGTGAGTTCGTAGGGCTGGACGTTGACCGTGGCCTCCAGCACGCCGTCGGGGCGCTGGCTCAGGCGGATGTCGTCGTCCTTGTCGCCGGTATGAATGGTCATCACATCGTCGAACTGGTCGCCGTCGGCGACCCGCTCACGGGTGATGTAGATGCGGTCGTCGCCCGGCAGGCCATTGTCGTAGAGCACGTCGCTGCGGGTCTGCTTGCCGTCGGGTGTCTGGCCCAGCGTGGGCGTGCCGATCGGCGTGCCGGCCCCATCGACCCTGACTGGCGATGGCGGCTGCGTGTCCCGGGGCATGGGCGCTGCGTCTGTCGAGGACTCGTCTGCCATCTGCACATCCACTGTGTTCGGGGTCAGGCCGATATACGGGATGTACGGCTGCGTATTGTTAGGCGTGCGCGAAGCAGCTCAGGCGCTGCACTGAAACCGCGACCGGCTTGGACATTTCACATCGCCGGCGCGGAGGGACGCACCGCGGGTGCCGGTTCCCGAAGCAGCGCCGCGGGGCCTGCGATGGCGATGCCGGCAAATGCACCACTGCACAGTTGGATGCTGCCGCGATGCCGATGCAGGCATCGCGGCATCGCCCTATGCGCGGGACAGCCCGGCGTCCTGCTCCTCGGGCACCGCACGCGCTGATGCGGCCTGTTCCCTGGCTTGCTCCTGACCCCGGCGCAGAAACGCCTCGCCCGTCTCCGACTGCGCGAACTCCACGGTCACGCGCGTGGCGGCATCGCCGTCGCCGGCTTCCAACGCCGCATACATGCGGTTGAGCATCGGGTCATCGAACGGCAGCGCGCGCGGCGCGACCGACCCCTGGCGTCCATCCGGCGTGTCATCGCCCGGCGCTGCAGGTGCCTCATGCTGCTGCTCCTCGCCGGTCCTGACCGGGAAGCGCTCCAGATCGATCGTGCCGGCATTGAAGGCCTCATCGGTAAACTGGTCCGTATGCTCCGGATACTGCTCGCGCAGCTGCTCAAGCAGCACGGTCCGCGCCGGCTCCAGCGACGCCGAGATCGTCCTGACCTCACCGTACTCGGCGACGATGTCGGGGAAATCGCGGTTGGCCTGGGCGATGCGGTTGCGGATGGCCTCGGTCCCGTCGATGGCCTCGCCGAAACCACGTTCGACCCGATCGATCTCCTCGCGGTGCGTCTGGTACATCGTGTACACATCGGCCGCCTCGTCGACCCGGACGTTCTGGCGATCGTCGTACAGGCCGAAAATCTCGGACTCGGCGAACCGGCGCTTGCGCAGGCCGCCCTCCATGTCCTCGCGCGAGCCCCAGCACTCATAGCGCATCTGCTACCACGCCTCGGCGCGATCGCCGTCGCTGATCGCATCGACCACCGGATGATCGCGCACGGCGCCGATACCGCGGTTGTAGGTCACCGACACCAGCGCGACGCGTTCGTCGGACAACGGCACACCCGCATTGATCGCCGGGCCTTCGTATTCGCGCACCGATGCGCTGAACAGCCGGTCCGATTCGGCTTCGGTCAGCACCTTGTCGAAGGTCAGCCCGATCGCGGTGCGCTGCGCAACCGGCGCAGCATCCACCCGCGCAAGCGTGTCGCGCTGCGCGTCGGTGAGCTCAATCCCGGAGCGCTCCCAGATCTCGACATTGTTGTTCCGGTTGAGTGTATAGCCCCAGCCGATCGTCGCGCGGTTGTCTCCGACATCCTGCACGTTCGCATGCAGCCCTTCGGTACCGACGATGACACTGCGCAACCTGCGGTCGTACTCGGCCTGTTCCAGTTCCCTGAAATCCATGTCCGCTCTCCGTTACCTCAGGGTGCAGCTGCCGCGCATGCCGCAGGCGTGGACGCGCCGGCGGTGGGTTTCAGCAGCTCATCGGTGGCGATGACACTGATATCCGCATCGCCCTGCTGCAGCGCGCCGGTCTGGGTCCACTGCAGGTCCGCGCCCACCCGCGTCGCGTCGACCCTGACAACCTCGCCATTGCGGCCACTGGTCACTTCCAGCTGCGCGACATCGCCCTGCACACGGCCGACGACACTGCCTTCGTCCACCTGGCGCAGATTGACCAGCGCGCCGCCGAACTCACCGCAGATGCGATCGCCGGTCTGCAGCAGACTGACCGAGAATCCTCCGCAGTCCAGATCCGGCCGGGTACGGTCGCACCATTCCACCGACCAGCTTCCTGTGAATGCAGACGGTGTTGTCGGTGCGGCGATGGTCGGCGGCGACACTGCACAGCCACTGACGGCGATCGATGCCGCGAAGAGAACTGCTGCGAACGCACGCGCCATGTCCAGCTCCCTTGATCGACAGTCGAGCCGAAGCTAGCCGCGCCATCCACTGATTGCAAGGCAGCGCCGACGCAGATCACAGAGGTACGTATTCATCGCCAGAGCGTCCGTGGCGGCGTCGACACCACGTGAAGACGCTGCGAAGAATCAGGCGGTTCCGCAGCGCTCGTCTGCTGCATCCGCCGTGCACGACATCGCCTCAACATCGCCGGACGCATGCTCGCGCTCCACATCCGCGATGCCACCGCCATGCCTCTGCCCGACACCCTGCAGCGCCGCCCCGCCACCGAGGCCGACATTCCCGCGCTGCTCGCGTTGCGCCGGCAGACGATGGAAGACCACATGCGTGCCGCGGGCGTGGATACCTCCGACGCCCACCAGATGGACAAGGTGCGCCGCGCCTTCGACAAGGCCGAGGTGCTGGTCGAGGACGGCCGCATCGTCGGCCTGTTCAAGAGCGACCGCACGTGTTCGCCATGGAAGGTCATCCAGATCCAGCTGGCGCCGGCGCTGCAGGGCCGCGGCCTGGGCCGCAGGCTGCTGATGGACTTCATCCGCGACGCCCATGCGGCCGGCGAGGACGTCACCCTCAACGTGCTCAAGCACAACCCGGCCCGAGACCTGTACGAGCGGCTGGGATTCCAGCCCGTGGACAGGAACGAGGAGGAGGACGCCGAGCTGGTGATGCTGTTGTCGAGGGAGCGGATGCGGCTGAGTGAATGATCGCCGGGGAAGGCGGTCGCGGCTGCGGCGGCTCCTACACAGACGATGCGCTCCGCGCACGAGCAAGCCTCGCTCCTGTAGGAGCGGGCTTGACCGCGACCGCTCTCTCTCTTCGGACGGGCCAACGCCTCTCGCCGCATGGCGGTCGCGGCTGCGGCCGCTCCTACACGGACGATGCGCTCCACTCACGAGCAAGCCTCGCTTCTGCAGGAGCGGGCTTGACCGCGACCGCTCTTTCCGGACAGGCCAACGCCTCTTTCCGCATGGTGGTCGCGGCTGGGGCCGCTCCTACACAGACGATGCGCTCCATGCACGAGCAAGCCTCGCTCCTGTAGGAGCGGGCTTGACCGCGACCGCTCTCTCTCCGGACGGGCCGACGCCTCTTCCCACATGGCGGTCGCGGCTGGGGCCGCTCCTACAAGGACGGCATGCACCACGCACGAACGGGCCTCACTCCTGTAGGAGCGGCCCCAGCCGCGACCACCATTCGGCAGCCTCTGCCGATGCATCGTCGAGCATCACCACCGCCCAGGTCCTCCACGCTGTCACGCCATGCCTTCCCGGGATGCTCCACTGCGCCATCCGACAGCGTCATGCCATCAACCGGCGACCAGCTTCCGCACCACGCGGTACTCGCGCAGCCAGCGACGGCGCAGGCGGTGGCTCACCCAGAACGTGGCACCCAGCCACGCCACCGCATAGCCCGCCAGCAGCAGCGCCACGCTGCGCCAGCTCGCATCCGACAGCCACCAGGTACCCAGCACCACCAGCGCTGCATACCCCAGCAGGCACCAGGCGGCGATGCGCGCCAGCCACAGATCGCGCAGTCCGGTGCGAAGCTGGGCCAGGCGCAGGCGCGCATAGATGTCGATGCGCTCGCTGGCGTCCCCGCCCCGGCGCCGCGGCGCACGCAGTGTGATCAGCCACACGGCGGGCAGGAACACCGCGTAGAACGGCAGCAGCAGCCAGTGCTCGGGACCGGGCGCACCACCCGCGAGCGCCCGGCCGAAGATCAGTACCGCAAGCACGGTCAGGCCGATCTCGATACCGCGCAGCAGCCGCATGCGCCAGCGCCGGCGGTGCACGCGCCGGGTCAGATCCGGCAGTGGCGCGGAACGGGCCTGGCCCTGCCAGGCATCCTTCAGCAGATCGTCGAAGTTCATGCGTCGGTCTCTTCTCTGGACAGCGCCTTCAGGCGGGCGCGGGCGCGGTGCAGGCGCACGCCGACGTTCTCGGCGCTGATGCCGAGCATGTCGCCGATGTCCTGGTAGTCGAATCCTTCCAGCTGCAGCATCAGCACCTGCCGCAGGTGGGTGGGCAGCGTGGCCAGCGCCTCGAACAGCCATTCGGTACGCGCGCAGCCTGCGCCGGCGTCCGGGTCGGCCACGTCGTGCAGCGCCGGGTCGAACGGCACCGGTGCCGGCCGGCGCGTTTCCGAGCGCACGTGGCTGGCGCCCAGGTTGTGCGCGATGCGCAGCACGAAGGCCAGCAGCGTCGCCGGATCGCGCAGCCGCGGCAGGCTCTCCCAGATCGCGAGCAGCACCTCCTGCAGCAGCTCCTCGCGCACGGCGGGGTTGAGTTCATAGCCGCACACCGCGCGCCACAGCTGTGGGTGGAAGGCCTGGACCTGGGGCCAGAGTGAATGCATGCGTGTCCGTGTCCGGCGGCCGGGAACGGCCCGTCATCTCTTACCAAGTCGCGGGCCGATGCGGATTTCTTACAGCGTCGGACAGATTTTTTTCTGCGTAAGGAATCCGCTGCCGCTGGTGACTTGTCTGGCATCTCCCTCGCAACGAGACCCCGGATGCCACACACCCACCGTCTTCCCCTGCTGCTCTGCTCCGCCCTCGCCAGCCTGCTGGTGTCCGCACCGGCAGCGGCCAGCCCGACCGACACGGTGCTGGCGCTCGACAAGGTGCACGTGGTCGAAGCGGAGCACAACCGCACGACCACCCCGCGCTGCGTGCGCATCGAAGGCAACCGCATCGCACGGGTGACCGCCGCGGGCGATGCCGCCTGCCTGCGTGGCGCCGTGGTGATGGACCTGCCAGGCCGCTATCTGATGCCCGGCCTGATCGACATGCATGCGCACCTGACGCTCGGGCCGATGGAGCTCAAGCGCGAGCGTGGCCGCGCGGTGATGCAGGCCCTGCCCGACGACGACATCGCCGTGCACAACGCCGCGCGCCTGGTCGCGTTCGGCGTGACCACGATCCGCAACCCCGGCGGCGACCTCGCCGCCGCGGCCCGCTACAAGGCACGCCGCGCCGCCGGCGAACTGATCGGCCCGGAGAGCTTCGACGCCGGCCCGGTGATCAACACCGCCGAGCTGCCCGGCCTGGCCGAAGCGGCGCGCAGCCCGGCAGACATCGCCCGCGTGGTCGATGCGCAGGTCGCCGCCGGCGCGGACTGGATCAAGCTCTACACCGGCCTGTCGCCGGAACTGCTGAAGGCCGGCATCGACGCGGCGCACCGCAACGGCCGGCCGGCGGTCGCGCACCTGGACGGCGTCGCCTGGACCGACGCGCTGGAGATGGGCCTGGACGGCCTCGTCCACCTGATGCCGCTGAGCCCGGACCTGCTGACGCCCGAACAGCGCAGCGCATGGCAGTCCAGCGCGCGCGCCGGCACCTATGCGTTCTTCGAGTGGTGGGAGCACTTCGACCCGGACGGCGCGCATGCCGACCGCGTGGTCACCGCCTACCAGCGCCATCGCCCGGTGTTCGACGCCACCCTGGTCGCCTTCCATGCCGCGTTCGTGCAGGACCAGGACAACGCCTACAAGGACGATGCCCGCCGCTACGCGCACCCGCGTCTGCTCGCCCACTGGAACGACTGGTTCACCTTCGCCATCGGTTGGGAGGCGGCGGATTTCGAACGCGCCCGCGCGTTGTGGCCGAAGGTGCAGCGCATGGCCGTGCGCCTGCATGCCACGGATGCGCGCATGACCGTCGGCACCGACATGAGCAACCCCTGGGTCGCGCCCGGCATCAGCCTGCACCGCGAACTGCAGCTGCTGGCCGATGCCGGCGTGCCGGCCGCACGTCTGCTGCAGGCCGCCACCCGCAACGCCGCCGACGCGCTCGGTGCCGGCCTGCGCCTGGGCCGCATCGCGCCCGGCCATGAGGCCGACCTGCTGCTGCTCGATGCCGACCCGCTCACCGACATCGCCCACACCCGCGCCATCCACGCGGTCGTCCTCGACGGCCGCGTCCTGGACCACGCCGCACTCGCGCGCCTCAAGGGCGAACCCCACTGAGCGTGCCGTCGTTCCCCGCACGCAGCCCGGCGCAAGCGCCCGCGGTCCTGGATGCCCATCGCCCCGAAAGGAGAATCGAGATGACCCGCACCGCCCGCCCCGTTTCCCGCCTGCTCGCCGCCGCGCTCGCCTTCGGCCTGGCCGGCACCGCCCACGCCGGCCCGAAGGACTGGGAATCGCCGAAGGCCATCGTCGACGCGCTGTACGAAACGATTTCCGCCGACGCCGGCGCCACCCGCGACTGGGACCGCTTCCGCGCCCTGTTCCTGGACGGCGCGCGCATGTCGGTGGCGATGGATTCGCGCATCGGCGCCGGCATCATGGGCATGGACACCGAAGAGCTGATCGCCCAGACCGATGCCGCCTACGCCGCCACCGGCTTCCACGAGATCCCGCTGGCCACCCGGGTCGAGCAGCACGGCCTGATGGCCTCGGTGATGAGCAGCTTCGAAGTGCGCCTGCGCCTGGCCGATCCCGAGCCGCTGATGCGCGGCCTCAACCACTTCCAGCTGCTCAACGACGGCGAACGCTGGTGGATCGTGTCCAACGTCGGGATCATCGAAACCGCCGACGCGCCATTGCCGGCGGACCTGCTGCCCTGAGCGGTGGGCGGGGCGGCATCGGAACACGCGCGATGCCGCCCGCACTGCCTCAGGCCGCGGTCACGTCCATGCCGTCGTAGTCGGCGATCCCGAACTGCTCGGCGATGGCGTACAGCGCCTCCACCCGTGCCTGCAGCGATTCCGGCGTGTGCTGCTCGACCTTGTCCACCCGCAGGTAGAAGAACGGATCCTCGTCGTCATCGTCCGGCTCGGCGATGCCGATGAACTCGTAGCCCAGCGACTCCATGTGCCGGGCCACCGGCAGCAGCTGCTCGCCGTCCTCGTCGACGAAGAAGAACGACCAGCGGCAGACATCGTCGATGCTCCAGGGCGTGCCGTTGGCGGTGGTGTTCTTCTCGCGCGTGTCGGCGAAGAACGTCTGCAGCATCTCGAGGTTGATCATGGACTCACGCATTCCGCTCTGGCGCCGGAGGTGGCGCAGCGCCGAGTATCGGCCATCGGCCGCGGGCTGCCTACCGTGTCACGGCGCCCGACCTGGCTCCACCGCAGCCTGGCAGGGCGTGCTCTCGCCGGCATCCATCCGCGCGACCAGCGCGCCCTCGAATTCCGCGGCGCTGCCGTGCGTGGTCTCGCGCGTGCGGTATCCCGGCGCGCGGATGCACCAGTTCCAGAAATAGACCTCGGCCCCGTGCAGGGCCAGCGCCTCGGTGCGCCATTCGCGCCTGGCCGGAAACCGCGCACGGCCGTCAGCGTCGGTCGTGGCCGTCTCACGGCTGCGCTCGCGCCCATAGGGATACGCACTGGCAATCAGCTGCACCTCCGCACCGGCGATCGGCTGTCCGGACGGCGCCAGCACCGTCGCCTGCGCCTCGGGTTGCAGCGTCTTGTAGACCGGATACGGCACGCAGCCAGGGAGCAGCGTCGAGGCGACCACGGACGCGACGACGGAGAAGCGTTTCGATGCGGTGCGGGACATGCGGCGGGGATGCCATCCGTGGAACTGCGCGCATGATGCGCGCGGGTGTGTGCGGTCGCCAAGCACCGCGGGCCAGCGCCGGCCTTTCAGCGGCGCGGTCCGCAGGCGCGATGCCACGCCGCGTTGGGCCCGCCGACGGGCACCATGACCATCGACGCTTTCTCCCTGGTGCGGCACGCACGCTACGATGCCCGACACGTCGAAGCCGCCCACCCCGATGCCGAACCGCGCTCCTCCCGGTCTCTCCCGTCGCCGGTGCCTGACCGGCCTGCTGGCACTGGGCGCGGCACCGCTGGTCTGCCGGCCTGCCCGGGCCGCGCAGGTGGTCGACGCCAGCGTGCCGATGCAGGAGGCGCTGCAGGCGGAACGGCAGCCAGGCATCGCCGCCGTCGTCGTGGAGCACGCGACCGTGATCGCCCGTGCGGTCGCCGGCCATGCCGATACGGAACGCCGGGTGGCGGTGGGCGAACGGACCGTGTTCGAACTCGGCTCGGTCACCAAAGTCCTGACCGCGATGCTGGTCTTCCAGCTGCGCGACGCCGGCCGGCTGGCGCTGGATGACCCGCTCGCGCGCCATGTCGCGGATCTGCCGCCGGCTTGGCGCGTGGTGACGCTGCGCCAGCTGCTCAGCCACACCTCCGGTATCCCGAACTACCTGGACGCCGGCAACTTCATCGGCCTGATGCCCACCAGCCCGACGCCACGCACGCTGCTGGCGATGGTGTCGGAGCGGCCACTCGATTTCGCGCCCGGCACCCGGCACGCCTACTCCAACACCAACTACATCCTGGCCGCACTGGCGATCGAAAACGCCGCCGGCATGCCGTACTGGCAGTGCCTCGCCAGCCGGCTGCTGGCACCACTCGGCATGGACGACGCCGGACCGCGCACGGCATCCGATGCACGTCCCATCGCCGACGGCCACCTGCTGTTGAACGGACACTGGCTGCGGCCGCCGCCGATGGGCGCCGGGTCCGGCTGGGCGGCCGGCAGCCTGCTGGCCAGCCTGCGCGACATGGAACGCCTGGCGGTGGGCCTGCAGGGCGGACGCATCCTGCGTGCCGACAGCCTGCGCGCCATGTGGACCGACACCCCCCTGCGCGGCGGCGGCACCGCGGGCTGGAGCGCGGGCTGGGAAGTCGTCGACGCGGCACGCGGCATCGTCGGCCACGGCGGCGGCACGGCCGGCTTCACCGCCTACCTGCGCCACGACGCACCTGCGCAGCGGACCACGGTGGTGCTGCTCAACCGCGCCGGGGAAATCGATCCGAAGGCCATCGCCGAACGCGCCGAGAGGGCCGTGCTGGCGACGCGGCCCGAACCGGTGTGATGCGGGATGCGATCCCGGAATGCCGTGCCGGTTCGTGCCACGTGGTCGGGCGCGAGCCGGCCACCTTCGGCTGAACGACGGCGCGATCCCACGCCGCCGGCAACCTCCGGCCCCGCCTGCCGATCGCCAGGCATCCGCGAAGGCGCGATCAGCTCACTGCAGCGCCGCCTTGTAGCGCGCCAGGCGGCAGACGCGTTCGCGGAGGAACCCCAGGCCGATATCGGACACGACGATGGGCTGCAGCGTGCCGCCATCGCCGGAAATCTCCGACCACCACAGCGCCTTCTCCTGTTCCTGGAACGCCAGCCAGGCACGCTGCGCGTCGCGCAGGCGCGGCTTGTCGGCCTCGGACAGCAGCGCCATCAGTTCGCGGTACTCGCGGTTCAGTTCCCTGTCCCAGCCCTGATAGGCCGTGCCCTGCGCCTCGCGGATGTCGACGGTGACGCCACCGGACTGATCGAGATCGCGCCGCAGCTGGAGATCGATCGGATGCGGCTTGCCCGTGTCGCAGAAGGGCTCGGCCGCAGATGCCGCGGGAATAGCGGCGGCGAGAGCCACGAGCAGAAATGCAGTCTTCATGGGGTTCCAGACAAACGCCAGCGTAGCGACACCGGGCAGTCTGGCGGTGTGGAGGCCGGATCGCCATGATCGTTGCCGCATGCCTGTCGCGGCACGCGCGATCGCCTGCAGTCCCCGACACCGGTCTGCCAATCGCATTGCCGGCCCCGTGGTGATCGTCGATCCGATGACCACGGGCGGCGTGAATGCGCGCGGATGCCGGGTTGCCGGCAGAGCACACCAACGGGCAGGAATCAGCCGCGGTCGCGCTTGAGGTTCTTGAAGCCCTGCCAGAGCAGGCCGATTCCCATCAGTACCAGCACCATCATCATGACGCCCGGGACCGGCCCGAGGTCCAGGAATGCCAGCGCGAGCACGGCAAGTGCGATGACCGCAGCACCGAGCGGGAACAGGACCTTGGCCGGCGGGGTCTGCGACTCTGGATCGGGGGTGGTCATGCGACATCTCCTTGTCTGAAGTGTGGTGCCCGCGTCAGGCGGGACGGTAAGCAGACCGGGCATCGCCCAAAGCAGCAACGCTTCCTTGCGTCCGCCGCGGAGTATACGGAGTACGGCAGGGCGCTTCTCTGACAGGTTTTCAGCAATGCACCTTGCGGGCACGACTCAGGAAGTGAACGTGGCCGCGTTCTCGGTGAGATTGCGCGCGCCGGTGGAGACCTGCTGACAAACCCCCTGCTACGCGGCTATGTTGCGGGCTGGAACGGGGGTTCTTGCATGGGACGCAGGAAGGGAAGCGGATTCGACGCGCTGGCCGCGATGCCGTGGCCGGTGGGTGTCATTGCCGGCATCGCCGGCTTCATCGCGGTGCGCTACGGCGTCGTCTGGTGGCTGTCCGATCAGGGCGGACTGCTGGCGCGGGGATTTTCCCGGCAGTCGGGATCGATATTCGCACCACTGGCGTGGCTTCTACTCGGCATCTGCTGGATGGCCGCGCTGTTCTCGTGGCTGGGTGCACGCCGCAAACGGCGCTTCCTGGACACGCGCACCACGCTGGAGAGCCTGACTGCAGGCGGCTGGCGTCGGTTCGAGCAACTGGTGGGCGAGGCCTTCCGCCGCCAGGGCTACAGCGTCGAAGAGACCGGCCTGGGCGGCCCCGATGGCGGCATCGATCTGATCCTGCGCAAGGACGGCCGCCGCACGCTTGTTCAATGCAAGCAATGGAAACACCAGCAGGTGGGCGTCAGCGTGGTGCGGGAGATGGCTGGATTGCTGGCGCACCATCAGGCTGATGCGGTGAAGATCGTCTGCGTTGGCTCCTACACACAGGACGCCGAGCGGTTTGCGCACGGCAAGCCGATCGAGCTGATTGGTGGGGAACGGTTGCTGGAGATGATCCGGGCGGCGCAGTGGGAGGGTGGCACGCCCCCTTCATCGCAGGAGCGGATCGAACCGACGGTCGGGCCTGCGGCCGTCACGGCTGCGCCAACCGCAGCACCTCTCTGCCCACGCTGCGGTAGCGCGCTGGTGCAGCGGATCAATCGTCGAACCGGCGAAGGCTTTCTTGGATGTAGCCAGTTCCCGAAGTGCCGAGGGACTGGATAAGTGAACATGTCCCGTCAGTCCGGCTCGAAGTATGGCCGTGTTACAGATAGTTTCTGGAGCCGATCCGATCAAACTTGCGCACTGAAAAGGAGATGAGATGCCCGTCGAATGGAAGCGCCTTCTGGACAACTTCGGCACGAAGCTGGTGACGGAGACGGACATAAAGAAGGCTGCGTACGTTCTCACGCAAAAGCAGCGCGCAGCGATCGAAGCAGCTGGAGTAAAGCCCGAGCGAGGCACCACTTTCGACGTCACTGTGGCCTTCGATCCGTTAGTCAGCAAGGTAACGGCTTCCTACTACCACGCAGAGCGAGTCGGGGCGGGGCGTGCTCCGGAACCACGAATGGGTCATGAAATAGTTGCTTGGCTGAGCACAGGTGACGAGGTTGTTATCGGAAACATCGGACGTCAGGTCTTAGCTTTCAAGAAGCGAAATTCACCCACTAACGACGAAGAAGCAGCTGCAGATATTTTGCGAAAATGCGATCCAGAAACCGTGATGCATCATGCAAAAAAGGCGAGTGGAAAGCCTGGCAGACGCATCATTTCGAGGCAGGATTTTGTCAGAAATCCCTACGTTGTCGCTGCGGCTCTCCTTCGTTCAAATGGTCGGTGCGAAATGCCGGCCTGCACCTCTTCGCTCTTCAGCAGAGATGATGGCACTCCATACTTGGAGGTACATCATGTGCTGCCTCTTGGCGAAGGAGGCGACGATACGCTGGTGAACGTCGCAGCGCTCTGTCCGCACTGTCACCGTTTGCTCCACTTCGGCATTAACCGGGTGAGCCGTCGTGCGGTACTGGCTGGTCACATTTCCTCGCTGCCGGCATAGAGGTCCGACGCCGAAGATTTACCTTCCGGGAAGCACGGGGGACCGGAGCAAGAACGGCCTTGCTCCACGGATCTCCGTATCGAAGATCTCGCGAAAAGAGATGACGTTCGACTGCGTCGAGTAGTCTGTCTCCCTGCTGTCCTTCAACGATTCAGGCACCACAAGGCGGATACCGAACTCGGCCATTTCGCGAATCGAAGTTGCCGCCACGCGATCATCGACCGTCGCCAACAGGACATCGCAGTTGAGCCGCTCGCTCCCCACCTGCTTCCAGCGCTCGCGGAGAGTGGTCTTCGCTGCGACGACCAGCGCATCCACTGGTTGACGGTCTTTGCGTTGCAGGGTCTCGAGGTCAGGCATCACGAAATCGGGTCGGCGCCCACCTGTCACAGCCTGTTCGACGAATCTGATATTCCCTGCGGAGAAGCTGGCTGCGATGTGGTGCTCGAAAGAGCGGCCGGCACGTGTCTTGCGCTGCTGACTCGCACTCAGGAACACACGATCGATGTCGGCGAAGTGATGGACGATCGCCGAGACGAGGTCGCCCTTGCCGGCGAGCAAGGCGACAATTTCTGCTGCGCGACGTCGCAGCTCATAGCGGCGATACAACGTGAACTCGATATCGCGGCTGATCTCCATGATCGCGTCGCCCGGACGGGGAATGACCCAAGGGTCGAAGCTTGCGTAGCCGTTTTCACGCAGCCACTTCTTTCGCGCATCGCACGCGATGGAGACGGGGTCTGGAATCCCACCATAATCGCGCATGACGGCGTCCATCGAGCCTGTGCGCAGGGCGTGCTGCAATCGTTCGATCAGCTCCTGCTTCTCGTCCTGCTGCAAACGGGACGCCTGCGCGAATGCGGCGGCTTCGAAGATGCCGTTGTGGAAATCCGAGCGGAGGTCGAGAACGGTTTCCAGAAGCTCCGCCTCTTCACGAGCGGAGTCCAGAATCACGATCCAGTAGTCGCAACCGGCAGCCGGCTCTGTGAACCTGCCGGCGAGCAGGATCGAGGCAGGCGTCAGTGCTTGGAACAGCGCTTTCGGAAGCCTGGTGAAGTGTGTCTCGGGACCTTTGTTGCTGTAATGCCGCATGCCCGATGTGGTGACTTCACCGGTCTGTGGCCACAGCACGCCGAACTCCGCGTGGAAGATATGCGGCTTGTCGGAATTCCCGGAATGCAGTTCGGGAAAGAAACCTGCTTCGCGGATCTGCCGAGGGATATAGAAGCCGGCCTGGTGCTTACCGCTGTCATCCGCCCAGGAGGTGTCGTTGCGCGAAAGCTTTTTGACGAAAAGCTCACTGCTGTCCTCCACCAACCCCTGGATCTTCCACCAGAGCGGTGTGCCGTCAGCGGCTGATTCGGCAACCCGGTTTGCCAGGTCGAGGTCCAGGCTCTGCTGGGTGGTCATCCGTTTCCCTTGGCTCTGATGCGCGCTCCTAGCGCCATGATGACTTCAGCCCGCCCCTCCGTCGACCGGTTGCGAAGCTCGCATTCCCAGACGGTCTCCACGTTCCATCCGGCCTGTTGCAGCTGGGTGACCTGACGTGCATCGCGCTGCCGGTTCGCATTGACCTTCGCCTCCCAGAACTCCGTCCGCGTTTTGGGCAGGCGATACAGGTAGCAGCTGTGTCCGTGCCAGAAGCAGCCATGCACGAATACGACCGTGCGGAACTTCGGCAGCACGATGTCGGGACGTCCCGGCAGTCCAGCGCCGCCGAGGCGATAGCGGAATCCGAGCGCATGGAGGCCGCGCCTGACTTCCAGCTCGATCTTCGTATCTTTGCCACGGATACGCGACATCAGCGCGGAGCGCCGCTCCGGACTGATGATGTCCATCCGGTCAGGCGACCTTGCGCGGCTTCGCGATCTTCTTCGTGCCGGCTTCTTCGAGCAGGGGCGCCATCAGCTTCGCAACACTTGCGATGACGGGCACCACAACGGAGTTGCCGAACTGCTTGTAGGCGCGCGTGTCCGACACCGGAATTCGGAAGGTGTCCTCGAAGCCCATCAGCCGGGCGCACTCGCGCGGCGTCAGGCGGCGCGGATTCTTCTTCGCGCCTTGCGAAACGAGGATCTCCGACCCGTCCTTGTAGTAGCGCGCGGACAGCGTGCGTGCCGTGTCCTTGCCGGTGACCAGGCCGAAGCCGAATCCGTTGCCCTTCTCGCGGTGCTTGGCAGCGTAGTTCTGCAGGTAGGCCCAGAGCTTGTCCGACAGCGTGTAGTTGGCCGACACCTTGCGCTTGGCGCCTTCGAGGAACGTCCAACTCTCCGGCTCGGAGCCATCCTGCGGATGGAGGATGCTGGCGAGCTTCGGCGCGGTTTCGATCTCGGGCAGATCCAGACCGTCCCAGGAGAAACCAGCGTCTTCCCGGAAGCCCACGATGATGATGCGCTCGCGATGCTGCGGCACGAAGTGCTTGCCGTTGATCACCTTCGTGGTGACGGTGTAGCCGAGCTCGTTGCGCAGGACATCGAGGATCGTCGACAGGGTGCGCCCCTTGTCGTGGCTGGCGAGATTCTTGACGTTCTCGAGCAGAAAGGCCTTCGGACGCTTCTCGGCGATGATGCGGGCCACATCGAAGAACAGCGTGCCCTGCGTCTTGTCCGCGAACCCGTGTGGACGCCCGAGTGCGTTCTTCTTCGAGACCCCCGCAATCGAGAACGGCTGGCACGGGAAGCCGGCCAGTAGCACGTCGTGATCAGGAACATCCTTCTCGTGGACGGCAGTGATATCGCCGGCGAAGACGTGATCAGGGCCGTCGTTGAAGTTGGCTGCGTAGGTCTTGCGTGCGTATGGGTCCCATTCGCTGGTGAATACGCAACGCCCGCCCTGTCCCTCGAACGCGAGCCGCATTCCGCCGATGCCAGCGAACAAATCGATGAACGTGAAGGCGGCCGGACCGGTGTCGGCGTTACTGGCCAGAGGCAGCAGGCGCTGACGGATTGCAACGTCCACATACGGCGGCGGCTCGGTTTCCCGTGTCTGCCACCGGCGTACGGTGCGTGCGTCCACACCCAGTGCCATCGCGACCTCCCGGGTGGTGTAACGCTCAAGGGTGTAGTCGATCAGCGAGTAGGTGCTCATGGGACCTCCGGGAATCAGGCGGACATTATGTCCGATCATGTCCCGTGGTGGAACATCAGGTACACGATGAGAACCGATGGGCGGCTCAATTCCTGAGACCGGGCGGCCCAAGCTCGGCCTGCAAGCGCAGCTTCCACGGTTCAGCTTTCGACCTGATTGCGATGGAGCCCACCTCGATGACCTGTCGCCGGCCCTTCGCAGAATCACGAAGTACACATGGCGCGGCCAGACCATCGAGTTCGAGTACATCGAGGGACTCGACGTCCCCGTAGGCGATGCCCTTCTCACGGTGCAGAAAATGACCTCGAGCGAAAGTGTGAGCCCTCGGTGCAAAGCTTCGTCTCGACCAGTGCCAGTCGCAGGAGAACAGCGGCGAGCAATCCCGGGAACACGAGCGCGCAGACAACGAGCAGTAACTGGGTCAGGTTTACTTAATGCGGAGAACCGAGGCGCCGCAGTACGGACAACGATCACGCGACGTGTCCGTGGCTTGAATCGTCTGATCCGCTTCCTCTTCCGATCTGGGATATCCACCCCCAGCGCCCGTGGATGGGGGATGGGTGTGCAGAGGCTTGGGGCTTGCTGGCTGGGCGTTCAGCCCGTCAAGGCTTCCGATACAGCCCCACACCCGCACGGAAGGTCTGGCGGACGCTGCTGTAGGCGGCCACATCCGTCGTCGGATCCCCCTCCAGCAGCACCAGGTCAGCCTGCAGGCCGGGGGCGATGCGGCCCTTGCGGTTGGCCTGGCCGAAGCGCGTGGCCGGGGCGGTGGTCAGGCTGGTCAGGATGGCGCGCCAGGCCAGGCCGGCCTGGGCCATCAGCTCGATCTCGCGCGTGGTGTCGGCCTCGTGCATGTAGCCGATGTCGGTGCCGAACAGGATCTCGCCACCGGCGGCGTGCAGCGCCTGGACCTGCTGCACGGCCTGGCCGACGACGCGGTCGATGGCGGCGTCGGGCGCACCTTCGCGGCGCATCTCGACGTCGAACAGGGCCAGGGTCGGGATCAGCGCCATGTCCGCCGCGCGCAGCCGCTGCACCAGCGCCGCATCCCAGGCGCCGGCCTGCGGGGCGCTGTGGGCGAGCACGTCGACGCCACTGGCCAGCGACACCTCCAGCCCTTCGCGGTTGGTCGGGTGCGCGAAGGCGGGTTTGCCGACCGCATGCGCCTGCTCGACCAGCGCGGTGGCGATGTCCACGCGCATCGGCAGCACGTCGACGGGGCCGCCGACGATCGCGCCGGCGAACAGCTTCACGCCATCGGCGCCGTCGGCCAGCTCGCGGGCCGCGCGCGCTTTCGCCGCGGGCACATCGGCCACCTCGGCGCTGCGCACCCCGAGCGATTCGAACAGCTCGGCGACGTAGTACGGGGTGCCGTTCTCGGGGAAATACGGCAGGCCGACCGAGAGGATGTCCGGCC
>Ga0075364_10000554_pt1 | contig 19140 bp, 17 predicted proteins | sample EndMetdeltDD1764_FD_71517 | JGI IMG/M metagenome (GOLD analysis project Ga0075364, IMG submission 71517) | Populus endosphere microbial communities from Tennessee, USA - Endosphere MetaG P. deltoides DD176-4 | ecosystem: Host-associated > Plants > Roots > Endosphere | place: USA: Tennessee...
CATGATGCCTTTTGCTTGATATAAGGAAGAACTAAATGCCTCGCGTCAAACGTGGTGTAACAGCCCGAGCCCGTCATAAAAAAGTCATTGCCGCCGCCAAAGGCTATCGTGGCCGCCGCGGTAATGTGTTCCGTATTGCCAAGCAGGCCGTCATGCGCGCCGGGCAATACGCCTACCGTGACCGCCGCAACAAGAAGCGCACTTTCCGCGCCTTGTGGATCACGCGTATCAACGCTGCTGTGCGTGAGCACAACATGACCTACAGCGTGTTCATCGCCGGCCTGAAAAAAGCTGCGATCGAACTGGACCGCAAAGTGTTGGCCGATCTGGCTGTTCGCGACAAGGCCGGCTTTGCCGCTATCGTGCAACAGGCCCGTACGGCGCTGGGCGCCTAACGCGTTCAAGTAATTTGTGCGTGTCTTAGCAAACGGGGCTGTCATGGCCCCGTTTGCCTTTTCGAGGCTACATTCATGACTTTGCCGGTTGATGACCTGGTTGCTCAGGCCCAGGAAAAATTCGCTGCTGCTTCTGACGCGGCTGCGCTTGAAAATGCCAAGGCCCGGTTTCTGGGCAAAGAGGGCGCACTGACCGTCCTGCTCAAGGGTCTGGGCAAGATGGATCCCGAGCAGAAACGCGAGATGGGCGGGCGCATCAATCAGGCCAAGCAACAGGTCGAGGCACTGCTGAACGCCCGGCGTGCCGAGATGGCGCAGGCCGAGCTCGACGCCCGGCTGGCCTCGGAAACGATCGACGTGACCTTGCCCGGAAGAGGGCGTGCACCGGGCGGCATTCACCCCGTGATGCGCACCTGGGAACGTGTCGAACAGATCTTCCGCTCGATCGGGTTCGACGTAGCGGATGGCCCTGAGATCGAGACCGACTGGACCAACTTCACGGCATTGAACAATCCGGAAAACCACCCGGCGCGTTCCATGCAGGACACGTTCTACGTCGACATGGACGACAAGCAGGGTCTGCCGCTGTTGCTGCGCACGCACACCAGCCCGATGCAGGTTCGTTATGCACGCATGCATCGTCCCCCCATCAAGGTCATTGCGCCGGGTCGCACCTACCGGGTCGATAGCGATGCCACGCATTCCCCCATGTTCCATCAGGTCGAAGGTTTGTGGATAGACGAGAACATCTCGTTTGCCGATCTGAAGGGCGTCTACACCGATTTCCTGCGCTGCTTCTTTGAGACGGACGACCTGGTGCTGCGTTTCCGCCCCTCGTTCTTCCCATTTACCGAACCGTCTGCAGAGATCGACATGATGTTCACCTCCGGGCCCAACAAGGGCCGCTGGCTGGAGATTTCCGGTTCAGGGCAGGTGCATCCCGAGGTCGTACGCAATTTCGGGCTCGATCCCGAGCGCTACATCGGTTTTGCGTTCGGCTCGGGCCTTGAGCGTCTGACGATGTTGCGCTATGGCGTAAACGATCTGCGTCAGTTCTACGAAGGCGATTTGCGCTTCTTGCGCCAGTTCAACGATTAATCGGCGGGCACTATGCAATTTTCAGAATCCTGGCTGCGTACGCTGGTCAATCCCTCGCTGTCCACCGATGCCCTGGCGCACACGCTGACCATGGCCGGACTCGAGGTCGAAGAAACGACCACGGCGGCCCCTGCATTTTCCGGCGTCGTGGTCGCCCGTATCACCGATATCGCACCGCATCCCGATGCCGACAAGCTGCGCATTTGTCAGGTCGATGATGGCAGTGGTTCGCCCCTGCAGATCGTCTGCGGTGCGCCTAACGCTGCGGCGGGCCTGACCGTGCCGCTGGCGCGTGTGGGGGCCGAGCTGCCTGGCGGCATGAAAATCGGCGTGGCCAAGATGCGTGGCGTGCAGTCCAGCGGCATGCTGTGCTCGGCCCGTGAACTGGGCCTGTCGCAAGAGCATGATGGTCTGCTGCCGTTGTCCGATACGCTCAAACCGGGCACGTCGATTCGCGAAGCGCTCGATCTGGACGACACGATCTTCACGGTAAAACTCACACCCAACCGGGCCGACTGCCTGTCGGTGCTGGGCATGGCCCGCGAAGTGGCCGCGCTCACCGGTGCCCCGCTCAAAGCACATGACTTCAGCGCCGTGCCTGTCACCCTGGACGAGCGTGTGTCGGTCGATGTGCAGGCACCCGATCTATGCGGTCGCTTTGCGGGTCGTGTGGTGCGCGGCGTGAACGCGCGTGCGCAAACCCCTGACTGGATGAAGACCCGCCTGGAGCGGGCAGGGCAGCGCAGCGTGTCGGCATTGGTCGATATTTCCAACTACGTCATGCTGGAGCTCGGCCGTCCCACCCACGTATTCGATCTCGACCGCGTCGCTGGTGGGCTGACGGTGCGCTGGGCCAAGACGGGCGAATCGCTCAAGCTGCTCAATGGTCAAACCATTGCACTGGATGAGCAGGTCGGCGTCATTGCCGCTGACGGCGCAGTTGAAAGCCTGGCCGGCATCATGGGCGGTGATGCCAGCGCCGTGACCCTGGACACCGCCAACGTCTATGTTGAGGCGGCCTTCTGGTGGCCCGAGGCCATTGCCGGCCGTGCTCGACGTTTCAAATTCAGCTCGGAAGCCAGCCATCGTTTCGAGCGTGGTGTGGATTTCCAGGATGTGGTTGAGCATCTGGAATACATCAGCCGTCTGATCTTGGATATCTGCGGCGGCCAGGCCGGCCCTGTCGACGATCAGATCGTGAACCTGCCCACACGCACGCCGGTGGCGATGCGCGCGCAGCGTTGCCGTCGCGTGATTGGTGTGACGATCAGCGACGAGGAAATCGGCAAGATCTTCACCTTGCTCGGACTGCCCTTCACACGTGAAGGTGATGCCTTCGTGGTGCAACCTCCGTCGTTCCGTTTCGATCTGCAGATCGAAGAAGATCTGATCGAAGAAATTGCACGGGTCTACGGTTTCGAACGCATTCCAGACGTGCCGCCGGTCGCGCGCGCAAAGATGCTTGCGACGCCGGAAACGCAGCGTGGACCGCACGCCATACGTCGTGCCTTGGCCGCGCAGGATTATCAGGAAGTCGTCAATTTCAGCTTCGTAGAAAAAGATTGGGAACGTGACCTGGCAGGCAACGATCAGCCGATTGCCTTGCAGAACCCTATCGCCAGCCAACTGGCGGTGATGCGTTCCAGCCTGATCGGCGGCCTGGTGGCCAACGTGCGTCACAACGCCAATCGCAAGCAAACGCGTGTGCGCGTGTTTGAACTCGGGCGGGTCTTCTCCCGTGACGCCAGTGTGCCAGAAGGTGAGTTGTCGGTGCAGGGCATCGACCAGCCGCTGAAGTTGGCGGCCGCCGCCTGGGGCCCGGTGCTGGAAGAGCAATGGGGCAGTCCCGCGCGCGCCGTCGATTTCTTCGACGTCAAGATGGATGTGCAGGCCTTGTTCGGCGTGCGCGCATCCGAACTGCGGTTCGAGGCCGATGTGCACCCTGCGTTGCATCCCGGGCGCAGCGCGCGCATTGTGCTCGACCGGCAATCCATCGGGTGGTTGGGCGAACTTCATCCGCGCTGGGTTCAGCAGGCGGAGCTGGCACAGGCGCCCGTGGTGTTCGAAGTGTCGTTCGAGGCGGTCGCCCAGGCTCGCATGCCCCGCGTGCAGGAGCTGTCGAAACAACCCATCGTGCTGCGAGATCTGGCCTTGTGGGTGGATGCCGAGGTGACCGTGCAATCCATGTTCGACACCGTTGCCAAGACGATTTCGACCCATGCCGAACTGGCCGTGGTACAAGATGTACGCATATTCGACGTGTGGCGTGACAAACGCGACGACAATACGTCGAACGAGAAAAGTCTCGCATTCCGCTTCTGGCTGCAGGACACCGACAAGACGTTGGACGACGTGCGTGTCGATGCCTGCATGACGGTGTTGCGTGATGCGCTCATCGCCAATCACAGCGCTCGTCAGCGCACTTGAATGATGAATCGGACCATGACTGCTGAATCCAGAACGTTGACCAAGGCTGAACTGGCTGACTTGTTATTTGATCGCGTGGGTTTGAACAAACGCGAAGCCAAGGACATCGTCGATACCTTCTTTGAAGAGATCCGCGATGCCCTGGCCAGCGGCGATGCGGTCAAGCTCTCGGGTTTCGGTAATTTTCAGGTTCGCGACAAACCGCCGCGTCCTGGTCGCAATCCCAAGACTGGCGAAACCATTCCTATCGCAGCGCGCCGCGTCGTCACATTTCATGCCAGTCAGAAGTTGAAGGGTGTGGTTGAGCAAGCGCCCGTGGGCGGTGCAGCATTGGCTGCAAACGATGCTGATGCTGGCAGCGAGTACGACGAAGACTGAACTTCGGCAGGATGTGACAAGCAGACACGCTAACGTTGAAACGTTTTGTCTGCATTGTTTTCTGCAACGATAAATTCGACGGCCTAGAATATCCGCATGACACGAACCGAACCGCCTGTGCAACTTCCTCCCATCCCTGCGAAACGCTACTTCACTATCGGTGAAGTCAGCGAGCTTTGCGGTGTCAAGCCGCACGTGCTGCGGTATTGGGAACAGGAATTCACGCAGCTCAAACCCGTCAAGCGCCGCGGGAATCGTCGTTATTACCAGCATCACGAGGTCTTGCTGATTCGCAAGATTCGTTCATTGCTGTATGAGCAGGGCTTTACGATCAGCGGCGCGCGTAATCGCCTGGGGGATGCGCGTGATGTGCCGCACGACCAGGAAGCCGCCGTTCGTCTGACGCCCACCGAATTGCACGGCCTGCGTGATGAGTTGACCAGCATTGCTGCGATGCTGGATGAGAGCATTGCGCAGGTAAGCGGTGCCCCTGTTTCGAAGCCGGATGCGTCAGTAGGCGTTGCGTCCTAGTTTACGATCAGTGCTTGGCGCAGGGGGCCGCAAGTCTGCTCGCTTGTCGAGTGCGAACGCCTTTGCTATCACTTGCGGCGTCACCAGTGCGGTCGCCAGTGGCATGACTAACGGCATGACCAGCGGCGATGAGTGGCTTCACTCTTCATCACCTTTGGCATGTCAGCGTAGATTGTGAGGGCCGTCGACATGCGCAGGGTGAACATGAAAAAATATTTGTCGATCAACGCATAATTTCTGCCGTTTTCTAGACACTCAACATTTAATCCTGCTATACTTTATGTCTTCGGGGCGTAGCGCAGCCTGGTAGCGCACTTGCATGGGGTGCAAGGGGTCGTGAGTTCGAATCCCACCGTCCCGACCAAGCAAATCAAGGGGTTGGAGAAGAAATTCTCCAACCCCTTGTCCATTTGTGCGACCTTCAGGGGCAGAATGTAATCGCATCTGCAACGCTCGCAAGCGGCCTTAGTGCCGAACCTCCACGATCACTTTTGACTTCGAAGCGGCGTTCAGTCGGCTATCGAAATGTGCCGTGTTGTCGCTGTCCAGATTGGCATCCCATTCATCCAGGAGAATGGGTGTGATGTCGGGCAGGGCCTCGATTTCCGCCAGGGGGCTGACCATGCGCTGCCCGGTGGACTTGCCTTCAGGTCTGCCCGCTAGGCCAGGCCCTCGGTATGAGCAGGCATATAAAATGCACCATCGCCTACCGCCAGTTGGAGTGCCCGCAAGAAGGTGCTTTTCCCAGCGCCATTTGGTGCACGGATCGTGAAGCGACCGGCAGTTTGGCTTGCGAGATAGGTGAGTGAATGCTCGCGCGACGCTGCCGGCTGCCCGTTGACCGACAGCGGTAGTTTCAATGCGGCCATTTTCCTGCGTTCATTCTCCAGGTCGTTTGTTGCAGGCCACCCATCAAACAGCACGCGCACGCGTGCAAACGTGGCTTTGCAACTGATCGCCTGGCCCACCAGTGCCGTCACGCCACTGAGCACATGAAAAATGCGTGTGAGGTTGGCGATCAGCGCGGCGGCGACAACGGGCTGTATCTCAGGGTTGTTCAGTGTGGAGATGATGAGGTAGATGCTGGGAAGTAGGGTCAACGAGGCAAGCAAAATATTGGCCAGTGAGGACACAGTGGCCAATCGCAATGCCGCGTGATAGAAATTGTTGCCTGTGTGCTGGTTGCCTTTATTCCACTCCTGGTAGTTGTGCTTGTTTCCTATCACCGTGTTTTCCCATGCGCGTGTCAAGTGAGCAGAGAAACTGATGTGCGCGTTTTCCTGGCGGGTGGCCAGGCGGTCGATGGGCTGCCTGAGGAAAAAGAGCGCAGCGGTACACGCGACTGTACTGATGGCGTAACCGATGGCAAGATCGCCCGGCAGCAACCAGGCCAGTACCGCCACGTTGAACAGACTGCTCGTCAAAAAGTCGACAAAGCTATGACCGAAGCGCAAGACATCTTCAATGAGGCTGAGTGATTGTTTGCCAACAAGCGTTTGGGTAAAGGCGCGTTGGGCCTGAGTGACCTGTTTGCCGCGCCATCGTCGCATTGTCCCCAAGGCGCGCGTGATGTATTGGGCGTGTGCACGATTGATCCACTGTTGCAGCGCGATGTGGCCCAGGCAGCCCGGGACATAAGGGATAAGCATGGCGGCGCAATATACGTATAACCAGGGGCCGATGGCAAGGCCGGACTGAAAGTCCTGCATCAGTCTTGTCAGGATGTATGTGGCTGACGCCACGATTGATTGCTGTGCGATGACACATGCAAATGTGATCCACGTATAGCAATTGACGAAAACTCTAGGGTCGAAGGGCATAGATGTTCTTAGCAGTTTTCAAGATTAAATGATGTTCTCAAACTGTCCTTGCAGCGGTCGATCAGTGCGTGTGCACGTCTGGTAAGCAATGCGGGATTGCGATCGAGCAATAAGGCCATGCTGTCTATTGAGTCTTAGAGCTGGCTTAAGAGGTCCGCTAAGAATGATCATCATCGTTCTTGAGCACGGCAGGCGGGGACGCGGACGCCCACGCGAGGTGAATTACAGGTCTTCGAAGGCAATCATGCGCAACGGAATTATGGGTGGCCGGTCGATGATGTGATTCTCATCGGCACGCTGCTCCAGGCACTCACGTGCAGCCTGCACCTCATCGCAGGAAGGCATGCATTGCGTCAGATATGGGTCACTAAGCTGTGTCATCAGACATCTCCAAGTCAATTTGCCAAGTCGGCACGGATTACTTTAGAGAACGAGGTGGCGCTTTTGTGAGACGCATTGGGGCATGCTGATGTCTCTCCTATGAGACATCAGTATTTCTACCTAGGTTTTTTGACCAAGCTAGATGTATCGCCCTTTATCCGACTGGTGTTTTTCCTGTCGAGCCGCGAGGATGCCACCCAAACGAGGCTGTCTTTCGTGCGAACAGTTGATGGGAAACACTCCGACGTGGCACTTTCTGGTGTTCGAAAATGCCTGTTATCGCGTCAAGGCGTAGATGCGGTTCCCGGTTCAGGTACCGATATCTTTTCGACAGCGATCTTCCCTGGGAATTAGCCATTCACTTCGTCGTACGCGCCTCGATCGCTTGCACCAGTCGTCGGGCCAGCTTGGGATAGTCCTCGTCGAAGTGATGGCCGCCGGGCAGCATGAGGCGTTCGCCAATGGCGCCGGGCTGTGTGCAGCCGCTTTCATCGACTTCTTCCTTGCCGTAGACGCAAAAAATCTTGCCGGCCGGCACCTTGGCCATTTCCGGGGCGGTCTGGGCTTCTTGCCCGGCCTGGCCCAACCAGCCTGACACTTCGATTTCAAAACTGCCGGTGCGCGCAAAAGCGAGCAGCAGCATGGCGTCAACCTGATTCCGGTCGGTTTCAGGCAGACGGTTGTAGAGCGCGGGCAGGATGTCTGCGCCGAAGGAATACCCGGCCAGGACGAAGCGTTTGGCACCCCATTTTTCGCGATAGGTCTGCATGAGGCGGGAGAGGTCGGCGGCGGCCTGTTCAGGCGACTTGTGTTCCCAGAAGTAGCGCAACACATCGACGCCCACGACCGGGTAACCATCCAATGTCATCTGATCGGCGACTCGTCGATCCAGGTCACGCCAGCCGCCATCACCCGAGTAGAAGAGGGTGACGGTGTCCGACTGCGGTGGCTGATCCAGGCGGACCTCGACGGTGGGCATTTGGGCAGCGGTGCCGGCCAGTGCCATATGGATGCCCTGAATAAGCATTTGCGGCGCGGTGTTGCTGTAATCGGTGATCGTGGTGTCGGCGCTTTCAAGATTGCGCAGCATGCGGGCGGTGACGTCGTCTGGCCCGTCGTTCCAGCGCACGCTTAGATGCCCATTGGGTGCTTTTTCGGGAATGGGGGCATCGCACAGGGGGTGGGTGATGTCCAGTTCCACGGCCAGTGCCCGTGCTTTTGGGTTGTCTTGGGCGGCCAACCAGCGATAGGCGGCTTCGCCACCCGTGCCTATGCCGGCGACCAGATCCGGCGCGCCTTCGAGTTGCTTTAAGGCCGCATTGACTTGATTGGCCGCCAGTGTGCAGTCACGCTTTTCCGTGAGTTCGAACTGAACGACACGCGTATTGCCGTGCTGGGCAAAGGCAAGCAGCTCTTCATCGCTCAAGCGCGTGTCGTGCGGCATGATGAGCAGCACACGCGATTCTGTGGTGCGTGCCGGTTTGACGAGTTGGGCCGGTGTGGTGCCGTCCAGCGTGATTGCCAGGACGCGGGCGCGTGCGAATGGTTTGTTATAGAAGGTCCACACCGCCAGAGCGGTCAAGACCAGCAGAAGTAAGGCGATGGCAATGCGGCCGAATTTGGAGCGAACGTTTGAAGGCATAACTGACGAGGTATGGGAATTACCGTTTGACCAAACCAGTGAAGCCGCCGGCAATCAGCGCCGCGGTATCTGCAATGGCTAGCAATGGATCGATGCCAGCGGGCACAGCAAGGTAACGCGGCTCCCATTCGGGATCGAATTTTTCCTTGAAGCGGCGCAAGCCCTGGAAGTTGTAGAACTGCTCACCACGTCTGAACAATACCGCACCCAGTCGCTGCGTGATGGGTGCCCCGCGCCGCGGGTGCAGACCGGATAGTGGCACCATGCCCAGGCTGAACTGGTCGTATCCACGGTCCTTGAAATGCAGGATGAGGCCGAGCATGAGGAATTCCATGGTCAGCTTGGGTGCGTCGCGCACCACCCGCATCAGATCGACGCTGGCCACGCCAGTGCCGCCTGTTTCCAGCAAATTGACGAAGGCCACTGCACGGCCTTGATGACGTACGACGGCAATGCGGAAGACATCCAGATAAGCAGGGTCGAATCGGCCCAAGGAAAAACCTTTTTCCCGCACGTTCTTGCTTTGCATCCAGCCGTCGGAAATCACGCGCAGTTCGTCCATGGGCGCTTCGCCTGCGGCGTAATACTCGATGCTCAGGCCGTCACGCTGGCCCCGGTTCAGGGTGTAGCGCAAATCGCGCTTGTCCTTGCTTTCCAGATCGAAGGTGGGCAGGCGCACGCGCGCTTCCTCCCCCAGTTTGATGGCCGTCAGCCCGATGTCCATGTAGAAGGGCAGGTTGTCGGCACGTACTTGATAGAACACGGGACGGGCGCGATGCAGGTCGCACAGATCACGAAACTGCCAGATGAGTTCGGCACGTTGACGGGTCGGACCGATCGGGTCGAACAGGGCGATCATGCTGCGCCCGCGCCGTGCATACATCAGGAATGCCTCGCCGGACTCATGAAACAGCAGTGCCTTGTCGGCACTCATGACCAGCGCGCCGTCGGGTTGGTTCGACGCGCGCACAATGGCGAAGGCCCGATTCAGTTCGTCCCGGCCGGGCTTGAGCAGCACGGGCGGCGCACTGCGCAACAGCCACGCCAGCCCCAGCACTGCCAATACCAGCGAACACACCAGCAAAGCGCGCAGGCTGCGTGGCGCTTCGGCACTCAGGGCGAATTGCCACCAGAGCTGATTGTCGTAGGGCACATCCTGGAAGGTGAAGAGAAACAACCAGGTCGATGCCGCCAGCACGCACACCGCTGCCACAGCGTAATAAGGCGAGAATGGGAGTTCAAGCAGGCGGCTACGGCGATAGAAGGCGCGACGAAAGGCTGCCAGGAGCCCGGCTGTGACGGCAAGAATGCTGGCTTCTTCCCAGTCGAAACCCTTGAACAGCGACAGGACGATGCCCGCCACCAGGAGCACGAGCGTAAGCGCCCACGCGGCGGAGAGGCGTCGATGCAGACCTTGGGCAAGTATCAGGCACAGCACGCCGATCAGGCTGGCACCCAGGTGGGAGGCGTCTACCAGGCGATGCGGCAAGAGCACGCCAATGGCTGCTAGCCGGGTGTCGATCTCGGGCGTGGCGCCGGAGAACAACAGCACGACACCGGATAGAAAGACCAGCACTGCCAGCACGGGCGCAGCCAGGCCCGACGCCAGACGCAAGGCAGACCGCGCATGGCGCAACCGTTTTCCTTCGATGACCAGCAACGTGAGGCAGGCCAGAAGCAAAGGCAGAACGATGTAGACCACCCGATAGAGCAGCAAGGCGGCAGCCAGTGGTGCCGCATCGATGGTGTCGGAAAAGGCGAGCAGGAAGATCGCTTCGAACACGCCTGCGCCACCCGGCACGTGGCTGATGACACCAGCAGCGAGTGCAAGTAAATACACCAGCAGGAAAATGAAGAAGGGGGGCGCATCGGGCAGCAGGACGTAGAGCACGCATCCCGCTGCGACAACGTCGATGACGGTAATGAGCAGTTGGCCTGCCGAGAGCTTCCAAGTGGGCACACGCAGGGAGTGGCGCCCGAAGCCAAGGATGTGGCTGCCAGGTGTGGGGGATTCGATGACTGGACGGCGGCTGATCAGGAATCCGACGATCGACATGCCGACCAGTATGGCGATACTGATCGCGTTGAGCACTGGCACGGGCACACGCAGTACCTGAGACGCCAGCGCGGGGCTGGTGAGTATGGTGAGCGAGATCAGGATCGGCAGGCTGAGCGCGAGGGACAGCCCTGCGAAGACGCTGATGCGGGCGATGGTTCCCGGCCCCACCCCGTGACGGCTGTAGAGCCGATAGCGCACCGACCCGCCCGAGAGCAGCGATAGCCCGACGGCGTTTCCAATAGCAAAGGCGGCAAAGCCGCCTAGTGCAATGGTCTTGCGGGTGAGCTGCGCGCCGGCGTAGCGGCACGCAGACCATTCATACCCCAATAAAGAAAGATAGCCTATGAAGGTGGCCAGTAACGCTGCGAACAGGGAGGTTGGCGGAACGGCCAGGACAGCCTGATGCAACGCGTCTGCATCGATGTCCTTCAGCATATAGCGGCATGCCACCAGCCCCATCCCGAAAAGCACGATCACCAGTGTCAGACCGACGACACGTTTGTAAGCGGTGAATCGTTCGAGCCAGGCCCAGGGCAGGGCCTTGCGCTGCGTTGTAACACCGACGGGTGCCGGCACTTCGGGTATGGATGGTGTAGACACTTTCTAGGCCAGGCCCTCATTAAAATCGCCAGTGCCCAATTCTATAGGTCCTTCAGTCGGATTGGCCTTCACTTTACGCGCAACAGCCTCAATTTCTTCACGAGCATGCTCAAAGGCCCGTAAAAGTTCGCTGCCCGAGGTGTCGGTGGCGCCGAAGTGCTCCTGCAGAACATCACTCGAAATTTCGAATTGACGCGTCACGCCGTCGGTTTCGACGTGGAACAGGACATCCCCATCTTTCACAGTGGCTTCGGTGCGGTGTGCAAATTCACCCATGGTTAGACTCCTTAGGAAAAGCGACGCACCCGGAAGGGGTGCGCATGCAGCCAAACTGCAAGAACTATGCCATGTGGGAGACTGCCGCAGGTGATAAATATCAGGTAATAGGTCGACGCAAAGGGCGCGGTTCCTCGTGCGAAACCGTGCGATTAATGTCAGCCGCGCACAAGAGGACAGGCGTTTGGCAGCCGCATGGGCATGACGTTACGGGGCAACCTGGCGCGCTGCCAGTCCTTCTTCGCGTGAGACGAGCACATAAGCCGCACGTGCCTGTTCCAGCACTTTATAGGCTTGGACATATGCGCTGTAGGCTGCAGACGTGAGTGGCGCCGATGCACCATGGTCGGCCAGTGCATAAGCGACTTCAGCAGATTGCAGTCGCAGACGCGCATCCAGAAATTTTTGGGAAAGCTCGTCGTTCTGCGCTGCCGATTGGTGGTGCAGGCGTTTGTTGATCACCTGCAGGGCGAGGCGCAGTCCCTCGTCTATGCCGGCCTGGCGAATCTCTTCCTGCCGGTCGGGGATCGATGCAAAATCGAGCTTCTTGCGGCGCTGGGCAGCCTGTTTGGCAACTCGCAGCGTAGAAATATCCTGTTCAGCAAGCTTCAGCAGCGCCAATGCTGCTTGGGGGGCAATCGTATTCACGGCAACATCCAAGATTTCGGCTTAAGCAGATGGAGCAGGGCGCGGATCTCGCGTCCTGCTCTCCCAAAGCGAATACGCATGAGCGATGCGTTTGGATGACGGGAAAATTGAAAAAAGTTATATCAGCACGGCTCTCTGCGTGATGACGCCACTGCCGTCGGGCGCGCCGCTGCCGTGCCAATCTGCTGCGAATCTCCCCATTCCAGCAGAATTGGGCGCACGGTGACTACTCTTCGTCGCCTTCGACGTGACGATCGCGTTTAGCCTCTGCTGCAACAGCCGCTTCCACGGCTTGCTCGGTGCCGGCACCCGGGATCAGGATGTCCACCAGTGCTTCGCCGTAATTCGGCAATACACGAAGCTCGTTTTCGCCATGTTCGGTCAGATGAAACTTGCCGTCGGTATGGGCGACATACCCTTTCTCGATCGCGGCCGTGGCATGATCGGCATTCTCGGGATGGCGGCCTTCGCGGATTTGGCGCAACACGCTGATTTCTTGTTCGGTCAACATGGAAGTCTCCTGATGAAAGACGGCCCGAGTTGCGGGCCGTGGGGTACTTTGCCTGGTCCCTCCGGAGGCCGAAACCTCAGGAGGGCATGCTGGTCAGCGCTGCGTCAGATCCTGCCCATGAGCAGCAGCACGATGACAATGATCAGTACCAATCCCAGACCGCCGGTGGGGCCATAACCCCAGCTGCGGCTGTGCGGCCAGCTCGGCAGAGCGCCGATGAGCAGCAGAATGAGTACGATCAGCAAAATGGTTCCGAGTGTCATTTGGTTCTCCCTTGGCCGTTGGCACTGCGTGCTGCCCGGCTCTTTCCCTACTGTTAATGATGGGCTGGTTCTAGCAAAAAGCGGGCCCGGGCTTTTTGCCTGTAACCGGGCGAGTGCTGACAACGAGCCATTTGTGTCAGGAGTGGGAAAAAGGGGGGTAAAGAAGATGACAGATGTGATGTCAATCTGATCGGCAATGATGCAGGATTTCAACATCGTGCATTAGCGTAAACCCGCACTGACAGGGGCTGTGCGCCCTATTTGAGGCCACTTTTGTGGGCCTGAAGATGTCCTTTCATCAAATAAAAGGGTTTTTTTACATTTGCCTTAAAAAATCGCTCGCATCGTGGCGAATCCGCATGTACAGTAGTGCAAGTCATCGACATGAGCGCGGTCAATATTGCGCTTACGTTTGCTTATACTTGGGTTGTAAACTCTTGACGCAAAGCAAAGATGAGCGGGTATTATCGCGGACGGCGGCGTTGTATTCGATGTTTTCTTCGCCGCCAGCAATTAAGTCATTTACTAGGATAGACAGATGGAAACCGGTGTCGTTAAGTGGTTCAATGCAGAAAAAGGTTTTGGTTTTATTACTCCTGAATCGGGTGGTAAGGACCTGTTCGCGCATTTTTCCGCCATTCAGGGTTCGGGCTACAAGTCCCTCGAAGAAGGCCAACGTGTGAGCTTCAGCTCCGAGCAGGGTCCTAAAGGCCCCCAGGCCCAGAACATCACGGTTCTGTAAGAACCTACAGGATTTCTAAGGAGCCCCCGTTCAGACGGGGGCTTTTTTCATGGGGCTCGGTGATCTCTCATCGAGCCCCGGGTTCTTTATGGGATGCCGGACCCGTTATCCCATGCCCGACTCAACATCCAGTGCTCCACTCGCTCAACCAGGCTTGAAAACGTTCAGGCCGAACGGCAATGGTTCGTCGCGCGCTCTTCGGGTACAGTGACGGCGTGTATTTTCCGCTGTGAGGCTGGTTTGTATTACTCAATTCTGGTTCGAACGTTCATCCGAATGGCTGTCAGTGCGCGACGTCTGCCGTCTCATGTCGCGCCAGGGTTGTCGACTGTTTTGCTGTGGATGGGCGTCAGTGGCGCGGCCCATGCGCAGGCGGCCGACGCGGCCGCTGCGGCCCAGGCCGACACGACGCTGGTGCAGGGCGGTCTGCTTTCCCAGATATTTGCCCGTATCGGCCTGTGGTTCGACGGGCTGCTCGATCAGGTCCAGCAAGCGGGGGCCGCACTGGTGCAGGTGCGCGGACTGGGGCAGTGGTGGGCCGAGATTTCCAGCACGCCTGGCGCCCGGGAAGCCATGCTCGTTGGCACGGCCTGGGTGGTGGGCATCATTGCGCTGGCCTGGTGCCTGGAATGGGTGGTGCGCCGGCTGCTTCGCAAGCCGCGGCTGTTGGTGGAGTCGCATGCCGATCGACGTCAGGTGGCAAACCTGCTGCGCAAGATGCCCTATGCCGTTACCCATGCGCTGCTGCGCTGGATCCCGCTGGCCGCGTTCCTGGCCACCACCGGCGTCATGTCCAACGCCTTTCTGACCGGCAGCCGGGCCTATTTCGTGGTGTTGGCGCTTGCCAACGCCTATGCCGGGGTGCGTACGGCACTGGTACTGGCCCGCTTGATGGTCAGTCCGACCAGTGCGCGGCTGCGCCTGCTGTCCATCAGTGATGACGCCGCCGCCCACGCTTACGGCTGGGCGAAAATTCTCGTCGTCACCTCCGGTGTCGGGATCGCACTTGGCGAATCGCTGGTCGCGCTGGGCGCGGGCGTGCATTTTCAGGTGCTTGTGCTGAAGCTGACCTCGCTGATCGTTCACATCATGCTGATCGTGCTGGCCGTGAAGTCGCGTGATCGCGTGGCGGCGGTGATTCGCGGCCCTGTCGTGCCCGAGGGGTCGACTCGGTCAGGGTTGACCGCCTTGCGCGGTTTCCTGGCGGAGGTATGGGTTTTTGTGGCGGTGGTGTTCATTGCGGCACTGTGGCTGGTGTGGGCGCTTAGCGTGGAAAACGGTTTCCAGCGCGTGGTTCATTTCGTGGCCGTGACTGCGGGTGTTCTGGTGGCTTCGCGTGTGCTGGCCATCGTGCTGCACGGGTTGCTGGACACTGGTTTCTCGCGCATCGATCCGCTGCTGGTCGATCAGCCTGCCGCCGCCGGCGGGCGCTATCGCGCAGTGCTGCGCTTTTTCATGACGATTCTGCTGGCACTGGCAACAGTGTTGGCGCTGCTGCACGTGTGGGGGGCACCCGTATCGCAATGGTTTGCCACCGGTACGGTGGGCAGGCGCTTTGCCTCGGCGTGCTGGACGATCGCCATCGCAGTACTGCTTGCCATCCTGGCCTGGGAAGCGGTTGGTTATGCCCTGCAACGCCGCATCAATCTGTGGACGGCCACCGGTGACACGGCGCGTGTGGCGCGCTTGAAGACGCTGATGCCCATCATGCGCAGTGCCTTGTTTGTGGTGATCGGGCTGGTCGTTCTCTTTACCGCGCTCAGCGAACTGGGGGTCAACACGGCACCGCTGCTGGCCAGTGCCGGCCTGCTGAGTGCCGCATTGGCTTTTGGCTCGCAGAACCTGGTGAAGGACTTCGTGACCGGTATTTTCCTGCTCATGGAAAATACGATGCAGGTAGGTGATGGTGTCACTGTGGCGGGTGTGTCCGGAACGGTGGAGCATTTGTCGGTGCGCACCGTGCGCCTGCGTGCCGGTGATGGTTCACTGCATGTCGTGCCGTTCAGTTCGGTCACTACCGTCAATAACACGAATCGTGGTTTGGGCAATGCGGCCGTTCGGGTGAGCGTGACGGCCGATACCGATATGACCAAGGTCTATGACGTGCTACGTTCCATTGGTGCCGAGATGCGCAGCGAAGCGGCCTACGAAAACCTGATTCTGGCCGATATCGATATATGGGGTGTGGACCAGATCGACGGTGCGGCAGTGACTGTGGCGGGTCAGATTCGCACGATCGATCGGGGTCGCTGGGCGGTGCAGCGCGAATTCAACCGTCGCGTTTTGCTGCGCTTCCGCGAGGCCGGTATTCGCCTGGCCAACCCTCGGGAGACGATGGTGATCACCTCAGGCGCGGCGGGTGGCACCCGGCCCGAACCCATGCCGACCGAGGGCTGATACCTGAGTTTGTCGTGACAAAGCAACAGAAAAGGGGCGCTGCGGCGCCCCTTTTTTTCGTCCTGAGATTACGGCCTCTCCATATGGTGCAATGAAGCAAGCGTTGAAGCGAAGCAATAAGTTGTTGATTAAAGATGGGCGTTTCTCAAGTGTCGCCTTGGCTTTTCATCCTTTTAAGCGTTGCGGGCAACACGATGCGCAGGACAGTCTTCATTGGCAGGTTTGCGCATGGTGCGCAGCAAAGACTCCCGATCGTCAGACATCGGCGATGTCTGCATTTACGCACGCCTGTCAGGCGTGGTCTGGCGCTGACGGTAGGGGTGATCAGTTTGTCAATGTCGGGCGCATTGTGGTCGCGTGAGCCTGGCGGCAACGAGACGCAAACCGTGATGCCCGCAGCGGCTGGTCATGCCGGCGCGGGATCGGCCACCTATGGCGAGCAACCGGCAACTTATGATGCCGCCTCGGCGGCAGGCGCCAGCCGTGAGGCTGTGGTGACTGCAGCCGGCGATGAGGAGGCCGCATCCTGCATGGATTGGCAGTCGCCAGCAGTAGACATCATTGAAGGGCGATTTCTGGCGTATGGCAGCATTCCAAATGTGCGCTATGCGATGGGACAGGTCGATTTGGGGCTGGGCGTGGTGAGGACGGCGATCGAGCTGTCATGGCGTGTAAACGGTGCGTCGCGCGGGCAGACCTTGATCGATGCGACCACGTCGGGTGATTTTGCGGGGGGCGTGAGCTTCTACCGCGCCGATGATTTTTTGAGTGCCGAGTACCTGCAGTGCGGGTGGGACGTCAAGGGCTGCGCGTCACACAAGCTGACCTACAGATTCGACCCGGGCCTGCAACTGTTCGTGGGCGAAGATGACGCATCGCGTGATGCGCTGATCCATATCTGCAAGCCCGTTTACTTCGATTCGGAACGCGCGCTCCGACGGGCCCGGCCTTAGGTCGGCAGCCGCATCAGGCTGCCCGACGGGCGCCTACAGACCCGGCACGGGAATGGGCGGGATGTCACGCACCGGGTTGCTGGCCGGCGCAGCGCCAGAGCTTTGTGGCAGCGGTGCCAGCGGTCGGCTGCCATCGTTGCCCCAACCATTGTTGGGACGCAGTGCGCCGCCAAAACCACCCAGGCTGCCGTCGCTCGGCTGGGCGTTGTTCAGGAAATCATCCAGTGAACTCTCTGCAGGCAGATCCAGTGAGGCCACGGCCTGACCAGGGGGGAACTCGGCATAGTAGTACTCGCCGTTGTCCACGATCAGGCCCTCGGGCTGAGGCCGGGGCTTGGCAACCGGCACACCCTTGAGGGCGACCTGCATGTAATCGGTCCATGTGCTCAAGGCCAGGCCACTGCCGAAGATCTGCGAACCCAGGGAGCGGGGTTGATCGAAACCAAGCCACACGCTGGTGGCAAGCGCGGGCGTGTAGCCGGCAAACCAGACGTCGACCGAATTGTTGGTCGTACCTGTCTTTCCGCCTATGTCGTTGCGTTTAAGGGTGGCAGTCGCGCGCGCGCCTGTGCCTGAGCGGGCTACACCACGAAGCATGTCGTCCATGATCCACGCCGTACGGGGGTCAATGGCGCGAGGCGCATCTTGCCCGGCTTTCACCGGCTGGGCGCGGACCAGCTCGTGGCCGGCGCGGTCGGTCACGCGTGACACCAGATAGGGGTCGACGCGATAGCCGCCGTTGCCGAAAACCGCGTAGGCGCTGGCCATCTGCAGGGGCGTTGCACCACCGGCACCCAGTGCCAGGGGCAATACGGCAGGCCACCGTTCAGCTTCGAAACCGAATCGGGTGAGGTATTCCTGGGCATATTGCGGCGTGATGGCCTGCGCAATGCGAATCGTCACCATGTTCTTGGACCGATACAGGGCCTGCCGCATGGTGAGAAAGGGTTCGTAGCGATTGTTGTCGTTCTTGGGTGACCAGGCGCGCGAACCGGTTTGTGCCGCCGTAAGGGTGAAGGGTTGGTCCGAAATCTGCGTGGCGGGGGTCAGGCCGCGCTCCAGGCCGGCAGCATAGACAAAAGGTTTGATGCTGGAACCGGGTTGACGGAAGGCCTGAGTGGCGCGGTTGAAGTGCCCACGCCAGAAATCGAATCCGCCGATCATCGCCGTGATGGCGCCGTCTTCTGGCACGACCGAGACCAGCGCCGCCTGCACGGCTGGCATGTTGACGATTTCCCAGTTTTCGCCGTTCTTGTAGATGTGAACCACGGCGCCGCGCGTCAGGCGCAGGTCGGCGGCAGCATTGGGTGCGAGGGCACGGGCCACCACGGCCAGTGCTTTCTTGTCGGTGATGGTGACGATGTCGCGCGCACTGCGTGCCACCACGACTTTGTCCGGGCTGGCCGAAAGCACCACGGCGGTCAGCAGGTTGTCGCTGTCGGCGGTTTTCTCGTAGGCGGCATCGAGCAGTTCGTCGAGCTTGCTCGCGTCGCTTTCTACCCCTTCAGGCAGGTCGATACGGGCTTCAGGCCCAGGGTAGGGCGCGCGCCGGGTGTATTCGAGCACGCGTTCGCGAACGGCACTGTAGGCGGCTGCCTGCGATTTGGAGTCGATCGTGGTGTAGACGTCGATTCCGCGGGTGTAGGCCTGTTCGCCGTAAAGAGCCACGGCCGATTGGCGGGCAATCTCGGCCGGATATTCGCCGTGTACGGCGAGTGTCGGGGCATCGTCGGGACGCGCACGACCGATGTGGAGCTCTTCTGCCATGGCACTGTCGTAGCTGCTCTGGTCGATGTAGCCCAAGGAAAGCATGCGGCCGAGAATGTAGCGCTGGCGGATCTGGGCGCGTTCGAAGTTCGAGATGGGGTTGGCACGCGAAGGTGCCTTGGGAACGCCTGCGAGCAGGGCCGATTCAGCCAGGGTCAGCTCTGATACGTTCTTGCCGAGATAGGTGCGCGTGGCCGCAGCAAAACCATACGACCGATGACCCAGGTAGATCTGGTTCATGTAGAGCTCGAA
>Ga0075364_10000555_pt1 | contig 19129 bp, 18 predicted proteins | sample EndMetdeltDD1764_FD_71517 | JGI IMG/M metagenome (GOLD analysis project Ga0075364, IMG submission 71517) | Populus endosphere microbial communities from Tennessee, USA - Endosphere MetaG P. deltoides DD176-4 | ecosystem: Host-associated > Plants > Roots > Endosphere | place: USA: Tennessee...
CGCCCTGCCCGACGCCGTCTCGTACGAGCAGGGCGAAGGTCTCGGTCACGGGTGCGACAACCTGCTCGGCGAAGCCGCCCAGCAGGCACAGCGCCGCCACCCGGTCGCCGGGGGAGAATCCTGAACCCTCCGGCGCGCTGATGACGTCGCCGGCGATCTCCGCGCCCGGCACAAACGGCAGCTCGGGCTTCATCTGGTACTCGCCGCGGCTCTGCAACACCTCGGGGAAGGCGACACCGGCGGCGCGCACCCGGATGAGGACCTGGTTGGCATCGGCAACGGGGTCGGGGACGTCGACGTGCTCGAGCGCTTCGGGGCCGTCGAGGGACGTGATCTGGATCGCCTTCATGGTCCGACGATAGCCGTGGGCGACAATGGTCCGATGCGCCTCATCGACCTGTTACCGAAGACCGGCGCTGCCTACGACGAGGACGCGGTGTACGGAGCCGTCGCCGCATGGGTCGAGTCCCGCGGGCTGACGATGTACCCGGCGCAGGACGAGGCGATCCTCGAGTGCGTCGCGGGTTCCAACGTCATCCTCGCGACGCCGACGGGCTCGGGCAAGAGCCTGGTCGCCACCGGGGCGATGGCCGCGGCGCTGGCTCGCGGCGAGTGCAGCGTCTACACCGCACCGATCAAGGCGCTGGTCAGCGAGAAGTTCTTCGACCTGTGCGAGATCTTCGGGGCCGAGAACGTCGGCATGGTCACGGGTGACGCGGCGGTCAACGCCGATGCCCCGATCATCGCCGCGACGGCCGAGATCCTGGCCAACATGGCGCTGCGCGAGGGCGCCGACGCCGATATCGGACTGGTGGTGATGGACGAGTTCCACTTCTACGCCGATCCCGACCGTGGGTGGGCGTGGCAGGTCCCGCTGATCGAGCTGCCCAAGGCGCAGTTCCTGCTGATGTCGGCGACGCTCGGCGACACCACGAAGCTCGAGTCCGACCTCGCTCGGCGGACGGGCCGCGAAACGGCTGTCGTCACGTCGAGCGAGCGTCCGGTCCCGCTGGTGAGCGAATACGTCTCGACACCGGTGCAGGAGACCCTCGAGCAGCTCATCGAGACGGGCCAGACCCCCGTGTACGTCGTCCACTTCACCCAGGTGTCGGCCCTCGAACGTGCGCAGGCCCTGACCAGCATCAAGGTCGCGACTCGCGAGGAACGCGACACCATCGCCGACGCCCTGGGCGACTTCCGGTTCTCCTCAGCGTTCGGCAAGACGCTGTCGCGCCTGATCCGCATGGGTGTCGGCGTGCACCATGCGGGCATGCTCCCGCGCTACCGCCGGCTTGTCGAGACGCTCACGCAGCAGGGACTGCTCAAGGTTGTCTGTGGCACCGACACCCTCGGTGTCGGCATCAACGTCCCGATCCGCACCGTGCTGTTCAGTGGTCTGTCCAAGTACGACGGCACCCGTCAGCGCCAACTGCAGGTGCGCGAGTTCCAGCAGATCGCCGGCCGTGCGGGTCGTGCCGGCTACGACACGATCGGGCACGTCGTCGTCGAGGCGCCAGAGCACGAGATCGAGAACGCGCGGCTCGTCCGCAAGGCCGGCGACGACCCCAAGAAGCTCAAGCGCATCCAGCGCAAGAAACCCCAGGAGGGCTTTGTGTCCTGGGGGCAGGGGACGTTCGAGAAGCTCTCGACCGGCACGCCGGAGTCGCTCGTGTCGCGGATGAAGGTCAGCCACGCGATGGTCCTCGACGTCATTTCCCGACCTGGCGATGCGCGCGCCTCGCTCGAGCGGCTGCTGCGCGAGAGTGGTGAGTCCGAGGAGTCCCAGGACCGGATGCTCGTCCAGGTCGACGAGATCATCGAGGCGCTCCTCGCCGGAGAGGTGGTCGAAAGAGTCGATCCGCCTGATGAGGACGGCCGCACCCTCCGGCTGACCATCGACCTGCAGGCCAACTTTGCCCTCAACCAGCCGCTGTCACCGTTCGCTGTGGCCGCGCTCGAGCTGCTCGACCGCGAGTCGCCGACGTACGCCCTCGACGTCGTCTCGGTGATCGAGGCGACCCTCGACGACCCGCGTCCGATTGTCAACGCCCAGCGGCACCGTGCCCGCGGGGAGGCGATCAACGAGATGAAGATGGACGGTATCGAGTACGACGAGCGGATGGAGCTGCTCGAGGAGATCACGCACCCGAAGCCTTTGGAGGAGCTGCTCACCGCCGCGTACGAGACCTACCGCGGCGGCCACCCCTGGGTCGCTGACCACGAACTGCGGCCCAAGTCGGTTGTCCGCGAGATGTGGGAGCGGGCCATGACCTTCTCCGAGCTGATCGGCGACTACCAGCTCGCCCGGTCGGAGGGGCTGGTGCTGCGCTACCTGTCGGACGTCTACAAGACCCTGGGCCGCACCGTGCCCGAGAAGGCGCGCAACACCGAACTCGAGGACCTCACGGAGTGGCTCGGCGAACTCGTGCGCCAGACCGACTCGTCGCTGCTCGACGAGTGGGAGGACCTCATCAACCCCGGTACCGACCCGCTCGACGTCCGCCCGCAGGCGATGGCGAGCGAGAGGCCGAGACCCGTGACGGGCAACACCCGCGCGTTCAGGGTGCTGGTGCGCAATGCGATGTTCCGTCGTGTCGAGCTCGCGGCGTTCGGTCGCTGGGCCGAGCTAGCGGCGTTGGAGCCGGATTCGGACTGGGACGAGCAGGCATGGATGGACGTCATGGCGGCCTATCGCGAGGAGTACCCCGCGACGACCGGCTTCGCGACCAACATCGGCACCGGCCCCGGCTCGCGGGGGCCTGAGCTGTTTATGGTGACCGAGGGGCCCGACACCTGGACCGTCCGCCAGACCTTCGACGACCCCGAGGGCGACCGCGACTGGGGTATCAGCGCCACGGTCGACCTCGCAGCCAGCGACGACGCCGGCGAAGCCGTCGTGACGGTCACAGCCGTCGGCCCCGCCTAACGCTGGCTCACGCGGCGTTTTCCCACGCGAAGGCCCTGGTGTCGATCTTGCGGGTCTCCCACCAGTACTGGAAGGTGAACTTGGGCCAGATGGTCCGATTCTTGCCCTGGCTGTCGAGGTACCAGCTGGTGCAGCCGCCCTGGGTCCAGATGCCCTTCTCGACGAGGCGCTGGATCTCCTCGTTGAACTCGACCTGGGCCTGCCGGGTCGGCTCAGCGGCCGCCGCGCCACGATCGCGCATCTCGTCGAGCAGCCGGATGATGAACTTGGTCTGCTGCTCGATCATGAACACCACGGAGTTGTGGCCCAGTGCGGTGTTCGGGCCGAGCATGAACGCCAGGTTCGGGAAGCCGTTGACCATCATGCCCATATAGGTCTCGACGCCGCCCTCGCGGAACTGCGACGCCAGATCGACCCCTCCGCGGCCCTTGATGTCGAGGTAGTCGAAGGCGTCGATGACGTGGAAGCCGGTGCCGTAGATGATGACATCGGCCTCGTGGAGGACGCCGTTGTCGTCGATCACACCATCGGCGGTGATCTGCCGGACGCCGTCGGTGCTGAGCTCGACGTCATCGCGCAGGAAGGTCGGGTAGTACGTGTTGGACTGCAGGACGCGTTTGCAACCGAGCCGATAGTCAGGCGTCAGCTTGGCCCGCAACTCGGGGTCGGGGATCTTCTTCTCGAGATAGCGGGTCACCACCTTCTCGGCGAACGGCAGGACGTTGAGGTGGCCGTTGAACGCGATCGCGCGCGCCTCGAGGCCCCAGTAGATCGCGTTGCGGTAGGCGCGCTGCGCGCCGGGGACGATCTCGAACACCTTCTTGCGCCACTCGGGAGTGGGCTTGTCGTTCTTGGGCAACACCCACGGGGGTGTCCGCTGGAAGACCGTGAGGTGCGAGGTGTCCTGCGCGATGATCGGGATGAACTGGATCGCGCTGGCCCCCGTGCCGATGACAACAACCTTCTTGTCCTTGAGGTCGACCGAGTGGTCCCACTGGGCGGAGTGGAATCGGGGACCCCGGAAGGTATCGGCGCCGTCGATATCGGGAATGTTCGGGATGTGCAGTCCGCCCACGCCGGCGACAACGAAGCGTGCTTCGTAGTCGTCGCCGGTGGCGGTGCGGATCGTCCAGCGGTGACGGTCCTCGTCCCAGCTTGCTCCCGTGACCTCGACGCCGAAGTCGATGTACGGTCGGATGCCCTGCTCGTCGGCGACCTTGCGCATGTAGGCCCAGATCTCCGGCTGCCCGGAGAAGCTTTTGCTCCAGTCCGCGTTCAGCTCGTAGGAGAAGGAGTACATATGGCTCGGGATGTCGCACTCGCAGCCCGGGTACGTGTTGTCGCGCCAGGTGCCGCCGACGTCCTGCGCCTTCTCGAGCACCACGAAGTCCTCATGGCCGGCCGCGCGCAGCTTCATGGCCATACCCATGCCGGAGAAGCCGGTGCCGATGATGACAATGTCCTTGGAGATCACGTTTCAGATACTACCGGTATCTGAGTATGATGCAAAGAGCGATCTGGATCACGGATCGACTGATGAGGAGCTGAGCGTGACGGTACAGAACACCAAGGTCAGCCGGGCCGAACGGCAGGCGCAGACACGGGAGAGCCTCATCGCCGTGGCGCGCGAGATGTTCCTGGCCGACGGGTATGCGGCGACCTCGCTCGACAAGGTCGCGGTGCGGGCCGGGTTCTCCAAGGGTGCGGTGTATTCCAACTTCGCCGGCAAAGAGGAGCTCTGCATGGCGGTGCTGGACAGCATCCACGAGGAGCAGATTTCCGGGGTGGTGTCGGCCTTCACCCAGGAAACCGATCTCAACGGCCGCATCGAGGCGTTTTCGGCCTGGGCCCAAGAGGGTCTCGGCCAGCCGCGGTGGACGGCGCTCGAGGTCGAATTCGGGGCGATCGCCCGTCAGAGCCCCTATGTCGCGACCGAGCTGGTCAAGCGGCACCGCGAGATCCGCGTCGCGATCGCTCAACTGGTCCGTCAGGTCACGACCGAGGCCGGCCTCCAGGATGTTGTCGATGCCGACCAGGCTGCCACGATGCTGCTGAGTCTCGGCATCGGACTGGGCACACTGCGTTCGCTCGACCACACGATCGACGTGGGGATCTTCGCCGACACGATCCGGGCCCTGCTGCGCGGCTCGCAGGCCTGACTCAGCGCGCCGTGACCCGCAGGATCTTGTCGTTCGAGCCGTTGGACGTCGTGAGGTAGAGCGAGCCGTCTGGTCCGGCGACGGCGGCGCGCAACCGGCCGTACCGCCCGTTGAGTGCGTCAGGCTTCCACTCCTCGCGCAGCGTGCCCTTCTTGGTAAACCGAAGGAGACGCAGCGACTCGTCCTTGAGCGAGGACACCGCCAGGGCGCCGTCCCATCCGCGCCACGACGACCCGGCCACGAAGTCGCCGCCACTCGCTGCGACCGTGCTGCCGCCTGACCTGCTCGACCGACCAGACGGTCCCGTCCGCGCGGTGGGCGAGGCCCTGGACGTTGCGGTGGCCGTGGGTGAAGACCCGTTGCTTCATACGGCTGCTGCTGCGGATGTACGGATTGCCGGCAACCGGTCGTCCCGTCGTGGCGGTCTCGCCGCCCGACCACATGTTCCTCGGTGCCGTGAGGATCGTCCGCAGCGAACCGTCGGGCGTCCGCAGGCTGACCGTCTTGCGATCGCGCTCGGTCACGAGCATCGAGCCGTCAGGCAGGAAGTCGACGTCCCATGGGTGCTGCAGGCCGTCCTGCACCACCGTGACGTCGAGCGTCGGCCGACTCGCGGCGACAGATGCATCCCCTCAGCGCAGCAGGATCGTCGTGCGCACCAGGTTGTGGTCGGAGGCGTGCGTGCCGACGTAGTGCCGCTTCTTGGTCCTGGCTACGACCCGCCACGACGTGGAGCCCATGGCCTTGGGGATGAAGATGCGGTCGATGTGTCCACCCCAGTACTTCAAGGTCTCGACCGAGGACCGCCAGCCGTTGAAGCTGCTCACGTAGGGCCGGCTGTACGTGGCGGATGCCTCGAAGGTGTCGACCCAGCCGCGCTTGGACAACTCCTTGCGGGGCGGGTCGCCGCCCGGACCGCCGCGATAGGAGTTGAAGTCGCCCGCGAAGATGATCGGCAGGTCGCCGACGGCCTTCTGGGTGGTGCGGATCAGTTGCTTGGACTCGCGACCGCGCAGGCGGCCGTCTGCCTTCGTCGGCCCGTGCGACAGGTGCGCCGAGACGAACACGTAGATCTGGCCGTTGCGCTTGAGACGCAGGGCGGCCCAGACGCCGGTGGCACCCGTGGGCGAACCGATACGGCCCTCGTTCTCGATCGGCAGCTGGTGTTCGCGGCAGACCGGTTGCTCGGTGAGCCAACTGCTGGTCTGGAACGCGTACCACTGCTGGCTGACCTCGTCGAAATGCCGCGGGAATCGCCAGCTGGAGGTGTCGCCCGCATACGGCTGCACCTCGCAGCGTCGGGCCGGACGTGTGGCGACGGCCATCTCGGCAGCGGACGTCCGGTAGTAGATGGACTCGTCGACCTTGCGCATCGGCGAGGCATAACGCACATAGCCGTGCTTCTCGAGCCGCCGGCCCAACTTGTCGGCCTTGCCGGTGACCTCTTGCAGAGCGACGACATCGGCGTTCGCCTCGACGATGCGCTGGACGATCGCGTTCTCACGCTTCTTGGTCCATCGCTTGCAGTTGGCCGAGGCGGCACACACGTTGAACGTCGCAACCGAGACCTTGGCGGCCGTCGGCTTGGCCGTGCGTCGGAGGGTGAAGCTGCAGACGGGTGCGGAGCGCTTGCCACCGGATCCGCCGGCCACCGCCTTGACCGTGAAGCAGTACCGACGCTTCGAGAGCAGATCCTTGACCTTGAGTGTCGTCTTCTTCCCGTGCGACCAATGCGACCGCTTGGTGGTCTTAGCAGCCCGGGCCGGGCTGGAGGCAACGTAGACCGTGTATCGGCGCGCCCCACTGACCTCAGGCCAGGAGACCGTGAGGGTGTGGGGCGACGCCCCCGTCACGTACGGCACAGAGACCTTGGCAGGTCGAGCCTGAGCGGGGCCCGTCAGGCCCACGACCAGCAGCAGCGATCCGAGGGCCGCGAGTGCGAGCCTCAGCTCAGTAGCCGCCGTTGTCCTTGAACCTGGCGTAGCTGGCCTGGATCTCGGCCTCGGCCTCCACGCGCCCTGTCCAGGTGGAGCCCTCGACGGACTTGCCCGGCTCGAGGTCCTTGTAGACGGTGAAGAAGTGCTCGATCTCGAGGCGGTCGAACTCGGGGACATGGTGGATGTCCCGTAGGTGCTCCTGGCGAGGATCCTTGGCCGGGACGCACAGCACCTTGTCGTCTCCGCCGGCCTCGTCGGTCATACGGAACATGCCGATCGTGCGGCACGAGATGACGCAGCCGGGGAAAGTGGGCTCCGACAGCAGCACGAGAGCGTCGAGGGGATCCTCGTCGAGGCCGAGGGTGTCGTCGATGAAACCGTAGTCCGCCGGGTACTGCGTCGCGGTGAACAGCGTGCGATCAAGACGGATGCGGTGCGTCGAGTGGTCGACCTCGTACTTGTTGCGGCTGCCCTTGGGGATCTCCACGGTGACGTCGAAAATCACTGCTGCCTCCGGCGTGTGAGAAAGATGAGGTGACGCGATGCCCCCAGGCTTCGCGTCATGGGTCTCTATAGTCTGGCGCATGTGGCAGCACAGCGCGGGACCAGGGTCGTCCTGTGGGCTGCAGCCGTGGTGGTGCCGCTGCTGCTGATCGCGGGGGTGGCCGTCGCCGGCGTCAGCCTGTGGGAGCGCGGTGAGCTCAACCGGTTCATCTGCGACGGAGGGTGCGGGCCGTCGAACGTCGTGGCGCCCCAGGGCCTCGCGGTGAGTTCGACACCCGATGTCGCCGTGCCTCCCGAGGACGATCCCGGGGCCGTCGATACCGCGAAAGTGGCGGCCGCCGTCGCGCCTGCGCTCACTGATCCGGCGCTGGGGACGCGGGTTGGCTTCGCCGCGGTCGGAACGTCCGGCGTTCCCGCCGTCTCGGGGGGCGACCAGGCCTACGCGCCTGCCTCCACGACGAAGGTGCTGACCGGTTTCGCCGCCCTCGCGACGATCGCCCCGGATACACGCTTCGCCACCCGGGTCGTCAGATCGGACGAGGGGGTGGTGCTCGTCGGCGGCGGCGATCCGTATCTGTCCACCAAACCGGCCCGTCGGGCCGACGACCGGGTGTTCCAGGCTGATCTCACGACGTTGGCGAAGCGTACGGCCGTTTCGCTCACGACATCCGGCACAACGACGGTGCAGGTCGGGTTCGACGCCTCGCTGTTCTCTGGGCCTGACGCGAGCCCGGCGTGGGAAGACAGCTACGTCACCGCGAATATCGTCACTCCGGTCAGCGCGCTGTGGGTCGACCAGGGTGTCACCGACGGTATCCGTGCGCGCGATCCCGCCCTCGACGCGGCGCGCACGTTCGCGACGCTGCTCGCCGCCGAGGGCATCACCGTCACCGGCGATCCGTCGACGGTCGAGGCGCCGGCCGGTGCCGAAGAACTCGGCCGGGTGCGCAGCGCGACCATCTCGCAGATCGTCGAGACGTTGGTGCGGGTCAGCGACAACGAGGCTGCCGAGATCGTCCTGCGGCACATCGCGATCGCCGGGGGTCGGCCCGGCAGCTTCGACGGCGGAGCCGACGCGGTCCAAGCAGCGCTCGTCGCCGCCGGCATCGACGTCGAAGGGCTCGTGCTGGGTGACGGCAGCGGTTTGTCACGGGCTAACCGCATCACCCCGGTGACGCTGGTCGAGACGCTCCGCGCGGCACTCGCGACGCCGCGCACGTCCGGCCTGATGGCCGATCTCCCGGTCAGCGGATTCACCGGCACGCTGGTCGACCGCTTCGACCAACTCAGCGATGCGCGCGGCACGGTCCGCGCCAAGACCGGCACGCTGACGGGCATCCACTCGCTGGCCGGTTATGCGATCGACGCCGACGGGCGGCCTGTTCTGTTCGCGGTCATGGCCGATCGCACCGACCGCAATCAGCCGTTGCAGGCGCAGGCCGCCCTCGATCGCGCCGCCGCAGCGATCGCGACGACGTACGCGGGTAGCGTTGCCCCATGATCGACTGGAACCTCGCGTTGGCGACGGCGACGAAGCTGGCGCGACCCGGCCCTGAGATGTCCGCCGCCGAGGCGGCAGAGGCCGTGGCCGAGCTGCGCGAGGGTGCCGCCCGGTCGGAGGCGCCTGTCCGTGAGTTCAGCGATCTGCATGCGACGTCCGCGACGGCGCCGGTGCTCGTGATCGACCGACCCCGCTGGGTCGAGGCCAACCTCGACACGTTCAAGCTTCTGATGGATCCGATCACGGCCAAGCTCGCGGCATCCGACAAGCCCCCCAGCGGATTCAGCCGGGTGGTGGGCGAGAAGGTCAGTGGCGCACAGGTCGGCGCGCTGATGTCGTTTATGTCGTCGAAGGTGCTGGGTCAGTTCGACCCGTTCTGGAACGGACCTGATGGAGAGGGCGGGCGACTGCTGCTGGTGGCGCCTAACATCGTGCAGGCCGAGCGCATGCTGGACGTCGACCCGCACGACTTCCGGCTCTGGGTCTGCCTGCACGAGGAGACCCATCGGGTCCAGTTCACCGCGGTCGACTGGATGCGCGGACACCTGAAGTCACTGATCGAGGAGTTCATCGACGCGACCGATCTGGACAGCTCGGCGCTGTCGGCGATGTTCTCCGACGGCCTCGGCGAGGTCGTCCGCATCGTCAAGGGTGACTCCGACGCGTCCCTGTCGGAGGTCTTCCAGAACGACAAGCAGCGCGAGATCGTCGACCGGCTCACCGGCATCATGTCCCTGCTCGAGGGCCATGCCGACGTCGTGATGGACGGCGTCGGTCCGGAGGTCATCCCGACCGTCGAGCACATCCGCCGCAAGTTCACCGAGCGGCGCAAGGGCGCGAGTCCCCTCGACCGGATGCTGCGCCGGCTCCTGGGGCTCGACGCCAAGATGCGCCAGTACCGCGACGGCGCGACGTTTGTGCGCGAGGTCAACGAAATGGTCGGACTGAGCGGCTTCAACCAGGTGTGGGCCGAGCCGGCCAACCTGCCGGGCAAAAGCGAGATCCTCGACCCGGCGTCGTGGGTCAAACGCGTCCACGGCTAGGCCGATGGGAGGCGCGCTCGATCCCGCCGTGGCCGACGGCCGCAACGCCGTCCGCCATGCCCTGGCCGATCTCGACGCGGGTGCGCGCATCGTGGTCGGCGTCTCCGGCGGCGCCGATTCGCTAGCGCTGGCCGCCGTGACGGCGTTTGTCGCCGACCGCGCCGCGCTCGATCTCACAGCAGTTGTTGTCGACCACCAGCTCCAGGCCGCATCGGCCGTGGTGGCTGCGACCGCAGTCCAGCGTCTCGCGTCGCTGGGCGTTCCGGCGTCGGTTGTGCGGGTCGACGTCGGAACCGTCGGCGGTCCGGAGGCGGCCGCCCGCGTCGCTCGCCTGACGGCGCTGGCCGACACCGGTGCCGATGCGGTGCTGCTGGCGCACACCCGCGACGACCAGGCGGAGACGGTGCTGCTGGGACTGGGGCGAGGTTCCGGCCCCCGATCGATCGCCGGCATGGCGCCGCGCGACGGCCTCTGGCGACGCCCCTTCCTCGGGCTGCGCAGAGCCGACACCGAGCAGATCTGCCGGGCCCATGGCCTCGCGTGGTGGACCGATCCGCACAACGTCGACCCGGCCTACCGCCGGGTGCGGTTGCGCTCCGAGGTCATGCCCCTGCTCGAGGACGTCCTCGGTGAGGGGGTGGCCAGCGCACTCGCCCGCACCGCCGACCAGCTCCGCGCCGACAACGACCTGCTCGACGTCCTCGCCGCAGAGGTCGGCATGCCTCACGACATCGCGACGCTGGCGGCGCTGCCCCCGGCCCTGCGCTCTCGTGTGCTCCGGCGGGCTGCCCTCGACGCCGGTGCCGAGGCATCCGCCTTGGGGTCGGTGCACCTGGCCGAGCTCGACCGGCTCGTCACCGACTGGCGAGGCCAGCAGCGTGTCGAACTTCCCGGGGGAGTCTGCGCACGTCGACGGGGGCCTTCCCTGTTGTGGGACGCCACCCCTGTGGGAGGCTGACCACGTGGACCAGACGCATGTCGAAGGCGACCTCGATCTCGATCAGACCCTGTACACCGAAGAGCAGATCGTCGGTCGGCTCAAGGAGATGGCGGCCCAGATCGAGGCCGACTACGAGGGCAAGGACCTGTTGCTGGTCGGCGTCCTCAAGGGTGCCGTGATGGTGATGGCCGATCTCGCCCGCAGCCTCGACCGTCATGTCGAGATGGACTGGATGGCGGTGTCGTCCTACGGGTCCGGCACCAAGTCCTCCGGTGTGGTGCGCATCCTGAAAGACCTCGACACCGATCTCAACGGCCGCCACGTCCTGATTGTCGAGGACATCATCGACACCGGGCTCACGCTGTCGTGGCTCATCACCAACCTGCGTTCGCGCGGGCCGGCCTCGGTCGAGATCGCGACCCTGCTCCGCAAGCCCGACGCCCAGCAGATGGAGGTCGAGGTCAAGTACGTCGGCTTCGACATCCCCAATGCCTTTGTTGTCGGCTACGGCCTGGACTACAACGAGCACTACCGCAACCTGCGTTGCATAGGCACCCTGTCTCCTCATATCTATTCGTAGGAGCGGCGAATACCGGCCCAGTTTCGCTGCGAGCGAACTGTGTTCGGGAACGTTGACGTCCTCTGGATACGTTCAACGGGTGAGCGGAGCCCCGTGTACCGTTCAACCACCGACCAGCACCCGAGGAGGAGTGGACGCGCTCCACGCCGCACATGAATTTCAAACGCCTTCTCAAGGGCCCCTGGCTCTGGATCGTCCTGATCACGATCCTCGTCATCACGATCATCTCCGTCTCCTCCTCGGCCGACGGGTACAAGCAGATCAAGACAGCCACGATGGTCACGTACCTCGAGACGGGCAAGGTCAAGGACGTCAAGTTCGTCGACGGTGACCAGCAGATCCAGGCGACGTTGAACGACGACACCAAGGTCAAGTCCAAGTACCTCGGCGACCAGGGTGCGCGACTGGTCCAGCAGGCCGAGACGGCCGTCGCCGACAAGAAGCTCAAGACATTCGACGTCGAGGTCCCCAAGACCAATCCGCTGCTTTCCCTGCTGTTCGCGATCCTCCCGTTCATCCTGATCTTCGGCCTGATCATCTTCCTGATGAACAATGCGGCCGGTGGTGGCGGTCGCGTCATGCAGTTCGCCAAGTCCAAGGCGAAGCTGATGAGCAAGGACACTCCCAAGACCACATTCGCCGACGTCGCAGGCTGCGACGAGGCGATCGAAGAACTCGGCGAGATCAAAGAGTTCCTGCAGGAGCCGGCCAAGTTCCAGGCCGTCGGCGCCAAGATCCCCAAGGGTGTCCTGCTGTACGGACCGCCCGGCACCGGTAAGACGCTGTTGGCCCGTGCCGTGGCCGGCGAGGCCGGCGTCCCGTTCTACTCGATCTCCGGGTCAGACTTCGTCGAGATGTTTGTCGGCGTCGGCGCGAGCCGGGTGCGCGATCTGTTCGAGCAGGCCAAGGAGAACGCCCCTGCCATCGTCTTCATCGACGAGATCGACGCCGTCGGACGCCATCGTGGCACCGGCATGGGCGGCGGTCACGACGAACGCGAGCAGACCCTCAACCAGCTGCTGGTCGAGATGGACGGCTTCGACGTCCGCGGCGGAGTCATCCTCATCGCAGCGACCAACCGTCCCGACGTGCTCGACCCGGCGTTGCTTCGCCCCGGCCGATTCGACCGCCAGATCGGCGTCGAGGCGCCCGACCTCGCGGGCCGCACGCAGATCCTCAAGGTCCATTCGCGGGGCAAGCCGATCGCCCCGGGCGTCGACCTAGAGGCCATCGGGCGTCGTACTCCCGGGTTCTCGGGCGCCGATCTGGCCAACGTGCTCAACGAGGCCGCGTTGTTGACGGCCCGCAACGGTGCCAAGACGATCGACAGCGCATCGCTCGACGAAGCCATCGATCGTGTCATCTCCGGTCCGCAGAAGCGCAGCCGTCTGATGAACGAGAACGAGCGGCGTATCACGGCCTATCACGAGGGTGGCCACGCTCTCGTGGCTGCGGCCCTCCCGCAGAGCGATCCGGTCCACAAGATCACGATCCTGCCGCGCGGACGGGCGCTGGGTTACACGATGGTTCTGCCCGACGAGGATAAGTACTCCCAGACGCGGGCCGAGCTGCTCGACAAGCTCGCCTACATGCTGGGCGGACGCGCCGCCGAAGAGCTGGTGTTCCACGACCCCACCACGGGCGCCGGCAACGATATCGAGAAGGCCACCAACCTGGCCCGCGCCATGGTCACGCAGTACGGCATGACCGAGCGCTTGGGCGCTGTGCGCCTCGGTGAGAACGAGGGGCAGCCGTTCCTCGGTCGCGACATCGGGCATGCCCGCAACTACTCGGAGAACGTCGCCGCGATCGTCGACGACGAGATCAACAAGCTCATCACGTTCGCCCACCAGGAGGCGTTCGACATCCTGCACGAGAACCGCGATGTCCTCGACGCGCTGGTGACAGAGCTGCTGGAGAAGGAGACGCTCGACAAGGGGCAGGTTGCTGCGATCTTCGAGCCCCTGCGGCGTCGCGACATCCGGCCGGCCTGGACCGGCTCCGAGACGCGGGTGCCCGACACCCGTCCGCCCGTCGACAACATCCCCGGGCAGTCGTACAACAACGGCAACGGCGGCACGCCGATTGTCGTCGGCCCCGACACGGGAGTCGACGCCCCGCCGCTGGCCGGTCCCGACGTCCACGGCACGGATCACCTGGCATGACCGTCGACCGACCACGAGCCGAGGCAGCGATCCGCGAACTCTTGATCGCGGTGGGGGAGGATCCCGATCGCGAAGGCCTCCGCGACACGCCCAAGAGGGTCGCGAAGTCCTATGACGAACTGCTCGCCGGGCTCGACCAGGACCCGGCCGACGTGCTGACGGCGGAATTCGAGGTGGGCCACGACGAACTCGTCCTGGTCAAGGACATCGAGTTGTGGTCGATGTGCGAGCACCATCTGGTGCCCTTCTTCGGAGTGGCCCATGTCGGCTATATCCCGTCCGAGGGTGGCCGGGTCACCGGATTGTCGAAGCTCGCCCGGTTGGTCGACGTCTACGCGCGCCGTCCGCAGGTGCAGGAGCGCCTGACAACGCAGATCGCCGAGGCCCTGGTCACGCATCTGCAGCCCCGCGGCGTCATCGTCGTCCTCGAAGCCGAGCACCTGTGCATGGCGATGCGCGGGGTCCGCAAGGGTGGCGCCAAGACGGTCACCAGCGCCGTTCGCGGGCAGCTGCGCGACCCTGCGACCCGCGCCGAGGCCATGGGCCTCATCACGGCACGCTAGGCCGCTTGTGTCGTCCGCGCTCGCCGGCCTCGCCCAGGACCGGTGCCTTGTCATGGGCGTCGTCAATGTCACGCCCGACTCGTTCTCCGACGGCGGCCGCTGGCTCGATGCGGCGACGGCGGTCCGCCATGGCATCGAACTCGCGACGCAGGGGGCCGACCTCGTCGACGTCGGCGGCGAGTCGACCCGGCCGGGTGCGATGCGGGTCGACGGTGCCGAGGAGGTCCGGCGGGTCATCCCTGTCGTACGCGGACTGGTGGCTGAGGGCATCGTCGTGTCCGTCGACACCACGCGGGCAGCAACAGCGCGGTTGGCACTCGAGGCCGGCGCCGCGATCATCAACGACGTGTCGGGCGGTCGCGCCGACCCCGAGATGCTGCCGTTGGCGGCCGAGGTGGGGTCGCCGGTTGTTGTCATGCACTGGCGCGAGCATGCGGCCACGATGCAGAACCACACCCGGTACGACGATGTCGTCGGCGACATCCGCAGAGAACTCGCCGCGCAGGTCGACGCCGCCCTGGCCGCGGGTGTCGACCCCTCGCAGGTCATCGTCGACCCGGGCCTCGGCTTCTCCAAGACCGGCGATCAGAACTGGACCGTCCTGGCCCATCTCGAAGCCTTTGTCACCCTCGGCTACCCGCTCCTGATCGCCGCCAGCCGCAAGCGCTTCCTCGGCGAGCTGCTGGCCACCGCAGACGGCGTCCAGCGGCCCGCCCTGCAGCGTGACGCGGCGACGGCGTCCATCAGCACCCTCGCGGCGAGCGCGGGCGCGTGGGCCGTCCGGGTCCACGAGGTGTCGTCCTCTGCGGACGCCGTCCGAGTGGTCGCACGTCTGGGGAACCTCGGATGAACGATCCGCTGGTCGTCCACCGCTCGTTCTACGACGCTGTCGAGTCCGGTGACGTCGATTTGATGGCCTCGCTGTGGGTCGACGACCCCGGGACGTCATGTGTTCATCCGGGGGCTGTGCCGCTGCGGGGCACCTCGCAGGTGCTGCGATCGTGGACGGTTCTCATGGCCGGTGTCGACTACATCCAGTTCTTCCTGACCGATGTCGACGTCGTCCTGTTGCCGCGCGGCGCCGACAACCCGGACACCGCGATCATCGTGTGCACCGAGAACATCCTGTCGGGCGAGGGGCTGTCGCCGGGTGCCGATGCGTTCTCGGGAGGCACCGCGCTGTGCACCAGTATCCTGGTGAAGGCCGGCTCCGGGTGGAAGTTCTGGTCCCGTCACGCTTCCCCGATCGCCGAACTGCCCATGGAGGAGAACTAGCCATGATTCCCGACGGGCTCGACCGGATCGATCTGCGCGGTATCGCGGCGCACGGCCACCACGGCGTCTTCGCCGAGGAGAAGGAGAAGGGGCAGACCTTCGTGGTCGACGTGAGCCTCGGCCTCGACCTCGGTCCTGCCGCCCGCGAGCATGATCTGACCAAGACGGTCCACTACGGCGTCCTTGCGCAGCAGATACACGATGCGATCGTGGACGATCCCGTCGACCTCATCGAGACAGTCGCCCTCCGTATGGTGGACTTGTGCCTGGCCGATGACCTGGTCCGATGGGCTAGCGTGACGGTGCACAAACCCGAAGCGCCCATCGCGGTGACGTTTGATGACGTCGCCGTCACGATAGAGCGGAGAAAGCTGTGACCGAAGCGCCCACACCGTACGTGCTCGATGCCGACACGATGACCGGTGGCATGCGCCCGATCCGCCAAGCCGTCCTGGCCCTCGGATCGAACCTCGGCGACCGGATCGAGCGACTGCAGGGAGGTGTCTCCGCACTGGAGGACACACCCGAGGTCACGGTCGTCGCCATCTCGTCGGTCTACGAGACCGATCCGGTCGACAGCCCTGAGGCCTCTGACCGGTTCCTGAACGCCGTTGTGCTGATCGACACGACCCTGACGGTCCACACGCTCCTGGACCGCGCCCTCGCGATCGAGGACGCCTTCGGGCGCGAGCGGTCCGAGCCCGGTGCTCCCCGCACGCTCGACGTCGATGTCATCGTTGTCGGCGACCGTATCGCCGCCGACGATCAGCTCATCCTGCCGCACCCTCGTGCGCACGAGCGCGGCTTCGTCCTCGTCCCGTGGCTTGAGATCGACCCCGAGGGTGAGATCCCGGGCAAGGGCTTTGTGGCCGACCTCATCGGAGGCGTCGACACCAGCGGCGTGACGAAGCGTGAGGACCTCGAGATCATCCTGTGATCTCCACCCGGTGATGAGCGTGTCATGAAGCTGGCCAAGCCGACGTCGACGCTCCTCGTGGTGGGACTGCTGGCCGTCGGCATCGTGGTGGGGCGACTGACCCCGCCGATCATCGTGCGGCTGGGCGGCACCCCGCCGCGGCTGGGCTGGGTCGCCCCGCTGATGCTGCTCGCCGGTGCCGTCGTCGTCGGGATGTTCGCCTGGAACACCTGGCAGTCGCTTCACCGCAAGCACGAGCGCATGACGGCCGATCACGGCATCAAGATGCTGTCGCTGGCCAAGTCGTGCGCTGTGGTCGCCTCGCTGGTCGCGGGCTTCTATGGCGGCTTCGCATTGGGATTCGTCGACAACCTCGACTCGATGCTCGGCAAGGAGAGGTTTGTCAGGGGCCTGGCTGCGGCGGTGACGAGCCTGTTGCTGCTGGTCGCCGCCCTCCTGCTGGAGCGCGCCTGCCGCCTGCCGGACGATGAGGACGAGGACGGTAGCGAAGTACCGGCTTAGGCCAGAAGGGTGTCCCGTAGGGTCTCCAGGCCGATGCTGCCGAGCGCGAGTGCCTGGGCGTGGAACGCCTTTAGGTCCGTCCCGTGCGCTGCCACCCAATCGTCGCGGAGCCGCTCCCACATCCGCTGGCCGACCTTGTACGAGGGCGCCTGGCCCGGCCACCCGAGGTAGCGATTGACCTCGAACCGCACGAAGGCGTCGTTCATCGCGACATGCTGGGCCATGAACTCGAAGGCGTCCTCCCCGGTCCACGCGCCGCTGCCGTCCGGCTTGGGTTTTTGCAGGTGTACTCCGATGTCGAGGACGACGCGCGCCGCCCGCATCCGTTGACCGTCGAGCATCCCGAGCCGGTCGGCCGGTTGGTCGAGGTACCCGAGATCGGCCATCAACCGTTCGGCGTACAGTGCCCAGCCCTCGCCGTGGCCGGAGTTCCAGTTGAGCCGCCGCCAGCCGTTGAGCTGCGCGCTGTTGTAGGTCGCGAGCCCCAGTTGCAGATGATGTCCGGGGACTCCCTCGTGGTAGACCGTGGTCAGTTCCCGCCAGGTGTCGAACTGCGTGATGCCCTCGGGGACGCTCCACCACATCCGGCCGGGACGAGAGAAGTCCTCGCTGGGGCCGGTGTAGTAGATGCCGCCCTCCTGCGTCGGCGCGATCAGGCATTCGAGACGCCGCATGGGCTCGGGGATGTCGAAGTGCGTCCGCCCCAGGTCGGCGAGGGCGCGGTCGCTGGTCTCCTGCATCCAGGCCCGCAGGGCGTCGGTCCCGTGGAGCTGGTGGGCGGGGTCGGACTCGAGGTGGGCGATCGCCTCCGCAACGCTCGCGCCGGGCAGGATCTGGTCGGCGACGCGCTCCTGTTCCTCCACCATCCGTCGCAGTTCGTCGATGCCCCATTCATAGGTCTCGTCGAGATCGATCTCGGCGCCGACAAAGGCCCGCGACGCCAGCGCATAGTGCTCACGTCCGACGGCGTCGGCCGCGGGGGCGTGCGGTGCCAGATCTCGCTCGAGGAAGTCGGCGAGCCGATCGTAGGCCGCTGATGCCACCCGGGCCCCGTCCCGCAGGTCGGCCTCTCGATTCGTCGGGATGCCGGGACGCCGGGCCAGCTGGGCGAAGAAGCTGTCACTGCCGCTCTGCTTGCGGGCCTGCGCGGCGACTTCGCGGACCTGGCGGATCGCCGGGACGTTGCCGGCGGCGATACCGATGCGCAGCGAGTCGAGGTAGCCGGACATCGCCGCGGGAACGTTGTGCAGTCGTTCGGCGACGGCGGCCCAGTCGTCCTGCGAGTCGGTGTTCATCAGATCGAAGATGTCGCGGAATTCTTGGGCCGGTGAGGCGATGACATTGAGATCGCGTTGCCAGAATCCCGCCTCGATCTGCTCGATCTCCAGCTCCAGGGTCCGGATCAGCTCGGCGCGCGTGACAGTGTCGGTGTCGTCCTCGGGCTGGGCGGCACGGACACGGCCGAGCATCGACCGTGCGGCATCGGCTTTCGCGGCGATGCCGTCGGGAGAACGGTCGCTGTACTCGGCCTCGCGGCCAGGCCGGCCGAGGTGGACGTGTAGCTCGGGGCCGAGTTCGAGCATAGTGTCGAGCCATTGCTCGGCGAGGTCGTCGACGGCAGTGGACACGCGAGGTTCAGCCATACCGCGACCCTAATCCCCGGGCGCTGATTCCCACGAGACCGTGGGAATCAAGCACCCACCTAGGGTTACAACACTGGGTAAGTACCTGAACACCACGAGACCGTGGTAATCACGCACCCGGGCTATTTGTCGATGTCGCCGACCACGAAGAACATCGAGCCGAGGATCGCCACCAGATCGGCGACAACTGTCCCCGAAACGATCTCGGGCAGTACCGACACATTGTTGAACGAGGCCGTGCGCAGCTTGAGCCGCCACGGGGTCTTCTCGCCGCGCGACACCAGGTAGTAGCCGTTGAGGCCGAGGGGGTTCTCGGTCCAGACGTACGTCGACCCCTCCGGCGCCTTGAGGATCTTGGGCAGTCGGACGTTGACCGGACCCGGCGCCAGCTCGGCGAGCCGGGTCAGGCACGCGTCGGCGAGATCGAGTGACACCTTGGTCTGCTCGAGCAGCAC
>Ga0075364_10000556_pt1 | contig 19124 bp, 17 predicted proteins | sample EndMetdeltDD1764_FD_71517 | JGI IMG/M metagenome (GOLD analysis project Ga0075364, IMG submission 71517) | Populus endosphere microbial communities from Tennessee, USA - Endosphere MetaG P. deltoides DD176-4 | ecosystem: Host-associated > Plants > Roots > Endosphere | place: USA: Tennessee...
GAAAGTCGCCGGGCGGAGGCTTCTGTCCGACCCGCCAGGGCTTCGGCGTCAGGCGGGCGCGAAAGCTGTCCTGCACCTTGCAAAGCTGCACGAACGCCGGATCCGCGCCGACCGCGCGCATCGCCGACTCCGCTTCGCTCGATCCCGGCGTGAACACGCGATCGGTCGCCAGCAGCCGGAAACCGGCGGCGGTGCGGTAGAGGCGAACCGTCCCGATGCCCGCCGACGCCACCGCCTTCCGCACCTGATCCAGCGACATGTCGTCCTGCCTGCCGCGGAACAGGCGGCCCAGCGCGCCCGCGTCCGCCTGCGGCGCGTCCACGTCGATGAACATCGTCCGCGCGGCGTTGAGGACAACGCTGCCGTAGGCGTTGCGCGTGAGCAGCGCCTCCACATCGCCCCGGCGGCCCTCGATCTCGCGCAGGATCTGCTCACGCACCGGACGGGAGCCGTAGCCGTAGCCCTTCGGGAGATCGAGGCCCTGCCACACCCGGTGCTCGATGTTCTGGAAACGCTCGCGCGCGTTGGCGTCGGCGTCGCGTTCGCTCGACTCGGACCAGCCCCACGCGAACAGGCGCAGCCGGGCGCCGTCGGGCTTCCTGACCTCGCCTTCGAACCGCCGCCAGAATCTCGGGATGTGCATTCAGCAGCGGCAGCGATTCGCCGCCGTCAGTAGCCCGTCGAGGCCGCCGCGGCCGTCTTCTGCCCTTTGGATTCCTGGACGATCTTGACCCCGGCGCTGGCGCCGATGCGCGTGGCGCCGGCGGCGATCATCGCCTTGACCCCTTCGTAGTCGCGGACGCCGCCGGACGCCTTCACCCCCATCTGGTCGCCGACGATGCGGCGCATGAGGGCGATGTCGGCGGCGGTGGCGCCGCCCGACGCGAATCCCGTGGACGTCTTCACGAAGTCGGCGCCGGCCGCCTTCGACAGCGTGCACGCCGTCACCTTCTCGTCGTCGGTCAGCAGCGACGTCTCGATGATGACCTTGCTGACGCGTCCGGCCTCGCGGCAGGCCTGCACGACGCCGGCGATGTCGCGCTCGACGATTTCGAGGTCGCCCGACTTCAGGGCGCCGACGTTGATGACCATGTCGAGCTCCGCCGCGCCGTCGAAGATCGCGCGCCGCGTCTCGTAGTGCTTGACGTCGGCCGTCGTCGCGCCGAGCGGGAACCCGACGACGGTGCAGACGCCGACGCCGCTGCCGCGCAGGAGCTGGGCGCAGAGTCCGACCCACGTGGGATTCACGCAGACCGTCGCGAAGTGGAACTCCGCCGCTTCGCGGCAGAGCTTCTCGATGTCCTTGCGCGTCGCGTCGGGCTTGAGCAGGGTGTGATCGATCATGCCGGCGACCGTGCCGGCGGATCCCCCGCTCGCGTGCAGCCCGATGCGCGACGCGCCCGCGTCGATCACGCCGCGCAGGCGATCCGGGCAGCAGTCGTAGAGGACGGCGTGGCAGCTGCACTGCGCCGGCGAGGAGACCGCGCGCCGCTGCGCCGACACCACTTCTTCGGTGATGATCTCGACGAGCCGCTGGAGGTCCTGAGGGTTCAGCATGCGCCCGAGGTCCGAAGTCCGAGGTCCGACGTCCGAGGTCCGAGGTCCGACGTCCGAGGTCCGAAGTCCGGCGTCCGAGGTCCGAGGTGCATCAGAACGAGTCTTCCAGGCGGCGCACCTTGACGAGCCGGCGGATATAGCGTGCCTCGGTCATGGGGGTGCTCAGCCACACGTCGATGATACGCAACGCCGCGTCCGGTTGCAGCAGCGACGAGCCCAGCGTCAGCACGTTCGCTCCGTTGTGCTGGCGTGAGTATCGCGCGATCGTTTCGTCGGTCACCATGACGGCGCGGATGCCACGCACCTTGTTGGCGGCGATGGCGGACCCGATCCCGGCGCCGTCGATCGCGATGCCGGCATCGGCCTCGCCGCGCGCGACCGCCTTCGCGACCGACGCGGCCGTGTCCGGATAGTCCACCGAATCGACGCCGTCGACGCCGAGGTCGTTCACCTCGACAGCCTTCGCCCGCAGGTGCTGCACGATCGCTTTCTTCAGGGCCCCGCCGGTGTGGTCGCTGGCGATCGCCACCCGGCGGACGTCCGCCTTCGGCGCCAGATCGGCCGGGAGCGCCGGATCCAGCGAACCAGACGGCACGACCGTGATCCGGCGCTCACGAAGCGTGTCCGCCGCAAGCGGCGTGACGTGACCGCCCTTCGCGAGCTCGACCGTCGCGCCCCGCTCGATCGTCCGAGCGTCAGCCTCGGTAATAATCTGAAAGACTTTCCCCATTCACCCGTTCAGCACGTTTAGCACCTTCAGCACCTTTAGCACCTTCAGCACCTCGCACGTCTGGCCTCGGCCCTCGACCCACCTGTCACTGCCGCAAAATCGCAATGTACGGCAGGTTGCGGTACTTCTCCGCGTAGTCCAGGCCGTAGCCGACGACGAAGTGATCCTCGATCGTGAAGCCGATGTACTCGACCTGCACCTCCACCTTCCGGCGGGACGGCTTGCTCAGGAGGCAGGCGGTCTTCAGCGTCTTGGGCGCCCGTGCCTTGAGCAGATCCTGGAGGTAGTGCAGCGTCAGCCCGGTGTCCACGATGTCCTCGACGAGGATCACGTGGCGGCCTTCGACGTTGCTGTCGAGATCCTTCAGCACGCGCACCTGGCCGGACGAGGTCGTGCCCTTGCCGTAACTCGACACGGCCATGAAATCCATGGTGACACGGTCGCTCATGGCGCGGACGAGGTCCGCCATGAACATGAACCCGCCCTTCAGGACGGCGACGAGGTGGACGCCTTCGTTGGACGGATAGTCGCGCTCGATCTCGCCCGCGAGCGAGCGGATACGCGCGTGGATGTCGGCTTCGGTGATGAGTGTGCTGGTGGTGGACATGAGCTACTTGACCGCTGCGCGGACCTTGTCGGCCGTGGCGCGCGCGTCGGCGAGCACCTGCCGCGAATCGAGGGTGAGCACCTTCCGGTCGCGCATCAGGACGCGCCCGTTGACGATCGTCGTCCGGACGTCGTCGCCCCGCGTCACGTAGACGAGGTGCGAGACCGGATCGTAGAGCGGCGTCTGCCGCGCGGAGGCCATCGAGACGATCAGCAGGTCGGCGCGCTTCCCCGGCTCGAGCGATCCGATGGACTTCTCCATCCCGAGGACGCGGGCGCCGTCGATCGTCGCCATCTCGAGCGCCGCCGGCGCCGGAATCGCGCGCGGGTCGCCGCTCATCAGCTTGTGCAGGAAGGCCGCCTGGCGCATCGCCTCGAACATGTCGAGATCGTTGTTGCTGGCCGCTCCGTCGGTCCCCAGTCCCACGGCCACGCCCGCCTTGCGCATCGCCTCGACCGGCGCCGTGCCGCTCGCCAGCTTCATGTTGCTTTCGGGATTGTGCGACACGCCGACGTGACGCTTCGCGAGCACCGCGATGTCGTCGGGCGTCACGTGGACGCCGTGCGCGGCGATCGTGCGCGGGCCGAAGAAACCCAGGGACTCGAGGAACGCCGTCGGGGTCGTCTTGTACTTCTCCTGCGCGGTCTTCACTTCGTCGGCCGTCTCGGCCAGGTGGATCAGGACGGGAAGGCCGAGACGATCGGCGAGGGCGCGCGACGCCTTCAGGGTGTCGGCGTCCAGCGTGTACATCGCGTGCGGCGCGACGGCCGGCGTGATCAGATCGTCGTTGGCGAATTCGCGCGCGAAGCGCTCGGTGCGCGCCAGCGACTCGGCCGGCGTCTTCGCGTCGGGGACCGGGAACTGGATGATCGTCTCGCCGAGCACGCCGCGCAGCCCGGCGGCCTTCGTCGCGCGCCCGATCTCCTCCTCGAAGTAGTACATGTCCGCGTAGGTCGTCGTGCCGGACTCGATCATCTCGAGCGCGGCGAGCCGTGTCCCGACCCGTACGAACTCCGGGGAAACAGTCTTGGCTTCAGCCGGGAAGATGTACTTCTGGAGCCACTCCATCAACGCGAGATCGTCGGCGAGCCCGCGGAAGAGCACCATCGGCGCGTGCGTGTGGGTGTTGATCAATCCTGGCATCACGACGCTGCCGGCCGCGTCGATCGTCTCGCGACCCCGGTAGGCCGCGGCGATCGCCTCCGCCGGGCCGACCGCGACGATGTCGCGGCCGTCGATGGCGACCGATCCCCGCGCGATCACCTGCCGCGCAGGATCGACGGTGACGACGATGCCGTTGGCGACGACGAGCGAGACGGAGCGGGGTTGCGAGGCCTGGCTCCCCGCCAGCAGGACGGCGGCCGCCAGCAGGGCACACGTGCGCAGCATGAGTCCCCGATTCTATACCCGCCCTGATATAGTTGCGCCGTGTCGGTCCACGTCGTCGAGCATCCGCTGGTCCATGACGCCCTGTTGACGCTGCGAGACGCGCAGACGCCGCCGGAATTGTTCCGGCGCATGGCCGTGCGCATCAGCCTGCTGCTGGCCGCCGAGGCGACGCGCGATCTGCCGGCATCCGCGGTCACGGTGCAGACGCCGCTCGGGCCGGCCGACGGCCGCCGCGTCACCGCCGACGTCGTCGTCGTGCCCGTGCTGCGCGCGGGGCTCGGCATGCTCGACGCCGTCCTCGAGCTGATTCCCGGCGCGCGCGTCGGCCACATCGGGCTGCAGCGCGACGAGAGCACCGCGATCGCGTCGCAGTACTACTCGAAGCTGCCGAAGAACCTCCAGAACAGCGTCGTCCTGATGATCGACCCGATGCTGGCGACGGGCGGGAGCGCGGTGGCGGCGCTCGACCACCTCACGCAGGCGGGCGCGCGCGACATCCGGATGATCTGCATCGTCGCGGCGCCCGAGGGCATCGACCTGGTGCAGACGCACCATCCCGGCGTCCGGATCTACACGCCCGCGATCGATCGTCAGCTCAACGATCACAAGTACATCGTGCCCGGCCTCGGCGACTTCGGCGATCGGCTCTACGGGACGATATGAAGAAGAAGTCGGCCCGGGCCAGCCGGCCGCCCGATCCGCTGCACGCGCCGCACGAGACCTGGCGCACCGGACTGACCTGCATCGAGCCGAACAAGATCCTCGTCCGCGGCTATCCGCTCGACGAGATCATGGGCCGTCTGACCTTCGGCGAAGCGATCTACCTGCTGCTCATGGGCGAAGTGCCGTCCCCCGGCATCGGCAGCCTGATGGAGGCGATCCTCGTCTCGTTCATCGACCACGGCGTGACGCCGCCCTCGACGCTCGCCGCGCGCAACACCGCGACGACGGGGGCGCCGCTCCGGGCGTGCGTGGCGGCCGGCGTGCTCGGCTTCGGCCGCTACCACGGCGGCGACATCGAGAGCTGCATGCAGTTCCTCGATCAGGGACTCGAGCTGGTACGGAGAGGCACCTCGTACCGCGAAGCCGCGGCGGAGATCGTCAGGCGGTGTGAAGCCGATCAGGAGCAGGTCCCGGGCTTCGGCCACCGCTTCCACACGCGCGACCCGCGGGCGGCGCGGCTGTTCCAGATGGCGCTCGAGCTCGACATGGACGGCACGCACATCCAGATGATCCGCGCCGTCGAGTTCGTGATGGCGGACCGTCCCGATGGCGCGCTCGCGGTGAACATCGACGGCGCGATCGCGGCCGTCTGCGGCGACATCGGCATCCCGCCGGAGATCGCCAACGCGCTCTTCATCATCTCCCGCGTGCCCGGCATCGCCGCGCAGGCGCAGGAAGAGCGGGTCCGCGAACACCCGATGCGCCCGATCGATCCGAAGGACTCCGTCTACGACGGCGCCGCGCAGCGCCGCCTCCCCGACAAGCGCCGCTGACCGATCGCGCGCGCTCGGTCCAATCGCACTCCAATCCTTTCGGCGTAGTACCAATTCACCACTGGCCTCCAAGCCATCGCGCGTAAATTCGTCCGCGACGAATTACGGCGCGCGTAATTGAATTCAGGAATTTGTCGGCACGCATCGGTGTTAGCAGTCGAGTGGCCCGTGGTGTGCGCACTTACGGGCCGATACCGTGTCCCGCGTTCTCATTTGCGTGCCACGCGGCGAGTCATTCGTCTTGCATGAACGAAGAACGAAATGAGTGCACTGACGCAACTGGATCGATCCGATTCGGGAACATCTTCGACCGCATTCACGCGGCTCCTTCGATGGCTTGACGAGGGATCCGATTCGCACGGCGAGCGCTACCTCGAGATGCGCCGCAGGCTCGTGGCCTACTTCGATCGGCGCAACCGTCCCGCGCCGGATCTGCTGGCCGACGAGACCTTCGATCGCATCGCCAGGACCCTCGAGGAGTCGGGTCACATCAAGGTAACGCCGCCGGCGCGCTACTGCTACGTCGTCGCCCGCTTCGTGCTGCTGGAAGACATCCGCGCCAACCGGCGCAGCGTGCCGCTCGACGAAGCGCGCGTACCCGCGCTGCACGTCGTGCCGCTCGAGTCGGAAGAGGCCGGCCAACGGTCGCTCGACTGCCTCGGCCGCTGCCTGGAGCAGCTCAAACCGCAGGATCGCGACCTCATCGTCGAGTACTACCGCGACGCGAAGCGGGCCCGGATCGACCGCCGCCGCGCCCTCGCCGCCCGGCTCGGCATCACCATGAACGCCCTCGGCATCCGCGCCTGGCGGCTGCGGGCCAGCCTGGAAACCTGCGTGGGCGGGTGCCGGAAGGGGTCTTGAAAGACTTTGCGGCCCGACATCCTATCCAACGAAGGCCTCCCCGAATGAAGGTGCCCATGGTGCTTCGCCAAGAGTCCGCTCGTGACGACGAGCTGATCCGCTATCTGCTCGGGGATCTGCCCGAGGACGAAGCCGAGCGTTTCGACGAGCGAAGCGTGGTAGACGACGAGTTCGCCGAGCGCCTGCGGATCGTCGAGGACGATCTCCTCGACGCGTACGCGAGCGGGCGGCTGACCGGCGAGCGCCGCAAGCGGTTCGAGGCGTTCTACCTGTCGTCCCCGCGGCGGCGCGAACGGGCGGCCTTCGCGGGCCGGCTGCTGCACGCGGCCGACCAGGAACACGCGAGCCGGCACTCCGCGATCGCGGTGCTCCGGCAGGCCCCGCGATGGCTGCCCTGGGCCGCGGCGGCCGCGGTGGCGCTCTGTGTCGCCGGCGGATCGATCTACCTGCGCGACGCGCGTCTGCGCACCGCGCTGACGGACGCGCAGACGCGGCTCGCGGCCGCGGATCGGCGCGAGTCGGAACTGTTCGCACAGCTGGCGACCGAGCGTCGCGCCACGGCCGCGCAGGAATCACGCGCGGATGCCGCCGGCGCCGTCGCGCTCGTCCTCCTCCCGCAGACGCGCGGCATCGGTCCCGTACCGCTCGTCGCCGTGGGATCGGAATCCACCGTCGTCCCGATCGAGCTCGCGCTCGACTCGGCCGAGCGTCCGTCGTACGAAGTGGCGCTGCGTGACGCGGCGACCAACGGCGTCATCTGGCGCAGCGGCGCGATTGCCACGGTACGGACCAGGCCGGCGGGCCTGCTGCCGGTCGCGATACCCGCGACGCTCCTGAAATCGCAGCACTACGCGCTCGATGTCGTCTCGACGGGCGCCGGCGGCGCGCGCGGCTTCGTCGGCAGCTACGCGTTCGAGGTGGTCCGGCGCTGATGCGCGGCCTCCTGATCGCATCCGCCGCGATCGCCGCCGTTCCCGCGCTGCTGTACGCGCGGCTGCCCCAGCAGCCGGCGGACGCCACGGTGCTGGTGCCGGGCTCCATTCTCGACCGCCGCCTGGCGCGCGGCGAGGAACACCGCTATCAGCTCGACGTGCCCGCCGGGAGCGTCGTCACGATCGTGGTCGAACAACGAAGCCTCGACGTCCGCGTGCTCGTGCGGGACGCGGCGGGCGCGCTGGTTGACGAAGGCGAAGACGCGCACGGCGCGTCGGGCGAGGAACGGTTCGATCTCGCGGCGTCCGCCGCCGCCTGGCCCCTGACGATGACGATTCACCCCGCGGCCGGCAGCGCCGCCGCGGGCGAGTACCGCGTGCGCGTGGACGGGCCTCGGCGCGCCGCCGACGCCGACCTCCGGCTCCAGCAGGCGCGGACGCTTCGTGCGCGAGGCCTGCAGCTCGAACGCACCGGGCGGATTGCCGGGGCCCGACAGGCCTTCGAGGAGGCGCTCCCGCTCACGCGCGTCGAGGGCACGGCCGACGGTCTCCCCACGGCCCTGGTGCTCTTCGAGCTTGCCGGCAACGCGCTCCAGCGGCTGGACAACGTGAACTCTCGTGCCCTTTACGCGAAGGCCATCGCCCTGTTCGATCAGGCGTGGGGCCCGGCCAACGCCTTCTCGGCGATGGCGCGGTCCCGGGTGGCGCTGCTCGACGAGCGCGCCGGCCAGCGCCAGAAGGCCGAAACCGATATCCGCGCCGTGCTGCCGCTGCTCGAACGGTCGGTCGGCCCCGACCATCCGTGGTACCTGCAGTCGCTCGCCACGCTCGCCAACCTTCGCGCGAACGCGGGCGATCTTCAGCAGGCCGAGGAGATCGAACGCCGCGCCCTCGCGACGATCGCCCGCACTGGCCAGAACGGGACGATGATCGAGGCGACGTTCCTCAACAACCTGGCCGACGTCCTGCGCATACGCGGCGACTACGCCGGCGCCACGCCGATGTTCGCGCGCTCCCTGGCCCTCGGGGAGTCGATCCTCGGCACCGACAGCCTCTTCGTCGCGACCGCGCTGCAGAACGTCGGCATCATGGCGCGGGAGCGCAAGGACTATCCTGCCGCGCTCGCCGCCTACACACGGGCGCTCGCAATAAGGGAGCAGCTCCTCGGCACCGACCATCCGAGCCTGGCCGGCGTGCTGACGAATTTCGCCAACATCTACCGCGCGACCGGCGACGACACCCAGGCGCTCAACCTGCAGTTCCGCGCGCTCCGCCTCTGGGAAGCGGATTTCGGCGAGTATGCGCGCGAAACGCTGACCTCGGTCGGCAATATCGCGCGCACATACGCCGGCATGGGGGACGTCGATCTCGCCCTGCTCTACCAGCGCCGCGCCGACACGATCCTCGAGGCGCAAATGAACCTCTACGTCGCGACCGGTTCCGAGCGCCAGAAGCTGGCCTTCGCGCGCGGGGCGGCGGAGCGCACCGATCGCACCATCTCGCTGCACCTGCACCAGGCGCCCGACAACGAAGACGCCGCGTCGCTGGCGGCGCTGGTGCTGCTGCAGCGCAAGGGACGCGTCCAGGACGCGATGACGGACGTCTTCGGCGCCGTGCGCCAGCGCGTGACCGCCGACGGCGACCGCGCCCTGCTGGATCAGTTCAAGGACGTGACGTCCCAGATCGCCCGCATGACCCTGGCCGGGAGCTTCACGCCCGACGAGCGGAAGACGCTGGTGAATCTCGAATCGCGCCGGGAGCAGATCGAAGCGTCGCTGAGCGAACGCAGCGCCGAGTTCCGGGCGGAGATCAAGCCGGTCACGCTCGAAGCCGTCCAGGCGGCGATTCCGGCCGATGCCGCGCTCGTCGAGTTCGCCGTCTTCCGGCCGTTCGATCCCGGCGCCGAGCGCAACGAGGAAGCGTACGGACCGCCGCACTACGCCGTCTACGTGATCGGCAGGCACGGCATGCCGCGAGGGGTCGATCTCGGCGCGGTCGAGGACGTGGATCGCCTGATCATCCGCATGCGCGACGCCGTGCGCGATCCGTCGGTCAGCGACGCCAGGGCGCGGGCCCGCGCCGTGGACGAGCGGGTCATGCAGCCGATCCGCTCGTCGCTGACGGGCGTCACCCGCCTCCTCATCTCGCCGGACGGGGCGTTCAACCTCGTGCCGTTCGAGGCGATGGTGGACGAGCACGGCCGCTTTCTCATCGAGCGGTACGCGACGACGTACCTGACGAGCGGACGCGATCTGCTGCGCATGGAGACCCCGCGCGCGCCGGCGGGCCGGCCGGTCATCGTCGCGGATCCGCTGTTCGGCGAGCCGGCGACGACGCTCGCGCGGCGCACGCCGTCCGTGCCGGCGCGCGACGTCCGGCGTTCGGTCACGGTCGCCCCCGAGATGTCCGGCCTCTACTTCGCGCCGCTGGCCGGGAGCGCCATGGAGGGCCGGGCGATCCAGTCGCTGTTTCCCGAGGCCTCCCTGCTGACCGGCCGCCGCGCGTCGAAGGCCGCGCTCGAGCGCCTCGCGGCGCCGAGCATCCTGCACATCGCGTCGCACGGGTTCTTCCTCGCGGACGAAGGCGGGCCCGGGACGCCGATCGCCGCGCAGAATCCCCTGCTGCGCTCGGGCCTCGCGCTCGCCGGCGCCAACCTGCCGGGCGCCGGCCACGGCGACGGCATCCTCACCGCGCTCGAGGCCGCCGCGCTCGATCTCTGGGGCACGCACCTGGTCACGCTCTCGGCGTGCGACACCGGCGTCGGCGAAATCCGCAACGGCGAAGGCGTCTACGGCCTGCGGCGCGCGTTCATGCTCGCCGGCGCCGAGACGCTCGTGATGAGCCTGTGGCCCGTCACCGATTCGGTCGCGCGCGACACGATGGTCGCCTACTACGCCCGCCTGCGCTCCGGCGCCGGACGCGGAGACGGCCTGCGGCAGGCCAAGCTCTCGATGCTGAAGCGGCCCGCGCAGCGCCATCCGTACTACTGGGCCGGATTCATCCAGTCCGGCGACTGGACCCGCCTCCGCGCACGCTGAAAGAGTTGCCAGTCCCAGTCCTATCCCTCCAAGGGGGTAGTGAATGGTTCGTAAGGCAGTCGTGCAGCGCATCCTGGCGCTGCTGTTCGCGGTAGCCACTGGCAGTCCTGCATTCGCGCAAGACGTCGTCACGATTTCTGGAACGATTACGACCGCTGTCGACGAAGCGCCCGTACCCGGCGCGATCGTGTCGGTCGCCGACGCGTCGCCGGCGATCACGGCCACGGCCGGCGAGAACGGCCGCTACACGCTGGCCGTGCCGCGCTCGCTCGTCCGCTACGGCCGGGTGCAGATCCGCGTGGACGCGCTCGGACTTCCGGCCAAGACGGTCAGCGTCCGCATCGACGGCGACGCCGTGCGCGCGGACGTCGTGCTGACGATCGGCTTCGCCGAGCAGGTCGTCGTCGGCTCGCGCGCGACAGGCGCGGACGCCGAGCGCGCGGTACCGGTCGATGTGCTGACGCACGATCAGATTACCGCGACCGGCTTCACCGAGACGGCGCAGGTGATTGCGTCGCTGGCGCCGTCGTTCAACTTTCCGCGGCCGTCGATCACCGACGGGACCGACACGGTCCGTCCGGCGACGCTGCGCGGGCTCGGCCCCGATCAGGTGCTGGTGCTGGTCAACGGCAAGCGCCGGCACCAGAGCGCCCTCGTCCATCTGAACGGCAGCGTCGGCCGCGGTTCGACCGGCGTGGATCTGAACGCCATTCCGCTGTCGGCGATCGATCGCATCGAGATCCTGCGCGACGGCGCGTCGGCGCAGTACGGATCCGACGCGATCGCCGGCGTCCTCAACATCGTGCTGAAGGGCGGCGTCGCGGACGCGCAGGTGACCTCCGAGTTTGGCCTGTCGAAGGGATCGTTTGCCGGCAACCAGTGCACGCCGGACGGCCGGTCCTGCAGCGAAGGCGACGACATCAGCTTCTCCGACGGCGGGCTCGCCGACGTCGGCGGCTCGTGGGGCATCGCCGTCGGCGCCGGCAGCGTGACGGTCGCCGCGGAGTACCGCCATCACAACCGGACCAACCGCGCCTCGTTCGATCCGCGCGATCAGATCGTCGCCGGCGACGCCGGCACGAACGCCGTGGCCGAACCGAACCATCGCTGGGGGGATCCCGACACGCGCGACGTCATGACGTTCGTCAACGCGATCCTGCCGGTGAACCCGGAGGCGACGACGACGGTGTACGCGTTCGGCGGGTACAGCCGCCGCGAGGCCAACAGCGCGGGCTTCTACCGGCGCGCGCTCGACGCCCGCAACTGGCCGCAGATCTATCCGCTCGGCTTCCTGCCCGAGATTCGGCCGGAAGTGGTGGACGTCTCCGGCGCGGGCGGGCTGCGCGGCGCCATCCGCGCCTGGACCTATGACTTCAGCGCCGGCGGCGGGCACAACTCCTTCGCGTACGCGGTCGGCAATTCGCTGAACTCGTCCCTCGGGCCCTCGATGCCGCCGAACAAGACCCTGTTCGACGCCGGCACGCTGGAGCTGAACCAGTTCTTCGCCAACGCCGACGTGAGCCGGACGCTGACCGTCAAGGGCTTCGCGCGGCCCGTGAACCTCGCGTTCGGCGCCGAGGTGCGGTACGAGAACTATCAGATTCACGCCGGCGAGCCCGATTCTTACCGCGACGGCGGCTCGTTGAACCAGGCCGGCGGCCCCCCGGCGATCGGCGCCCAGGTGTTCCCCGGCTTCCGGCCGTCGAACGAAGTGAACAAGTACCGCTCGGGCTCGGCGGGCTACGTCGATTTCGAAGGCGACCTGACGCCGCGCCTGCGGATCGGAGCGGCGGTTCGCGGCGAGCACTACTGGGACGACGTCGGCGGCACCGTCGACGGCAAGGGAACGGGACGGCTGCAGGCGGCGAAGTTCCTGATCCTGCGCGCGTCGGTCAGCAGCGGCTTCCGGGCGCCGTCGCTCGGCCAGTCGTACTTCTCGTCCACCGCGACGAACTTCCTGAACCTCGGCCAGGGGCTCGTGCCGGTCGAATCGTTGACGCTTCCGGTCGATTCGCCGGCGGCCAAGGCGCTCGGCGCGTTGCCGCTCAAGCCCGAACGCTCACGCAACATCAGCGCGGGCGTCGTGGTCGTGCCGGCGCGCGACCTCGACGTCGCCGTCGACTACTACAACATCGCCATCGACAACCGCATCGTCCTGTCGGGCAACTTCACCGCCGCGCCGATCGCGGAGCTGCTCGCCCCGTTCGGCGCCAACAGCGCGCGCTTCTTCACCAACGCGATCGACACGCGCACCGAGGGCGTGGACGCGGTGGCGACGTACCGCGCGAAGCTCGCCAGCGGCGACCTGAACCTGCGCGCCGCCTACAACCACACGCGGACGCGCATCCACGGCCCGATCGTCACGCCGCCGCAGCTGGCGGCGTACGCCTCCGTGCTGTTCGACCACATCGAGCAGAACCGCCTCCAGTGCGGGCAGCCGGAGGACAACCTGCGGATCGGCGCCTCCTGGCAGCGCCGCGCGTTCGGGCTCACCGCGACCGAAGGACGGTACGGCAGCGTCTGCAGCTTCGCCAGCCAGAACCCGGCGGACGATCAGCGGTACGCGCCGAAGTGGCTGACCGACGTCGAAGCGTCGCTGAAGCGCGGCGGATACCGCGTCGGCGTCGGCGTGCAGAACCTGTTCAACGTCCTCCCCGATCGCAACACGCCGGTGAATTCGTTCAACGGCATCCAGACGTTCCCGAGCCAGTCTCCCTTCGGATTCAACGGCCGGGCGCTGTATACGCGGTTGGCGTGGAAGTTCTGAGAGGTCCCATGGCGATCGCGATCATCGTGTTGACGGTCGCCGCGGTGGCCGCCGGAACGGGAGTGGCCGTCCTGCACGCGCGCGTGCGGGCGCTCCAGGAACAGGCGGTCACCGATCCCCTGACCGGCGCGTTCAACCGCCGGCAGCTCGAGGTCTCGCTGGCGGCGGCGGTCGAGCGCCGCCGGCGCACCGGCGAGCGCGCCTCGATCCTGCTGCTCGACCTCGATCGCTTCAAGGACGTCAACGACGCCTTCGGGCACGCCGAAGGCGATCGCGTGCTGAGGGCGCTCGTCGGGCTGCTCGAACGGCGGTTCCGGAAGCTCGATCTCGTCTTCCGCGCCGGCGGCGAGGAATTCGTGCTGCTGCTGCCGGGCACGCGTTTCAACGACGCCTTCGCCGTCGCGGAAGAGCTGCGCGGACTGGTGCTCGGCGCGGGGCTGCTGCCGGAGTGGGATCTCTCGATCAGCGTCGGCGTCTCGGAGCTGGCGATCGAACAGTCCGTGCGCGCGTGGCTCGAGGAGGCCGACGGTGCGCTGTATCGCGCCAAGCGCGCCGGGCGCAATCGTGTCGCCGGACGGCCCTCGTCGCGCGAGTTGTCAGCGGCAAACCCCGTCCCGGTGGCGGTGCGGCTGTCATGACACGCGGACGATTCGCGCGCGGAGCCTCTCGAATCCCGCGATCCTGGATCGCGGCATGGCTGTGCCTGGCCGCGGCTGCGGCGGCCGCGGGCTGCTCCGCGGCCGGAACCGCCGAGCGCACGTCGGGGGGCACGACGCTGGACGCGGTACGGACCCGCGGTTTCCTCCGCTGCGGCGTCAGTACGGGAATCGCCGGCTTCTCGACGATCGACGGGCGCGGCGAGTGGCATGGCCTCGACGTGGACGTCTGCCGCGCGATCGCCGCGGCGGCGCTCGGCGACGCGTCGAAGGTGCGCTACACGCCGCTGAGCGCGGCGCGCCGCTTTGCCGCGCTCCAGGCCGGCGACATCGACGTGCTGGCGCGCAATACGACGATCAGCTTCCAGCGCGACGCGCAGCTCGGCTTCGAGTTCCCCGCCGTGAACTGGTACGACGGGACGACGTTCCTCGTGAGACGGTCGCGCGGCGTCGAACGCCCACAGCAGCTCGATGGGACGACGATCTGCCTGACCCCTGGCACGACGACTGAGGCAGACGTGGCCGACTACTTCCGCAAGCACGGGCTGCGCTTTACGCCCGTGGTCATCGAGCGCGTCGAGGAAGCGGTCGCCGCCTACCAGAACGGCCGCTGCGACGCCTTCTCGTCCGATCAGTCCACGCTCGCCGGCATTCGCGCCCGCGCACCGAATCCTGCCGACCACGTGGTGCTGGCGGAGACGATCTCCAGGTCGCCGCTCGGTCCCGCGGTGATGCCGTCGGACGGGCGCTGGGTCAAGATCGTGCGCTGGTCCGTCTACGCGATGGTCGACGCCGAGGAGCTCGGCCTCACGTCGGCGACGATCGACGCCGCGCTCGGCAGCCCGGCGCCGGAAATTCGCCGTTTCACCGGCGTCGAAGGCGATCTCGGGCCGATGCTCGGCCTCGATCGGCGATGGGCGTACGCGATCGTCAAACAGGTCGGCAGCATGCGCGAGTCGTACGAGCGCAACCTGCAGCCGCTCGGCATCGAGCGCGGGCTGAACCGGCTCTGGAAGGACGGCGGCCTGCTCTATGTACCTGATATCCGCTAGCCACGCCACGCGTGTGCGGCGCGCGGGCCTGCTGTGGCAGATCGGGATCGCGACGGCGCTGTGCTCGGCCGCGGTCCTGATCGCGCAGCAGACGTCGGCCAACCTGAGGATGCGCGGGATCGCGTCCGGCTACGACTACCTCCGGCGCGCGGCTGGATTCGAGCTCCCGGCCGGTCCGGTCCCCTTCTCCTCGAGCGCCACCTTCGCGCGCGCGCTCGCGGCCGGCCTCGTCAATACCGCGCGCATGGCGGGCCTGGCCATCGTCGCCGCGGCGGCGATCGGTGTGGTCACCGGCATCGCCAGGCTGTCGTCGGTGAAGGCGATCGCAGGCGCCGCGCGCGTGTACGTCAACACGGTACGCAACGTGCCGCTGCTGCTGCAGATTCTCTGCTGGGCCGCGCTCCTGCAGCGCCTTCCGGACGCCACGTCGGCCTGGCGGCCGCTCCGGGGTGTGAGCCTCTCGAACCGCGGGTTGACGATGTTCACCGCCGGCGTGGCCGTCACGCCGGAATTCGCCGCCCTCTTCGCCGCGCTGTCGATCTACACCGCCGCATTCATCTCCGAGAACGTCCGCGGCGGCATCGAGTCGGTCCCGCGAGGCCAGGCGGAGGCGGCGGCCGCGCTGGGGCTCACGCGCCTCGACGTGCTCCGCAGGATCCTCCTGCCCCAGGCGCTCCCCGTCATCGTCCCGCCGACGATCGGGCAGTTCGTCAGCCTGACGAAGAACTCGTCGCTCGCGGCGGCGATCGGCTATCCCGACCTGATGTCGGTCACGACGACGACGATCAACCAGACGGGCCAGGCGATCGAGGCGTTCGCGCTGGCGATGGCGATCTACCTCGCGATCAACCTGGCGATCTCGGCGATGGCGCGCCGGCGCTTCCGGCTGGAAGATGCGGCATAGCGCGGGTCACCGGGTCGTCGCCGCACTGGGGTGCGCCGTCGCGCTGCCGCTCGCCTGGTTCGCGCTGCGGTGGGCCGTCGTGGACGCCGTCTGGACGGTGCCGGCAGGTGCGTCTTCCGCCGCCTGCCGCGCGCCGGGCGCGGGTGCGTGCTGGGCGGTCGTCGCCGACCGTCATCGCTTCATCCTCTTCGGCGCCTATCCGATCGGCGAGCAGTGGCGGGCGGGCGCGGCCTGCCTGCTCTTCGCCGCGGCGTACGCGACCGCGATCGTCCGCGCGCGATGGACGCCCCGTCTGCTCGGCATCTGGATCGGCACGCAGGCCGCCGCGATCGGGCTGATGGCCGGCGGCATCGCCGGACTGCCCGCCGTGACCACCGACGACTGGGGCGGCGTGCCCCTGACCTTCGTCATCGCCACCGCGAGTTTCACGCTGGCCGTCCCGGCGGCGATCCTCCTGGCCTTCGGCCGGCGCTCGGCGCTGCCCGCCGTGCGGGCCGTCAGCACGGCGTTCATCGAGCTGGTCCGCGGCGTCCCGCTCGTCACCTTCCTGTTCATGGGATCGATCCTGCTCCCGCTCTGTCTCCCGCCGCACTGGATTCCAGGCAAGCTCTTTCGCATCGTCGCGACCTTCACGCTGGCCGTCGCGGCGTATCAGGCGGAAGTGGTGGGCGGCGGCATCGACGGCGTGCCGCGCGGACAGCGCGAGGCGGCCGCGGCTCTCGGACTGCCGGCGTGGCGCGTGGCCATGCTCGTCGTCCTTCCCCAGGCACTGCGAGCGACAGTCCCGGCGACCGTCAATACGTTCATCGCCTTCTTCAAGGACACGACGCTCGTGGCGATCGTCGGGTTGTTCGACCTGCTCGGCGCCGCGCACGCGGCGATCGCCGACGGACCGTGGGTGGGATTCGGCGTCGAAGTGTACCTGTTCGCAGCGGCCGTCTACGGCGTGCTGTGCATGGCGATCTCGCGCGGCGGCGCCCGCATGGAGCGCGCCGTGGAATGGCAGGCATGATGTCGGCACTCGTCGAGATCCGGACCGTGAACAAGTGGTACGGAAGCTACCACGCCCTCCGCCACGTCACGCTGGACGTGCACGCCGGCGAGCGGCTCGCCATCTGCGGTCCGTCCGGCTCGGGCAAGTCCACGCTGATCCGCTGTCTCAATGGCCTCGAGTCACACCAGTCCGGGACGATCCGAGTCGCCGGCCACACGCTCGACGACGATCCGGCGCGCGTCCAGGCGGTCCGGCGCGACGTGGGCATCGTCTTCCAGCAGTTCCATCTGTTTCCCCACCTGACCGTGCTCGACAACTGCACGCTCGCGCCGATGCGGGTGAGAAAGCTGACGGCGGTCCAGGCCGCCGACGCCGCGCTCTACTATCTCGAGCGCGTGAAGGTCGCCGATCAGGCGCACAAGTATCCATCGGCGCTGTCGGGCGGCCAGCAGCAGCGCGTGGCGATCGCGCGCGCGCTCGCCATGTCGCCGAAGGTCCTGATGCTCGACGAGCCGACGTCGGCGCTCGACCCGGCCATGGCCGGCGAAGTCCTCGACCTGATCCACTCCATCGCCGACGAGGGACGCACCGTCCTCTGCGTGACGCACGACATGGCGTTCGCCCGCGGGCTCGCCGGACGCCTGGTGCACATGAACGCAGGCACGCTCGTCGAGTCCAATCGGACGGCGGTCTTCTCCGCCCGCTGAAAGGGTTGCCGGCCTCCCGCCTACACAAGTGGAGGTCACATCCAATGATGAGTGTCATGAGCGTCCGGGCGGGCGCGCTCGCCGAACGGCTGGAGCGCGGAGCGAACACGCTGGCGAATCTCGCCGCGTCGCTGTCCGACGCCGAATGGAATACCAGGCTGCCCGGCGACGGCCGCACGGTCGGCGTCGTCGTGCACCACGTCGCGAACGTGTATCCGCTCGAGATTCAGCTCGCGCTGAAGGTTGCGGATCGCCACCGGATCACCGGCGTGACGATGGACGACGTGCACGCGATGAACGCGAAGCACGCCGCGGATTTCGACAAGGTCACGCGCGAGACGGCCGTCGATCTGCTGCGCCGCAACAGCGCCGCGGCCGCGGCGGCCATCCGCAACCTGACCGACGAGCAGCTCGCGCACGCCGAGCTCGTGTCGCTCTATGACGACGCGCCCGTGACGTGCCAGTTCGTGCTCGAGGATCACGCGGTCCGCCACAGCTACCACCACCTGGCAGGCATCAGCCGGGCGTTGAGGCGGTGACCGGCCATGACGATCGCGTTTGGCGCGCTCGGCGTTCCGTTCGCCGTGTGGCTCGCCGCTTCCTCACCGGCAGTGCAGTCCGCCCTGCCCGACACATGCCCGCCGCCGGTCCGGCGCGCGGGCGACACCTGCCAGCCGCGCGCGGTGCGCGTCACGATCTACAACCGGTCGCGCCTGCAGGGGCCGGACATCGATCGCATGCTGCAGGTCACCAATCGCGTCTGGGGCCCGTACGGCGTCGCCTTCGAGCTAGGTAACGGACCCGGGGCCGTCGCCGTCGTTCTCCTCGACGGTCCAAGCCTGCCCAACGACAACGAGCGAGTCGTGCTGGGCACGACGCTCTTCACCGAGGGCCACGCGACGCCGTACATGCGGCTGTCGCTCGCGGCCGCCGAGGCTTTCGCAAACGAGAGTCACGAGGGCGGCGTTCCTTACAACGCGCGCCCGCAGGAACAGCGCGATGAGATCCTGGACCGCATGCTCGGCGTCGCCCTGGCGCACGAGATGGCGCACTACCTGCTCGACACCGCCGAGCACTCGCGCGTCGGGCTGCTCCAGGCCGGCCTGACCATGCGCGAACTGGCGTATCCCGAAGCCACCCGCCTGACGCTCACAGCCGCACAGCAGCGCCTGCTCCGCCCGCGCTGACCGCTGCCAGTGCCGGCTGCCGGCTGCCGTCCACCAGTTGCCGGTTGCCGGTTGCCCGTCCGATTACGTCGTCGTCGCCAGTCGTTGGCCCGTGGCTTCTGACTTGACCTTACTACTGCAAAAGCCTCGAGCGGCGCTCGCAACGACCGCTGGGGCGGCTCGGGGGGTCGACCCGCCCAGGCGTCGCGCGACGCCTGGGCGGGTCGACCCCCCGAGCCGCCCCAGCGGTCGTTGCGAGCGCCGCTCG
>Ga0075364_10000557_pt1 | contig 19122 bp, 16 predicted proteins | sample EndMetdeltDD1764_FD_71517 | JGI IMG/M metagenome (GOLD analysis project Ga0075364, IMG submission 71517) | Populus endosphere microbial communities from Tennessee, USA - Endosphere MetaG P. deltoides DD176-4 | ecosystem: Host-associated > Plants > Roots > Endosphere | place: USA: Tennessee...
GGCGCGCGCGCGCCTGGCCGCTTCGCCGCGGGTGCGGCTGCACCAGGCGCCCGACACCGGCCACAATGTGCTGGGGAGCACGCCCAGGGTGGTGCGCGACCTCCTGCTGGAGGCCTGCGCGCGGGCCTGCGCCAGGACCGTCTACGAGCCCCGCGAGCTGGACGAGCCCCTGGTCGAGGCGACGCCGGTCACCGCCCGGCGGGTGCTGCACTGGGGTCCTGGCGGGCGGGCCTTCGCCGGCGCGGTCCTCTCCTGGAATCCCACCGGCGAGGTGGAATTGCTGGGCGAGGATCCGGCCGCCGCCCTGGAGCCCGGCCCACCCTTCGAGGCGATCGCCCTGGGCGCTGCGCCGCCGCCGGCCCTGCTGGCCCGCCTCTCCGAGCGGCTGGCCGAGGGCGGCTGCCTGTCGGCCCGATGGCGTGCGCCGCAGGCGCTGGCGCCGTCCGATCGCCAGGCGCTGGCGGACCTGGGCCTTGCCCTGCGCGAGCCCGTCGACCTCGGCGGCACCGGCGTCCTGCGCGCCCAGAAGCTGGCGCCGGGCGCCAGCCCCAGGCCCGCCCTTTGGGTCGAGACCGTGGCCATGGCCGCCTTCCTGATGGATGTTCGCACCCGCCTGCCGGTGCGCGGCCTGCGCACCGACCCCGACCTGGCGGTGAGCTTCACCGGTCCGCCCTACACCCCGGTCCAGCCGACGGAGCGGCCGAAGATCCTGATCCTGCAGCGTCCCGGGCCGCGGAGCCTGGACGAGGGCCGCAGGATGATGGCCCACGCGATGGCCAGGGGCTGGGTGGTGGTGATCGAATACGACGACCATCCGGGCCTGGTGGCCGAGGCGCTGGGCCGCGAACCCACCTCGGACCACTTCGACCGCTTCGGCTACGCCCACGCGATCCAGACCTCCACCGCGCCGCTGCGCGACTTCTTCGCGAACTATGTGCCCGAGGTGCGGATCTTCGAGAATTCGGTGTTCGAGCTGGCGCCCTTTCCGCCGCAGGAGCGGCCGCTGAAGGTCTTCTACGGGGCGGTGACGCGGGGCGCGTTCGGCGTGGCCGTGGCCCGCGCGCTGGAGCCCGCCATCGCCCGGTTCCCGCAGGCGCAGTTCGTGGTGCTGGGCGATCCCGACGTCTTCGACGCCCTGCCGACCGACAACAAGGTCTACGAGCCCTATCTGCCCTACGAGGCGTACCTCGCGCGCATGGCCGAGTGCGCGGTCTCGCTCTCGCCCATCGAGGCCCTGCCCATGCGCGAGGCCAAGAGCGACGCCAAGTTCCTGGACGCCGCCCGCGCCGGGGTGCTGACCATCGCCTCGCCGCTGATCTACGAGGCCACCATCCGCCACGGCGAGAACGGCCTGATCGCCAAGGGCCTGGAGGACTGGGCCCCGCTGCTCACCAGAGCCCTGGAGGACGCCCCCTTCCGTCGGACCATGGCCCGCGCCGCCTGGGAGGAGGTCCGCAACGGCCGCATGTTCGCCGCCCAGATTCCCCAGCGCCGCGACTGGTACTTCAGCCTCTGGGCCCGCCGCCACGCGTTGTTCGCCTCCGCGCTGGCCCGCATCCCGGGCCTCGACGCAGCCCTGGCCGCCGAGCACGCCGCCCTGGCCGCCCCGCGATAAGGGTTGAACCCGCCGCCCCGCGAATGTAGATAGCCACCCCTCGCCGTCAGGCGATGCGCGCCCGTAGCTCAGCTGGATAGAGCATCAGACTACGAATCTGAGGGTCGGACGTTCGAATCGTTCCGGGCGCGCCACTTCTTCCCCACCAACCCCTCACGCCATCGCCGGCCAGCGCCAGACGCGGCGGGCGCCGCACCACAGTTCGTGGGCGGCCAGGATGGGGCGAAGGTCGCCGACCGCGCCCCAGGCTTCGGCGTCGCAGGGGGCGGCGAATTCGAAGCGGTCGATGAGCCGGCCGCCGCGGTCAAAGGTCTTCAGGACATAGTGGGCCATCAGAGCGCCTCCTGGGGTGACCTGTCGCGCATCTTGGCTGTGAACTCGGGCCGAAGTGCGACCCCGCGGCGCCCTTATGGCCACGCCTTTGTCCGGAGCTGGACAGACAGCGTTCGCCTAGCTGTGTTTCCTGACTGTGGCTCCCCGCGGGCCCAAGGGAGAAAACGCCGACGGGAGCCCTGGCCGATCCCCTCGCCAGGGCTCCCGCTACGCGGCCACGCCCCGCCGGCGCCTCCGGGGCGTCCCACCCAAAGACGTCGAATTTGGACTTGCCGTGGCGGCTCTGGCCGGGCTGATGACGTCCAGCATCGCAAACGAGGGGGCCGCGCCTGCGGCCGGGGAGAAGAGAGACATGTCCGCAGACGCCAAGCTCGGCGACACCCACGCCACCATCACGCCCGAGAAGGTCGCGGAGATGAAGGCCCGGATCGGCATGGTCACCCTGCACCAGCCGCTGCTGGGCGAGAACCTCACCGAGGCGCACTTCGACACCATGAAGCGCTACGCCATCGGCATCGGCGACGACAATCCGCTGTGGTGCGATCCCAGTTACGCCGCCACCACGCGCTGGAAGGAGCCGATCGCCTTTCCGACCTACAACGTCGGGGGCTTGGAGGAGGGCGTGCCGGAAGGCCGCCAGGTGATGCCCAAGGGCGATCCGCTGCGCGGCCTGCACTCCTTCTTCGTGGGCGCCGACACCACCTACTACCGGCCGATCTACGGCGGCGACCGCACCGCCACCCTGGGCGTCCTGGAGAACGTCGAGGAGAAGGTCAGCGAGTTCAGCGGCCGCTCGGTGATCGTCACCTACATGAACCGGGTCAAGAACCAGCGGGGCGATGTGGTGAAGGTGGTGCGCCGGCCCTACATCCACACCGAGCGCGGCACGGCGAAGAAGAAGGAAAAGCTGGCCTGGGAGGCCACGCGCTACACCGAAGAGGACATCGCCAAGATCGATGCGGCCTATGAGGCCGAGACCCGCCGCGGCGCCGAGCCGCTGTTCTGGGAGGACGTCAACGCGGGCGAGGTGGTGCCCGGCGTGGTCAAGGGCCCCTACACGGTCAAGGACTGGATCGCCTTCTGCATCGGCGTGGGTCTCTTCGGCGCGTTTGGGGCCGGGGCCTGGCGGATGGACTATCTCAACCGCAAACGGGTGCCCAAGTTCTACATGCCCACCGCCGACGGCATCCCCAAGTCGGCCTACGCCTGCCACTACGATCCCGAGGTCGCCGCCACCGCCGGCGTGCCGGCGCCCTATGACCTGGGCGCCATGCGCGAGGCCTTCCTGGTGCACATGCTCAGCAACTGGATCGGCGACCACGGCTTCGTGCACCGCACCTTCGTCGAGGTCCGCAAGTTCAACTACCTGGGCGATGTCCAGTGGTGCGGGGGCCAGGTGACCGGCAAGCGCCGCGAGGGCGACCTCAACATCGTCGATATCGAGATGTGGTGCGACAACCAGCGGGGCGAGCGGACCACCAAGGGCACGGCCGCCGTGCTGCTGCCCTCGCGGGAGACCGGCGCCGTCCGACTGCCCGATCCGCCCCGCGACCTGCCCTGATCCGGGGCGGGCCGGCCAACCGCCCCGCCTGTGGTAGGCTGGGCGGCAGGCTCGGTCGGGGGATCGCATGAGCGACATCGCAAGGCGCAGTCTGGGGCTGGCGGTCGTCGCTGCTCTTGTCCTGTTGGTCGGCGCATTGGCGCTGGCCGGGGTGCTGGAGGCGCGGCCGCCATCGGCGGCGCATCTTGAGGCGCTGCGGTTCGACCTGGCGGTGTTCAAGACCATCCTGGCCGGATTCATGGTCGCCGTACTGGGCATCCTCATCCCGGCGGCGGTGACCCAGGCGCAGCAGCGGTTCGAGCAGCGCCGGGAGTCGCGTGCGGCCTACAGCGCGGCCAAGACCGGGATCGACTATCTCAAGCTTGAACTCGCCGCCGCCGGCCTGAGCGAGGCTGTCCAGGCGCTGCACAAGGCCCACCTGAACAAGCACATGGCCCAGCTCTACGAGGAATTCCCCGGCTGGATTCGGCTCCGCTACGGGCCGGAGATGACGCCCGATCGCTGGGATCAGATGATGTACGACAGACTGTTCGACGCCCGCCTGGTGCTCGAGGCGGCGGCCAAGGACTGGGACCGGCTGGACCCGGCTAGGCGCATCGCCCTTCTCGACAAGGCGCTGCCGAGCGAGCGCGAATAATGCCGCCGGCTTCGCCGCGCCCACGGGGCGCCGCGAATTTTCTTGCCTAACAACCTTGACGATAGCCAACATCCGCAGGGCGATCGGAGGGGGACAGCATGGCTCAGCTTGTCGTCTGTTTGGACGGGACCAACCAGGTCAAGACCCAGCCCCATCCCACCAATGTCGCGCGGATTTTTGACGCGCTGGGCGGCGTGGCCGCCGACGCCGGGAACGGCTCGTTCGAGACCACGATCCCGGGTGGCGCGGGGCTGGGCAAATATCTCCCCGGCGTTGGAACGCAGGGCAACCTCATACTGAAGATCCTCGGCGCGGCGTTCGGCGACGGCATCGCCGAGCCGATCGTGCGCGGCTACACCTTCCTGTCCCGCAACTACAGACCGGGCGACCAGCTGTTCATCGTCGGCTTCAGCCGCGGCGCCACCGCCGCCCGCGCCCTTGCGGGTTTCGTGGTCGGCCAGGGGCTGCTGAACCCCGCCGCCTACGATCCGACGGACAAGGACGCGGCCTATCTCCGGGCGATCTCGGCGTGGTACCGGCACCGCCTGCCGCACCCGAACCTGGCGGAACAGGCCAGGCTCGCGCTCATCGGCGGGACGATCGGCGAGCACCCGCCGGCCCTCGGCGCCGATGACTTCACCGCCCCGCCGCCGGTGCAGGCCGTCGGCGTCTTCGACACCGTGAGCTCGCTGGGCGCGCCACATCTGGACTGGGGCGGGGCGGCGAAGTTCGACTTCTCGATCTGCGATACAGCGTTGAACCCGAGGGTCCTTCACGGCTTTCACGCCCTTGCAGCGGACGAGTCCCGCGATCTCTTCAGCCCGACGTTCTGGACCGACCGGCCACAGGTCGTTCAGCACGTCTTCCCGGGCGGGCACTCCAACGTTGGCGGCGGCTACCCCGAGCGGGGGCTCTCCGACGGCGCCCTGGATTGGATGCTGGCGCAGATGGCGGGGGTGGGTCTGGCGTGCGACCGCGGTCGCATCAACCCTCCGATCCAGGCCAATCCGGCGGACATCGCCCGCGACGACGGCGCGAGCTTTCCCTTCAACAACACCCCGCGCCGGCCGCGCGCCTTTCCCACCTGCGTCCAGGTAAACCCGTTCCTGGAAGCGCGCCGGCTTACGCCGGTGGAGATGCTGCCCGACCCGACGGCCAGGCCCTACAGTCCAGTAGGCGTCTATGCCGATGGTTCGCCCCTCAGGTGAGGGGGAGGCCCTAGGCCGCCTCGTCCTTGAAGTTCAGCTCCACCTTCACCCCGTCCGGGTCGTGGACGACGATCTGGCTGAAGCCGAGCTGGGGATAGGACGCCTCGCGGAATGCGACGCCCGCGTCCTGAAGCCGCGCGCGGGCGCCGGCGAGGTCGCTGGCCTGGAGGGCGAAGTGGTCCACCAGCGGCAGGGTGTCGGGGGCGGGCTGCGGCGCCTGCCCGCGAATGTGCAGGAAGGGATGGCCGTCCAGGTAGATCCAGGCCCCGCCCGTGCCCATCGGTCGGGCTTCCGCAAAGCCCAGGACGTCGACGTAGAAGGCGCAGGTGCGCGCCACGTCGCTGGAGTTGAGGTTGACGTGGTCGATCCGGTGGACGGGCAATGTCGCCTCCCTGGGGGCCTTTTCGAGAGCCTAGACCCGGACCCGCGCGCCCGTCACGCCCGGCTTCACCGTGGCGGGAACGGCGGCTAGTCTGGCGGCGGGCTGGATCATGGGGGAAGGCATGCGCAAGGCTTGGATGACGGCGGTGGCGGCGCTGGGGCTGATCGCCTGGGCGGATCCAAAGACCGCGGGGCCGCAGATCACCGACGACGCGGTGAAGGCCGAGGCCCGCAAGCAGGCGGCCTACGTCTTCGCCTCCCGCTGGAAGGAATATCAGCGGGTCGAGAATGTCGCCTTCCGCATCGAAGTGGCCAATCAGGACCTTTGCGCCGACCGCGCGCCCCGGCTTGGATTGGACCTGAGGAGCGCCGAGGATTTCGACAAGCGCGTGCGCGACGCCGCCGTGGAGGGTCTGCACATCGGCGACGGCCTCACGGTGGCGCATGCCGTGCCCGACGGCCCGGCCGCCCGCGCGGGCGTGCGGATCGGCGATGTGGTGGTCTCCATGAACGGTGAGGCGGCGCCTGTGGGCAAGGACGCCGCGGCGACGTTCGCCAAGCGCCTCAAGGCGGTGCTGGACAAGGCCCCGGCCGCGCCTGTGGCCCTGGCCTTGCGGCGCGGCGGGGAAGGCCTGACCCTCGCCGTCACCCCGGTCATGGCCTGCGCCTATGGCGTGACGGTGGAGGATGGCGAACTCAACGCCTTCGCCGACGGCCAGACCGTGCACATCAACCGGCCGATCCTGAAGCTGGCGGAGACCGACGAGGAGCTGGCCCTGATCATCGCCCACGAGCTGGCGCACAACGGCCAGCACCACATCCAGTCGAGGATGCACAACGCCCGCATCGTGGGGTTCGGGGGGCTGCTCCTGGACGGGGTCGCCGCCGCCTATGGGGTGAACACCAAGGGGACCTTCACGCGCGCCGGCATGCAGATGGGCGCCGAGCACGCCAATGTCGCGTTCGAGGCCGAGGCTGACTACGTGGGCATGTATTACATGGCTCGCGCCGGCTACTCGACGACCGGGGTCGAGGATGTCTGGCGCAAGATGGCCGTGGAGGCTCCCGACGCCATCTTCATCAAGACCGATCACCCGGTGACGCCGCAGCGCTTCCTCGCCATCGAGGCCGCGTCCAAGGAGATCGAGGACAAGCGCGCCAAGGGCGAGCCGCTGGTCCCCAACCAGCTCAAGCCGAACTGAAGCCTCAGGCGGCCGGCGTCTTGCGCATCAGGGCGCTGCGCAGGAACTGGCAGACCAGCTCGTCGCGCTGGTTGAAGGCCTTGTGCTCGAAGACCACCAGGCCGGCGTCGGGGCGGGACTTGCTGGGCCTGACCTCCGCCACCGTGGTCTCGACGCGCAGGGTGTCGCCGATGAACACCGGCTTTGGCATCACCACCTTGTCGTAGCCAAGGTTCGCCACCAGGGTCCCCAGGGTGGTGTCACCCACCGAGACGCCCACGGCGAAGGCCAGGGTCCAGAGGCCGGTGACGACGATCCTGCCGAACTCGGTGCCGGCGGCGTACTCGGCGTCCAGGTGCAGCGGCTGGGGATTGTGGGTCAGGGCGTTGAACAGCAGGTTGTCGGTCTCGGTGACCGTGCGGCGCAGCTCGTGGCGGATGACATCGCCCACCGCCCATTCGTCGAAGTAGCGCCCGGCCATACGCCTTTCCCCTAGTCCTGCTTCTCGAGCCTGGCCACCAGGGCGCCCTCGACCACCTGGTCGGCCGCCGCCACCGCGACCTCGGCCACCACCGCATCAAACGGCGCCTTGACCGCGTGCTCCATCTTCATGGCCTCGACCGCCGCCAGCACCTCTCCGGCCTTGACCGCATCGCCCGCCTTGACCGCGACGCGGACCACCTGGCCCGGCATGGGCGAGAGCACCAGGCCGCTGCCCAAGCCCTCGCCGGCGGCCAGCGCCATGTCCGGCTCGGTGAAGCCGTAGGCCTCGCCGTCCAGGAACACCACCAGCTCGGCGCCGAAACGCTCCACCCGGCCAGGTCCGCGAGCGGCCTCCGCCCGGACGCGGAAGGTCTCGCCCCTGTGCTGCAGGGCGACCGTCAGGTCGGGATCGGCGGCGATGCGGAAGCCGGGCAGGGCGCTCCACGGTTCGGACAGGTCGGCGTGGGCGGCCAGTTCGCCAAGCGCCGCGGCCTGCAGGGCGGCGGCCGGGACCTCCTCGTCCCCCAGCAGGGACTCCTGGTTGGCGGCGATGAAGCCGGTGTCCACCCCGCCTGCGACGAAGTCCGGGTGGCTCAGGGTGCGGGCCAGGAAGGCGGCGTTGGTCTTCACCGGCCAGACCTCCACCGCCCGGCAGGCGGCGGCCAGCTCCCGGGCGGCGGCCGCGCGGGTGGCCCCAAAGGCGATCAGCTTGGCGATCATCGGGTCGTAGAAGGCGGTGACCTCGTCGCCCTCCTCGACGCCGGTGTCGATGCGCACGCGGCCGGGCAGGCGGCAGCGGGTCAGGGGCCCGATGGAGGGCAGGAAGCCGGCGTCCGGCGCCTCGGCATAGAGCCTGGCCTCCATGGCGTGGCCGATCAGCGGGATCGCCTCCTGCGCCAGCGGCAGGGGCTCGCCCGCGGCGACGCGAAGCTGCCATTCCACCAGGTCCTGGCCGGTGATGGCCTCGGTCACCGGATGCTCCACCTGCAGGCGGGTGTTCATCTCCATGAACCAGATGCGGTCGGCGCGCAGGCCCTCGCTTGCGTCGGCGATGAACTCCACGGTGCCGGCGCCCTCATAGCCCACGGCGCGGGCGGCCTGGACCGCAGCCTCGCAGACGGCGGCCCTGGTCTTCAGCGACATCCCCGGCGCGGGGGCCTCCTCGATCACCTTCTGGTGGCGGCGCTGCACCGAGCAGTCCCGCTCATGCAGGTGGACGACGTTGCCGAAGCGGTCGGCGAAGATTTGCACCTCGATGTGGCGGGGCCTGGTGACGAAGGTCTCCAGCAGCACGCGCTCGTCGCCAAAGGCGCTGGCCGCCTCGCGCCGGCAACTGGCCAGCGCCTCGAGGAAGTCGGCCTTGGCCTCCACCCGGCGCATGCCCTTGCCGCCGCCGCCGGCCACCGCCTTGATCAGCAGCGGATAGCCCACCGCGTCGGCCTCCTTGGCCAGGCGCTTGTCGGACTGGTCCTCGCCCAGGTAGCCCGGCGTCACCGGCACCCCGGCCTTGGCCATCAGCACCTTGGCCGCGTCCTTCAGGCCCATGGCGCGGATGGCGGCCGGCGGCGGGCCGACCCAGGTCAGGCCCGCTTCGATCACCGCCTGCGCGAAGGCGGCGTTCTCCGAGAGGAATCCATAGCCCGGGTGGATGGCGTCGGCGCCCGCCGCCTTCGCCGCCGCCAGGATCTTCGCGGGGTCGAGGTAGCTCTCGCGGGCGGGCGATGGGCCGATGGGGATGGCCAGGTCCGCCTCCCGCACGTGCAGGGCGTTCGCGTCGGCGTCGGAATAGACGGCCGCGGTGACGATCCCCAGGCGCCTTGCGGTCCTGATGATGCGGCAGGCGATCTCGCCGCGGTTGGCGATGAGCAGGGTTGCGATCATCGCCTCACATCCGGAACAGGCCAAAGCGCGCCGCCTCGGGGATCGGGGCGTTCAGCGCCGCGGAGATCGAAAGCCCCAGCACATCGCGCGTCTGGGCCGGGTCGATGACGCCATCGTCCCACAGGCGGGCGGTGGCGAAATAGGGACTGCCCTCCTGCTCGTAGCGGTCGCGGATGGGCGCCTTGAAGGCCGCCTCGTCCTCGGCGGGCCAGTCCTGCCCCTTGGCCTCCATGGCGTCGCGGCGGACCGTGGCCAGCACGCTGGCGGCCTGCTCGCCGCCCATCACCGAGATGCGGCTGTTGGGCCACGTCCACAGGAAGCGCGGAGAATAGGCCCGCCCGCTCATGCCGTAGTTGCCGGCCCCGAAGGAGCCGCCGATCAGGACGGTGAACTTGGGCACGCTGGCGGTGGCCACGGCGGTGACCAGCTTGGCTCCGTCCTTGGCGATGCCGCCGGCCTCGTACTTCCCGCCGACCATGAAGCCGGAGATGTTCTGCAGGAAGACCAGCGGGATGCGCCGCTGGCAGGCCAGCTCTATGAAGTGGGCGCCCTTCAGCGCGCTCTCGGAGAACAGCACCCCGTTGTTGGCCAGGATGGCGACCGGATAGCCCCAGATGCGGGCGAAGCCGCAGACCAGGGTCGTGCCGTACAGCGCCTTGAACTCGTCCAGCTCCGAGCCGTCGACGATGCGGGCGATCGCCTCGCGCACGTCGTAGGGCGCGCGCACGTCCGGCGGGATCAGGCCGTAGAGCTCGGCGGGGTCGTAGGCCGGCGGCCGGGGATCGGCGCGCACCACCTCGTCGGGCTTCTTGCTGTTCAGGTTGGCGATGATGCGCCGCACGATCGCCAGGGCGTGCTCGTCGTTCTCCGCCACATGGTCGACGACGCCCGACCTGCGGCCGTGGGTCTCGGCGCCGCCCAGCTCCTCGGCGGAGATGATCTCGCCGGTGGCGGCCTTCACCAGCGGGGGGCCGCCCAGGAAGATGGTGCCCTGGCCCCGGACGATGACGCTCTCGTCGCTCATCGCAGGCACATAGGCGCCGCCGGCGGTGCAGGAGCCCATGACCGCGGCGATCTGCGGGATGCCCGCCGCGCTCATCTGCGCCTGGTTGAAGAAGATGCGGCCAAAGTGATCGCGGTCGGGGAAGACCTCGGCCTGGTGCGGCAGGTTCGCCCCGCCGCTGTCCACCAGATAGATGCAGGGCAGGCGGTTCTGGGCCGCGATCTCCTGCGCCCGCAGGTGCTTCTTCACGGTGAGGGGAAAGTAGGCCCCGCCCTTCACCGTCGCGTCGTTCGCCAGGATCAGGCACTCGCGCCCGCTGACCCGGCCGACGCCGGCGATCAGGCCGGCGGCCGGGGCCTCGTCGCCATAGACGCCCAGGGCGGCGAGCTGGCCGATCTCCAGGAAGGGCGAGCCGGGATCCAGCAGGCGGGTCACCCGCTCGCGCGGCAGCAGCTTGCCGCGGCCCACGTGGCGCTCGCGGCTTTCCGCCGGTCCGCCCATCGCCGCCTGGGCCGAGCGGGCGCGAAGTTCGTCGACCAGCGCCCGGTTGACCGCGGCGTTCGCCAGGAAGCTCTCGGAGCGCGGATCGAGCTGGGTCGCGAGCTTTGGCATGGCGCCTAGGCTAGCGGGCGCCGGCGGTGGGCCGAAATTGTGTTTTGCGGGGGAAGCTCATAAACAGTGTTTATGATCGAGCGCTATCAGCTGCGCTATTTCCTGGCGGTGGTGACGGCCGGCAACTTCTCCCGCGCGGCCGCCCAGGTGAACGTCTCCCAGCCCGCGCTCTCGGTGGGCATCGCCAAGCTGGAGGCGGCGCTGGGCGCAAGGCTCTTCCGCCGCAACAGCCAGCGGGTGCACCTGACCGAGGCGGGCGCGCGCCTGCTCGCCCGGGCGCGGACCATCGAGCGCGAGTTCAACGCTCTGTCCGAGGGCCTGTCGGAGGAGGCGCCGGGGCCGGCGCTTCGCCTGGGCGTGCTGGCCACCCTGCCGACCGCCCTCCTGCGCGGCGTGGTGGCGGCGAACGCCGCGGCCCCTTCGCCCGACGCCCTGGAGATCGTCGAGGGCGTCGAGCGCGACCTGCTGGAGCGGCTGCAGCGGCGGCGCATCGACCTGGCGCTGACCCTGTTGGCGCCCAACGAGAGCCGCTTCCCGCACCTGGAGCTCTACACCGAGGCCTATTGCCTGGTGGCCCGCGCGGACCACCCCCTGGCCGGCCAGGCGGAGGCGCCGGGGGAGGCCTTCGCCGGCGAGACCATGATCGTGCGCCGCCACTGCGAGATGCTCTCCCAGACCAGCCGCTATTTCATCGAACGCGGGGTGCGCCCCCGCTTCGCCTTCCGCTCGACCAACGACGATCGGATCCTGGAGATGGTGCGGGCGGGCCTGGGGGTCACCGTGGCGCCCGACAGCCTGGTGGGCGAGGGCCTGGCGGCGATCCGCCTGGCGGGTTTCAATCCCAGGCGCCGCATCGGCCTGCTGTTCGCCGACGAGGCCCTCATCGACCGCGACTCGCCGACGCTTGCGGCGCTGCGGTCGCTCAGGCCGGAACGGGCGGCGCCACCGGCCGGGTGAAGCGGGTGGCGAACATGATCGCCGCCGCCAGCAGGCCGAACACCACGAAGGCCTGGTGGATCAAGAGGTAGCTGCCGGTGCGGTCGAACACCTCCCCGGCCATGCGCATCGAAAGCGCGCTCGGGATCACCGAGAAGGGCACCAGCAGGCCGAAGACCGTGCCGAAGGAGGCCTTGCCGAAGCGGTCGCCGATGAGCGCCATGATCAGCGGGCTGAAGGCGCCCGAGGAGATCCCCAGGCTGGCGGCGCAGGCGAACAGGGCCGGCTGGCCGGCGTCCGTCAGCATGGCCGCGTTGCCGGCGGCGGCCAGCAGGAACAGGGCCACCAGCAGCAGGATGCGGCTCATCTTGTCGGAAATCGCCGCCAGCAGCAGCTTGGCGGCGATGGCCGCGATCCCGCTGATGGAGACCAGGCCCGCGGCGGCCACCGGGCTCAGGCCCCGTGATATGCCGATGGGCACCAGGCTGACGGCCAGCGTTGAGGCGATGACCGCCGCCAGGGCGTTGGCCGCCGCGATGGTCCAGAACTGCGGCATCGCCAATATGGCGGCCAGCTTGAGGGGCTCCCCCGCGGGGACTTCGACGGGCGCCGCGTCGACCGCGTGGCCGCCTTCCGCCTCGCCCGGCGCCGGCCGCTCGCGCACCGCGATCGTCAGGACCAGCAGCAGGCTGGTCACCCCCACCGCCAGGATCAGCAGGGTGGGGCGCCAGCCGAAGTGGGCGATCATCACCCCGACCAGGGGCACCGTCAGGGTCAGGCCGAAGGAGACCCCCATGTAGGCCAGGGTCTGGGCGCGGCCGCGATGGCCGGAGAACCAGTTGTTGACCAGCTGCGGCCCGGTGAGGTGGGCGGTCAGAAGCAGCGCGATCGCCAGCGGGCCGGCGAACAGGGCCGCGCCCAGCCAGACCGCGTGGGTCAGGCCCAGCATGGCGAAGGTCGCGCCCAGCAGCAGGATGCCGGCGATCAGGATCTTCTTGGGCGAGAACAGGTCCAGCAGGCGGCCGATGAACGGGGAGGTCAGGGCCGAGCCGATGTTGAACAGCACCATGGCGGTGTTCATCTGCGCGCGGGAGAGGCCGTACTCCTTGGACGCCGGGACGACGAAGAGCTGGAAGGCGTTATAGGTCGTCCCGTAGACGGTCATGTTGAGGGCGAAGGCGAAGGCGACGACCCACCAGCCGTAATAGACGCGCTTCATCCCCAGCCCTCCCCCGTTGGCCGGCGACGGCCTGGCGCGGGCACTTTGCGGCGCACCGGATGCCGGTGCAAGCCGTCGGCCTCAGCTGACGCCCAGGAACCGCAGGCGCTTGAGCCCCGCGTTGCTGCAGGCCAGCAGCAGGTCGCCGTTCGGCTCCACCGAGAAGCGGTGCAGCAGCCGGGTGTAGGCCGGCATGTTGCCGGCGTTCTCGTACTCGTGGTGGGCGGTGGTGGAGCCCAGCACCTCGAAGCTGGCGAGCTCGATGATCCAGATGCGCTCGTTCATCCCGTCGGCGACGTACATGAAGGCGCCGTCCGGCGAGAAGCCGATGTCGAAGGCCGAACCGAAGAAGGGCGTGCCCGGGGCGATCCTGACCTCGCGGGTGAAGCGCGCGCCGCCCGGGACGCGTTCGAATTCCTGCACCCGGCAGCCGGCGCGGTCGGCCACATAGACGCGGCCGCCGGGGCCCTCGGTCACCTTGTGGACGGGGCTGGCCCAGGCCTCCTCGGGCGGCACCTGCGAGGGCGGCTTGCCATAGGCGCCCCACATGCGGGTGAAGGCGCCGGTGTCGGCGTCGAAGGCGATGACGCGGCTGTTGCCGTAGCCGTCGGAGATGAAGACCTCCCGCGCCACCGGATCCACGAAACCCGACGTCGGCCGGTTGAAGCCGAAGGTGTCGTCGTTGCCGGCGGCCCGCCCATAGTCGCCGATGCGCAGCAGGAGCTCGCCCCGGGGCGTGAACTTCATCACCGCGGTGTCGCCCTCCGCGAAGCCGAAGATCCAGTAGGCGCCGTCCGCGTCCAGGGTCAGGCCCTCGGGACCTGTGGGCCATTGGGCCACGCCCTCGATGCGGGGCAGGTGGTCCGGCCCGCCCCAGGCCTCCACCAGCTCGCCCTCCGGCGAGAAGCGGAGCACGTGCGGCAGGGCCGCCTCCGGGTCAGGCGGAGACAGGCGCTGCAGGACCAGGAGGTCGCCGCTGGGCGCGCGGATGGCCTCGAAGACCGTGCCCAGCTTCTTGCCGGGCGGCAGGCGGAGCGCCACGTCCTCGATCTCACGGGCGAAGTGCGGGCGTGGCCTGGCCGTCGTCGCGCCCGGGCGCGTCAGGGTGGTGGCGGACATCTGGCGTTTCCTCACCGGTTCTTGTGGTCCAGATCATCACAGGGGGTCGGCGGCGGCAAAAGAAAACGCTCCGGGGCGAGGCGTGGTCCGGAGGGCCCTGGACATGCTAGGCCGTCCCCGACCAACCACGGACGCGCCATGACGGACGATCTCTACAGCCGCTTCGCCCAGAGCTTCTCGGCCCACGCCGACAAGGTCTTCATCGAGGAGCCCGCGCGGCGCTGGACCTACGCCCAGGTGGAGGCCGCGACCGGCCGGCTGGCGGCGCGGCTGCAGGCCCTGGGCCTTGCGCCGGGCGAGCGGCTGCTGGCCCAGACCGAGAAGTCGGTGGAGGCCCTGATCCTCTACTTCGCCTGCATCCGGGCGGGCGGGGTCTATCTGCCGCTGAACATCGACTACACCGAATCCGAGCTGGCCTACTTCGTCGCCGACGCCGAGCCGGTGATCGCCGCCTGCCGGCCCGCCTCCAAGGCCCTGTTCGAGCGGCTGGGCGAGGGGCGGCTGCACGTCACGACCACCGCCGAGCTCTTCGCCGACCTGCCAGACCAGACCGCCGCCCCGGCGCCGCGGCAGGCCTCGGATGTGGCCGCGATCCTCTACACCTCGGGCACCACGGGAAAGCCCAAGGGGGCGATGCTGAGCCATCGCAACCTGGTCTCCAACGGCGAGACCCTGATCGAGCTGTGGGGCTTCTCGGAAAAGGACCGGCTGATCCACGCCCTGCCGATCTTCCACGTCCACGGGCTCTTCGTGGCCGTCCACTGCGTCCTGTTCTCCGGCGCCAGCCTGGACTTCCTGCAGAAGTTCGAGCCGGGCCCGGTGATGGCGAAGATGGCGCAGGCCAGCGTGCTGATGGGCGTGCCGACCTTCTACACCCGCCTGCTGGCCGAGCCTGGCTTCACCCGCGAGGTGGCCGAGCGCATGCGCCTGTTCATCGCCGGCTCGGCGCCGCTGTCGGCCGACACCTTCCGCGCCTTCGAGGAGCGCACCGGCCAGCGGGTGCTGGAGCGCTACGGCATGACCGAGACCGGCATGCTGACCTCCAACCCCTATGTGGGCGAGCGGCGCGCCGGCAGCGTGGGCCTGCCCCTGCCGGGCGTCAGCCTGCGGATCGCCGAGGCCGAGACCGGCGAGGTGCTGCCAAAGGGCGAGGTGGGGATCGTCGAGGTCAAGGGTCCCAACGTCTTCCTGGGCTACTGGCGCAATCCGGAGAAGACCGCCGCCGAGTTCCGCGCCGATGGCTATTTCATCACCGGCGACATGGGGCTGATCGAGCCGGACGGCTATGTGCGCCTCGTGGGCCGGGCCAAGGACCTTATCATCACCGGCGGCCTGAACGTCTATCCGGCCGAGGTTGAGGCGGTGCTGGACGATCGGCCCGACATCGCCGAGAGCGCCGTGATCGGGGTGCCGCACGCCGACTTCGGCGAGGCGGTGGTGGCGGTGGTGCAGCCGGGGCCTGGCTTCGACAAGGACGCCGTGCGCGCGGCGCTTCGCCAGCAGCTGGCGGGCTTCAAGACGCCCAAGGAGATCCTCGTGATGGACGCCCTGCCGCGCAACACCATGGGCAAGGTGCAGAAGAAGCTGCTGCGCGAGCAGTTCGCCGACCTCTTCACCAAGGCGCCCGCCGGGCTTTGAGAAACCGCTGGGCGCCGCTACAGGAGCCCGCGTCCGCCGAACCGATGGGAGCTTGAGACCACCTTGACCGACACCCCCGCCAAGCCGGCCCAGCCGGGCCTCATCGACTTCCTCTCGGCCTTCGGCGAGGTGGAGGCCAAGCCCTTCACCCGCGTCCAGACCTTCACCGCCAAGGCGATGACGCGCAACTGGACCACCATCCCCCACGTCACCCACTTCGACCGCATGGACGTCACCGCCCTGGAGGCGGCGCGCAAGGCGGCCAACGCCGGCCGCGCGGCCGAGGCCCGGCTCACTCCGCTGCCCTACCTGATGAAGGCCGTGGCCAATGTCCTGGCCGAGCTGCCGCGCTTCAACGCCGTGCTCGACGAGGCGCAGACCGGGGTGATCCTGCGCAAGTACATCAACCTGGGCATGGCCATCGACACGCCCCAGGGCCTGGTGGTGGGCGTGGTCCGCGGCGTCGACGGCCTCTCCATCGACGAGATTTCCGACCAGTCCAAGGCGCTGGGCGAGAAGGCCCGCACCAAGGGCCTGACGCTGCCGGAGATGAGCGGCGGCACCTTCACGGTGAGTTCGCTGGGCGCCCTGGGCGGCGATGGCTTCACCCCGATCATCAACGGCCCGGAAGTGGCGATCCTGGCGGTCAGCCGCCTCACCGAGACCGCCTGCAAGGGCGCCGGCGGCGGGGTCGAGTGGAAGAGCCTGCTGCCGGTGTCGCTCAGCTACGACCACCGCGTCGTCAACGGCGCCGACGCCGGCCGCTTCATGCAGGCCCTGCAGGCCCAGATCGACAAGCTCGCGGCGGGCTGAGCGCCAAACGCCCCCTCCGTCTCGCGCCTGCGGCGCGATCCACCTCCCCCGCAAGCGGTGGAGGATCGGGCGCGCAAAATTGCTCCACCGTTTGCGGGGGAGCTGTCAGCCAAGCTGACTGAGGGGGCCGGCTCAGAAGTGCAGCCGCACCGCCGTCTGCAGGACGGTCTGCGCCTGGTGCGGCGCCTCGCCCGCCAGCGCTCGCGAGGGGCGGGTGCTCTCGACGCGCATGGCTTCCAGGAAGAGGTCGGCCCAGGGCGTGAGCGGGCGGCGCAGGCCCGCGGTGGCGGCCCAGCCGTGCTCGTCGTTGTTGTCGATGACCGTGAAGGTGTGGTCGTGGGTGTCGAAGGCGTCCAGCCGCAGGCTGGCGGCCGGCGCCAGCGGGCCGTCGCCCAGCTCGCGCGTGGCCATCAGGTAGGCGGCGCGGAAGCTGACGTCCACCCAGGTCTGCGGGGTGGCGAAGCCCATCCAGGTGCGCCCGGAGAGCGCCTGGGCGCGGATGCGCATCGCCGGCGTCGGGCGCCAGGTGAGGCCGACGTCGTCGAACCGCGTCTCCCAGGCCCACTGCACCTGGCTGACCCCCGTGCGGTCGCCCTGGTTGTCGTAGTGCAGGGCGTCGAGCACGACCGGCGCGGGCGGGCGCCATTCCAGCCTGGCGTACCAGCCGCCCCGGCGGTCGATCTCCCACATGGGCGAGGTGATCGGCGACTGGCGAAAGCGCATGAACGGAGAGAGCGGCGGCAGGCGATAGCGGGTGCTGGGGCCGGTGCGGGCCTCGCCCAGCGCCCAGCCGCGGAAGCTCAGCAGGGTGCCGGAGGTGTCGTTCCAGCCGAACGCGGCGACGGTGGCGGTGAGCTCGTGGTCGCCGAACCGCCGCTCGGCGCTGGCCTCGATCCCGCCGACCTTCACCTCCTCGCCGATCCAGCTGTTGAGCGCCGAGCCGCTGAGGAGCTCGGTGCTGGTCCAGCCCACGCCCTCGTGCTCCAGCGAAACCGGCGGGTAGAAGACGCCCGCCCGCACCGCCAGACGGCCGGCCGGCGAGGGCTTGGTGCGCAGCTTCAGATAGGCCTCGTCCAGGTCGAGCCGGGGGTGGCCGGCGCCCGCCTGGTACTGGCCGCTGACGACGGCGCTGAGCGCGAAGCTGAAGCGCGGCCGCCATTCCAGGACCGCCTGGCTGACCTGCGCCTTGGCGTCCCAGCCGCCGCCGGCGCCGCCCGAGGCCGCCGTCTTGCCAAATCCGCGGCCGGTCCAGCTCCGCTCGCCGTCCGCGGCCATGGCGCGGACCTCGACCATGCCATGCAGGGTCTCGCGCGAAACCATGTCCTGGGCCGAGGCCCGGGAGGCCAGGGCCGCCGCCAGCGCGGCGAGCAGCAGGATCGGCCGCCGGCGGGCCATCTCAGTAGCCGCCGTGCGCCATGGGGGCGGGCTTGAGGTCCAGGGTGATCGTCAGCGTCGCCCCGCCGGAAGGGGTGTCGATGTCGCGCACCAGGTCGTGGCCGCCGCGAAGATAGGGGTGCCAGACCGAAAGGCTGCCGGCGCCCGGCGGCAGGTTGCGGATCGTCGCCACGCCGGAGGCGTCGGTCTTGCCGGCGTAGGGGGTGTCGACGACGCGGATATAGGCGGCCATGTCGTCGTGGATGTTGCAGCCCACGGCCACCACCCCCGGCCGGTCGAACCGCACGCGCCGCAACTCGTCATGGCCGTACAGCTTCAGCTCGAAGGTCTTGGCCGCGGAGAAGGAATAGACGTGGTGGCGAACCTTGTCGTGGTTGGGGAAGGCGACCTCCGCCCCCACCGGCACGATCAGGACGAAGGGGCGGAACTGCATGTCCCGCTGCTCCATCACCAGGGGCCAGGCGAAGCGCGCCGGCTCGCCGGCGGAGCGGGCGGTGCGGACCATGACCACCGCATCGGCCACGGGCTTGCCGTTGGCCCCGCGCACGGCGACCCTCAGGTCGGCGGCCTGGGCCCCGGCCAGGGACGCCATGGCCAGTGCGACGGCGAACAGGCCGGCCAATCGGCTAGGCGCGCAAAGCCTCACTCGTGGTCTCCTCCCGATCGGCGTGCGCCAGGGCCTGGGCCATGGCCTCGGCCAGGCGCTGGGCCTGGATCGGCTTGGCGACGACCCCGTCGACGCCCGCGCCCAGATATTCTTTGATCTGGTGGGTCATCACATTGGCCGAGAGCGCCAGGATCGGCGTGTGGGCGAGGCCCTGCGCCGCCTCGCGCTCGCGGATCCTGCGGGTGGCCTCGACGCCGTTCATCCCCGGCATCTGGATGTCCATCAGCACCAGGTCGAAGGGCGTCCGCTCGATGGCCTCGACCGCCTCGCGGCCGTCGGCCACCAGGGTCAGGTCCAGCCCGAAGGGCTCCAGCAGGGCGGCCACGATCTGGCGGTTGATCTCGTTGTCGTCGGCCACCAGCACCCGAAGCGCCGGGCCTTCGGTGAGCGCGGTGGCGACCGGATCCTCGGCGGCCTGGGTGGTCTGGGCCGCGCGCGGC
>Ga0075364_10000558_pt1 | contig 19112 bp, 22 predicted proteins | sample EndMetdeltDD1764_FD_71517 | JGI IMG/M metagenome (GOLD analysis project Ga0075364, IMG submission 71517) | Populus endosphere microbial communities from Tennessee, USA - Endosphere MetaG P. deltoides DD176-4 | ecosystem: Host-associated > Plants > Roots > Endosphere | place: USA: Tennessee...
GTTCATCATCGGCACCGGCAGGACATGCGCGGCAACGCCGCCGATATACGAATAGAGCGGCAGCCCGCGTGCGTTCGCCGCCGCCTTGGCCACCGCCAGGCTGACGCCCAGGATCGCGTTCGCCCCGATCCGGCCCTTGTTCTCGGTGCCGTCGAGCCGGATCATGGCAAGGTCGATATCGCGCTGGTCTTCGGCGTCGATACCCATCAGGGCCTCGCTGATCTCGCCGTTGACCGCGTCGACCGCCTTCAGCACGCCCTTGCCCAGATAGCGCTTCTTGTCGCCGTCGCGCAGCTCGACCGCCTCGTGCGCGCCGGTCGACGCGCCCGACGGCACCGCGGCGCGGCCGAAGCTGCCGTCGTCGAGCAGGACATCGACCTCGACGGTGGGATTGCCCCGGCTGTCCAGGATTTCGCGACCGTGGATATCGATGATGGCTGTCATGCTGCTGGCCTCCTGAAAACTGCGGAACGGGACGTTGCCGCGCTCTTAGCAGCGGAACTTTCCGAAACAAGTTGCGTTGCGGCTTTATTGCTCAGTTGTGCTGGAACTGGCTGGGCAGCATGTTAAACTCCGCCCCTTGATTGGGGCGTAGCAAGGAAACGTATCATGGCCGACTCGACCGTAACCGACACTCCCGAAACTTCAGCCAAGGCTGCCGCCAAGGGTCACTTCGCCAAGGCGGTCGAGGAAGCGAAGGCCGGCGCCCAGGCTCTCGGCAAGGAAGCGCAGGACCGTGCCGACCTCTATCGCGAAAAGCTGACGGGCAAAAGCGACGAGTTCGTGAGCGAAGCCAAGGTGCGCAGCGGCGAAGCCAGGGAACGCGCCTTCGACCTCGCCAACCAGGGCAAGGCAGGTGCGAGCCGCGCCATCTCCACCGTCGGCAAGATGGTCGAGGAAAACGCGCCGCTGCTCGACGAGAAGGTCGGCGTGAAATACGGCGACTATGCCCGCACCGCGGCCCGCTCGATCCAGGACGCGGCCGACAAGCTCGATGCCAAGGAACTCGCCGAACTGGGCGAAGACGCGAAGGAATTCGTGCGCAACAGCCCCGGCGTCGCGATCGGCATGGCTGCGGTCGCCGGATTCATGATCGCGCGTCTGTTCGGCGGATCGAAGGACTAGGCCGCAGTCCTGCGACAACCTGACCTTGCCGATGCCCGATAGCGTGCCTCGCCCTGCCGCGACCACCGGTGCGAACGAACGATCGCTGGAAGAAGACCTGCGCCAGCTCGCCGAAGACGCCCGCGCGCTGGCGATCGCGGAAATCGCCTATCAAAAGTCCCGCGCCGCCTACGCCGGGCAGGAAGTGCGGTCGATCGGGCTGCTGGGCATGCTCGCGGCGGCGCTCGTGTTCTTCGCACTCATGGCGCTCACCGTCGGCCTCGTCATTTCCCTGGCCCCGCTGATCACTCCCTGGGGAGCGACGGCGGTCGTCTTCGCGGGTCTGCTCGTCGCAGCGGGAATCTGCGCCCTGCTGGCCCTGCGAACCTGGAAGCGGATGATGGCGATGCTTTCCGGCGACACCGAGTGATGGCGCGACTGGCGAAAAGGCTCGAAAGCGATCGCGCGGTCCGCAACTCCGTGCGCGGCAGGTTCGACGAAAGATTGCAGCAGGTCCGCGACGATCTCGACGCCCGCGGCGTCGGCGGCCGCATTGCCGACCGGATCAGCCAGGATGCCCGCGATATCTTCGAGGAAGGACTCGACGTGGTCGACCAGAACCGGGGCGTCGTAGCCGGAACCATTGCCGCGCTGGCGATTTGGTTCCTGCGAAACCCCATCCTGGCTTCGATCGAGAAGCTGCTGCGGTATTCAGGCGAAGACAAGGAGTCCGGACATGACTGACAGGCGCACCCCCGACAACATCGTTGCTCTGCCGCACAAGTCCGGAGAACCGGCCAAGGCTTCGGTTACGGATTTCGTTCGCGACCATCCGCTGCTTGTCGTCGCCGGCGGCATCGCGCTGGGCGCAGTCGCCGCGGCGCTCCTGCCGCGCGGCACCGCCCGCAAACTGGTCCGCAACGCAGCGAGCCTGGCCGAAGTCGCCGGAACCGCTGGCGCCTTGCTCGGAACGCGTGTGCGCGGCGGCGCCGAAGCGGCGGGCGCGGGATTGCGGGAGCAAGGCAGCGCCGTCGCCGGGCGGCTGGAGAAACTGGGCGGCGTCGCTTCGGAGCGCTTCGGGAAAGTCAGCGATGCGGCGGGCGAGCAGTTCGAAAGGCTGCTGGACCCGGTCGAGGGCGCAGCGGCCAAGGTCGCCAGGAAGGCGACCGAACTGCGATCGCGCATCCGGCACTAGGCTGCCGTTCGCATCTGCACAAAAGATGTGATAGTGGCGACGCTCCACCCCAGGAGACGCCATATATATGCAGAAATTACACCTCGTGATGGGCGGTCGAGTCAGCGATCCCCAAACCCTGGATTTCGTCGATCTGGCGAACATCGACATGGTCGGCGTATTCCCCGACCTGGCGAGCGCAGAGGAAGCGTGGCGGGCCAACGCCCGCCGCACGATCGACGATGCCGAAATCAAGTATGTGATTGTGCATCTGCACAGGCTGCTCGAACCCGAGCTGCCCAAAGACTGAAAGGGAAATGGCGCGCGTCTTGATCAGCGCGCGCCAGCCTTGGTCAAATGAATTCGATCTTGTCGATCACGTAGAACCGATCGCCCGAAGGCACGGTCACTTCCACTTCGTCTTCCAGCTTGCGCCCGATCAGCGCGCGGCCCAGCGGCGAATTGTAGCTGATCCGGCCAAGCTTCGCGTCGGCCTCGTAGGGGCTGACGATCTGGAAGCGCTGCGGCTTGTCGTCCTCGTCGAGCAGCGTGACGGTCGCGCCGAAGATCACCTTGTCGCCCGAAAGGGACAGCGGATCGATGATCTGGGCCCGGCTGACCTTGTCCTCGAAGTCGCCGATCATCGCCTCGACCTGGCCTTGCCGCTCCTTGGCGGCGTGGTACTCGGCATTTTCCGAAAGGTCGCCATGGGCGCGGGCTTCCTCGATCGCTTCCACGATCCTGGGTCGTTCCTCGCGCAGTGCCTTCAGCTCCGCGGTAAGCTTCTCGTAGCCTTCCGCCAGCATCGGCACCTTTTCGACACTCGACATACTTCAACATCCTCCTGCCGCCCCTGCATCGGCGACTAAGCTCTCCCCCGTGGCCCGAAGGATACGGATCGATCGATCGAAATGCCGGGGAGAACCTTGCAGATCAGCTATAATAGGCCTGTAACGAACGCACTTCAAGCTGGCTGCCGCGCAATGCGGCAATCGCCTGCGTCGCTGCCCGGCTCGCGGCCGCGGTAGTGAAGTAAGGGACTTTCGCCTTCAGCGCCGAAGCGCGGATCGATTGCGAATCCTTCAGGCTTTGCCAACCCTCGGTGGTGTTGAAGATCAGCGCGACCTCGCCGTCGACGATCTTGTCGACAATGTGCGGACGGCCTTCGGCGACCTTGTTGACCAGCTCGACCGGAAGCCCCGCATCGGCAAGGTAGCGATGGGTGCCGCCCGTCGCGATGACGCGGAAGCCCAGCGCGATCAGCTCGCGCGCGGCGGTCAGGATGACCGGCTTGTCGCTGTCCTTGACCGACACGAAGGCGATGCCGCCATCGGGCAGCAGAGTGCCCGCACCGAGCTGCGCCTTGGCGAAAGCCGTCGCGAAATCGGCATCGATCCCCATCACTTCGCCGGTCGACTTCATCTCAGGGCTCAGGATCGGATCGACGCCGGGGAAGCGTGCGAACGGGAACACCGCTTCCTTCACCGCCATGTAGGGAAGGTCGCGCTTGAACGGCGGGAACGTCGCCAGCTTCTCGCCCGCCATCACGCGCGAGGCGATCTTGGCGACGGGCTGGCCGATCGCCTTGGCGACGAAGGGCACGGTCCGGCTCGCGCGCGGATTGACCTCGATCAGGTAGACGTCACCGTCCTTCACGGCGAACTGGATGTTCATCAGCCCGCGTACCCCCAGCGCGAAGGCCAGCGCCTCGGCCTGGCGTTCCATCTCGGCGACGATCTCGGGCGCGAGGCTGTAGGGCGGCAGCGTGCAGGCACTGTCGCCCGAGTGGATGCCGGCTTCCTCGATGTGCTGCATGACGCCGGCGACGACGACCTGGTCGCCGTCGCACAGCGCATCGACATCGCATTCGATCGCATCGCGCAAGTACTGGTCGATCAGTACCGGGCTGTCGCCCGACACCTGCACCGCGGTGGTGATGTAGTCATCGAGCTGCTGCTGGCTGTCGACGATCTCCATCGCCCGGCCGCCGAGCACGTAGCTCGGCCGCATCAGCACCGGATAGCCGATCCGGCTGGCGACCGCGACCGCCTCGTCGCGGCTGCGGGCGATGCCGTTGAGCGGCTGCTTGAGGCCCAGCTTCTCGACCAGCGCGGAAAAGCGCTCGCGATCTTCGGCGAGGTCGATCGCGTCGGGAGAGGTGCCGAGGATGGGGATGCCCGCGTCTTCCAGCGCCTGTGCGAGCTTGAGCGGGGTCTGGCCGCCGAACTGCACGATCACGCCGACCAGTTCACCGTTCTGCTGCTCGACACGGAGGATCTCCAGAACGTCCTCGGCGGTCAGCGGCTCGAAATAGAGGCGATCGGACGTGTCGTAGTCGGTGCTCACCGTTTCGGGATTGCAGTTGATCATGATCGTCTCGAAACCCGCTTCGGCGAGCGCGAAGCAGGCGTGGACGCAGCAATAGTCGAACTCGATGCCCTGGCCGATGCGGTTGGGACCGCCGCCGAGGATCACGATCTTACGGCGGTCGGACGGCCAGGCCTCGTCCTCCGGCGCACCGAACATCGGCGCTTCGTAAGTCGAGTACATATAGGGCGTGACCGCTTCGAACTCGGCGGCGCAGCTGTCGATCCGCTTGAACACCGGATGGACGCCCAGCTTGTGGCGCAGTTCGCAGACTTCCTTCTCGCTGGTCGCACCGGCCATCGCCTTCATCGCGTCGTGGAGCAGGCCCGAACGCCGCGCCTGCGTCTCTCCCAGGCCGCCGGCGACATGGACCGAACGCACCGCCAGCGTGGCGAGGCGCTTGTCGGAAAAGCCCATCGCCTTCAGCCGGCGCAGTTCGGCGGCATCGAGCGGCAGGCCGGCCTCCATGACCTTCGCTTCTTCGGCGATGATCTCTTCGATATGGCGCAGGAACCAGCGGTCGTAGTGCGTGATAGCGTTGACTTCGTCGACGCTGAAGCCCTCGCGGAACGCCTGCGCCGCGACCAGGATGCGGTCGGGCGTTGCGCGCGACAGTGCCGCCGTGATCTCGTCGCGCCCGGCGCCCTCGAGCTCGACCACGCGGTTGAAGCCGTCGAGCCCGGTTTCGAGCCCGCGCAGCGCCTTCTGCATCGATTCCTTGAAGTTGCGGCCGATCGCCATGACCTCGCCGACCGATTTCATCGCGGTCGAGAGGATCGGCTCGGCGCCCTTGAACTTCTCGAAGGCGAATCGCGGGATCTTGGTGACGACGTAGTCGATCGTCGGCTCGAACGCGGCCGGGGTGGCGCCGGTGATCTCGTTGGTGATCTCGTCGAGCGTATAACCCACCGCAAGCTTCGCCGCGACGCGCGCAATCGGAAAGCCGGTGGCCTTCGACGCCAGCGCCGAGGAGCGCGACACGCGCGGGTTCATCTCGATGACGATCAGGCGGCCGTCCTTGGGATTGACCGCGAACTGGACGTTCGACCCGCCGGTCTCGACGCCGATCTCGCGCAGCACGGCGATGCTCGCCGAACGCATGATCTGGTATTCCTTGTCGGTCAGCGTCAGCGCCGGGGCAACGGTAATGCTGTCGCCGGTGTGGACGCCCATCGGATCGACGTTCTCGATCGAGCAGATAATGATGCAGTTGTCGTGCCTGTCGCGCACGACTTCCATCTCATATTCCTTCCAGCCGAGCAGCGATTCCTCGATCAGCACTTCGGTGGTCGGCGAGGCGTCGAGGCCGCTGCGCACGATGTTCTCGAACTCGGCCTTGTTGTAGGCGACGCCGCCGCCGGTGCCGCCGAGCGTGAAGCTGGGCCGGATGATCGACGGCAGGCCGGTGCGTTCGAGCACGGCAAAGGCTTCCTCGACGGTATGGGCGACGCCCGAGCGCGCCGATTCCAGCCCGATCTTGTCCATCGCCTCGCGGAAGCGCTGCCGGTCCTCGGCCTTGTCGATGGCATCGGCATCGGCGCCGATCATCTTGACGCCGTACTTCTCCAGCGTTCCGTCGTTGAACAGCGCCAGCGCGGTGTTGAGCGCGGTCTGGCCGCCCATCGTCGGGAGCACCGCGTCGGGCCGTTCCTTCTCGATGATGCGCGCGACGATCTCGGGCGTGATCGGCTCGATATAAGTCGCATCGGCCATATCGGGATCGGTCATGATCGTCGCCGGATTGGAGTTGACGAGGACCACGCGGTAGCCCTCCTCCTTCAGCGCCTTGATCGCCTGGGTGCCCGAATAATCGAACTCGCAAGCCTGGCCGATGACGATCGGTCCGGCGCCGATGACGAGGATCGAGGAGATGTCGGTTCTTTTGGGCATCAGTTGACTATCACCATCTTTTCGTTGGCTATCCGCACGCCGAGGGCTTTGGCGGTCTTTTCAAGGCAGGTCATCAGCTTGGCGTCCTGCGGCGTCCGGCCGAGGCCACCTTCCAGGCGATAAGTATCGCCCTTTGCGGCAAACCGCGGATCGGCGAACCCGCAGCGCTTCGCCTCCATGGTCAGCTTGCCCAGCTTGTGATCGGGCATCGGCCCCGACAGCGCCCATGCCGCCGCCACGAACACGCCGAGCAAGGCGGCGCCGACGACATAGAGCGAAAGCGGACCGGGCTTCACCATTATTGAGCGGACGCCGTCGACGAGAAGCTGTCCCAGCCGTCATAGTCGACACCGGCGCGCGTCGACAGCTTGCAGAGCTTCGGCATGAGATCATGGAGCCAGGCCGCGTTGACGACCGCATCGATCGTCGCGACCCGGCCCGATTCGGCGCGCGTCGGCCGGATGGCGAAGCCAAGCTCGCGCAGGCCCGCATCGAGCGCCGGAAGGTTCTTCGCGGGGCCGCTGAAGAAGAATTCGGCCGGGCGCGGCTTGGTGGCGTCGACCCCGGCCCACGAATTCTCGACGAGCCCGTCGTGCGCATCGAGGCCGTTGCACATCAGCGCAGGATCGTGGGGAGTTGCCGCGACCGCGATGCTGGCGCCGCCGACGGCGGCAATGGCGACAAGCAGGGCGGCGATTGAGGTCTTGGACATGCCGTAGGCTCCGGTTGGGTTCTTGCAGGTTGGCATCGTTATGCGGTCTGGGCGTCGCAGCCCCAGCCCTCGCAATCGACGTCGAAGGCGTCTTCGATCGCAAGGTATGTCCTGGTAAGTTCGCGGATAGCTTCGGTATCGGCCGTCTGCGTGCGGACCAGGACGATGCGTGGCTCCTCGCCGGGTTCCGGCGCGTGGCGATCCAGGACATCGAAACCATATCGACCGGCATCGCCGGCGAGCCTGTCCAGCTCGACAGCGGAGCCGCTGAAAGTCACGTCGATCGGCCGCGACACCGAGGGGCAGTCGCCATGCTCCTCGAGCGAGCGCAACAGCTCGAGATCGGCTGCCCAGGCGCCCTCCCAGCGTTCGTCGGAGTGAGAGGCGAACATCAGCCCAGCATCCCGACGAACCGCTCGAACAAGTAGAAGCTGTCCTGCGGGCCGGGGCTGGCCTCGGGGTGGTACTGCACGCCGAAGGCCTGCTTGCCCTTGATCGAGATGCCGCAATTCGATCCGTCGAACAGCGACACATGGGTTTCCAGAACATTGTCTGGCAGCGCGCCGTTGTCGACCGCGAAGCCGTGGTTCATCGAGGTGATCTCGACCACGCCGTCGAGCATGCGCCTGACCGGATGGTTGGCGCCGCGGTGGCCCTGGTGCATCTTCGTGGTCCGGGCGCCCGCCGCCAGCCCCAGCATTTGGTGGCCGAGGCAGATGCCGAAGATGGGAATGTCGCGCTCCAGCAGACCCTGGATCGTCGGGACCGCATAAGCGCCGGTCGCGGCAGGATCGCCGGGGCCGTTCGACAGGAACACACCCGCCGGCTCCAGCGCCAGGATCGCGTCCAGCGGCGTCTGCGCCGGAACGATCGTCACGCGCGCGCCGGCCTTCACGAGGCTGCGGAAGATGTTGTCCTTCGCGCCGTAGTCGATCGCGACGACATGCGGGCGGGCGTCGCGCGGCGAGCGGGCATAGCCCTGCCCGAGCGTCCAGACGCCGCCTTCCCAGTCTTCGTTGTCCTGGCGCGAGACGACGCGGGCGAGATCCATGCCTTCGAGGCCCGGCCAGTCCTGCGCTCGCTTCTGCAGAGCGGCAACGTCGAACCTGCCGTCGGGATCGTGCGCGATCACCGCATTGGGCGCGCCCGACACGCGAATACGGCGGGTCAGTGCGCGCGTGTCGATACCCGCCAGGCCGATCTTGCCCTTGCCCGCAAGCCACTCGCCGAAGCCGCCGCGCGAACGAAAGCTCGACGGTGCGGTCAGATCTTCGCGGACGATACAGCCGATCGCGCCGTCGACGCTGGATTCCAGATCCTCGTCATTGACGCCGACGTTGCCGATGTGCGGAAAGGTGAACGTCACGATCTGCGCCGCATAGGACGGATCGGTCATGACTTCCTGATAGCCGGTCATCGCCGTGTTGAAACAGACTTCGCCCACCGCGCTGCCCGCAGCGCCGAAACCGCGGCCCCAGGCGACATGCCCGTCGGCAAGGACGAGAACGCCGGTCGCGCCCTTGGGAGCGGGCCCATGTACAGGCGCGTGCGAAGTTGCGGCGTCGGCCATGAGGAGGCGCTCCGTTGAAGGTTTCCAGCTATAGGTGCTAAGGGTCGCCCGCTAGACCTGATGGTGCAGTGCGTCAACCTAGGAAAAGGCGAAAATCCCGGCTAAGCTCTGTCGCTTTCCGCGCAAGTGCGCGCTTATCCACGGGATTCCGGTAAATGCTTCGCGACTCGATAAAGGCTGCCCAGGTTTCGGCGATGAAGGCCGGCGAAAAGGAGCGGCTCGCCGCCGTTCGATTGATTCTCGCCAAGCTGAAGGACCGCGATATCGAACTGCGCACCGCCGCCAGCCTGCCCGACGATGATACCCTGGTGATCGAAGTCCTGCAAAAAATGGTCAAGCAGCGCCGGGAGTCGATCGATCTCTATACGCAAGGCGGCCGCCAGGAGCTCGCCGACGCCGAAAGCGCGGAACTGGCGGTGATCGAGGAATTCCTTCCCGCGCAGCTCAGCGAGGAAGACACCCGCGCCGCGATCGAGGCGATCAAGGCCGAAGTGGGGGCCAGCTCGGTCAAGGACATGGGCAAGGTCATGGCCGAACTGAAAGCCCGCCACGGCAGCCGGCTCGACATGAGCAAGGCCAGCGGCCTAGTCAAAGCGGCACTGGGCTGACGTGTCGCTCTCGCCGCAATGGCTGGATGAATTACGCACGAGGATAACGCTGTCGGGCGTGGTCAATCGCACCACGCGGCTGACCAAGGCCGGGCGGGAGTTTCGGGCGTGCTGCCCGTTCCACAATGAAAAGACCCCCAGCTTCTACGTCAACGACGAGAAGGGGTTCTATCATTGCTTCGGCTGCGGCGTGCACGGCGATGCGATCCGCTGGATGACCGACCAGCGCGGGCTGTCGTTCATGGATGCGGTGAAGGAACTGGCCGCCGAGGCCGGGATGGAAGTCCCTGCGCCCGATCCGCGCGCCGCCAAGGCTGCCGAGCAGCGCAATTCGCTGCACGACGTGATGGCGGCGGCGCAGAAGTGGTTCACCGAGTGCCTGGCCTCGCCCGAAGGCGACAAGGCGCGCGCCTATCTGGCGACGCGTGGTTTCGATGCCCATACGGTGGCGCGCTTCGGCTTCGGCTATGCGCCCGAAGGCAAGCAGGAGCTGCCCAAGGCCCTCGCCGCTTTCGAGGCCAACGACCTGATCGAAGCCGGCTTGCGCATCGTCGTTGACGAAAAGGAGCCCTACGACCGCTTCCGCGGCCGGCTGATGCTGCCGATCGAGGACGCACGGGGCCGGGTGATCGCGTTCGGCGGGCGCATCCTCGACAAATCGAAGACGGATGCGCCGAAGTACCTCAACTCCCCCGACACGCCGCTCTTCGACAAGGGGCGCACGCTCTACAACCTGCACCGCGCGGCGCCGCTGGCGCGGCAATCGGGGCGGATGATCGTCGTCGAAGGCTATATGGACGTGATCGCTCTCGCCGCGGCGGGAATCGGCGAATGCGTCGCCCCGCTCGGCACCGCGCTGACCGAGCAGCAGATCGAGCTGCTGTGGCGGCAGGTCGAAGTGCCGATCCTCTGCTTCGACGGCGACGCGGCCGGACAGCGCGCCGCGATGCGCGCGGTGACGCGCGCCCTGCCCCTGCTGCGCCCGGCGCATTCCCTGCGGATCGTTCGCCTGCCCAGCGGCCTCGATCCCGACGACCTGATCAAGCGGGACGGGCCGCGCGCCATGGAAGCGCTGCTGAGCCAGCCCAAGAGCCTGATCGAAACGCTATGGGAGCACGAGCGCGACGCCCTGCCGCTCGTTACGCCCGAGGACAAGGCGGGCCTCAAGGCGCGCTTGACCGCCCATATCGAAACCATCGGCGACACCGAAATTCGTGCGCTCTATCGCCGCGAGCTGTTCGAGCGCTTCTCGGCATTCGCCTATCCGGCGCGTGAGCGCGATCGCCAGTGGCAACCGGGCAAGCGCCCGCAGCAGCCGCGATCCTCGCCCGAAAACACGGGGCGCCTGCGCCGCATGACGAGCGGCGGCGCGCGAGACGGCCTTTGCGCCGCGGTCGTCGCCGGTCTGCTGCAGTGGCCGGGCGAGATCGCCCGTCATGCCGACTGTCTGGCGGCGCTTGCGGCGATCGACGCGCGCCTGGGAATACTCGTGGATATCTGCGACGCGGGACAACCGCTTGAAAGCGAAGGTCTCGCCACCATATTGGCTCAGCAAGGCATGGCGGTGCCTGGTCCGGCCGAATACGCCGGCCTGCGTTTCGGATTTCTGGGCCAGGACGTTTCGGCGCCTCAGGCATCGGCGAGTTTGGCCCAGGCGATAGGCTTGCTGGTCGAGCGGCCGGCGCTGGAAACGGCTCTGGCCGAGGCAACCGCCAGGTACGAACGCGAGTTTACCGACGAGGCTTATGCCGAGCAGCAGAGGCTGTTGAAGAGAAAGCTGGAATTCGATGCCCGTCTCGGGCAAGTGGCGAATTCGCAGGCAGTGTTATAATTGGGCGAAAGCTCAAGGATCATGGCGGACTGATGGACGAAGAAAACACCGGCGGCGACAAGGGCGAGAACGGCGATGCGCCGCTGATCGATCTCAACGAAGCGTCAATCAAGAAACTGATCGCCCGCGCCAAACGTCGCGGCGTGATCACGTATGACGAGCTGAACGAGGCGCTGCCGCAGGATCAGATGTCTTCCGAGCAGATCGAGGACATCATGGCCGCGATCTCGGAGATGGGCGTCAATATCGTCGAAAGCGACGAGGATGCCGGCGAGCAGGAAGACCAGCAGGCCGACGAGATCGACGAGGCCGACGGCTCGCCCGAGCGCGCGCTTCCCGAGAAGAAGAAGGAAACGATCGAGCGCACCGACGACCCGGTGCGCATGTACTTGCGCGAGATGGGCGCGGTCGAGCTACTCAGCCGCGAGGGCGAAATCGCCATCGCCAAGCGTATCGAATCCGGCCGCGACACGATGATCCTGGGCCTTTGCGAAAGCCCGATCACGTTCCACGCCATCATCCTGTGGTCCGAGGCGCTGAACAACGGCGAGATGCAGCTGCGCGAGATCCTCGATCTCGACGCCATGCTCTCGAAGGAACCCGCGCCCGAAAGCCTCGCCGACGATGCCGAGGACGACAACGGCGAAATCAGCGAAGCGACCGCCGGCCCCTCGTTCAAGGAAGAGGACGAGCCCGAGGAAGAAGAAGCCGCCGATGGCGACGAAGACGAGGACGGCATCGAACGCCGCGCCCGCCGCCCCGCCGAGGAAGAGGAAGAAGAGGACAACACCCTCAGCCTCGCGCAGATGGAAGCGCAGCTCAAGCCCGAAGCGCTCGAGAAATTCGCCAACATCACCGCGCTGTTCCGCAAGTTCGAGAAGATCCAGGCGGAGCGCCTCAACGCGCTTGGCCTCGGCAACGATTTCCCGGCCGGCAAGGAAAAGACCTATCAGCAGCTGCGCGAGGACCTGACCGCGCAGGTCGAGAGCGTGCAGTTCCATGCGACCAAGATCGAGTTCCTGGTCGACAACCTCTATGCCTTCAACCGCCGCCTGACCGCGCTGGGCGGCCAGATGCTGCGCCTGGCCGAGCGCCACAAGGTGCCGCGCAAGGACTTCCTCGACGCCTACGTCGGCCGCGAACTCGACGATCACTGGCTGCAGGACATGTCCAAGAAGGACAAGAAATGGGCAGCCTTTTCGGAGAACGAGGCCGAGCCGGTCGAGCGCATCCGCGCCGAAGTGTCCGACATCGCCGCCGCCACCGGCATGTCGCTCCCTGAGTTCCGCCGCATCGTCAACATGGTCCAGAAGGGCGAGCGCGAGGCGCGCATCGCCAAGAAGGAAATGGTCGAGGCCAACCTGCGCCTCGTCATCTCGATCGCCAAGAAATACACCAACCGCGGGCTGCAGTTCCTCGACCTGATCCAGGAAGGCAACATCGGCCTGATGAAGGCGGTCGACAAGTTCGAATACCGCCGCGGCTACAAGTTCAGCACTTACGCCACGTGGTGGATTCGCCAGGCGATCACCCGCTCGATCGCCGACCAGGCGCGCACGATCCGCATCCCGGTCCACATGATCGAGACAATCAACAAGCTGGTCCGCACGAGCCGCCAGTTCCTCCACGAGCAGGGCCGCGAGCCCACGCCCGAGGAAATGGCCGAGCGCCTGTCGATGCCGCTCGAGAAGGTTCGCAAGGTGATGAAGATCGCCAAGGAGCCGATCAGCCTCGAAACCCCGATCGGCGATGAAGAGGATTCGCACCTCGGCGACTTCATCGAGGACAAGAACGCGATCATCCCGGTCGACGCGGCGATCCAGGCGAACCTCAAGGAAACGGTCACCCGCGTCCTTGCGTCGCTGACCCCGCGCGAGGAACGCGTGCTGCGCATGCGCTTCGGCATCGGCATGAACACCGATCACACGCTCGAGGAAGTCGGCCAGCAGTTCTCGGTCACCCGCGAGCGTATCCGCCAGATCGAGGCCAAGGCGCTGAGGAAGCTCAAGCACCCGAGCCGCAGCCGCAAGATGCGTTCGTTCCTCGATCAGTAAAGGGCGCCGATGCAGCTATGGGAACGACTGGGCGGCGCGCTCTTCACCGCACTGGCCATGGCATCGCTGATGGCACAGGCGGAAGCAGCGCCCGCCCCGCGTTCGATGGGAGAACTGGCGGCGCTGGTCGATCCCGCCTGCGTCACCCTGACCAACGATCTGTTCGCGGTCGGCTATCCCGAAATGCTCTTCGTCGAGCATCTGCTGCAGCAACCTGCTGACGAACAGCCGGCCGCTGGTCGATAGCGCCAAGGCAAATTTTTGCGCATGCGCCGGGAACCATCATCAGTCCCCGAACGTATTATCGGCACAGCGACGATCTGACATTCGCATAGGATCGCTTTCCGAAAGGAAACGATTCTAGAGCCCCGCCGCAGAGATGCGACGGGGCTTTTTGCGCGCTTTACAAGCTGCGCCACCGTCCTTAAAAAACCTCCATCGCGTGACTGACGAGACAGGCGGAGCACCGCCGTGGAGCGCGATCGTGGCATGCCGCTCGTCTGGGCACCCTTTTCATCCGAAGGCGTGCCATGTTCGCGAACCCTGCCGACGACCCGTCCGATATCTTCATGTGGCAGCGCGTCGAGGCGTGGCTGACGACTTCAGGCCAGCCGAGCGAAGGCGAGCTTCCGGCGCTGCAGGCGCTCGGCGTAAGCCACGTAATCAATCTGGCGCCCCACTCGAACGACAGCGCACTACCCGACGAACCTGGCAGCGTCGCTGCACTGGGCATGGCTTACATCCACATTCCGGTCGATTTCGCCGCTCCCACCGAAGCCGACTACGCCCGGTTTCGCGAGGTCATGCACGCGCTGGAAGGGCAAACGGTCCATGTCCATTGCGCGGCCAACTTGCGCGTGTCCGCCTTCGTCTATCGCTATCGTCGCGACGAGCTGATGCTGGACGAACAGGAGGCCCGCGCTGCGATGGAGCGAATCTGGCGGCCCGGCGGCAAGTGGGCGGCCTTCGTCGGCAGCGATGGCGACAGCGGGCAATCGCACCGCTACGCCGGGAGGGACTACTGATGCCGCGCTTTCCGGCCGGGGCTGGCCTTCCGACACCCGCAGGCCTAAGGGGGGCCTTCGTCGATTCCTCTTCATCTCGCGGATAGGCCCATGCGCATCGCCATCGCTTCCGATCACGCCGCCTTCGACCTCAAGGCCGAACTGCGCGAGTATCTCATTTCGCTCGGCCACGAAGTCGCCGACCTCGGCCCGGAGACCGCTGACCGCGTCGACTATCCCGACTACGGCTACAAGCTCGCCGACGTGGTCGCCGACGGCACCGCGCAGTTCGGCGTCGCGCTCTGCGGATCGGGCATAGGCATTTCCATCGCGGTGAACCGCAATCCGGCGCTGCGCTGCGCGCTCGTTTCCGAACCGCTGTCGGCCGCGCTCGCGCGCGAACACAACGACGCCAACGCCATCGCGATGGGCGCACGGCTTACCGGCGTGGACATGGCCAAGGCCTGCCTCGACGCCTTCCTTTCCACCGAGTTCGGAGGTGGCCGTCACGCCGGCCGCGTCGACAAGCTTTCCAACCCTTGCATCAGGCAGACCGCATGAGCACTATCGAAAAAACCGCCGTCACGCCCGAAGGCTTCTTCACGAAATCGCTCGCCGACAGCGACCCCGTGATCGCCGGCTGGATCGGCAAGGAACTCGGCCGCCAGCGCGACAAGATCGAGCTGATCGCCAGCGAGAACATCTGCTCGAAGGCGGTCCTCGAAGCGGCGGGTTCGGTGCTGACCAACAAGTATGCCGAAGGTTATCCCGGCAAGCGCTATTACGGCGGCTGCGAATATGTCGACGAGATCGAAACCCTGGCGATCGAGCGGGCCAAGCAGCTGTTCGGAGCCGGCTTCGCCAATGTCCAGCCCAACTCGGGCAGCCAGATGAACCAGGCGGTGTTCCTGGCGCTGCTGCAGCCGGGCGACACCTTCATGGGCCTCGACCTCAATGCCGGCGGCCACCTCACCCATGGCTCGCCGGTCAACATGAGCGGCAAGTGGTTCAACCCGGTGCCCTACACCGTGCGCCCCGACGACCACCTGATCGACATGGACGAAGTTGCCCGCATCGCCCGCGAGAGCAAGCCCAAGCTGATCATCTGCGGCGCGACCGCCTATTCGCGCACCTGGGACTTCAAGCGCTTCCGCGAGATCGCCGACGAAGTGGGCGCCTACCTGCTCGCCGACATGTCGCACTTCTCGGGACTGGTCGCGGGCGGCGTCCATCCCTCGCCCGTGCCGCACGCCCACGTCACCACGACCACCACGCACAAGTCGCTGCGCGGGCCGCGTTCGGGCATCATCCTGTCGAACGACGAGGCCATCGCCAAGAAGATCAACAGTGCGATCTTCCCCGGCCTGCAGGGCGGACCGCTGATGCACATCATCGCCGCCAAGGCGGTCGCTTTCGCCGAGGCGCTCCAGCCCGAGTTCAGGGCTTATGCCAAAGCGGTGGCCGAGAACGCCAAGGCGCTGGCCGCGAGCCTGCAGGAACAGGGCCTCGACATCGTATCGGGCGGCACCGACAACCACCTGATGCTTGTCGACCTGCGGCCCTACAACGCCAAGGGCAAACATGCCGAGAAGGCGCTCGATCGCGCTTCGATCACCTGCAACAAGAACGGCATCCCCAACGATCCGGAAAAGCCCTTCGTTACTTCGGGTATCCGCCTGGGCACCCCGGCCGGCACCACGCGCGGCTTTGGCGTCGAGGAATTCCGCCAGATCGGCAAGCTGATCGCCGAAGTCGTCGAGGGCCTTCGCAAGAACGGCGAGGAAGGCGACGCGCAAATCGAGGCTTCGGTCAAGACCCGCGTCGAGGAGCTTTGCGCGAAATTCCCGATCTATCAGGGAATGTAAGTGCGCTGCCCGTTCTGCGCCCATGACGACAGCCAGGTGAAGGATTCGCGGCCGACCGAGGACAACACCTCGATCCGCCGCCGCCGCCAGTGCGAAGGCTGCGGCGCGCGCTTCACCACGTTCGAGCGGGTGCAGCTGCGCGAGATCACCGTTATCAAGAACGACGAGGGCCGCGAACCGTTCGAGCGCGCCAAGATCGAACAGTCGGTCACCCTCGCCTGCCGCAAGCGCGGCATCGCGCAGGAACGGCTCGACCAGCTCGTATCGGGCATCCAGCGCCAGATCGAGACGCTGGGCGAATCCGAAGTGACCTCCAAGGCGATCGGCGAGATGGTGATGGATGGGCTGCGCCAGCTCGACAGCGTCGCCTATATCCGCTTCGCCAGCGTCTACCGCGACTTCAGCGAAGCGCGCGATTTCGAGGAGTTCGCGAGTTCGGTGCGGGACGTCGGGCAGAGTTGAGTCGAGCATCCCACCAACACCGCTCATCCTGAGGAGTGAAAGGGACTGAGCTTGTCGAAGGCCGTTTCACGTCTCGAAGGACCCACATGAGCTTGCCATTCTTCGCCTACATACTGCGATGTTCGGACGGCAGCTACTATGTAGGCCATACGGACGAACTCGAAAAGCGGATCGCCCAACACCACCACGGTGAGATTCCTGGCTATACGTCAAGTCGCCGGCCGGTCGAACTTGTCTGGTCCGATACCTTCCCCGACCGCGATTCCGCCTTCGCTGCCGAGCGCCAACTCAAGGGCTGGTCGCGCACCAAGAAGGAGGCCTTGATAGGCGGGGATTGGGAGTTGGTGCGCAATCTGGCAAGCCGGACGCGCGTCCTTCGGGACGCGGACGGGTCTTCGCCAAGCTCAGCCCCGCCCCCTCCTCAGGATGAGCGGGGTTTTTCAAGGACCATTCATCCTGAGGAGGGACTGAGCGAAGGCAAAGGCCCGTCTGCAAGGACCCGCGCAACACAGGCCCCCGTTATCGTCCTCGTCCGCCCCCAACTCGGCGAGAACATCGGCAAGGCCGCCCGCGCCATGCTCAATTTCGGGCTCACCGAGCTGCGCCTCGTCGCCCCGCGCGACGGCTGGCCCAACCCGAGCGCCGGCCCGGCCGCGTCGGGTGCGGATATCGTGCTGGAACGCGCCGCGATCCATGACACGCTGGCCGATGCCGTCGCCGACTGCGCGCACGTCTATGCGACCACGGTGCGCAAGCGTGGCGTGACCAAGCCCGTGGTAACGCCCGAGGAAGCCGCCCGTGCGATCCACCGCGAGCCCGGACGCTCGGCGCTGGTCTTCGGTCCCGAGCGTTCGGGGCTGGAGACCGACGACGTCGCGCTGGCGCGCAGCATCGTGACGGTGCCGATCAATCCCGCGTTCGGCTCGCTCAACCTGGCGCAAGCGGTCATCCTATGCGCTTACGAATGGTCGAAGACGGAAGGGCTGGAACAGCCCACCGAGGAAGAGCTCCTCCCCCCGGCGCCCCAGGACGAGCTCGAAGGGCTGATCGGCCATTTCGAGGCCCTGCTCGAACCGCGCAACTACTTCTTTCCCGAAAGCCGCGCCGCCGCATCGCGCCGCACGCTGCGCGGGGTGCTGACCAAGCCTGGCTGGAACCACCTCGAAGTGCGGACCCTGCGCGGGGTGCTGAGCACGCTCGAACGCAAGCCCGGCGACAAACCCTAGCCCAAGCGGCGCTGGCTGTCCCAGGCGTCGAGCTCGTAGGCGATCGACCCTTCGACGAGACGCTCCCACAGCTCGGCCACCAGCGCTTCCGGCACGCCCAGTTCGCCGGCGAGCGCGCTGGCGTTGGCGATCACCTGGATCTTGCGCGCCTCGTCGCGCACCTGGTCGCGCTGGGCCTTGATCCGCGCCGCGGCGCGCATGTAGGCGAAGCGCCGTGCCAGCATCCGGACAAGCTCGGCATCGAGCGCATCGATGCCCGCGCGGACATCGGTCATGGTCTGGCACTGTTCGGGCGCGAGCGGGCTATCGGGCATGGCCACGCCCCTAGCCGCCGAGGGGCGATGCTGTCGAGCTTGACTTTCGCCGGTCGTGCGGCCATTGGCGCCGCTTCGCAATTGGCCCCGCACACCCGGTGAAGCGGCGGCCGCGTCAGACAGCAGGTCTGGCGGTGCGGTTCCGGGTCTTGAGAAGCGTGGGCGATCGTCGTCCGTTGCAGCAAATTGGAGTGTTCAGCGCATGTCGAAGCGCAAAGCGTCGAAGTACAAGATCGATCGCCGTCTCGGCGAAAACATCTGGGGCCGCCCGAAGAGCTCGGTCAACCGCCGCAGCTATGGTCCCGGCCAGCATGGCCAGCGCCGCAAGAGCAAGGTGTCGGACTACGGCATCCAGCTCCGCGCCAAGCAGAAGCTCAAGGGCTACTACGGCGAAGTGACCGAAAAGCAGTTCAAGCGCACCTATCAGGAAGCGTCCAAGATGAAGGGCGATACCGGTCAGAACCTGATCGGCCTGCTGGAGCAGCGCCTGGACATGGTCGTCTACCGCGCCAAGTTCGCGCCGACGATCTTCTCGGCCCGCCAGATCGTCAACCACGGCCACATCCGCGTCAACGGCGTGAAGTGCAACATCGCGAGCCGCCGCGTGCGCCCCGGCGACATCGTCAGCCTGGGCAACAAGGCCAAGGAAATGGCGCTGATCGCCGAAGCGCTGACGCTGCCCGAGCGCGAAGTGCCCGATTACGTGTCGCCCGACGGCGTCGACAAGATCACCTTCGTCCGCGTCCCGACGCTCGACGAAGTGCCCTACCCGGTCCGCATGGAACCGAATCTCGTCGTCGAATTCTATTCGCGCTGACCGGTTCGTTCGGCCAGTTTTCAGAAGGGGCGGTCCGCTGGGCCGCCCTTGTTGATTCATCAACCGTTTACCGCATTTTCCGGCTGAATTCAGCGTCCTGCGGGAACCCAGCCG
>Ga0075364_10000559_pt1 | contig 19094 bp, 17 predicted proteins | sample EndMetdeltDD1764_FD_71517 | JGI IMG/M metagenome (GOLD analysis project Ga0075364, IMG submission 71517) | Populus endosphere microbial communities from Tennessee, USA - Endosphere MetaG P. deltoides DD176-4 | ecosystem: Host-associated > Plants > Roots > Endosphere | place: USA: Tennessee...
GCGCCGAGCAGCGCCGTCAGCACACCGATGCGCAGGTCCATCCACGGCTGCAGGAGACGCAATGCGACGTCGGCCAGCAGCAGCATGATGGCGCCGCCCAGCATGCTGGCCGGCAGCAGCAGTCCCGGCCGATGCCCCGCCAACGGTCGCAGCGCGTGCGGCACGATCAGCCCGACGAAACCAATGATGCCGGTCACCGCCGTCGCCGCACCGACGCTGAGCGCCGTGCCGGCCACCACCAACAGGCGCGTGCGGCCAATGTCGATGCCGAGGCTGCGCGCGGCGTCCTCGCCCAAGGTCAGGGCGTCGAGCGCGCGGCCGAGCAGCAGCAGCAGGGCGATGCCGGCCAGCATGAAGGGTGCGGAGAGCCACACCTGCGGCAGGCTGCGGTCGGCCAGCGAACCCATCAGCCAGAACACCATCTCGACGGTCGCGAACGGGTTCTGCGACAGGTTGAGCGCCAGCGAGACGAGCGCGGTGGCGATGCTCGACACCGCGAGGCCGGCCAGGATCAGCGTGACGGGGCCGCCCTGGCTGCCGGCCAACGCCACCACCGTCAGCATGGCCACGGCGGCACCGGCCAGCGCACCGAGCGGCAATGTCAGCGCTAGCGCCGCACTCCATCCCAGATGAATGGTCAGCACGGCGCCCAGCGCCGCGCCGCCGGACACGCCGACCAGGCTGGGCTCGGCCAGCGGATTGCGCAGGTAGCCCTGCAGCGCCGCGCCCGACAGGCCGAGCGACGCCCCGACCAGCGCGCCGAGAACGGCACGCGGCAGGCGGATCTCGCGGAAGATCAGCGCGCCGGCCTCTCCGGGCAGGTCGCGTCCGAGGCCAACCGGCCCGACCGCCAACGACAGCAGGAATGCGCAGACAGCCGCGGCCGCAAGCGCGCCCAGCAGCAGGGCGGCATTCGGCTCGGCATTGGCGGCCGCTGGCTTCATCGCGCGCGCACCTCGATGCCGGCGCGTGCCGCCGCCAATCGCTCGACCGCCTCGATGATGTGCGGCGTGCCGCACAGCCAATGCCGCCACGGCAGCTCGATCGAGGCATGCTGGCGGCGCAGGATGGCGATGGCCGGATGCCGCAAGTTGTCGGCCAGCACGGTGCGATACTCGCCGGGCGTGCTGGACAGCACCAGCAGATCGGGCGGATCGGCCAGCAGCACTTCGAGCGGCACCTGACCGCCACGCGTCAGACGATAGCGGGTGGCCGCATTACGAAAGCCGGCCGCCGCCAGTGCCGCATCGGCGAGGCTGCCCGGCCCCGACACCGAGCCGCCGATCTGGTAGATCACGGCGGCCGGGTCCGCGCCTGGATTGCGAGACGCGAGCGCGGCCAGACGCCGATCGAAATCGGCGATCAGCGCGGCACCTTTGGCCGTCTCGCCCACCGCCTCGGCCACCGCCTCGACGGCTGCGCGTACGCCGGACAGGTCCTGCGGCTGCGGCACGATCACCACGCGCCGGCCGAGGCGCTGCAGCAGATCGACGGTGCCGCGCACGCCGTACGGCCCCGCCAGCACGAGATCGGGATCGAGCCGCAATACATCCTCGGCGCCGCCGTGCGTGATGGGAATGCCACGCGCCCGCTCTGGGATGGCTGACAAACTGGCGTCGGCCGCCAGGTGCGTGACCGCGGCGATGCGCTGGCGCGGGACAAGCTCGATCATCAGCTGGTCGGTGCACAGATCGAGCGAGACGATGCGGCGCGGCGCCTCCGCTGCGCGCCCCGGTGCAGGCAACAGCGCGGCGGCCAACAGGCCGAGAATGGCAAGCGACCGCCGCAGCATGCCGAGACTAATTCCTATTTAGCCCAGCTTCCGCCGAACCCGTCGGCGCCACCGAACGTCAGCTTCAGACCGGCGAACGCCTGGATGGGTGCCGCCTGGTAGCCGTAGACCTCTTGATAGCTCTGATCGAACAGATTCTCTACCCGGCCGAACAACTCCACACCCGGCTGCAGCTTGTAGGAAACCGCCGCGTTGACCACCAGGTAATCGTCGAGCAGCAGGCGGCCGAACGGCTGCGGGAAGCCGTTGTTGATGAAGACGTTGTCCATCTGGCTGCCGTTGTAGACGACGCCGAGGTTAGCCTTGCCGCGGCCCGCGGCAAAGTCGTAGGCGAGATCCACGCGTCCCGTGTGGCGCGGACGCCGGATCTCCTGCAGGCCGGTCGATTCTTCCGCTTCGAGATAGGTATAGGCAAATGTTGCCGTCAGATTGCGCGCCAGCTTCGTGCGCAACGCAAACTCGACACCGTCTCGCGTGCTCGTGCCCGGCAGGTTGATCAAGGTCGGATCGGGCGCGGCCAGACCCGACCTGCTGATCTTGTTCCGCAGATCGGCATGAAAATACGTGACGTCCAGGGTCGTCGTCCGGCCAAGCGTGAACTCCACGCCGGCGTCCCAGCCGAGCGACTCTTCAGGCAGCAGGTCGGGGTTGGCTATGAACGGCGGGAAGGCGGGGGATCTTCCGAACTGCTCGAACATGGTGGGGAACTTCACGGCCGTGCCGACACTGGCGTGCGGGCGAATTCCCATCGGCTTGATTACCCAGCTGCCGGCCAGCCTCCAGGTGGTGAAATCCTCGAACACGTCGTTGTCGTCGCGGCGCACGCCGGCCGTGACCGACACCTGGTCGGCGAAGGTGGCGCTCCATTCCGAGGCAAAGGACACGCGCTCGCGCTGGTGCTGCAAGTGGTCGGAGAAATCGCCCGTGGAGGCAAACTTCTCCGTCTCGCTCTCGACCAGGCCGCTGATCGTGTGGCGGGCGCCCCACAGCGCGGGTGTGTCGAAGCGATAGGTGCCGAGATAACCGTAGGTCGTGCGCTCCCCCTCGTTGCGGGTGATGAAGGCCGGCGGCGGGAACTCCAGATCCTTGTCGGTGATTGTGGTCTCGCTGCGATCGGCCCGGAACTGGTGCGTGAGGGTCTTGTTGAAGGTGTCCCACGTCACGCGCACACCGCCCAGCCACACCTTGTCATGCAGCTTGGACCCATTGTCGTCCACCGCCGTCGAGAGCTGGCCGAACGTGCCGCCGAAGGCATCGCGGTCGGCGAACTTCTCCGTCTGGCGCAAGTGGGCCTCCACTCCGAGCGTCTCGGTGATCTGCAGGCCGCCGCGGAAGTTGAAGCTCTCGAGCTTCAAGCCGTCCTTCTCGCTGCCGAATGGCGAGATGTTGTAACCGTCGGTATCCCGCAGGTGCGCGCCGAACGAGAAGTGTCCCCACTTGTTGCCGGCAGACAAACGCGCGGCGTAGTCGGTCGTGCCGAGCGAGCCGAACTCGGAGCGCAGTGTCAGCGACAACGGACCGCTTCCCTTGCGGGTGACAATATTGACGACGCCGCCGACGGCATTGGAGCCATAGAGTGCACTCATCGGACCACGAATGACCTCGATGCGCTCGATGTCCTCGATCGACAGGTTGGAGAAATCGAACTCGCCGTCCGTCACGCTGTTGGCTTGGATACCGTCGATCAGCACTAGCGTGTGATTGCCTTCGGCACCGCGGATGCGCACCTGGGTGAGGCTGCCAAATCCACCGGTCCGGTTGACCGAGACGCCTGGCAAACTCCGCAGCGCATCGGCGCCGTTGCGGGCCTGCTGGCGGCGCAGTTCCTCGCCCGTGACCACCGTCACGGCATTGCCGACACTGGCGATGGGAACACCGGTTTCGGCATCCTGAACATCGGTCGAAGCCGGGGCCTCCTGGCCGGCACCCGCGCCAGCCGCCCTGACTGGTGATTGAGTTGGCGCCGCCAACGTAGCGCCCTGCACGTAAATGCCGGGCAATTGGATGGGCTGCTGGGCATAAGCTGCCGGCGCAACGAGCCAACCGGCAGTCGACGCAAGAACGGAACAACTCGACTTCCACGACAACAAACGCATGACGCCTCTCCAGGGTTACTGGAGCGAGGCCTCACGAGGACACATGTACGAGGGCTTGGTGCCGGCTTGTGAACGACAGCGCGCACCCGCTGGGTGCGAGACGTCGGCTAACCGGGTGCTGTGCTGTAAGTTCCCCCTGCGGACATGACCTGCGCGACTCCTCGCTCTGACACGAGCCGTCGCCACTACGGTTGTCCGTTCACCCGCGCGCCCCGCGCAGATGATGGGCGACTCGTGCTGGCAGGTCTCCTGGCTTGCAGCTCGAGCGCGCCGCTCCCGCCTTCCCGCCCCGATCGTCGAGGGCAGTGGCATTTGGGGCGACGCTCGCCGCTTACAGTTGCGGGGGCAGCCGCGGCTTGGAGAAGAAACCTCTCTCACCGCGTTCCCTTTTCACCTGCCGCCTCCCGAGAAGGGCTGCGACAGAGACCATCACGCACCCATAACGAAGCAAGCCCTGTCCCCGCTTGTCAACAGAATGATCAGGGCCGCTATCGAATTTGCTTCCGCGTTGCCGAAACGGCAACGCGGAAGTTCTGTGGCCGGAGAAGCGTTAGTTATCCAGCGGCCCTATTTCAATTTGCGGGGCGGCCGGGGCGCCTCCGTGATCTCGACCCCGGCTGCATCCTCGGGCGGGAAGTCGATGTGGATGTGGTTGCCGTCGGGATCCCAGACGTTGATCTGCACCACCCCGTTGCCCGGCACGCGGCGGGCTTCATAGCGCTCGCCGTCGCCGCGCAGGCGGTCGAGGAAATCCTTGCAGCCGGCCGCCGAGAACGCGAAGTGCTCGAGCCTGTAGCCGGCCGCCGGTGTCTCCTTGACGCCCACCAGATGCACCACCGGGTGCTCGCCGCAATAGAGCCAGGCACCCGGGAAATCGAACGGCGGGCGCTTGCCGGACGGCATGTTCAGAATCCGCCCGTACCACTCGACCATGCCGTCGACGTTGGCGGTCTGGATGTTGACGTGATCGAGCTGCTTGACCTGCATGAGACGCGCCTCCTCCTGCTGCGTTTTTCTCAGCGTAGCCGATCGTCCCCGGTCGCGCAAAAAGGCGGCGATGGGGGCTGCAAATGGTTAAGACCCACCCAACGCGGGGCAAGCATTGCAACGCGACCACGCAAAGCTTTCTTCGCGTCCTTGCTTCATCATGAAAGTGGGGAAGTCTGGAGGGGGGCGTCGCATGACACGCCTTGGTTGGCTGCTCGTGTTGCTGATGATCTCGCCGGCGTCGGGGTTCGCCCAACGCGGTGCAACCGAATTCCAGATCATGCAGAGCGATCCGGGCTTTGTGTCCTCGCTGGCACGCGGCCAAAGCCTGTTTGTCCGGCTCACCTATCGCAGCAATCGTCCCGTCCGCTTCCGCATGCAGGGCTACGCCGGCGGCGCCGAGGTCAAGGATGGCGCCATGTACAACGGCGCGCCGCCCTACCCGGCCGGCGAAGGCGAGGCGCTGGTGTGGCTTGCCTATCGCCAGCCGATCCATATCGACGAGATCAGAGTCACCGCCCTCGATATCGGCTGGGAGCCGCTCGTCTCCTCCAGCGCGGCGGTCGATCTCGCCTGGAGCCCAGTCGCCGGCAACCGCGTGCCTGCCGCATGGGCCTCGCGGCTCAGCAACGAGCAGCAGGAGGCGGTGCGTCAGCAGATCGAGCAGCGCGACAGCAGCGGCGGCGCCCTGCTGTTCTTCCTGCTGGTCGGTGGCGTGCTCGGCTATTTCGTGCTGCAGCCACTCACCGTGCTGTGGCTCGACGGCCGCTGGCGCCTGGCCGCGGCCGCGCCGCTGATTGCCACGGTGCCCCTGATGATGCATGCGGCGTACGCCTTCGCCGCCGGCGCCAATCTCTGGCCGCTGCTGCTGATCTTCTGCCTGCCGGTCGCCACCCTGTATCTGCTGGGGCTGGCGGGCATGCATTCGCTCACCGTGGAGCGCGCGGCTACCTGATCTCGTGGCAATAGGTGACGACGCGCGGGTTGCGCATCACGTCGATCAGGATCGAGCACTGCACGAGGTACTTGTGCTCCTTGTGCTTGAAGAGCACCAGCGAGCGGTTCTCGAAGGCGGAAATGTAGCCCGCCACCTCCCATCCCTCGCTGAGCAACTTCTCGATCGAGGTGGAGGCTTGCTGCTGGGCTCCCACCGGCGAGGCAACGACACAGACGATCAGGGCAGACAGGGCACGCAACAGCGGGGCGGACATGGGCACTCCATCAGGGTGGTTCCCTACCGCAGTGTAGCGCGGGCCCGCATCAGCGCGAAGCCGAGCAAATTGAGACCGATCCATTCGCTCGGTTGCTCGGCGCGCGGGTCGTCGGCCGCGAGCCCGATGCCCCAGACGCGATCCACGGGGCTCGCCTCGACCAGCACCTTGTCACCGGTCTCCAGCAGGTAGGAGCGCAGCTCGGCGTTCTGGCCGAACTTGGCAAGGCTCGCCCGCACGACGATATCGCAGCGGCGCTGCTTCCAGCGCGGCTCGTCGAAGCCGCTGACGGTGCGGCCGAGCGCTTTGGCCGCACCAGGATTGGTGGCCGCCAGGATGGCGCTGCGCGTCGTCTCGTCGCCAAACAGGCGCGCCTTTTCGGCCATCATGTAGTGCTCGGCGCTGGCGTAGCTGTCGCCGTCCACGCGGAACGGAGCCGGCCACCACTGGCTCAGCACGTGCTTGCCCACGCCCGACGTTCGCGGCGTGTGGCCCCAGAACAGCACGTATCTCGGCTGCCAGCCGCCCGTGATCGCGGCCAGCAGCGTCGCTTGGTCATAGACCTCGGATGTGTCTGCCGTGTGCATCGGCGCCATCTGGCATGTGCTCGCGGCAGCACGATGGCCAGGCCAAGGCTGTGCTACAAGGTCGCCGGACCAGGGGAACCTCATCACCACCGCATGCACACCAGAGCCCGGCGCGCAGCGCTTGCGATCTATACGTTGACCATCTTCCTCAGCGCGTTGCTGCTGTTCTCCGTGCAGCCGATGTTTGCCAAGATGGTCACGCCGTTGCTGGGCGGCGCCTCGGCGGTGTGGGCCGTCTCGATGTGCTTCTTCCAGGTCATGCTGCTGCTCGGCTACGCCTGGGCGCATCTGCTCGATCGTATCGTTGTGCCGCGGACGGCACTCTTTCTGCAGATGGCCGTTCTGGCGCTGGCGCTCGTGTCCCTGCCGATCGGGATCGCGACCGGCTCGGGCGATGCCGCCTCGCAGGGCGCTTATCTGCAGCTCATTGCCATCCTGATGGCCGGCGTCGGCCTGCCCTTCTTCGCGCTGGCGGCCAACGCCCCGCTGCTGCAGGCTTGGTTCAGCAGGCTCGGACATGCCCAGAGCGCCAACGCCTATGCCCTGTATCGCGCCAGCAATGCAGGCAGTCTTGCCGCGCTTGCCGCCTATCCGTTTCTGATCGAGCCGCTGCTGCCGCTGCGCCTGCAGAGCCGCGCGTGGGCGGCGGGTTTCGTGATGCTGGCGCTGGCGGTTGCGGTGTGTGGATGGCTGGCGTCGTCGGCGCCGCGCACGACCTCGGGCGACGCACCGACGCAAGGACCGGGCGAGGATTTCGCCACCTATGCGCGCACGCGCCTGCTGTGGGCGGCGCTGGCGTTCGTTCCGTCCGGGCTGCTGGTGGCCTTCACGACCTATGTCACGACGGACCTCGCCTCGGCGCCGCTGCTGTGGGTGATCCCGCTCGCTCTCTATCTGCTGACGTTCATTGCCGCCTTTCGAGACACGCCGGCGGTCAGCTTCCGCCTGCTCGTGCTCGCGCAGCCGATCGCCGTTGCGCTGACGCTGGTGCTGATGGAGTGGGATGCGGATTTCGCCTGGATGCTGAGCTGCGCGGCCGGCACCTTGGCGTTCGTCATCACCAGCCTGATCTGCCATCGCGAGTTGTACGAGCGCCGGCCGGTCACCGAGCAGCTGACGGGCTTCTACCTGTGGCTGTCGATCGGGGGTGCGCTCGGCGGCGTCTTCGCCGCGCTGATCGCGCCACAGCTGTTCGGCAACGTGCTCGAATTCCCGCTGCTGTTGGCACTCGGCATCGCCTCTCGGCTTGCCTTGCGGCAGAGCGCGACGCACGTGGACCTGCCGCGGCTGCTGGTGGTGCTCGCAGGCTCACTCCTCGTCGCGCTTGCGGTCGCCTACCTGGCGCCGTGGAGTTGGACGCCAAACCGGCGTGTCATCGCGCTCGCGGTCTTCGGCGCGGGATTGATTGCTGCTTTCCGATGGCCGGCTATGGAGCAGGGGGCGGTGCTGGCCCTGGTGCTGGCGCTGGCCCTCGTGCCCAACGGCAACAAGCCCCTGCACATAGCGCGGACCTTCTACGGCACGCACAAGGTGGTGCAAGGACCGAGCGACTATTTCCGGCTCCTGCTGCACGGGGTGACCTTGCACGGCGCGCAGCGGGTCGCTGAAACACGGCCCGATGCAATGGGTCGGCCGCTGCCGCTCACCTACTATCATCCGAGCGGGCCGCTGGCGCGCGGCGTCCTGCTGGCACGCGCGGCAGCCGGCGGGCCAACGCGGCCGCTGCGCGTCGGCATCGTCGGATTGGGGACCGGCGCCATGGCCTGCCATGCCCGTGACGGCGATCGCTGGCGCTTCTTCGAGCTGGATCCGGAGGTGATCGGCATCGCCACCAATCGGAGCTACTTCACCTACCTGGGCGCCTGCACGCCGAACGCCGAATTCGTTGTCGGCGATGCGCGGCTTACGCTCGCCAGGGAGCCGCCGGCGTCATTCGACTATCTGGTGATCGACGCATTCTCGTCGGATGCCATTCCCATCCACCTGCTGACGGTGGAGGCGCTCCGGCTCTACGCAAGCCTGCTGGCCGAGCGCGGCGTGCTGGCGCTGCACGTCTCCAACCGCAACTTCGACCTGCCACCCATCGTCGAGAGCAACGTCGCCCAGGTGCTTGGCCTCACGGCCGTGTATGCGCAGGGCGAGAGCGGCGAGGGCGCCATCCGCTCGCAGGTCGTCCTGATCGCCAAGGACCGAGGCATTCTCGCGCCGGCTCTCAGCTGGCCGAATTCGCGCGCACTCGACCAGCCTGCCGTGCGTGCCTGGACCGACGACTATTCCGATGTCATTTCGCCGTTCCTGCGCCGCCTGCGCGCTAAGCTGCGGGAGTGATGGCGACGCGCTGGCTGTCATCCCGGAATTCGCGCCAGCGAATATCCGGGCCCAGAGCCCAACAGCGGAACCACTGTGGCCCCTGGATCCCGGCTCTGAGCTGCGCTCAGGCCGGGATGACAACGGCCGCTATTCAGCCGCCACGGGACTGAGCACGCCGCGGCGGATCTGGTCTGCCTCGATGGACTCGAACAGCGCGCGGAAGTTGCCTTCGCCGAAGCCGTCGTCGCCCTTCCGCTGGATGAACTCGAAGAAGATCGGGCCGATCACCGTCTTGGAGAAGACCTGCAGCAGGATCTTGGTCTCGCCGCCGTCCACCACGCCCTCGCCATCGATCAGGATGCCGTGCCGCTGCATTCTTTCGATCGGCTCGGTGTGGCCGGGCACGCGCTCGAAGCTCTTCTCGTAGTAGATCTCGGGCGGGCCCGGCATGAAGCGGATGCCGTTGGCGGCCAGCGCGTCGGTGGCGTCGTAGAGCCGCTCGGTGGCAACGGCGATGTGCTGGATGCCCTCGCCGCGGTACTTCTTGAGGTATTCCTCGATCTGGCTCTTGTCGTCGGCCGACTCGTTGATGGGGATGCGGATCTTGCCGCACGGCGAGGTGAGCGCACGCGAGGTGAGGCCGGTGAACTTGCCCTCGATGTCGAAGAAGCGGATCTGGCGGAAGTTGAACAGCCTGGCATAGAAGCCGAACCACTTATCCATGTTGCCGCGATAGACGTTGTGGGTGAGGTGGTCGAGGTAATAGAAGCCGACGCCCACGGGCTTGGGATTGGGTTCGCCGATCCAGTCGAACTCACGGTCGTAGGCGGAGCCGATCGCCCCGTACTTGTCGACGAAATACAGCAGCGAGCCGCCGATGCCTTTGATGGCCGGAACCTCCAGCGTCCGGTCCGCGCCCGTATACGGCTCCGCGCCGTTCCTCACCGCATGGTCGAAGGCGTGCTGGGCGTGCACGACGCGCCAGGCCATGGCCGGCGCACACGGCCCATGCTCGGCAACGAAGCGGCCAGCGAACGATTGGGCATCGGCGTTCAGCACGTAGGTGATGTCGCCCTGGCGATACAGCGTGACGTCGCGCGTCTTGTGCCGGGCGACCGCAGTGAAGCCCATGCGCTCGAACAGGTCGGCGAGCTTGGCCGGCTCGGGATGCGCAAACTCGACGAACTCGAAGCCGTCGGTGCCGGCCGGATTGGCAGCCGAGATGATGGCGGGCGGTGCGTCATGCGGAAAGGGACCCATGGGCAAGCTCCTTCGCGGAATCACGGCGTTTACGAAGTATCGCGAGGGAAGCGTGCAAAGAACGTGCATTGGCGGCGCTTTGGAGGCATATTGCGCATGGTTTGTGCATGATTTATCGATTGGATGCACGAAATGAGCCTGGATGCATCGGATCTCAAGCTGCTGTCCATCCTGCAGGACGACGCCAGCCTGTCGAATGCGGAGCTTGCCGAGCGCATCGGCCTGTCGCCGTCGCAGTGCTCGCGCCGCCGCGCCGGGCTGGAGGAGGCCGGCTACATCCGCGCCTATCGCGCCGATCTCGACGCTCGCAAGCTCGGCTACACCATCGAGGTGTTCACGCGCGTCACGCTGTCGGCGCACAGCGACAGCACGGCCGAGGAGTTCGCGCACTTCCTCGAGGGGCTGGACGAGGTGCAGCAGGCACACTCGGTTGCAGGCGATGCCGATTACCTCCTGCACGTGCGCGTGCGCTCCCTCGACGAGCTGGCCGAGTTCGTCCACCAGCGCCTGCTGCCGCACGCCCACGTCGCCCAGGTGCGCTCCGACATCGTCCTGAAAACCATCAAGGAGAACCGCGGGTTTCGCATGCGGGCGGGCACTGGCCGCAAAGCCCCCTAGCAGCCACAGGGATGCCCGGTTGTCGCCGCCCGTGTACGCAAGCGCACCGACTTTGCTGTGGCATTCCTCTAGCCAATTATTACCCTGAACCTAGGCGTCCTAGCTTCCCTATCGACGCTGTTTCGCAGCGTTTGCCCCCAGTGGCTGCGATCCGTGTCTGCGAGCGCGCGCTATGCGCTCTCGCATCCTGGTCGGGTGGTTGGGATGGTCTATTTATTCCAATGCGGCGAAGGCGATCGCTACGCACTGTCCGTCGACAAAACGGGATGCAACGTACCGCCCGCTGATGACCCGTGGCTGCTGCGCGGAGCGCTGAGGCCTAGCGACCTGCCGGACGATTTCGCTCCCGCCATTGAGAACCTTCTGGTCCACGGCTTCAGCCTGCTGCGGTGCGAGGACGACCAACCCGTGCAGTAGGATCAGCGATCCCCTCCGGAGGCATCGACGCTGCGCCGAAGGATGCGGACGGGTTCCAGGCGTCCTCGCGGAACGGGACGTGAGGTAACGCGTTCTGCATGACAACCGCTGATAGCCAGCACAAGGCAAGCCAGAGCGGAGTCCGTCGCCATGTATCGCATCAATCACCTGCCGCCCGAACAGATGCCTTCGCATCAGCGAGATTTCCCCTATCGGGACGATGCGCGCGAAGCGCTGGGCACCAGCAATTCCGGAGGGCTTCTCCTTCTCGTTCTTCTGTACCTCCTGGCGATGTTCGTGGGCATTCTGCTGCTGGGCGCGCTCACCCCGACATCGGTGAACACCAACACGGCCGCGATCGGAGGCAGAACCTGAGGCTTGTTGCTCCAGGTCTCGACAGCCCCTGCAGAGTGCGATCATGCCCATCACCATCATCCTGCTGCTGACGACCGCGCTGACCCTCACGCTCTCCATGCTGTTGGGTACAGATTGGACGCCCGAAACCTTCGCCGCCGCCAGACTAGCCTTGGTGATTTCGACGAGCATCGTCGTGCTCTGGGTCGCGGTGGATGCGATCCGGACCCTGACGGACAAGTGGCGTCGGTTCATGTCCCGCCCCTATTAGGGTCCGACCCCGCTTGACCCGTCTCATATGCCACGCCCTGCCGGCACCGCCTCCCCCCTCGTGCGCATCGAACGCCTTCGGCCTTCGATGCAGGGGGAGGCGGTGCCAGTCGAACGGTACGGGCGGGATCAGGCGAGGCGGCCACACGCGTCGACAATCTCGGCCGCCAGATAGGGCTTGTCGAAGAACAGACTGCCCCTGACCTCGCGGGAGCGATCTGCGGCGTTGCCAGAGGTGTAGATTACGGGCGCGTCGGCGCGCGCGGCGCGGAATTGCTCGGCCACATCCCAGCCGCTCAGATGCCCTCCGAGCTGGATATCCGTGAAGATCACATCTATGCGCAACCCGGCCCGCACATACGCGATGGCGGCTTCGGCAGTGCAACTCTCGAGCACCTCCCAACCGACGTCGCGAAGTGCTTGCGCAATCGCCTCGCGCACCAACCACTCGTCTTCGACGACGAGCACCACCCCTGGCGTGCCGCTTGGCATCACGCCCTGATCCTTGCAGTAGTGTGTCGGGGACGCCAATAACGGCGCGTGGCGGCATCTTGAACTGATACCTGCCTGGGAATCTAACTGTGCTCTATCGTACATTGTTCCGAGAAATGTCCAAAGCCGCACTATTTGGCGTGGGCAGAGCGTCCAATAGGGCGTACATCTGGCTTGCGACCGCAGCATCTGCCCACCACCGCACCGTGGGCTGACCTTCAACGTCGATCATCACGCTTGCTGCGCACCCACGAGGATTGATCGACGACCTGGGACATCTCGACCAGCGTCAAGTAGGTCGTCTGTTTCCTGTCCCTGGCGCCCTGCGCGCGCCGAAAGCAAGCATGGCCAACAAGTTGCTGGCGCGCTTGTCGCGCGCCGACGCACGTTTGCTCGAGCCGCATCTCGAGGCCGTCGACCTTCCGGTGCGCAAGCCGCTCCAGGCGCGCAACAAGCGGGTCGAGCAGGTCTACTTCCTCGACAGCGGCGTCGCTTCCGTGGTCGCCAACGGCGAGCGCGCAATCGAAGTCGGCATGATCGGACGGGAGGGCATGGTGGGCGTGCCGGTCATCCTCGGCAACGGCGACCGCTTCCCAAACGAGATCTACATGCAGGTCGCGGGCAACGGCCAGCGCCTGTCGGCGAACGTCCTGCGCGAGGCGATCGGCGCCAGTGCGACGCTGCACCAGGTGCTCCTGCACTTCGTGCATTCCTTCATGGCCCAGGCCACCGAGACAGCTCTCGCCAACGGGCGCAGCAAGATCGAGGAGCGATTGGCACGGTGGCTCTTGTTGGTGCATGACCGCGTCGACGGCAATGAGCTGCCTCTCACGCACGAGTTCCTGTCCATCATGCTGGGCGTGCGACGGTCAGGCGTTACGACCGCGCTGCAAGAGCTCGAGCGCAGGGGCCTCGTCGGGCATCGGCGATCCTTCATCACCATCGTCGATCGCCAGGGGTTGGAGAAAAGCTGCAATGGCGCGTATACGCCGCCCGACGACAAATAGAGAACTGTCATTTTCTCACCAAGTCTTGCCTTGTCTCCAGGTCAGCACCGGGCTCGCTGGTTGGGACAACGTTCCGGTGATCCAGAAGCCTGCCTTGCCGCAAAAATAGTCGCGGCCGTCGAGCGGCTGTGCGGATCGCATCAGCGTGCGGCGTGAAGCGCGGTGGTCCGGGCGCGCGGCCGTTTCGCGCGGACAGAAAACAGGGGGTGCCGCAGAAAGCTTTGTTAAGCCAGTTGCTAAGGCCTTGCTTAAGGCCGGCCGACTAAGCTCTGGCCAAATCGCTTAACGTCTGCGAGCAGCCAACGATGTCGGAACAGCCTAGCAAGCCAAGTCGGCGCCAATGCGAGCGAACACCCGTCAATATGCAGGTGTTCGTCCATTGTCGCGGTCGCTTTCAACGGGCGAAGATCACCGACTATTCGCAATCGGGGCTGCAGCTCGAGGGCACCTTCGGACTCATCAATACTGATCTCGTCCAGATCGAGCTTGTGTCGGGCGTGCGAATGCCCGGCAAGGTTGAGTGGTCTCTCGGCGGACAGACGGGCATCACCTTTTCGCGGCCGCTCGAGGCATCGCATCCCGCGATGGTCGAGCTTGCTCGCAAGGCAACCTGAGCAGGCACGCCACGGTTGCAATCGCCGATGCTTTCGCTCGTCTCGGAGCGACCGGCTTTGCACAGAACGCACCCGGCGCGGCACGGTAACGTACTCATAACCATCGCGCGCGACCCCTGCCGCCAACCTCGCGTTGGTATCAACTTATTTAATGGCCATCCGCGAGCATGATGCTACCGGCTGTATCTTGGGGCTCCCGTCTTGTTTGCGTTGTTCTGGCAAAAGAAAAATGCGCGGTTGGCGGCGCGTCTCGACACTGTGATCGAGACGTCTGAGCGCGCGCGCAAGGAATTTCGCCCGCCGCCGCCGCGCGTCACAATCGATACGTCCTTCCTCGAGCAATCGGCCGCAAGAGCCGAGGCGGCAGCGCAGCATGACGCGGAGTTCGCCACCAGGTCGGAGCTTCCGATCGGGGTGCAGGATGGGGTCGAGGCGTCGCCGGGCGAGCAGGCCACGGGTTTGAACCGCGAGGTCCTGGACGAGGCCTCAACCGAAGACGCGCGCTGGAGCGTCGCAGAGGCAAAGCAAGCCCTGGCGGCCCTGCGAGAGGCCGCGCAGCAACTCCAACGAGCTGAAATCCGCGCCAACGAGGCGCAGGAACTGGAGGCGGCCGCGCGTCAGGAGGCCGAGGCGCAGTGCGAAGCGGCTGCACGCCTGGAGGCGGAGGCATGGCGCGAGCAGTCTGCCCGACGCGAGACCGAGGCCCAGCGCGACGAGGCCGTCCGATCCGTCGCCGAGGCGCAGCAGGAGCTCGCCACACTGCGCGATGCAGCCTTGCACCGCGAAGCTGCGCTGCAAAGCGCCCTCGAAGCCCAACGCGAGCTCGCGGCATCGCGAGAGGCCGCCGAGCAACGCGAAGCGGTTGCACGTCGGCAGGCCGAGGAATTGCGCGAGCAATCCGCCCGACACACGACGGTGGACCATGGCGCCGGCGATGTGCAAGCAGCGGCGGCAGCCCTCCGGCACGACGCGGAGCAGCGCGAGGCTGCCCTTCGGGAGGAAGCCGAGACGCAGCGTGAACTGGCAACGCGCCTGCAGATGGAAGCATCCCGCCAGCAATCGGCCCGTCGCGAAGCCGAGGCCCAGCGCGACGAGGCGCAGCATGAATTGGCAAGCCTGCGCGAGGTAGCCGAGCAATGCAAAGTGGCGCTGCTGCACGGCTTGGAAACCCAGCGAGAGCTGGCGGCGTTGCAAGAGGCTGCCAAGCAGGTCGAGGCGGCTGCAGTTCGCGCCATGGAGGCACAACAGGAGGAGGCGGCCGCACGCCGAGACGCCGAGGCGCAGCGCGAGAAGGCCGTCCGGCAGGCCGACGAGGCACAACGCGAGCTGGCAACGCTGCGGCAGGACGCAGAGCGCAGCGAAGCTGCCGCGCGTCAAGAGATCGAGGCTCAGCGCGACCTGGCCACGCGCGAACAGGGTCTCCGCTGCGATGCTGAAACGCAGCACGAGGCGGCCGTCCGGCGCGCTGCCGAGGCAGAACGAGCGCTGGCAACGCTGCGGCAGGCCGCAGAGCGCAACGAAGCTGCCGCGCGTCAGGAGATCGACGCTCAGCGCGAGCTGGCCGCCCGCGAACAGGGTCTCCGCTGCGATGCTGAAACGCAGCACGAGGCGGCCGTCCGGCGCGCTGCCGAGGCAGAGCGAGCGCTGGCAACGCTGCGGCAGGATGCAGAGCGCAGCGAAGCTGCGGCGCATCAGGAGATCGAGGCGCAGCGCGACCTGGCCGCGCGCGAACAGGGTCTCCGCCGCGAAGCCGAAACGCAGCGCGAGGCAGCCGTACGGCAGGCCGACGAGGCACAACAAGCGCTGGCAACGCTGCGGCAGGACGCAGAGCGCAACGAAGCTGCCGCGCGTCAGGAGATCGAGGCGCGGCGCGACCTGGCCGCGCGCGAGCATGGTCTCCGCCGCGAAGCCGAAACGCAGCGCGAGGCAGCCGTACGGCAGGCCGCCGAGGCAGAACGAGAGCTGGCCGCCCTGCGCGAGGCTGCAAAGGGCAGCGTCACGGCCGCCGCGCACCAGCAGATCATGGCCGAGCGCGAGCTGGCGGCGCGCGAGCAGGCTGCCCGACGCGAGGCTGAGGCGCAGCGCGAGGAGGCGGTGCAGCGCGCCGCCGAGGCCCAGAAAGAGCTGGTGGCTCTGCGAGAGGCCGCAGAGCAACGCGAGGAGGCAGTTCGACGCGCACTGGAGGCCCAACGCACGCTGGCTGGACTGCGACAGGATGCCGAGGAGGCCGCGCGCCAGGAGGCCGAGACGCAGCGCGAGCTGGCCGCGCGCGAGCACGCCGCCCGCCGCAGGGCCGAAGCGCAGCGGGAGGCGGCGGTCCAGCGCGCCGCCGAGGCGCAACGAGAGCTGGCAGCGTTGCGCGAGAGCATAGAGCGCGGCGAGACGGCAGCACTGGCGGGCCAGCAATCGAGCCCCTCGTCGACGACCGCGAGGCAACTGGCACTGCGCACCGCCACCGACCGGGCCGTGCCCCTGGTGGCCGTCGGAAACTCGATCGTCCAGGCGAGGGGCAATGCCGTCGACACAGGCCCTGATGCCGCGCCGTCCGACGGAGAAGAAAGGCGCCGCGACCGACGCGCTGCGTCGCGGGTGCCGGCCTCGCTGTGGGTGGAAGGCAAGCAGCGGTCCCTCGCCTGCACCATCCGCGACCGGTCACCGCACGGCGCAAGGCTCGAGATCGCGCCCGCTACATTCGGCGAGGGCATCATCGAGCTAGCGGTCGGCGACCGGCTGTCGCTGACGTTCGACGCGAGCAAGGAGCGCACGACCGTCGGCTGCGTCGTGATATGGGCAGCCGGCACCAGCTGCGGCGTGCGGTTTGCCGGGCAATTCCATACCCAGGTCAACAATCTGAAGAAGACCGCCAAGGGCATGACCGGGCTTGAGAGTATTGCCAAGTTGACCAAGCCAACTCAGGACGGCACCCGGCGCAGGTCAATCTTCCGAGCCGACTGACACGCCGGCCAGCATCGCTCCGACGGGTTGCGTAGCACGCACGCGCCCGACGTCGAGGCCGCGCCAGTTCCTGAGGACCGGGTCCGGCGCCACCTCGTCCACCTCGGGATGGAAGCGGGCGATGATATGCGCCGCGACCGCCTCTGATGCACGCTTGGCGCCATCGTCGATCTTCAGCGCGAAGCCGACGCCGGCGCCTGGCAGCGCGCCGCAGTAGACGCCCTCCGCACCGGTCTTCACCAACACCTTGCCGGGCAGGCGTTGCATGACCAGCGTATCGAACCTGCCTGCGCCCGCCACGAGATCGGGATGGGTCGTACAGGCCCGCAGGACACGTCCGCAATCGGCGGCCCGCTGCGGCGTCAGGCCTGTCCCCGACACGAAGCGCGCGAACGCGCGGGCGAGAGCTGCGGGCGGGATCGCCCAGTTCGGCACCGAGCAGCCGTCGATGCCGCACACCTCTGGCGCCAAGGTGCAACCGGTAAGGTCCTCCAGCACGCGGCGGATGCGCACCTGCACCGGGTGGTCGGGCAGCCAGTAGCCCTCCGTCGGCTCGCCCAGGTGGGCCGCCGTCGCCAGCATGGCGGCATGCTTGCCCGAGCAGTTGTGATGCAGGCTGGTCGCCCGCTCGCCGCGGCGGATCATGTCGCGCGCCACGGCGGCGTCGAACGGCTCGTGCACGCCGCAGCCGAGTGCGGCGGGCGTCAACCCGGCGCGCGCGAGCAGGCCTTCGACCACCGCCACATGCCGCGGCGTGCCCGAGTGCGATCCGCAGGCAACCGCGATCTCGGCCGGCCCCAGGCCGAAGCGCTCTACGGTCCTGGATTCGACGAAGGGGAGCGCCTGCAGCGGCTTGATGGCCGAGCGCGGGAAGATCGGCGCCGCCACGTTGCCGACACCTCCCAGCAACTGGCCGTCCGCCCGCGCCACGGCCACCACGCCGGCATGCGCGCTCTCGACCAGAGCGCCGCGGGTCAGCTCGATCAGGATCGGATTGCGTATGGCACTCATGTCAGCCCGCTGGTTAATGCTTTCTGCGGCAAAGCTGGGGTAGGCTGACACAAGGGAGACGCCGAGCCAACTGCCACCGATGCCACCTGAAGCCACCGAGCACGGCCTCGACGCGGTCGAGATCTTCGACGACCTGACGCCGGACGAGCGGGCCCGGCTGGCCGCCGAGCTCGACACGCTGAGCTTCAAGCGCGGCGAAATCCTGGTGCGGCAGGGCGAGACGGCGGATGCCCTCTACATCGTCGTCACCGGGCGGTTCGTGGTCACCCTCGATGGCAGCCGGCAGCCGATCGCCGAGCTTGGTCCCGGCCAGCCGGTCGGCGAGATCGCCTTCCTGGCCGGCGGCGTGCGCACGGCGACCGTCACCGCCCTGCGCGACAGCCTGGTGCTGAGGCTCGGCCGACCGGACTTCGAGGCGCTGTCCGCCAAGAGCCCGTCGATCTGGCGCACGCTGACGGTGGCAATGGCCCGCCGCGTCGCCGAGGCCAACGTCAGCCGGCCGCCGCCGCCGGACCCGCGCCCGCGCACGGTCGCCCTGATACGCGCCGGCGACGGGGCGCTGCCGGCGGTGTTCGTCGAGCGCTTCCTGAGGGCGCTCGGCCGATCCAGCAAGATCCTCCTGCTGGATGCCGCCAACGCCCGGGACGTCCTGCCGGCCGGCACCGCGCTCGACAGCGCCGATGCGACACGCGCCCTCAACGCGCTGGAGGGCCGCACGGACTACGTGGTGTTCCTCGCCGACGACGAGCTGACGCCGTGGTCGGAGAAGGCGATCCGCCAGGCCGACCTGGTGCTGGCGGTCGGACGACAGGCGGCGGGTGCAAGCGCCAACCCGCTCGAGCGACTGGCCGCCGAGTTGCTGCCGCCGGACGCGCAGCGCCTCGTGCTGCTGCACGATACGCGCGCGCCGATTTCCGGCACCGCGCGCTGGCTGGCGGGGCGCCGCATCGCCATGCACCACCACGTCGCGCTGGACGAGCCCGGCGACTTCGACCGCCTCGCCCGCTTCGTGCACGGCACGGCGCTGGGACTCGTCGCCTGCGGGGGCGGCGCCTACTGCGCGGCCCACATCGGACTCTACAAAGCGCTCACCCAGTCCGGCCTCACCTTCGA
>Ga0075364_10000560_pt1 | contig 19078 bp, 10 predicted proteins | sample EndMetdeltDD1764_FD_71517 | JGI IMG/M metagenome (GOLD analysis project Ga0075364, IMG submission 71517) | Populus endosphere microbial communities from Tennessee, USA - Endosphere MetaG P. deltoides DD176-4 | ecosystem: Host-associated > Plants > Roots > Endosphere | place: USA: Tennessee...
ATAAAGGGATAGATCACCGGCAGCGAACCGGTCACGATCTCGGGGAAACAGGTTTGAGACAGCGCCGCCGTTTTGCCCGGCAGCCATTCCAGCGTGCCATGCGCGCCGACATGCACGAGTGCATGCACATCGAGGTTCTGCCGCAGCCATGCCCCAAAGGCGATCAACCCATGGCGTGGCGGCCGTTCGGGATCGTGGTAATCGGTGCGGCGATCCACTTCCCGGCCACGATCGGGCGCAAGTGCAACGGTAATATTGCCAAAGTGAGCGGCGCGAAAAGCGAAACGGCCACCCCGTAACGCTTCATCGCCTTCCGGTTCACCCCATGTCGCCGTCACGGCGTCGCGTGCTTCTGTTGGCAAGGTTTCGAAAAACGCTCGATATTCGCTGTGCGAACAGTTTTCGCCCGCCCCATCGAGACGTTGAAGCAGGTCTCGCGCATCCTGCGGAATATTTTTCACATCATAGCCGGATTCACGCAGCTGGATGAGCATTTCCAGCACGCTCTGCGGCACGTCCAGCCCGACGGCATAACCGGTGCGTCCCGGCGCGCCCGGATAATCCGGGATTAGGATGACGACGCGTCGGTCTTTTCGCTCCGTCTGCTGAAGCTTCAACAGGCTGGCGATTCGCCCGGCCACCTGTTGCACCCGGTCCGGCTCCGGCCGGTTGATCAGCCCTGCAAAACCCAGTTCGTCGGCGTCTCGTGCATCCTTGAAGGAAACGGCACCGGCGAGAATACGTCCATCCAGTTCCGGCAGAACCACATGCATGGCGAGATCCGCCGGTCCCAGCCCGCGCCGGTTTTCCGCCCATGCGTCACGTCGCGTGGTGGCCACGATCACCTGCAGAACCGGCACGCCGATCCGGTCGAACAAGGTTTTGCCCTCGTCATCGGCACCGCTGGCAAAGGCGGTGGCGGTGATGATCGCCGAAGGTTGCAGCCTCTGCATCGCCTGCTCGACAAATGTCAGCGAAGCCTTGTCCTTCAGGCCGGCGACAAAGATCGGTACTGCCAAAATGTTTTTCTCAGCCAGCGCAGCAAACAGCGCATCGATCGGCGCCACGTCGCTTGCCAACAGCATGGAGCGATAAAACAGGATCGGCACGACGGCCGCTTGCGGCATCGTTTCCAGCAGGCTTGCTGGATTGTCGAAAACACCGATGCTCGGATGGTAAAAGCCCGCCTTCGGCACGCTTACCGCATCCGCCACGTTTGCCGTTTCACCGCGCGCAAGGCCAGCCAGTCTTGCCGCCAGATGGCCCATATTTTCCGGCCCGCCCTCGCGAAAATACGAAAGCAGCCGGTCGAGTTCTTCCGCCGAAACCGTCGAACCCGCCGCGAGCCGTTCATCGCGCTCGCTGCATTCGCCGGGCAACATGATCAGAGAGATGCCACGGATACGCGCCATGCGGGCCAGTTCGTCGGCACCGTAAGCCCAGCGGTCATGGCCGCCGAGAATGCGCACGAGGATGAGTTTGGCATGCCGCGCCACCTTGTCGACCCAAAGATCGACGGACATCGGGTGGCGCAGTTCGGAAATATTGGCGAGCCTGAGCGATGGCATTTTATCACCGCTTTTAGCCCATGCGGATGCAATGCCGTTGAGATCGCTGTCGGTAAAGGACAGCACCACCACGTCGCCCGGCGTCTGGTCGAGGTCGACCGGTTCGATCAGGTCGTCAAGCGACGAGGACGTGGTGGCGAGGATATGCATCAGGCCGCCAGGATCTTTTCGATCTTGGCCGCATCGATACCCTTTTCTCCGATGACGACGAGACGCGAACGGCGTTCTTCATTGGCGGCCCATGGGCGGTCAAAATAGTGGTTCACACGTGGGCCAACGGCCTGCACCAGAAGCCGCATCGGCTTGCCTGCCACTTCCACATAACCCTTGATACGCAGAACCTTTTCGGCGGCCGTCACATCGGCAATGCGTTTGGAAAGCTCGGCCGGATCGGAGATAGCCGGCACATTCAGAACAAAGCTGTCGAAATCGTCGTGTTCGTGATCCAGCTCATCGTCGTGATGGGTCTTGCGGTTTTCGATATCGTCCTCGACGGCAAGGCCGAGACCGATGAATACGGCCGGATCGACCACACCATTGGATGCCGGCACAATGCGCACTGCGCGCGGCAGATGTTCGGTCACATGCGCGTTGGCGATCTCCAGACCCTTTTTGTCCAGCAGATCGGCCTTGGTGAGGATGACGAGATCGGCGCAGGCGATCTGGTCTTCAAAAACTTCCTCGACCGGATCGTCATGGTCCAGACTATCGTCTTCGGCCCGCTGAGCGGCCAGCGCTTCCATGTCGTCGGCGACACGGCCTTCGGCCAGCGCCAGACCATCCACCACGGCCACAACGCCATCCACCGTCACGCGGCTTTTCACGCTCGGCCACTGAAACGCCTGGATCAGCGGCTTTGGCAGTGCCAGACCGGAGGTCTCGATCAGGATGTGGTCGACCTTCGGCTCCAAAGCGAGAATCTTATCGATCGCCGGTACAAAATCGTCGGCGACGGTGCAGCAGATGCAGCCGTTTGCCAGTTCGACGATATTGTCGTCCGGGCAGTTTTCGATACCGCAGCTTTTCAAAATTTCGCCGTCGATGCCGACGTCGCCGAATTCGTTGACGATGACGGCAAGGCGCTTGCCTTCAAGGTTCTGCAGCGTGTGGCGCAGCAGCGTGGTTTTTCCGGCGCCGAGAAAGCCGGTGACGACGGTGCAGGGAATACGGGCGAGATTGGCGGTCATGAGCTTTTCCTTAAACGTCGGTCTAGGCGTTGAAATCGAAGGGTGGAATACGGGCGATCATGTTGCGTTTCAGACAGTCGGGCCGCCCTTTCCAGGGCATCAGACCGTCAGCGGAAGTCGCGATCAGTTCGGCTCCGGTGATCAGATCGGCGGCGTTGTCGAGCTCCAGATGGCCGAAAACATAGGTCCAGCCATCCTGCCTTGCGATCACCGCGCTCGGGCCACGCTTGCAGTTGGAAAGACAGTTGACGCTCTTGATGGTCACATCGGGTTGCTGCGCGGCGGCTTCCAGGGTTGCGTTCAGGAGATGTGTGCCCTGACGTGGCTCTTCGGTCGAACCTTCGCTGGCGCGGCAACTGGCGCAGACAAAAATCGTTACCGACGGTTTTGCCGCCGCGGTGTCGTTTTCCTGGCTGTTGTTGGGTGCGAGAAAATCCAAGCATCTACCCCGTCGGTTCATAACATGCGGGGTGCGAACGCAATGACCGGATGATCGTCGCGTCAAAAAACATCCGCGCCGGAGCACCCCGCCCGGCTGGAATTCTGTCTCTGACGGCAGGTCTCCTGGCTTGCGGATCGTCGCCCTATCGCCGCCTTCCCGAAATTGCTTTCAGTGGCGTGGTGCGGGGCTAACCGCCTACAGTTGCGGGGGCAGCCGTGGTCTGGAGCCCAAGGATTGAGCGGCACCACGTTCCCTCTTAGCTTCCCCCGTTGCCGGGAAAAGACCGTCTCCGTTTCGTTAAGGCGAGGGGCGGGCGCTGTCAATGAAAAGCCGCTTATGGAAGGTGTCGCATTGCCGCGAGAAACGAATCCCCTATAGTCCGCGCTTTGCGAAAACAGCCGTCGCAGAGGAGCCGCAGATGAAAGAGATAGACCAGCAGGAAGCCGAGCGCCACCAGCGCAAGATGGCCAATCGCAAGGCGGTGCAGGATGCCGAAGTGGCGGAAAAGACCATCGAAAAAGGTCTGCTCATCGTCAATACCGGCCCCGGCAAGGGCAAGTCGACGGCGGCTTTCGGTCTTGCTTTGCGCATGCTGGGCAATGGCCGACGTGTCGGCGTCGTTCAATTCATCAAGGGGGCTTGGGAAACCGGCGAACGCCCGGCGCTGGAACTGTTCGGCGACCGTATCGAATGGCACACGATGGGCGAGGGGTTTACGTGGGAAACGCAGGATCTGAAACGCGATGTCGCTGCTGCCGAACGGGCATGGGCCAAGGCCGAGGAACTGATGGCCGATCCGACCATCGGCCTGTTGCTGCTCGATGAACTCAACATCGCGCTGCGTTACGATTATCTCGATCTCGACGCCGTCATCGCATCGTTGAAGGCTCGTCGTGAAGACCTGCATATCGTCATCACCGGCCGCAATGCCAAACCTGCCTTGATCGAGGCCGCGGATACGGTGACCGAGATGTCGCTGGTTAAACATCACTTTAAAGCAGGCGTCAAAGCCCAGTCTGGCATAGAGTTTTAAGCATGACCGCACGCGCGCTGATGTTTCAGGGAACCGGCTCGGATGTCGGAAAGTCGCTGCTTGTCGCAGGGCTGGCGCGTGCGCTCACCAACCGTGGTTTGAAGGTGCAGCCGTTCAAGCCGCAGAACATGTCGAACAATGCCGCCGTGACCACCGATGGCGGCGAAATCGGCCGCGCACAAGCCCTGCAGGCGTGGGCGGCAAAAGTGCCGCTGTCGGTGCATATGAACCCGGTTCTGCTCAAGCCGCAAAGCGAAGTCGGCGCGCAGGTCGTGGTGCAGGGCCGCGTTCAGGGCAATGCAAAGGCGTCGGAATATCAGGGCATGAAGGCGGCGCTGATGCCGCGTGTCATGGAAAGTTTCGAGCTTCTGAAGTCACAGGCGGATATCGTTCTGGTCGAAGGGGCGGGCAGCGCCTCGGAAGTCAATCTGCGCCGCAACGATATCGCCAATATGGGCTTTGCTCGCGCCGCCGATATGCCGGTCATCCTGATCGGCGATATCGATCGCGGTGGTGTTATCGCCAGCATTGCCGGCACCAAACTGGTGCTGGAGCCGGAAGACGCGGCGATGATCCGTGGTTTCATCGTTAACCGGTTTCGCGGTGATCCCACGCTGTTTGCCGATGGCATGGCGATGATCGAAAATCATACCGGCTGGCAGCCGATCGGCCTGCTGCCGTTCTTTTCCGAAGCCCGTCGCCTGCCAGCAGAAGATGCGCTGGCGTTGGATGCTGCTGCCATCGACAAGGCGGGTGCAAAAATTCGTATCGCCGTGCCGGTGATGCCGCATATTTCCAATTTCGATGATCTCGATCCGCTTGATGCCGAACCGGATGTTGATGTGATCCGCATTCGTCCCGGCCAGCCCTTGCCGGCCGATGCCAATCTCATTCTTCTGGCAGGTTCCAAAGCGACGATTGCGGATCTTGCCGCCTTCAAGGCGGCCGGTTTCGATATCGATCTCGCCGCCCATGTGCGCCGCGGCGGATATGTGTTGGGCCTCTGCGGCGGGTATCAGATGCTCGGCCGAACGGTACGGGACCCACATGGCATGGAAGGCGAGGCGGCGGTTGTCGAAAGCCTCGGCCTGCTCGATGTCGACACCACGCTCTCCAGCGAAAAGCGGTTGGAGGCGGTCACCGGCACCAGCGTTGATGGTGTTCCATTCGCCGGCTATGAAATGCATATCGGCCAGACGGTCGGAACGGATTGTCAGCGCCCGTTCTCACACATTTCTGGATCGCCGGATGGCGCGATTTCGGCTAACGGTCGCATATTCGGTACCTATGTCCATGGCCTGTTTGCCGATGACCGCCAGCGTTCTGCATGGCTGAAGCGGCTTGGGGGCGCGGCCTCAGATCTCGATTACGAGGCCGGCGTCGACGAGGTGCTGGACCGTCTGGCGCAGCATATGGAAAAACATCTCGATATCGAGGCGTTGCTCAGGCTGGCGCGATAAGCAGACCGGTGATCGCCAGCAGCCCAAACAGTGCGATCATCAGAATATCGGCAAAACGCGCCAGTTTGAGCGCCTTGCGGATATCGGTTGCGGTTGCCTCGCGCCGACCACCGGCACCCATAAAATGGTCGGGCACGAGAGTGCCGCCGTAAACACGCGGTCCCGCCAGCGCCAGACCAAGGGCACCCGCCATCGCCGCTTCCGGCCAGCCGGCATTGGGCGAGCGGTGTTTTTTCGCATCCCGCCATACGGTTTTCCATGCATTTTTTGCGGAAGCGCCGGGCACGAAGAAGCAGGCGAGAACGAAGAGAAGCGCCGTCAGCCTTGAGGCCGGCAGGTTTATCAGATCATCGAACCGCGCTGCCGCCCAACCAAAAGCTTCGTGGCGTTCGCTGCGATGGCCGATCATGCTGTCGGCGGTATTTGCCGCCTTGTAGCCCGCGCCCCCGGCCAGTCCGCCGATGCCAAGCCATAAGGCCGGTGCGGTAATGCCGTCTGAAAAATTTTCGGCAAGGCTTTCGATGGCGGCACGACAGACGGCCGGCTCGTCCAACTGGTCCGGGTCTCGCCCGACGATCATCGAAACCGCCTTGCGGCCTGCTGCAAGCCCTTCGGCGTCAAGTGCATTGGCGACGGCCAGAACATGATCCTCAAGGCTTTTTTGTGCGGTGAGGCTGGAGGCGATGACCGAGAGAATTGCGAGCGCTAGTAGCGATGTTCCCAAGGCCCAACTGATGCCAAGCGTGACAAAAACCACACTGCCCAGAATGACAAAAAGTGCTGCGACACCCATCATCTTGCGACGTGCAAAACTCTGGTTCGTCTGGTTCAGCTTTTTATCCAGCCAGCCGATCATGGTGCCGATCCAGATCACCGGATGGCCGATAAACCGCACCAGCCATTGCGGATAACCGCAGAGCCGTTCAATAAGCAGGGAGAAAAAGGCGAGCGTAAAAAACATGCAGAATGTTGAACCGGTAACAGGGCAGACAATCGATCACGGCGGCAATCTTGCCGGGGCATCGACACGGTTTCCCAATGCGCCAAAACCCTGGATCGACCTGTCCACCGGTATCAATCCGCATGCCTACCCGCATTCGGATATCGCTTCCACCGCTTTCTGCCGCCTGCCGGAACCGTCCCTGCTTCAATCGCTGAAAACCGAAGCTGCCAAAGTTTATGGTGCAGCTTCTGCGCAAAACGTGGCGGCGGCGCCCGGAACACAGATTCTTCTGCCGCTTCTGGTCGAGGCGGCTTTCGGTGGAAGCGTGAAGCCCGGCGCAAAAGCTGCCATCCTGTCGCCAACCTATGCCGAACATGCCCGCATGGTGCGGCTTGCCGGTTTCGAGCTTATTGAAACCTCAAATTTCGAGGAACTGTTCGCCGCCGATCTCGCCCTTGTCGTCAATCCCAACAACCCGGATGGCCGGTTGATCGAACGCGTGGAGTTGCTACGTCTGGCAAGCCATATGGCCTCAAAAGGCGGGCTTCTGGTGGTTGACGAAGCCTTCATGGATGTCGTGCCGTCCGGGCACAGCGTGGCAGGCGATATCGGTGCCGGTCTCGCCGTGTTGCGCTCTTTCGGCAAATTTTACGGCCTTGCCGGCCTGCGGCTCGGTTTTGCGCTGGCCGCGCCGGAAGATGTAAACCGCATCGAGGCCCGCCTTGGTCCCTGGGCAATTTCCGGTCCGGCTTTGCAGGTTGCGACACGTGCGCTGGCCGACATCGATTGGCAGAATGCCATGCGGAAAACGCTGGAGGCCGAGGCGGCGCGGCTGAACGAGATGCTCACCGAAGCCGGTCTGTCCGTGGTGGGTGGTACTACGCTGTTCCGGCTGATCCGCCACCCTCAGTCATCCGCGCTTTACCGGCAACTCGGCGAGGCCGGCATTCTGGTTCGTCCCTTCGTGGAGCGCCCGGAATATTTGCGTTTTGGCCTACCGTCGGGTGATGGCTGGGAACGACTGACAAAACTGATGGCATCAAAACCATTTCGGCAGTTGGCCGAAGCCGAACGGTAGGTTACGGTTCGGTTCCCTTATTATCCTATGCAGGTGACATCCCATGACGAGCAGCAGCAACCTTCCTCAAGTCTTCGATACGATCGAAAAAAAGAAGGAGGTTTTTGCGGAACTCGCCAACCGCGTCTGGGAGACGCCTGAAACCTGCTACATGGAAACGTTGTCGGCTGCCGCGCACAGGGAAATGCTGGAAGCGCAGGGTTTTGCCATCACCGACAACGTCGCCGGTATCCCGACTGCGCTGATCGGCGAAGCGGGTGAGGGCGGTCCCGTGATTGCTTTCCTCGGCGAGTTCGATGCGCTGGCAGGCCTCAGCCAGAAGGCTGGCGAGATCGCGCACAATCCGCTGGTCGCAGGCGCAAACGGCCACGGCTGCGGCCATAACCTGCTCGGTTCCGCCTCGATGCTGGCCGCAACGGCACTCAAGGATTGGCTGGAATCGACCGGCACGCCCGGCCGCGTGCGCTATTACGGTTGCCCGGCCGAAGAAGGTGGTGCTGCGAAGGCCTTCATGGTGCAATCGGGCGCTTTCGAGGATGTCGATATCGCCATCAGCTGGCATCCCAGCAATTTTGCCGGCGTGCAGCGCGAAACGTCGCTTGCCAATTGCCGCGTGGATTTTGTCTTCCACGGTCGCGCCGCCCACGCTGCCGCTGTGCCGGAACTCGGCCGTTCGGCCCTTGATGCCGTCGAACTGATGAATGTCGGCGTCAATTACCTGCGCGAACACATGCAGCAGGATTGCCGCATCCATTACGCCGTGCTCGATACTGGCGGTATTTCGCCGAATGTCGTGCAGGCTTACGCGAAGGTCCGTTACGTTGTCCGCGCCCCTGATCTGCCGGGCCTGATCGCACTGATCGAGCGCGTTAAAAAGGTCGCTGAAGGTGCGGCCCTGATGACCGAAACCCGCATGGAAAGCACCATTCTGGCCGGTGTTTCGAACCTCATGGTCAATACGCCCTTGATGGATACGATGCAGGATATCTGGGATAGCGTCGGTACGCCGGAATTCGATGCCAAGGATATTGCCTTTGCGGAGCAGATCCGCGCTACCCTTTCTCCGGAAGATATCGCTGCCAGCTGGCGTCAGGAGGAGCTGGACGAACGCGATATCCCGCTCGCCAATTTTGTCCTGCCCGCCCATAATCGCCTGAAGCAGATGGGCGGTTCCACCGATGTCGGGGATGTCAGCTGGGTCGTGCCCACCGTTCAGGCTTATGGCCCGACGCTTGCGATCGGCACGCAGCTGCACACCTGGCAGGTCGTGTCGCAGGGCAAAAGCTCGCTTGCCCACAAGGGCATGGTCACCACTGCCAAGGTGATGGCCGCCACCGGCCTTGCCGCCATGCAGAGCGAACAGCTGCGCGAAGCCGCTTGGGCGGATCTCAAGCGCCGCCAGAAGGGCGTGGTTTACACCAGCCCGATGCCGGAAGGCACCGTGCCTCCGGTTGCTGCAATGGCGTCCAAATAAGCCGAGCAAGCCAAAAACCGTCTTGTGATCGGGCCGTGTGACGATGTCATGCTGCCCGCATTGCATGGTTATGGCCCGCGCCTATATTGGCCGGCATGCTTGAAACCTTTTACGCCTATTGGCCGCATATCTTTCTCGTCCTGTCCATCGTGATGGGGGTGCCTGCGGCCATCCATGCAACGATGACCAAGGTGGAGGTGCGCTCTGCCGTTGGGTGGGTCGGCGTCATCATCCTGTCGCCCTTCATCGGCGCGCTTCTTTATCTGATTGCCGGCGTCAACCGCATTCGCCGCAACGTTCTGGGTTTCCAGCGTTCGCGCGTCCAGTATGGGGCATTTGCGCATCTGGAAGCCTATGACGTCGCCTCTCAAACGGTGGCAACATCCTTTGGTCATCGTTTTCTTGCCATGAAGACGCTGGGAGATCGTGTTGCCCGCCATGTCTTCACAACGGGCAACACGATCGATGTCTTAGATACGGGGGATAAGGCCTATGGCGAAATGCTCTCGGCCATCGATGGGGCCAAGCGCAGTATCCTGCTGGAAACCTATATTTTCGACCGTGACCGGATCGGCACGCGTTTCGCCGAGGCGCTGATTGTCGCCGTCCGGCGCGGGGTCGAGGTGCGGGTTCTGATCGATGCCGTCGGCGCGCGTTATTCGGTTCCGAGCATTCTCGGCATGCTGCGCGATGGCGGCGTTAAGGTCGAAGTGTTTAACGGCAATGTCATCATGGGCCTGCGCCTGCCCTATGCCAATCTGCGCACCCACCGAAAGATCATGATCGTCGATGGTACTGTCGCATTTACTGGCGGCATGAACATCCGCGAGGGTTTTTCGCAGGAAATTTCGGGCGATGCCTGTGCCTTCGATACGCATTTTCGCGTCAGCGGACCTGTTGTCACCGATCTTTTTGCGATTGCCTCGGAAGACTGGCAGTTCGAATCCGGCGAGGTGCTGGACAAAGAGGCCTGGCAGATCGGTGAGCCGCAAAAGCAGCCGGGTGAGCCGGTTTTGCTGCGTGCCGTCGGTTCCGGTCCCGACCGAAGCAACGAGACGAACCACAAGATGCTGATGGGCGCGTTTTCCATCGCACGCAAATCCATCCGTATCGTTTCGCCCTATTTCCTGCCTGACCGTGAATTGATTACCGCGCTTATCACCGCTGCCCGCCGCGGTGTTGCAGTCGATATCGTCGTGCCGGAAACCAACAATCTGACGCTGGTCGATCGCGCCATGACGGCGCAGTTCGACCAGATCCTCAAGAACTATTGCCGTATCTGGCGTGCCACCGGTGCTTTCAACCATTCCAAGCTGATGGCGATCGATGGCTGTTGGGCCTATGTCGGTTCGTCCAATCTCGACCCGCGTTCACTGCGCCTGAATTTCGAGGTCGATCTCGAAGTGCTGGACCGCGATTTTGCGGAGGCGCTCGAAAAACGCATCGATCAAACCATCGAGACTGCATCGGCCGTCACACTGGAGGGACTGCGCAATCGGCCTTTTGTCGTCCGTCTTCTGGAAAGGGTGCTCTGGCTCGGTTCGCCCTATCTTTGACGGAACAAAACTTTAACGAAAATGGAACGCCCGAGCGCCTACGGTATTTTACCAGTCAAAGGATTGCCAGCGATGACCAAACCCATGCGCAGCAAGCGTGACAATCTCCCGGCGAGCATTATCGCCTCCATTCGCAACCGAAAAAAACGGGACGGCGCAGGTCCTCAGCCGCATGATCCGGCGGAAGGCATGCTGGTCGCCTCCTATAACGTCCATAAATGCGTCGGTGTCGACGGTCGTTTCGATCCAGAACGCACCAGCCATGTGATCCGCGAAATCGGTGCTGACATCATGGCGCTGCAGGAGGCTGATACAAGGTTTGGCGAACGTCGCGGCTTGCTCGATCTGCATTGGCTGGAACGCGAAACAGGGCTTACGCCGGTGCCGGTTTCTGGTGTTTCGCGCGCGCATGGCTGGCACGGCAATGTCGTGCTGTTTCGCGAAGGTTTGGTGCGCGATGTGCATCAGGTGAAATTGCCGGGGCTCGAGCCGCGCGGCTGCCTCGTCACCGAAATCGAATTCAACAACGGCGCCACGCTGCGCATCATTGCCGCCCATCTCGGTCTGTTGCATCGTTCCCGTCATCAGCAGACAAGAACCATTATCGACATAATGGGCTCGCGCGCGGAACAACCGACGGTGCTGCTGGGAGACCTCAACGAATGGCGTCTTGGCGACCGTTCATCGCTGAACGTTCTCACCGGCGTTTTTGGCGGCACGCCCAGCGCCGTTCCGAGTTTTCCCTCGCGGCTGCCCGTGCTCGCTCTCGACCGTATCATGAGCAACCGCCCCGGTCTGATCGAGCGCGTGCATGTGCATGACAGCGCGCTTGCCCGCGTCGCTTCGGATCACCTGCCTATCAAGGCGGTGGTGCGATCCAGAACAGAGGCAGGGTTTTCGGCGAATGCCTGAAGCCGGGTGCGTGTCCTGCGGATTTTTACAGTTTTTTTACAGTCGGTGAGGCTGGAGCAAAAAACTGCTCGAAAACTCAAAATCCGCCTCAGACGAAAAAGGATTTTCTAAGGCAGCCGGGTGAGCGCGCAAGTTTATCTCTATCGAAGTGGTAGAGTTAAGATAGGATGGTGTTGCTCGATCATGAGCGTTTACGGCTGGAGGACACCATGCGGCATCTCGATACACATGCGCCCCGGCATCTTTCCGGACGTTCAGGCAAATGGCAGTTCGCCCTTAATGCCGTGCTCGTCACGGCTGCTTTCGCCTTTGTCTGCGGCGTCACGCTTGGGCTTTTTCCTTAAACGAAAAAGCCATTATCAGTTTTCATCAAGCGCCTTTCGCGTTGACCGCGGAAGGCGTTTTTTTTTATTCGAGCCTATCGTTTCATGTGCTTTCAATCTGGTGTTTCCGGTGTCTGATTTGCTGCCCCGAAGGCTTTTCATTGGCCGGTCGCGGCGCATTGTCGTCCAAGCGTCGCAAAAGCATAGCAATCTGTGTTCCAACCGGCTGAATACGTTCAGGTTTCATTCAGGCCTGCGGTTTTAAATCGGTTAATCCTAGATATCCTGGAGGAACAGGTGGGCCGTTGCTGTCTTTCGATTTGCCATATCGCGCTTGGCCCCTATCTCCTCCGTGCCTGCGGCGCTTTTCGGACGGAGTCCGTATGATGCCCGCAGCGAGATGACAGCTGGGGCCGCCGGGCCCGTTTGATCCGGTAGAGCGCCAATCCCGACGACATTCCTCTTTCAGAAGCCGAGACATGTCCTTTCATAATACGCCGACCGCCTCTCGCGAAAATGAAACCAAGCAGATCGATCATAACGAGGCGATCCGCTCCACCTATCTGACGATAGAGGAGCTGCGCGAATGCGGAGAAACGCTGGCGCGCGATGGTACGCAGACGCTGCCCGGCCTGATGGAATTCTCCTTCCGGGAACGTCATCGTGAAAACGAAGCGGAAATCCTGAAAGTCTATCGTCAGACGGCCAAGGACGTCGATGCCGGCGCGACGATCACGCCGGCTGCGGAATGGCTGATCGATAACCACTACATCGTGGAAGAAGCCATTCAGGAAGTCCGCCGCGATTTCCCGAAGAAGTTTTATGCCCAGCTTCCGACGATGAAGGTCGGAAACATGGAGTTGCCGCGCGTTCTGGTCATGGCTTGGCTTTATGTTGGTCATACGCACAGCACCGTGTCGCGCGACAAGCTGACGGCGATTACCGAAGGTTTTCAGGTTTATCAGCCGCTGCAGATCGGCGAGCTCTGGGCGCTGCCGTCCTTCCTGCGTTTCGTGCTGGTGGAAAATGCCCGCCGTATCGCTGTTCGTGTCGCCCGCTCGCGCAACATGCGCCTCAAGGCCAATGAAGCCGCTGACGAGATTATTCGCCTTAACGATCCAGCCGTCAGCGCGGAGTTTCTGAAGCAGCTGGAGCCGCTGACGGACGACAACACGTTCAATACCCAGTTCCTCTACCGCCTGCGTAATGCGCCGCAAAGCCAGAGCGCCGCTCTGGAATGGCTGGAAGAGCGCATGCGCCGCGCCGGCACCGACGCCGAAGACGTGATGATGGCGGAACATAACCGTCTGTCGTCCGGCAATGTCACGATGGGCAATATCATCAAGAGCCTGCGTGAGATCGACGATACCGAATGGAGCGTCTGGTTCGAAGAGGTCTGCCTTGTCGACCAGGTTTTCCGCGAGCAGAGCGATTATCAGGTGCTCGATTTCGGTTCGCGCAACTCCTATCGCAACCGCGTCGAAAAGCTTGCTCGCCGCACCAAAAAGTCGGAAATCGACGTCGCCAAGGCCGCCATCCGGCTGACGGAAGAGGCGGCAAATGCGCCGGTGCCTGATCCGCACAAGGCCAATGTCGGTGCTTTCCTCGTCGGCATGTACCGGGAAGAGCTTGAAAAGGAGATCGGTTACAAGCGCGGTCCATGGCAGTCCTTCCTGGCCACCGTTCAGGGAATGCGCTGGCTCTCCGTCGCCGGTCCGGTGCTTCTGCTGACAGCTCTCGTGCTTGGCATCGTCGGTTATTTCCTCGGCAGTGCCGGCATGTCCTGGCCGGTCATCCTGCTGTTCCTCGTCATGTTCGCGCTGCCGGCATCGGAAGGCGCGACGGGCCTGTTCAACACGCTGGTCACTTATGTGGTCAAACCTGCGCGTCTGGTCGGTTACGAGTTCAAGACCGGCGTGCCGGAAGAAGCCCGCACGCTCGTCGTCGTGCCGTGCCTCATCAATAACCGCGATACGGTCGATGAACTCATCCGCAATCTCGAAGTCCATTACCTCGCAAACCCGCGCGGCGAAGTCTATTTCGCGCTTCTGAGCGACTGGCGCGATGCCCAGGTCGAAGAGACCGAGGCCGATCACGAGGTTCTCGAATACGCCAAGCGCGAAGTCGCCAATCTTGCCGCTCGTTATGCTTATGACGGTGGCACGCGTTTCTTCCTTCTGCACCGTCGCCGTCTCTACAATCCTTCCGAAGGCGCTTGGATGGGCTGGGAGCGTAAGCGCGGCAAGCTGCATGAACTGAACATGCTGCTGCGTGGCGACAAGGACACGACTTATATGGCGGGCGCCAATACCGTGCCGGAAAACGTCCAGTATGTCATGACGCTCGACGCCGATACGCGCCTGATGCGCGATGCCGTGACAAAACTGGTCGGCAAGGCGCATCATCCGATGAACCGCCCGGTTCACGATCCGCGCACGGGCCGCGTCGTTCAGGGTTATGGTCTCTTGCAGCCGCGCGTTACCCCGTCGCTGACGACGGGCAAGGATGCCTCGGTCTTCCAGCGCATCTATTCCGCCAGCCGCGGGGTCGATCCTTACGTCTTCACTGTTTCCGACGTCTATCAGGATCTCACCGGCGAAGGTTCCTTCACCGGCAAGGGCCTTTATCACGTCGATGCCTTCGAACACGCGCTGCGTGGCCGTATCGAAGAAAACACGGTTCTCAGCCACGACCTTCTCGAAGGTTCGTTTACGCGCTGCGCCCTCATCACCGATGTCGAACTGGTCGAGGATTTTCCGACCCGTTACGAGGTCGAAGTCTCGCGTCAGCATCGCTGGGCACGTGGTGACTGGCAGCTTCTGCCTTACATCATGGATCCGATGCGGGGTGTCACCGCACTTGGCCGTTGGAAGATGATCGACAACCTGCGTCGTTCGCTGACCCCGATCGCATGGTTCTTCGCGTCCGTCCTCGGCTGGTATTTCATGTCGCCGCTCGGCGCGCTGATCTGGCAGATCCTGCTGATCTTCATGCTGTTCGTCGCACCCACCCTGTCACTCATCCGCGGCATCGTTCCGGGTTCGACCGATATCGTGCCGCGCGCGCATTTCCACTCGCTGTGGACCGATGTGCGTGATGCCAATGCCCAGGTCGCGCTGCGCATCGTCTTTATCGCTGACTCTGCCTGCATGATGACGGATGCCATCGTGCGTTCGCTTTATCGTCTGTTCGTCAGCCGCAAAATGATGCTGGAATGGCGCACTGCCGCTTCCATTCAGGGCTCCGCACAAGGCAGCCCGGCCGATTATTACCGGCAGATGTGGCACGCCCCGGTCGTGGCACTGCTGGCGCTGTTCCTTGCAGCCCTTCCGGAAGACAACGCCTTCCTCATCGGCGTGCCTTTTGTGGTGCTCTGGGTTCTGTCACCGCTTGTTGCCTGGTACGTGAGCCAGTCTGCCGAGACCGAAGACCAGCTATTCGTTCCCGAGCCGGTTTCGGTCGAGCTTCGAAAGATTTCGCGTCGCACCTGGCGTTATTACGAAACTTTTGTCACGCAAGAGCAGCACTTTCTTCCGCCGGACAATTTCCAGGAGCGCCCGGAACCGATCATTGCTGCGCGCACCTCGCCCACCAATATCGGCGTGTATCTCCTTTCCGTCGTATCTGCCCGTCATTTCGGCTGGATCAGTTTTACCGACACAGTCGAGCGTATCGAAAACACGCTGGCGACCGTCGAGAAGATGGACAAATATCGCGGCCATCTGTTCAACTGGTATTACACCGATACGCTGAAGACGCTGGGCGCTCGTTATGTTTCGACCGTCGACAGCGGCAACCTTGCCGGTCACCTGATCGCGATTTCGTCTGCCTGCCGCGAATGGGCGGAAGCGCCGTCCGCGCATCTTCAGGGCAATCTTGATGGTATCGGCGATGTCGCAGGCATCCTCAGCGAAAATCTGAAGGGCCTGCCGGATGACCGCAAGACCGTGCGTCCGCTGCGTCGCCGTCTGGAAGAACGTATCGTCGGATTTGCCAATGCACTGGCCGCCGTCAAACGCGAGCACGAATTCGCCTCGATCCGCATCATCAACCTCTCGGTTCTGGCGCGTGATATCCAGAAGCTTGCGGTCAATCTCGATCATGAGGTCGGCTCACCGCAGTCGGGCGAAGTCGTGCAGTGGACCGATTTCCTCGTTGCCGCCTGCGAAGCCCATATTGCCGATACCACGTTCGATCATTCGACGCTGGAAGCCATGCGCAAGCGCCTTGCGGTTCTGCGCGACAAGGCCCGGTCCATCGCCTTCTCGATGGATTTCACCTTCCTCTACAACAAGGACCGTCGCCTTCTGTCGATCGGTTACCGTCACGAGGAAAACGAACTCGACGAAGCCTGCTACGACCTTCTCGCCTCGGAATGCCGCCTCACCAGCCTGTTCGCCATCGCCAAGGGTGACCTGCCGACCGAACACTGGTATCGCCTCGGCCGTCAGGTCGTGCCGATCGGTTCGCGTGGCGCGCTGATCTCCTGGTCGGGTTCGATGTTCGAATACCTGATGCCGCCTCTGGTCATGCAGGAGCGTCAGGGTGGTATTCTCAACCAAACCAACAACCTGATCGTCTTGGAACAGATGAACCACGGTCGCCGTCTGGGTATTCCGTGGGGCATTTCGGAAGCGGCGTTTAACGCCCGCGACCATCAGCTGAACTACCAGTACACAAACTTCGGTGTGCCTTCGCTCGGCCTCAAACGTGGTCTTGGCCAGAACGCCGTTATCGCGCCTTATGCTTCGATCCTCGCCAGCCAGTATGCTCCGCATGCGGCGCTGGAGAACCTCGAAAAGCTGCGTGCCGTTGGTGCGCTCGGCAAATACGGCTTCCATGATGCCGTAGATTTCACGCCGACCCGTGTGCCGGAAGGCAAGCGTTGCGCCGTCGTCTACAATTATTATGCCCACCACCATGGCATGTCGATCGCAGCCATCGCCAACGTCGTCTTCAACGGTCGCCTGCGTGAACTCTTCCATGCCGATCCGGTGATCGAAGCCGCTGAGCTTCTGTTGCAGGAAAAGGCGCCGCGCGAAGTGCCGGTCATGAGCGCAAAGCACGAAGAAACTCCCGGCAGCGGCCAGGGCGAACTGCTGCGTTCGGAAATCCGCACCATCAACGATCCCGCCGTGCAGGATCGTCAGCTGGTCTTCCTGTCGAATGGTCACTACTCGACCATGCTTACCTCCACCGGCACCGGTTACGCCACCTGGAACGGTCTGTCCGTTTCCCGCTGGAAGCCGGATCCGACCGAGGACCGCTGGGGTCAGTTCATCTTCCTGCGCGACACCGCCACCAATCAGTGGTGGTCGACGACCGCAGAACCGCGCCGTATCGAAGGCGAGCAAACCAAGGCCGTCTTCGGTGACGAAAAGGCCGAATTCCACAAGACGGTCGGCACGCTGACCAGCACGGTCGAATGTATCGTTGCCACCGAGCACGATGCCGAAGGCCGCCGCCTGACGCTGCTCAACACCGGTAGTGAAGATCGTTACATCGAGGTCACGTCCTACCTCGAACCGGTCATCGCCCACGACAATGACGACAGCGCCCATCCGGTGTTCTCGCGCATGTTCGTGAAGACCGAGATCGGTCGTCGCGGCGATGTCATCCGCGCGACGCGCAACAAGCGTTCGCCGGGCGATGCCTCCATGTGGGTGGCGCATCTCGCCGCCGACAATGCCGGCTCTTCGCGTCCGACCGAATTCGAAACCGACCGCCGCCGTTTCCTCGGCCGTGGCCGCTCGCTCTCGGAAGCCGCCGCCTTCGATCAGGATGCCACGCTCTCGGGCACGGACGGGTTTACACTCGATCCGATCATGTCGCTGCGCCGTGTCGTGCGTGTGCCGGCCGGCAAGAAGGCGACGGTGATCTTCTGGACCATCGCTGCGCCGATCCGCGAAGAACTCGACGTTGCGATCGAACGCTATCGCCATGCCGATGCCTTCGGCCATGAACTGACGCAGGCCTGGACCCGCGTTCAGGTACAGATGCGCCATATCGGCATCAACTCGCAGCAGGCTGCCGCCTTCCAGCAGATCGGCCGTTACCTTGTCTATCCGGACATGAACCTGCGCGCCGATGCCGCCACGCTGGAAACCGGCCTTGGCCGCCAGTCCATGTTGTGGGCACAGTCGATCTCGGGCGATCACCCGATCCTGACATTGCGTATCAATGACGAAATGGACATGGATGTCGCCAAGGAGGCGTTTTCCGCCCAGGAATATCTGCGCTCCCGCGGTGTCACGCTCGATCTCGTCATCGTCAACGAAAAGCCTGCTTCCTACGCGCAGGACATGCAGCACGCGATCGACCAGCTTAGCGAAAACATCCGCAAGCTCGGCCAGACCGAAGGTGCCCGCGAACACGTCTTCTCGCTGCGCCGCGACTTGATGGACGAAGAGACATGGGCAGCCCTGATTGCCGCCTCGCGTGTCGTCCTTCATGCCCGCAATGGCAAGATCATCGATCAGGTGACCCGCGCTGCCGCCCTTGCTCCGGCATCGGCAACAGCAGATGCCAATCGTCAGGCGCTGCTGTCTGCCGAAAACTTTGCTGCACCGGTTGCCGGTGAAGCTGCTGTCGATGAAGTGTCGGCCGATCTCGATTTCTGGAACGGTTTTGGCGGCTTCTCCAAGGACGGTTCGGAATATGTCACCCGTCTCAACGGTGGTGGCTCGACGCCGCAGCCGTGGATCAACGTCATCTCGAACGACAATTTTGGTTTCCACGTTTCGGCCGAAGGCGCCGGTTATACATGGAGCCAGAATTCGCGTGACTACCAGCTGACGCCGTGGACCAACGATCCGGTCATCAACCGCCCCGGCGAAGGTTTTTACCTGACCGATGTCGACAGCGGCATGATCCATACGCCGTTTGCCGCCCTGTCGCGCCGCCCGGCAACAAAGTTCGAAACCCGCCACGGCCTCGGTTATTCGGTCTTTTCCGCCGATGACGAAAGTCTCAAGCTTGAACTCACCCAGACGGTCGACCGCACGCGTCCGATCAAGCTTTCGTCGATGAAGATCCGCAACAGCGGTTCGGAAACCCGTCGTCTGCGCGTTTACGGTTATGTCGAATGGGTGCTGGGCCAGAA
>Ga0075364_10000561_pt1 | contig 19068 bp, 15 predicted proteins | sample EndMetdeltDD1764_FD_71517 | JGI IMG/M metagenome (GOLD analysis project Ga0075364, IMG submission 71517) | Populus endosphere microbial communities from Tennessee, USA - Endosphere MetaG P. deltoides DD176-4 | ecosystem: Host-associated > Plants > Roots > Endosphere | place: USA: Tennessee...
GGCAACAGTTTCAGGAAGGCCTCGAAATCGGGTGCGTCGAAGGCTTTGGTGGGTGCGAACTGCCAGTTGATCGGGCCGAGCTTTTTACCGAGGCCCGCAACGCCACTGGCGAAGAACTTCTCGATCGATGGCTCGGCCTCCTGGAGCACGGTGCGATGGGTGGCATAACGCGGTGCCTTGACGGCGAAGACGAAATCCTCGGGCACCGCGTCGTGCCACTTGGAAAACGTGGCCGCGTTCTGCGCCCGGTAGAACGTGCCGTTGATTTCGATCGAGTCGAACTGACGGCTGGCCCAGTGCAGTTCGTCCTTCTGAGGCAGGTCCTCGGGAAAGAACGTGCCGCGCCAGGGCGCATAGGTCCAGCCTCCGATTCCAACACGCACCCGTGCAAGCTTGGCCATGACGTTCCTTTTGATATCTCCTACCGGGACTGCAGATAGGCGATGACCTCGTCTGCAGTAGAGATGTCAGCATAACGCCTGCCGACATCGCGCAGGTTGTCATGATGGGGTCCTTCTTCGACGTCTCCCACGCAATCCTCGGGAACGTTCACCCGAAAGCCGTAGGAGAAGGCGTCGACGATCGAGGCCCGTACGCAGCCGCTGGTGTTGCAGCCCGTCACCACCACCGTCTCCACGCCCTCCTTGTTGAAGAAGGGCGCAGCAGCGGTGTGAAAGAAAATCGATGGGGCGGATTTGCAGAAGACCGAGTCATAGTCCGGATCGTGAATGCGGGGATCCAGTGCCGAGCCTTTATCGTGCATGCGAAAGCCCTCACGCACCGCTGCAATCTTCCAGTGCGGCATGTCGCGTTCGGTGCTGTAGGCGGTGTAGCAACTGGCCACCGGCACACCGCGCTCACGTGCCACACTCAGCAGACGGGCCGTGTTGCGCACCGCCCGTTCGACCAGTGGCGAGCCGCCCAGCGGAAAGGCCGCATCCGTGAAGGCGAGCTGAAAATCCACCACGGCAATGCCGATTTTTCCCCGCAAGCCTTCCACGATAGTGCCGAAGGATTTGTCCTGATAACGATCCATCTTCTACTTCCCCTGTAAAGCGTGATGCCTGCATCGGCTCACGCATCGTTATGTTCAAACGCACGCACGTGCGTGCGTTCATGTGGCACTACTTTACGCCCGGACAGCGTGTCGCCGCAGAAAAAAAACAGACCCAATTCGGTGCAAGGCATGCACCCTGTTTTGGTGCGTGCAGACGATCGCCCGTGCAGACGTGCCCCTCTACTCACTGCGCGACACACATGACCAGAAGTTGGTATGGATGTTGCTTTACTTGTTCAAGCGCAAGTAAATGCACGACGCTCGGCGCCCGGCGCGCGCCTTCGTAAACCAAGCACAGGTGAACTGAACATGTCGATGAACAGACGTACTTTCATGACCTCCACCGGTGCCGCGATTGCCGGCACAGCGCTTTTCTCCAGTTTTCCGAAAGATGCCTTCGCCGCCAAAGGTCACTTGCGCATCGCGATGACAGCGGCCGATATTCCCACCACCACCGGCATGCCGAACAATGGTTCGGAAGGCATGCGCTTTCTGGGCTATCCGATTTTCGAGCCGCTGGTCGATTGGGACCTGGCCAATGCATCCGATCAACGCGCGGGGCTGCGTCCCGGTCTGGCCACGTCGTGGGAGGTCGATGCGACGGACAAGAACGTATGGACGTTCACACTGCGCGAGAACGTCAAATTCCACGATGGCTCCATCGTCGATGCCGATGTCATTCTGTGGAACCTCGCCCGCATCTATGACAACACGTCACCGCAATTCGATGTGGCGGCATCGGCCATTGCACGAGCCCGAGTGCCCACGGTCAAGGAATGGCGCAAGGTCGATGCAAACACCGTGCAGATCATCACCGATGCGCCCACCTCCTACTTCCCCCAACAGCTCACCTGGATTCCCGTGGTGAGCAAGGCTCGCTATGACGAGGTGGGCAGTTGGGCGGCGTTTGCGGCCAAACCCTCGGGATCGGGCCCGTTCAGCATCACGCGCGTCATGCCGCGGGTCAGCGTCGAACTCGCGGCCAATAAGGCCTATTGGGACAGCGCGCGCGTGCCGAAGGTGGACAAGCTCACGCTGTTCCCCATGGCCGAGGCTACGACCCGATTGGCCGCCCTGCGCTCGGGCCAGGTCGATTGGATCGAAGTTCCCCCGCCGGACACCATTCCCAGCCTGAAGGCAGCAGGCTTCACGATTTCAACCAAGATCTATCCGCACATCTGGCCCTGGGTGTTCAGCGTGCAGCCAGGCTCGCCCTTTGCCGACAAGCGGGTACGCCAGGCGTTGAACTGGGCCATCGACCGCAAGGCGCTGGTGTCGCTACTGAACGACACCGCCCTGCCCGCCAAGGGATTCGTCACCGACACCGATCCGCAGTTCGGCAAGCCCGCCACCCAATACGGCTACGACCCCGAGAAAGCGCGAGCCCTGCTCAAGGAAGCGGGTTACTCCGAGGCCAAGCCGCTGACCTTCAAGGTCATGATCTCCACCAGCGGCTCGGGCCAGATGACGCCGATTCCCATGAACGAACTGCTGCAGCAGACGCTTGCCAAAATCGGCGTGAAAGTGAATTTCGAGATTGTCGAATGGGGCACCATGCTGGTCGCCTTTCGCCAGGCGCCGGACAACGCCGCGGGCCTGGGATGCCATGCGATGAACATCAGTCTGATGTGGTCCGATCCCAGCGTATGGCGACGCTACTTCCACACCGATGCGCGCACGCCCCGCGAGCAGAACTGGGGGCAGTGGAGCAACCCCGCCTACGACGCGCTGATGGACAAAGCGCGCGTCACGTTCGACGAAGCAGAAGTTGAAAAGATTCTGGCTCAGGCGCACGAAATTCTGATCGAGGAGAGCCCGTGGCTGTTCATCGTGCATGACCTGAACCCACGCGCCATGGCCAAGACGGTGTCGGGCTTCAAGCCCGCGCAAAGCTGGATGCAGGACTTCACCCCCGTATCGGTGTCGTAGCGGTCACTTTTACCGGTGTTCCAACAGGCTTTTCCATGAGCCCTGTAAAGGCCATGGGTCACCGGTTCGTCAACGCTTTCGGAGGTTGCAGATGTTGAGCTTTCTTGCCCGTCGGCTGCTGCACGCCATTCCCATCCTGTTTGGTGTGTCGATCATCGTGTTCATGCTGGTGAAGATGATTCCGGGCAATCCGCTCGACCTGCTGCTGCCGCCGGAGGCGCCACCCGAACTGGTGGCGCAACTGACTGCCGCCTACGGTTTCGACAAGCCCTTGTATGTGCAGTACTTCAGCTGGCTGTGGCGCACGCTGCAAGGCGACCTGGGCTATTCGATCTTCACTGGCGCGCCGGTGGCCGCCGAGTTGCGCAGCGCCATCGGCAACACCTTCATTCTGGCGGTGCCCGCTGCCTGTCTGGGCTTTACGGTGGGCGTGACCCTGGGCACCATCGCCGCCCACTACCAGGGCACCTTCGTCGACAAGATCTTTTCGGCATTCGCCATCACTGGCGTCAGCCTGCCGCACTACTGGTTCGCAATCGTCATGGTCGTGATCTTTTCAGTCACGATGAATTGGTTTCCCGCGCAAGGCATGCATTTCGAAGGGTTGCCCACCACCTGGGAGGACCTGAAGTCCATCGTGCTGCCCGTGGTCACGCTATCGCTCATTCCCATGGGTGTGGTGGCACGCGTGACCCGCGCCACCGTGCTCGAGGTGCTGAACCAGGATTTCGTCAACACCCTGCATGCCAAAGGACTGGTCGGCTACGAAATTCTTTATCACGTGCTGAAGAACGCAGCCCCTTCGGTCATCGCGGTCATCGGTCTGCAGTTCGGTTATCTGCTGGGCGGATCCATTCTGGTGGAGACGGTCTTCAACTGGCCAGGGTCGGGCAGCCTGCTCAATCTGGCGATCTTTCGTCGCGACGTGCCGGTCATGCAGGCAACCATTGTCATCCTCGCGTTCTTCTTCGTCCTGCTCAACCTGCTGGTGGACATCGCACAGGCGGCGATAGACCCCCGCATCCGCCGATAACAGGAGCGCATCATGACCGCCACGCCTTCTTCCGCCCTGCCCGCACACACGCATGCCCATATCTCTGCGCCTGCGCCAAACGCCATCGGTGCACCTGCTGCGGCAGGCACACTCCCGGCGTCGCCCACACCACACGCGCCTGGCCCCCGCCCCGTCGACATCGAAAGCCCGGGCTATTGGCAGCAGGTAAGCGCTCGCCTGGCACGCGACCCGGTCACGATCATCTCGGCGGTCATTCTGCTGCTGATCGTGCTCAGCGCCATCTTCGCGCCCTGGCTCGCGCCCCACGACCCCTATCAAGGCAACGTCATGACCCGCCTGAAGCCCGTGGGTTTTCCAGGGCATCTGCTGGGCACCGACGAAACCGGTCGCGACATGCTGTCACGGCTGCTGTATGGCGGCAGGCTCTCCCTTGTTTCCGGCATCGTGCCCGTCGCGTTTGCCCTGCTGATCGGCGGCACGTTGGGCATTCTGGCCGGCTATCTGGGCGGCGCGGTCAACAGCATGATCATGCGCATCACCGATGTGTTCTTTGCGTTTCCCTCGATCCTGCTGGCCATCGCGATTGTCGGGCTGCTGGGTGCCGGCTTGTTCAACACGTTGCTCTCGCTCACGCTGGTGTTCATTCCTCAGGTCATCCGCATCTCGGAAAGTGTCACGACCCAGGTGCGATCGCTGGATTTCGTGGAAGCGGCCAAGCTCAGTGGCGCAAAGCCGCTCACGCTCATCCGCCATCAGATCCTGTCCAACGTGCTCAGCCCCATCCTCGTTTACTGCACCAGTCTGGTAAGTCTGTCGATCATTCTGGCAGCGGGCCTGAGTTTCCTGGGGCTGGGCGTGACCCCGCCCAGCGCCGAGTGGGGCCTGATGCTCAATGCACTGCGCCAGGCGATCTACGTCGACCCGGTCGTGGCCGCCCTGCCCGGTGCCGTGATTTTCGTGACCTCCATGTGCTTCAACCTGATCAGCGATGGCCTGCGCACGGCCATGGATGTTCGGATCAAACTCTAAGGTGAGCGCCATGACCCAGACCACGCTGCCAGAACTGGAACGACCGCTCAGCCCGCGCGATCGCGGCGGCCCGCAGCAGCCCATGCTGATCGTAGCCGACATCAAAAAGCACTTTCCCATCAGAAAAGGCCCTTTCGGGCGGGTGGCCGGCGCGGTGCAGGCGGTCGACGGCGTATCGTTTTCGATTGCCAAGGGCGAGGTGCTGGGCATCGTCGGAGAGTCGGGCTGCGGCAAGTCCACGCTGGCCAGATTGCTGATGCGCATGATGGCACCCGACGCGGGCAGCATGATCTTCGATGGCGACCCGGTAGACGAACACAACGGCATATCGATCAACCAGCTGCATCGCGATGTGCAGATGGTGTTCCAGGACAGCTACTCGTCGTTGAATCCACGCATGCCCATCGTAGACACCATTGCGTTCACGCCCATCATCAATGGCCTGAGCGCAGCCGATGCGCAGGCGCGTGCACGCGTGCTGCTCAACCAGGTGGGCCTGGCACCCAATCTGTTTGCCAGGCGCTATCCGCACGAGCTCTCCGGCGGGCAACGCCAGCGCGTGAACATTGCGCGAGCGCTGGCTGTTCAGCCTCGCCTGGTCATTCTGGACGAACCGGTATCCGCGCTGGACAAGTCGGTTGAAGCCCAGGTGCTGAACCTTCTGGTGACGCTTCAGGAACTGCACAACCTCACCTACATTTTCATCAGTCATGACTTGAACGTGGTGCGCTTCATCTCGGATCGTGTAGCGGTCATGTATCTCGGGCGCATCGTGGAGACGGGTGACGTCGACGACATCTACCGCAACCCGAAGCATCCTTACACCCGCGCCCTGCTGGCGTCTGCACCCAGCCTGGACCCCCGGCGCCGCACGCAAAGCGCGCCGTTGTTCGGCGACCCGCCCAACCCGATCAATCCACCGAGCGGCTGTCGGTTTCGTACGCGATGCCCCCACGCGCAGGCTGTCTGTGCAGACCGGGCGCCGGTGGCCACGCCCGTCGATGGCGCGTCGTCGCACACCGTGTGCTGTCACATGTCGCAGCCAGGCTCCGGCCACACCGACGCACCGGCGCACAATGAGGAGGTGGCAGCATGAGTGCGCTGATGGAAGTCGACAATCTGCAGGTGGCGTTCGGCAAAGGCACCGACGCGGTACAGGTGGTCAATGGCGTGAGTTTCTCGCTGGCGAAAGGACAGGTACTGGGCATTCTGGGGGAATCCGGATCGGGCAAGAGCGTAATGATGCGTGCCTTGATGGGGCTGCTGCCCAAGCATGCGCAGACCAGCGGCTCCGTGCGGCTCGACGGTCAGGAAATCGTTGGCATGGCACCGCGCGCGCTGCGCAAGCTTCGAGGCTCATCGATTTCGATGATCTTCCAGGAACCGATGACCGCATTCGATCCGGTATTCACCGTGGGCAGGCAAATCATCGAAACCATCCGCCGGCACGAAGGCGTGAGCCACCGCGATGCATCACGGCGCGCCCTCGAACTGATGGAGCTGGTGTCGATTCCCTCGGCCAGGAGCCGGCTGGACAATTATCCCCATGAAATGTCGGGCGGCATGCGCCAGCGCGCCATGATCGCCCTGGCGCTTGCGTGCCGGCCCAAGGTGTTGCTCGCCGACGAACCCACCACCGCCCTGGATGTGACGGTGCAGATCCAGATTCTGCTGCTGCTGCGCCGCATTCAGGCCGAGATGGATATGTCGATCGTTTTCGTCACCCATGACATCGGTGTGGCCGTAGAAGTGTCGGATCACATCGGCGTGATGTATGCAGGCCGCTTTATCGAAAAAGCGCCTGTGCAAACTTTGATCGACGCCCACTGCCACCCCTACACGCAGGGGCTGCTGGCCTCGACCGTGCACGGTCAGCGCAAGGGCACGCCGCTGCAAACCATTCCGGGTGCACCGCCCAACCTCGCGCACATGCCGCCGGGATGCGCTTTCGCACCGCGCTGCCAATACGTGCAACCCGATCTTTGCTTGCAGGCTCAACCTGCACCGCGCCATCTCGACGCCGACCACAGTGTCCGGTGTGTACGCGTAGAGCGCATTCAATCGGCCGGACATGTGCCCGGCATCGATCTCGCCCGGCAGCCGCTCGCGTTGACTGTCTAGCGTTTCATCCCAGGGAGATACCTCGTTATGTCCAACGCTTCGCCCCCAATGACCCTTGCACAGGCCGCCGCGCTGATCCAGAACGCGCAGGCCTCTCCCGTCGAACTCGTCACCGACTGCCTTGGTCGCATCGAGATGCTCGACGGCACTTATCACGCCTTCATCGAAGTGCTCGGCGCGAGTGCGCTGGCGCAGGCGCGCCAAGCCGAAAAGGAGATCGCTGCGGGCCACTACAAAGGGCCTCTGCACGGCATCCCCATCGGCCTGAAGGACATCTATGAAACCCGGGGCGTGCGCACCAGTGGACACTCCAGGGCGTGCATCGACCACATCCCCGAGCGCGATGCCACGACAACGTCTTTGCTTGCCCAGGCAGGAGCCATCAACCTGGGCAAGCTCTCGACCTGGGAATTCGCGATAGGCGGCCCCAGCTTCGATCTGCCCTGGCCGCCTGCGGTCAACCCGTGGAACCCGGGTCGCGATCCGGGTGGCTCGTCCTCGGGCACAGGCACGGCGGTGGCCCTGGGAATGGTGCTCGGTGGCATGGGCTCGGACACGGGTGGATCCATCCGGTTTCCCGCCGCCATGTGCGGCATTGCCGGCATCAAGCCCACGTATGGACGCGTCAGCCGAGCGGGCGTGCTGCCGCTGGCGTTCTCGCTCGATCACGCGGGGCCCATGGCTCGAACGGCCCACGATTGTGCGCTTATGCTTCAGCCCATCGCCGGTTTTGATCCGCGCGACCCCGCATCGGCCAACGTGGCAGTGCCCGACTTCACGGCCGGGCTGACCGGTGACCTGAAGGGCTTGCGCATCGGCGTGTTGCGCCAGTTCTTCGAACGGGACAACCCGGCCGATGCCGACGTCGCGCTGGCCCTGGAAGACGCCCTGCGCGTATTGCGCGACCTGGGCGCCGAATTGGTCGAAGCACCTGCCATATCGCCCATGGGGGACTTCATCGCATCGGCCTTCGTGATGAGCCGGTCGGAAGCCTACGCCATTCATGAGGCGACACTGCAGACGGCGCCCGGCATGCTGGGCACCCTCGCCCGCCAGCGCATCCTGCCCGGCGCCATGTTCACTGCCGTGGACTACATCCAGGCCATGCGCAGGCGAGAAGAACTGACCGCAGAACTGGCAAGGGCCATGCGGGACATCGATCTGCTCGTGTTGCCCACCGTGCCCACTGCCGCACCGCTGATCAGCGCCATGACGGCACACTTCAATGTCGATCGACCGCTCTACACCACTCCTTTCAATCTGACAGGCAGCCCTGCGATCTCGGTGTGCTCGGGATTCAACGCCGACGGCATGCCGCTTTCAATGCAGATCGTGGGCCGCCCCTTCGATGAAGTCAACGTGCTGCGCGCAGGCGACGCCTATGAGCGCGCCACGGCCTGGTGCAACGCCATGCCTGAACCCCTGCTGGCCGCCGCGGCATGATCGCCACGCGCCGGCCCCATTCACCTCATTGCCCGATTCCCACCCGACACAAGGAACTCACATCATGACTCAGGAAGTGATCAGCAAGGAAACGTTCGACGTGCTCGTTGCCCAGGCCGGCCTGCAGAAGCTGGACGATGCGCAGACCACCGATCTGCGCGACGCCTACAAATACGTCCAGGCCATGGCGGCGCGCGTGCGCACCCCGCGCGGGCGCGAGGCCGAGCCCGCCCTGATCTTCGTATTGCCCAAGCCCGAGGCCGCATGATGACCGACACGATACCCACCATCGCCCAGGCGTCGCGCGACATTGCGACAGGCAAGCTGTCTCCCGTAGCACTGACCGAGTTGATGCTCGACCGCATCGAAGCGCACAACGGGACGCTGAACGCGTTCATCACGGTCACGGCCGACCTCGCACGCAAGCAGGCCCGCCATGCTGAAGCCGAGATCAAGGCAGGACGCTACCTGGGCCCCATGCATGGCATCCCGCTGGGCTACAAGGACATCTTCGAGACGGCAGGCATTCGGACCACGGGTCACTCCCACTCATTGATCGATCGCGTACCGGAAAAAGATTGTTTTTCCGTTGCCAGGATGCAGGCAGCCGGCGCTGTTTGCCTGGGCAAGCTCGCCACGCATGAATTCGCGTTCGGCGGCCCGAGCTTCGACCTGCCCTGGCCGCCGGCGCGCAACCCCTGGAACACCGATCACTTCACAGGCGGCTCCAGCAGCGGCACGGGCGCAGCGGTCACCGCCGGCCTCGCGCTGGGCGGGTACGGTTCAGACACCGGCGGCTCCATTCGCCTGCCAGCGGCATATTCCGGCCTGGTCGGCATCAAGCCCACCTATGGTCGAATCAGCCGCGCAGGTGTTTACCCACTGTCGTTCAGTCTGGATCACGCCGGCCCCCTGGCCTGGACAGCCGAAGATTGCGCCATGATGATGGAAGTGATGGCAGGCTACGACCCTGCGGATCCTGCTTGTGTAGACACGCCCGTACCCGAGTATTCGAAATTGCTGAACAAAGACCTGTCCGGCATTCGTATCGGCGTGGTGCGTCACTTCTGGGAAGAGGCAGACGCGACCGTCGAGACTGTCAACGCCATGGAGGCGGCGCTCAAAGTGTTCGAATCGCTGGGTGCCACGCTGGTGGAGATCCGGCTACCGTCCCTGATGGACTACACCGCCACCACCAGCCTGATCCTGCTGGCCGATGGGGCGGCTATTCACGAAGCTGTGCTGAAAAAAACGCCGGAACTGTTCGGCGAAATTCTGCGCAAGCGTCTCTATCTTGCTTCGATGTTCTCGGCAGCCGATTATGTGCAGGCCTTGCGTCGTCGGCGCGAGCTATGCGATGCCTACAACGAAGCAACGCAGGATGTCGACATCGTCTTCACGGCCACCGCACCGGGGCCTGCGCCGCGCCTGGACGAGATGCACTGGTTCTACACGTTCACCAAACCACTGCTGACCATGCCGTTCAATCTGACGGGTAGTCCGGCTGTCGCCACGCGTGCGGGCTTTTCCAGCAGCGGGCTGCCGCTGTCATTCCAGCTGGTGGGCAAGCCCTTCGAGGAAGCAACCATCCTGGCCGCTGCGCACGCTTACGAGTGCGCCACGGAGTGGGCGCAAACGCGCCCGCAGATGGCAAGCGCCCAGGCCAGAGTGGCAGCTTGACGACGTGATGCCGACCTCGAGCGAGGACGTCATCCTGACGCGGGGTGACGTCGGCTCGAGCGCTCGGAAGACAATGATGCCTCCCGAGCCCGCACCTAGTTAAACACCTGCGTGCTGTACAAATCCACCGGCAGCTTGCGCATCACGGGCAATTGCGTGGAGGGATCCTTGTCCAGACCATCGATGTAGGTCTGGAAAACGTCGGCATCCAGCACACCGATGTCGGTGCGACGATCTGCAGGAACATCGCGCAAGGTGGTGTAGCCGTCACCGCCCGTCGCATTGAAGCTCAGCACGAACAGCTTGTAGCTGCGAGTGAGATCCAGCGGCAGCCACGCATTCGCTGCCCGATCAAAGACCTGAAGGTTGCTGGCACGATTTCCGGTCGTCTGTGCGCTGTTCACATTGAACCGCAGCCCGCCGGTATAGGGGTAAGGGCCACTTCCGCCTGGTGTGCGGAAAACCGCTTCCAGGCCATCTTCGATCATGCCCTTGACCTCGGCACCCGTGATGTCCAGCCGGAACAGCATGTTGCCGAACGGCAGTACTTCGATCACATTGGCTGCCGTGACTTGGCCCTGCAGCGGAACGCGCACGCCACCGCCACTTTGCAAGGTGATGTCCGCACCGCCATAGCTGGCATTGGCAACCTCCAGATACGCTTGCGCCACCAGTTGCTGAATATCACCACCATGCAGGCTGACATTACCCAGGGCATTGCAGGCTACGCCCGAACGGCTGTAGTCGATCGAACCTGGCCCACCCGGCACACGACGCGAGCACAGCTCATCCGGCGCCGATGCCACGACCTTCGCTTTGAAGACATCCACCTCGGCCTTGAACGGCGCGAGAATCGCAGCGGCCTCGGCGTTCGCTGCGGTGACACGCAGGAACCCGCTTGCGGCGATGTCGTTCAAGAAAGCGGCACGGTCCGCAGCCGAAACCGCAGCGCCCCCAACGGTGAAGTTATCGCCGATCAACACATGCGGGGTGCCGGCACATTGGGTGACACGCCCATCAATGTCGAAGCTGACCTTGATCTGCCCCACCACCTGCGAGTATTCCCACGCCTGCGTCAGGCACACCGTGTCGCCGTCCTTGTTGGTCAATGCCTCGCCGTAGGCACCGGCAGGAGAGCCGACGCCATAGGTTGTCATCGCGTCGGGACCCAGCAATGTGTGCGAGTCGCCGCCCACCACCACATCCACGCCGCTGAGCTTGCTGATGAGCGTGCGATCCAGGCTGTAGCCCACGTGACTGAGCAGCACGACCTTGTTCACGCCCTGCGCGCGCAAATCATCGATGGCACGTTGCGCCGCGACCGTCTCTTCTTCAAAAGTGGTGTCCTGATCCGGGCTGGAGGATTCCTTGGTCTTGATCGCCACCGTCAATCCGACAATGCCGATCTTCTCGCCTTCGCGCTCGACGATCGTCGAAGGTTTGACCAGACCAGGCGCGCGGGTCGCGCTGAGCGCCGAATTCGCACCGAAGGTCACATTGGCGCTGAGGACCGGCGTCTGGCATGCACCGCTGTGCAGGCGTCCGATGAAATTCTTCAGTTCGGTGTCGCCCTTGTCGAACTCGTGATTGCCCAGGGTGAAGGCATCAAAACACACCGTGTTCATCATCGCCGCATCGGCTTCACCGATCTCGCCGGCGCGATTGAAGTACAAGGTGCCCGTGAGTGCATCACCCGCATGCAGTTTCAGCACATTGGTCTCGTTCTGGGCCAGTGCGTCGAATGCCGCCTTCACGCGCGGAAAACCTGCGGCGTCGACCGTAGTCGATACCCGGGTGCCTGCCGCGTTCTGCAGCATCAGCGTGCGCGATTTGCTGTCCAGATTCGAGTGCTGATCATTGATGTGCAGAATCGTCAGATCAATGGCCCGCGCAGTGGGGGAAGGCTCGGGTGAGGGATCCGTGCCGGGTCCCGGCGTGGGGTTGGGCGCAGGGACTGGATCAGGCTCATGGACCGGGTCATCATCGTCGCTGCCGCCGCAACCGGCCAGCAGGCCTGCAGCCATCAGCAGGGCAGCCAGCAGTTTCGTTTTGGGTGCCAGCGGCGAGCCGCCCTGCAGTCCAGACCAGTGTGTCGTGCCGTGTTCGCTTTGCATGCTTGGGCGATCCTATCGCTGAGAGAGAGCGGCAATCTTGAACAGGCGAGGTGACACATTCATTAAAGAAACGGCAGTTAAAGGAGAATTTTCGACGCGCCAAAAATGTCATGGCAGCGTCGTCATCGCGTGATATTTTGCGGGCGCCATCAGTGGATATGACCCGAGTCTTGCCGGGACAACCTGCTGATTCGACTATCGACAATTCGTCGAGTCGAGTCTCGATACTTCGGTCGCCCAGGCAGTCACGTCACGCCTGCCCCCCTAATCACGTCGTGACTCGATCATTCAAAAAAAAAGGCGCTCCGTCAGGAGCGCCCTTCTTGCCGAAGCGATCGATATCAGCCGAAGCGACCGGTGATGTAGTCCTCGGTTTCCTTACGGCTGGGTTTCACGAAAATCTGGTCGGTTTCGCCGAATTCCATCAACTCACCCAGGTACATATAAGCCGTGTAATCGGAGCAACGCGCCGCCTGCTGCATGTTGTGCGTCACGATGACCACCGTGTAATCGTTCTTCAGCTCTGCAATCAGCTCTTCGATTTTCGCGGTCGAAATCGGATCCAGTGCCGAGCACGGCTCATCGAGCAGCAGCACCTCGGGCTTGATGGCCACACCGCGTGCAATGCACAGACGCTGTTGCTGACCGCCCGATAAACTATGGCCGCTCTGGTTCAGTTTGTCCTTGACCTCGCCCCACAGCGCAGCCTTGGTCAGCGCCCATTCCACGCGCTCGTCCATCTCGCCGCGCGAGAGCTTTTCGAACAGACGCACACCGAAGGCAACGTTGTCGTAAATGCTCATGGGAAACGGTGTGGGCTTCTGAAAGACCATGCCGATCTTTGCACGCAGCAGGGAAATGTCGGTCTTGCTCGTCAGCAGATTCTCACCGTCGAGCAGGATCTCGCCTTCGGCCGTCTGCCCGGGGTAGAGCTCGAACATGCGGTTGAAGGTGCGCAGCAACGTGGACTTGCCGCAGCCCGAGGGGCCGATGAATGCCGTCACCTTGTTCTTGGCGATCGACATGTTCACATTACGGATGGCGTGGAACTTGCCGTAGTAAAAATTGAGGTTGTTGACCTGCAATTTGGCGGGCAAGGTAGCGATAGAAGGAGTGTCCATGGCGAGCTCGGGTTATTTCTGACGGAAGTAGGTACGGGCCAGGATATTGATGGTGAGCACCAGCAGCGTAATCAACGCCGCACCGGCCCAGGCCAGGGTGTTCCAGTCCGGGAAGGGGCTGGCCGCAAACTGGAAGATCACGACCGGCAGGTTGGCCATGGGACCATTCATGTTCCAGGACATGAACTGGTTCGACAGCGCAGTAAAGAGCAAGGGTGCGGTTTCACCAGCAATGCGCGCCACGGCCAGGAGCACGCCGGTGATGATGCCCGCCTTGGCAGCCTTGTAGGACACCAGGGTAATCATGCGCCACTTGGGGCAGCCCAGTGCGACCGCGGCCTCACGCAGGCTGTTGGGTACCAGCATGAGCATGTTGTCGGTGGTGCGAACCACCACGGGCACCACCAGGATAGACAGCGCAATGGCGCCCGCCCAGCCCGAATAGTGACCGACCTGCGCGACATAGGTGGCGTAGATGAACAGACCGATGATGATCGAGGGCGCCGACAGCAGCACGTCATTCAAAAACCGAGTGGCCGGAGCGAGCCAGCCGCGTTGACCATATTCGGCCAGGTAGGTGCCGGCCAGGATACCGACGGGCGTGCCGATCAGCGTACCGATGCCCACCATCATCACACTGCCGAAGATGGCGTTGAGCAGACCGCCGGTCTGCCCCGGAGGCGGCGTGATCTCGGTGAACAACGTGAGCGACAACGCGGCGGCGCCCTTGAACACCAGCGTACCGATGATCCAGAACAGCCAGAACAGGCCGAAGATCAGCGCAGCGGCCGAGAGGACCAGCATGACCTTGTTGACCAGCTTGCGCCGCCGGTAAACCGGGTTGCTATTTTGCAGGAGGGTAGTCTGCGACATGAAAGGGTATTCCTAGAGGTCGATCGGCGGCGGCGCTTGCCGCCGGATCCATCAGCTTTTGACGCCTTCGGACTTGGACAGGCGAACAAGCAGCAGCTTGGCCAGTGCCAGCACGATGGTGGTGATCAGGAAAAGGATCAGTCCGAGCTCGATCAGGGCCGACTTCTGCATGCCGCCCGCCTCGTTGAACTCGTTGGCCAGTGCCGATGCAATGGAGTTGGCTGGAGAGAAGATCGAATCGGGTGAGCGAAATGCGTTGCCGATCACGAAGGTCACCGCCATCGTCTCGCCCAGCGCACGACCCAGACCCAGCATGATGCCGCCGACCACACCGGTCTTGGTGAAGGGCAGCACCACTTTCCACATCACTTCCCAGGTGTTGCTGCCCAGGCCATAGGCAGATTCCTTGAGCAGCGGGGGCACCAGTTCGAACACGTCGCGCATCACCGCAGTAATGAACGGGATCACCATGATCGAGAGGATCAGGCCGGCGGTGAAGATACCAATCCCGAACGGCGGGCCGGAGAAAAAGCCGCCGATCAGCGGAATGCCGCCAAGTACCGCAATCATGCTGGGCTGAATGTAGACCTGGAAGATGGGAACAAAGACGAACAACCCCCACATGCCGTAAATGATGGATGGGATCGCTGCCAGCATTTCGATGGCAGTGCCCAAGGGGCGGCGCAGCCAGGTCGGGGACAGTTCGGTCAGGAACATGGCAATGCCGAAAGACACCGGCACCGCAATGATCAAGGCAATGGCGGAGGTCATCAGCGTACCGATGATGGGCACGAAGGCGCCGAACTCACTGTTGACCGGGTCCCACTCGTTGGTCCAGAGAAACGCCGGACCGTAGGCAGCCAGCGTCTCGCGGCTGCCCCACACCAGTGAAGCGAGAATGGCCGCGAGCAGACTGAAAACCAGGAATGCGAAGGTGCGGGTGAGATTCTTGAACAGGCTATCGGCCAGCGCATTGCTCATCGCGTTGCGTGGCGCAGGTTGGCCTGCGGTAACGGATTCATTTGGGCGTGACATACCCGCATTATTATTCATTACTGCACTCATGGCAGGCGTTCCCGGCGTGTGAAACGTGAAATTCAGGGAAAATCGCTCAACTACGTCGAAAATGGCCGGACATCGCTGCCCGGCCAATTTCGATTACTTCGTCCAGACTGCCTTGCCGTCAGCCGACTTGATGTCGGACTTCCAGGAGGCGCGGATCTTGTCCGTCACTTCCTTGGGCAGGGGCACGTAGTCCAGATCGGCGGCCGATTTGGCACCATCTTTCCAGGCCCAGTCAAAGAAGGACATCACGGCAGCGCCTTGCTCGGGCTTGGCCTGTTCCTTGTGGATCAGGATGAACGTGGCGCTGGTGACGGGCCAGGATGCAGCACCCGGCTCTTCGGTCAGCACGACGCCCATGCCAGGTGCGCTTGCCCAGTCGGCGTTGGCAGCGGCGGCTGCAAACGCTTCCTGCGTGGGCTGAACGAACTTGCCGTCTTTGTTACGCAGCTGGGTCCACGACAGCTTGTTCTGCTTGGCGTAGGCATACTCGACATAACCGATCGAGTTCTTCAGCTGACCGACATAGGCGGCCACGCCTTCGTTACCCTTGCCACCCTGACCCACGGGCCACTTCACAGCCTTGCCTTCGCCGACGCTGCTCTTCCAGTCGGGCGAGACCTTCGACAGGTAGTTCGTCCAGCCGAAGGTGGTGCCCGAACCGTCCGAACGGTGCACGACCACGATGTCCGCGTCGGGCAGCTTCACGCCTTCGTTCAGCGAAGCGATGGCGGGGTCGTTCCACTTCTTGACCTTGCCCAGGTAGATGTCAGCCAGAACGGGGCCGGAGAGCTTCAGCTGACCGGGCTTGACGCCGTCCAGGTTGACTACGGCGACCGTGCCGCCCACCACTGCCGGGAACTGGAACAGACCGTTCTTGTCCAGGTCAGCCGCTTTCATCGGATCATCCGACGCGCCGAAATCGACTGTCTTGGCGATGATTTGTTGCTGACCGCCACCCGAACCGATCGATTGATAGTTCACGGCCACGCCGGTTGCAGCTTTGTAATCGGAAGCCCATTTAGCATAAATGGGGTAAGGAAACGATGCGCCGGCACCGGTCACTTGCTTGGACTGGGCGTGGACGGCGAAGACGGCGGCGCTCAGTGCGACACCCAATGAAAGCTGTTTGAAAACACGGTTGAACATTGCAGTTCCTTGTAACGCGTTTGAAGATGTCTGCTGCGGATTTCGTGTCTCGCAGCAGGTACAGAGAGAATGTTAGAGAATGAACATGACAAGATAGTGACAGTCATGATGGTTTTCGCTGCGGTGCATCACTGACGCCTTTCGAGCCTGCCCTCAGCACCAGATGCGTCCAGGCCGAGGCTGATCCCAGGAACCTCACCCCACGAGCCTTGCACTGGGACAGTCATCCCGGAGTCTCATCCCGGAAGCGTCACGCCAGAAGCTTCACCCCAGAAGCTTCACTCCAGAAGCGTCACCCCAGGAGCTTCACTCCGGAAGCTCCATCCCAAAAGCCTCATCCCAGAAGCTTCATCAGATCGTTGTGCAGGTTTCGGGGCACACTGCCGCGGCGGACGCGGGTGTAATCGCCATTCGGGCCCTGCTGGTATGCCAGTTGGGTGTCACGCAGGGCAAGCGTGAAGGCTTCGGTGATGACACGCTTCTTGGCCGCCTTGTCAGTCACCGGAAACGCGATTTCGACGCGCCGGAAGAAGTTGCGATCCATCCAGTCGGCAGACGACAGATACACTTTTTCCTCGCCGCCCGCGTAAAAATAGAACACGCGCGAGTGCTCCAGAAAGCGCCCGACGATCGAGCGCACCCGGATGTTCTCCGACAACCCCTTGACGCCGGCCCGCAGCGTGCACACGCCGCGCACGATCAGCTCGATCTTCACACCGGCCTGGCTGGCCTTATAGAGTTCCTCGATGACCGTCTGCTCGAGCAGCGAATTCATTTTGGCCAGAATGCGCGCTTTTTTACCCTGGCGTGCCGCCTCCGCCTCCGCGCGGATAAACGCCACCATGCCGTCGTGCAGTGTGAAGGGGGCCTGCAAAAGCGCCTTCATCGGGCGTCGCGCACCCAGCCCGGTCAATTGTGTGAAAACGCGATCCATGTCTTCACACAGGGCGGGATCAGCGGTCATCAAACCAAAATCGGTATACAGCGTGGCCGTGCGAGGATGATAGTTGCCGGTCCCCAGGTGGGCGTAGCGGCGCAGACGACCCTTTTCACGACGCAGGATGAGCGCCATCTTGGCATGCGTCTTGTGGCCCACTACCCCATACACCACATGCGCACCCACTTCTTCCAGTTTGGCGGCCCAGTTGATATTGGTCTGCTCGTCAAAGCGCGCCATCAACTCCACGACGACCGTCACTTCCTTGCCAGCCTGTGCGGCGCGCAACAGGATCTGCATCAACTCGGAGTCTTCCCCGGTGCGGTAAATCGTCTGCTTGATCGCCATGACGTTGGGGTCACGCGCCGCCACCGTCAGGAAATCGATCACGGGCTGGAACGACTGATAAGGGTGGTGCAACAGAATGTCGTTCTTGGCGATGGCGCCGAAGACATTCTCGGGCTTATCGTTCAGCGGCTCGAAAGGCGCAGCGATGGGCGCACGGTAATTGGGAAACAGCAGATCGGAACGGTCGCCGACGCTGCACAGTTGCATCAACCGGGTCAGGTTGACCGGACCATTGACCCGGTAAGTATCCGACGGTGCCAACGAAAACTCGCGCTGCAGGAACAGTTCCAGGTCGGGCGGCGTCAGGCGGTCGATCTCCAGGCGCACGGCGGCGCCAAAGTGGCGTTGCGACAGCTCGCCCTGAAGCGCCTGGCGCAGGTTGGTCACTTCCTCCTCGTCCACGAACAGATCACTGTTGCGGGTCACGCGCCACTGGTAGCAGCCCAGAATATCCAGCCCCGGGAACAGTTCGCCCACGAAGGCGCGCAGCAGCGAAGTCAGCAGGACAAACCCGTGGGGATGACCGGACAACTCGGCCGGCATGGACAACAGGCGCGGCAGCAGGCGGGGGGCCTGGACAATGGCGATCGACGCACGACGCCCGTACGCATCGACACCGGCCAACGCCACGATAAAGTTCAGGCTCTTGTTGTAGACGCGAGGAAACGGATGGGCGGGGTCCAGCCCGATCGGCGTGAGCAGGGGCATGACATCGCGATTGAAGGTCTCGCGCGCCCACTCGAGCTGCTGATCGTTCCATTCCGAGGCGTGATGGATAACGATGCCCTCTTTCTGCATCTGCGGAAAAATTGTATCGTTCAGCAGACTGTATTGCCGTGTCACCAGCTTGTGCACGGCTGCCTGCACCTGCTGCAAGGCATCGCCCGCCGTCAGGCCATCCGGTCCCACCAGTTTGGGGCTTTCGCGCTTCTGCACTTTGAGCGTCGAGATACGGATTTCGAAAAATTCGTCCAGGTTCGAGCTGACGATACACACGTAGCGCAGTCGCTCGAGCAGGGGCGTACTGGGATTTTCGGCCATAGCCAGCACGCGCTCGTTGAACTTGAGCAGTGACAGTTCGCGATTCAGAAAAAGAGGCTCTACAGGCAGGCGTGAAGTCATACGTGGTCCGACTCGATTGTCCAATACTTGTTTTACTTCAGTTTAGTGACAGCACTATGACAACGCAC
>Ga0075364_10000563_pt1 | contig 19040 bp, 13 predicted proteins | sample EndMetdeltDD1764_FD_71517 | JGI IMG/M metagenome (GOLD analysis project Ga0075364, IMG submission 71517) | Populus endosphere microbial communities from Tennessee, USA - Endosphere MetaG P. deltoides DD176-4 | ecosystem: Host-associated > Plants > Roots > Endosphere | place: USA: Tennessee...
GACCCCTAGATCCAAGTCTAAAAAAAAAAAGCAGGTTGAGGTGAGGTTTAGAATAGAAGGATCTGTAAATCAGACTAGTCAACCGCGGGCCATTTGCTTAACACAACTCTTTCGATCATCGATTCTGACTCCACACTCCTCCCACTCATCTCTGCCAAAGCAGGAGGCAGGGACAGCTCGATCACGTCCGAACTGCCCTCTCTCGCCCAGAAAAACTTCTTCTCGTGCCAGAGTTTACCTAGTACTTGCTCGAAGTTCCATATCTGGTTGACCTAGTCAATACAGCGAATCTGGGTGCTGGGGAGTAAGCAGATCCCGTAGTCAATCCAATTCCTGTGTCAGTTCAAGACCGAGTTGGAGTTTTTTCAGTCCCTATTAAAGGGGGTTTCGTCATTGCCTGCTGCGCCGCGCATCTATATACATAAATCAAGCTTGTGCCTTGCCAAACAAACTATTGAATCCCCCACCAGTACCATCAGCTGAAGCAAAGGCATTAAGGGCAGGGGCACAGCCACCATAGACAGAGGTTACAGTAGTGGCATAGCCAGCACCAGTAACAAGACCAGTCAACCCACCAGCATAACTATCAGTATCAGTAGCAGCATAGGAAGCAAGGGTAGATCCAGTCGAAAGACCAGTAGCATTAGTAGCTAAGACGGGTACTTTTTAAGTTAAGCATAACCAGTACTGTAGCATATTAAGTGCCTATAATCATACCTATAAGCAAAGGCAGAGACAGTAGCATAGGCGGCATAAACTAGGGTTGTAGAACTTTTATTTTCAAGTTCTTGCTTATTCATACCCACATCAAGTAGTGTATCCAGTACCAGATCCTTTTGAATTGAAGTACCATACGCACCACCAATAGTATCAGCAGCAGCTGGAGCATATTGCTAGAGCAGCAGGGCTAAAAGTGCTTGCTAAGAGCCATACCTCTGCCCCAAAACCAAGAGAGAGACTCTTCCTTTATCTACGATGCTAGTTATTGCACCTATTGATATTCGACTGGGCTAGACACTTAACTTAAAGCTGAACTAGACCTAGCGAACTGTGGAAGGCCTGTAATAGTCAACGTAGTGAGATAGCTCCTTCGTTAGCAGGTATGGAAGCTGATAGCCAAGCAAGTAAGGCAGTCAACTAAGTCACCAAGAAAAAGAAAAAGAAACCTCCTTGAAAGACAAACAGATTGAATAGATAACTATCCCTAGTGAACTGGTAGCAAAATAAATAAAAGAAGAACTTGGAACGGTGCTTGCTAGGAATGAAGCAAAGAGACTTTAAGAAAATGGACTTTTCTGATATTCAGGAAGAAATGGAAATTCCACTCAAGAGAGAGAGATTATGTACAAGATTTGGACCGGCAAGTCAAATCCTTGGAATGAAGATTCAAAGGGATAGGAAAAGTGGGACTTTCACAAAGGAGGTTTGTGGAGAAGTTGCTTGAGTTGTTTGGCATGAGCAAGGCAAAGCCGGTGAAAACACCATTCGCACCTCACTTGTTGTTGTCTTCCGAACAATCCCAAAGTAGGAAGAGGAAAATTAGATGATGGATCGAGTTCCTTATGCGAGCCTTGTGGGAAGCTTGATCTTTGCCATGGTATGTACTAGACCGGATATTGCTTATTCGGTTGGTGTTCTAAGTCGGTTTATGGCGAATCCGGGTAAAGCTCATTGGGAGGCCGCCAAGTGGGTCCTTCGTTATTTGAGAGGCACAAGTGGTTATTCAATATATAGCAAAAGTTCGGAACCCATGCATGCTTTTTTTGATGAAAATTTTGCTCGACAAAAGGAGGTCAACTACGGGTTATGTATTTCGGTTTGGGAATGGTCCAATTAGTTGGATGTCAAAGCCTCCTTCGGACCATCATGAATAGGGGCGTTGTCGACTACCGAGGCCGAGTATATGGCGTTGACGGAAGCTTGCAAGGAAGCGGTTTGGCTTCCAATGCGTGAGATCGGACTCTAAACCCATGGATTTATCTTGTGATAGCATGAGTGTTGTTTGGCCAAGAACACGGTTTCTCACAAGAGGACAAAGCATATTGCGGTTCAATTTCATTACATCCGTGAATGAAGAAGGTGCGGTTGTTGAAGGTGGGAACCAAGGAGAACTTAGCGGACATGCTAACGAGGTTCAAGTAGAGAAGCGAGTCGACCAACATAGATAGTATTTGACCGGCCAGCCGTTTGAATACTTCATATTCTTATGCCCTTGAAATTACACCTCTCTACGCCCACCCTGACGCTACGCATCAGCCTGATCGTTCCGTCCTCTAACAAAAAAAAGATTTTGAGTATCCGACTTGCTGAAGCAAACCCCGTAGCTACTTGTACTAAAAAACAAGGGTGGTCGTAGATCACTAATATGGGTTGCATTCCTTCCATGTTGGTTGCACTCACCATCCGGAATATCACCCACTTCTACATTAACTCGGCCCTCAATTCAATCGGAGAAAGACCACATGAAGGTGCTTCCAATCCGTTTCCATCAACAACTGTAGCTGCAATTCCCGTGTGCCTGCTGACATCAAACTCATATAACACCTTATTTACGGCAGTCTTATCTTCGGCTATATTTTAAGCATTCAAAACATTTGTAGCACCAAGATGTTTTTCTGCTATAACAGCAACTTCATCTACATTTATTCCAGCTACTGCATGATTATCCTCTGGATTAATACCACCTTGTATAGGATTGGCATGATTATTCTAATTGTATACCTTTTTTGGGAGGTATTTTAACTTAACCCATTGCTTCCGAGGTTTCGAAGGTATCTCAGGAATAAAAACGTTGCTCTTGTCCGCAAATTGAAAATTATCCAAATGTTGACCCTGCCTTTTGATAAAAGTCATCCGCCTAAATCCTTATTCAATGAATCCGTGCTATCATTGGAAAAGCTATCGAGACGGGAAAAGGCGCTTACAGACTTGAGATTGACGATCGATGAACTCACTACGGCCGAACCCCGACTATATAGGAGAAGAAAGAGCTCTGCAGGAGGGAGTCCATAGAAGGGAATACTCATCGAATCTCATAGCAGGTTGGTTAGTTCCCCCCTATCTCAACTTGAAGGCCATACGGGAAAGGTTGATCTTGATTTAGGTCTAGCCCACGAGCCCCACCTATTTGGTTATTTGTTACCAGCTTTAGCTCACCCCTTGCTTTGCTCGTACCGGAGATAGGGTAATCTACTACACAGCTGCAAGCAAGAGCTTTGCCATAAGAAAGAGTCGAGTCGCCTAGCTTAACTTAGACTTTGGCTCACGAGAAACTAGCCGGAGGATACTTAAACATGAACTTCATCCTTTATGAAGTTAGCGAGCTACCCGGCTGCTTGGCCTAACATAAGAAAACCAGATTAACTAAACTTAGCACACTTGCAGTAAAATAAGTAGGATCGAATCGCATAGCTATATCGAAGCTAGCGGGAGAGACCCTTCCAGGGGAAGCTCCATAAATTGATTTTATCATCAAAGTCAGACTGATCAGACTCAACAACTACAGTCTGCATAGTCGGATAGGCAAAGCTAGGGTCTGATGCCTATGATTGATTGAAATCCTACACAGAAAGTCGATGGGAAAGCTACCATACCCAGATCGAGACTATACCCATATCGAGAAGAACAAGAAACGCCAGACTCGAGTTCTATCATCTGGAGCCCCTAATAGGGAAGAGAGAGACCTACTAGCAAATGTAGGGGGGTACCTACCGGGAGGCTAGGAAAGAAACTACTTAATAATAGAGAGGCAGACTATCAGGAAGGGGGAATGCCCAGTCATAACAAGGAGATGAACCACTCAATTCCTCTATTAGATCGGATCGAGAAAGAGCAACCTATTCAACAAACCAGATCCATAGGGAAGAATCCGGGGACAGGGATGGATCCCGCTTATTCACTGGAAGAAAGCAACTCCATTGGGCAAGGTTTTGATTCTTTGCTCCTAGAGATCGAACACTTTACCAAAGAGTGAAAGAACTCACAGGTGTTTACATTTTTACCTTTTTGGTTTGACCTTTTCAACGAATCGGCTACCTTTGACACGTGGTTGGCTACACCAATTGAAGCTGGTGGGTTCACCTTTGACCTGTGACACATTGGTGAAATGACCTGCAGGCAATGAACGCTGATGGTTCGGCTGCAGAGCTTCCAGAAAGAACTGCTTTTTGTCTTTCCCAGAGAGAGTCTCTGATTTCAGATTGAGAACGAGAATGAATATGACTAGCCCGTGCCAGAGTGAAGTTCTTTCGCATGAATGTGACAAGCATCATCTTAAAACCCATAAATCATTGAATGAAAGGACTGCTCTTGAGTTCATAGCCAGCAAGGTTTCGCAGGTGTTGTTCCAAGTTCCAAGTGTGTTGTTGATATGCACTACTCACAATGTAAGGTGCTTCCGATGTCAACTATGATAATCGCATATCGAATACGTTTCACTTTTCCTTTGTAATATGAATATGCAATGGGCATACGAAAACATATAAATTCTAGAAGCTCTTTGATGATTCAACAGAAGCTAATTGAACATGGACTAAGTTAGTGCAACTATTTGCAATAAAAGAAGAAATCCGGATAGAATTCCAATAGCTCTACCTTGACTCCAACAGCTATCCTTGACCGGCGGGTTGAACTGAACCATTGAAAAAGATAAAATAAAAATAAGAAAATTAGATGTTTAATGAGCTTTATTTGCTCCATGCGCTTTGCGCTCTTGGCTTAACAACATCAAAGAGGAATCGAACCTCTTCCAGTTCAGTGAAAAACTCGAATCCTTTTGATGTCCAGTCCACCACCCAACCCATCCTCCGTGATTTAGCTGCACGGCTACAGACGCATTCAAAAAAATCTAGTACGAATGAGCAGGTACGTGAAACTTGACTCACATCAGATTTCAAGGAACATAAATAATACAAGAAAAGATCAAAACGAATTCAATGGCACTCTCTCTTTCAAGGGCGGATCCCTAATGCCGGGAGGTACTCCTTGGAACCAATTCATTCCTGACACCGACGAGCCACCACCCCCAGTGTCGTTATTGATATAGTTAGCAAAAGCCAACAAAATAATGAAATTATTCGCTATAACATAAAAGTTGAATAAAGTCGTAGGCTGCTTCAAACCAGAAACTTCGGTCTTTCGCTTCAACAAGGTCCTTGTAAATGATGAAGAAATCGGAGGAGGGGGAGTCTGAGTTGTCCCCAATCACTTCCGACGAAATTTCGTCAAAAGTCCAGTTTACAGGTATTTTGACGTCTTTTTCAAATAACAGATTTTTTAATTTATGATTAATACCTTGTCTAAGAGCAGCTCTAGTCTCTTGCTCTCCACTTTGATATTGATACCCGGGAAAATGAGTTTCGTTCGGTAATTGTGAGAGCATGGCCTGAAGTTCGGGCCCAAGCTGCTCGTACGAAACGGACATCGGATCCCCAGCGGAACTCGACTTCTTCTGTCATCGGCGAAAGTTCCTAGCTACCGAAGCTGGTAGTTAACCATTCGATATGTGACATTAGGAAGAAAAGCTTCTTATTTAGTGATTGCCCGGGATTCATTGTTAATTATCTTAATTAGTGAAACTTACAAGATCTCCGTTGCCGCCCAGGCCCAGCTCTTACTTTAATAAAGCAATTGCCCACGTTCAAGCGCCTAGAGAGGAAGAAGCAAAGCTAGTCTTCTTACCACCTACCGCTACCACAAAGAGAGTGAACCGTCGACATGAGCACCAACAGCTACCACTCCGACATTTGCTACTGCTACCGGGGTTGAACTTGAACGAGGAAAGTCGGGATTTTAGGCATAACTTCTTTCCTAGAGGGGGTTGAGAAAAGACCATGCTACCATAAAGGTACGAAGCGGGGAAAGCATTTTCACAAGAACGGTATTTGAAGCTCGTTCCGAGTCGACAAAAGCGGAGAAGATCACAGTCGGTCCTGTTCTTCGAACCGAGTGAACAACTTCTACTAGCCCTCCAAGAGCTATATCGGTGGCACTCGGGATCTACTACTTATTAAATTCATTTTATTACGATAGGACGACTAATCAAAATTCAGCTTCCTTCCCTGGAAGAGCAACTGAACCTTCGCTACGTTCCAGCTAGTCGAACTACCTCAGTGAACCAGAGAAAGCATCTCTATTCAAATTCAAAGCAATCCACCCAAGCCAAGGAAGGCTAGCTAGTCTCTAGGGGCTGAATCTCTAGAAATTCCGTAACTCTTTGATACGATAATCAGCCTGCTATTAAAGTAAACAAACCGATGCGCCTTGAGCCTAGTCGTTATTCTTGCCTTCGCCTGCTTCATCTGCAGAGCGAACTCCGGAAGTGACTGCTTTCACTCGGTGATCTGACTCTCTTTGTTCTGTGAGATAATGGATCCCCCTTTCCCTCTTGTATCTGATCCGTAGTGATGAAGGGGTCGGTTCATACTCTTTCACCGGCTTGAAAATAGGCTCTTTTTGCCTTGGTTTTTTCGATCACTGGATGGAATGATAGACTAGCAAGATAAAGGAAAGCGCTCTTCTTCTTGAGATTTCGAAGAGTAAGCTCACGAGACCAGGAATATATGGAACGAGATGTTGCTGTGGAAGAGGAAGGGGACTTGGCTAGCTCTACCAGGTGGGAGAGTAAAGCGGGAAGCAGCTCGACCCGGAGTCGGATGTAAGAGTCAGCTAGTAGTTGCCAGCGAATGGGCCATAAGGGAATGCGCCTCTGTACCAACCTATGATGCGGGAGAGGGGATGAGATCGGCTAGAAAAGTAGTAGGCGAAGGTCTTAGTTCCTTAAGTTAGTTGTAAACCGCTGGCCCTATATCCCTACGGATAATAAGTGGAGGGACTTTACTGGACTCGACTCGACCAAGCGGGACTGACTGATAAAAGCACACTTAACTGCTGCAGGAAGGACTGAGCGGCATTTGTAAACTCGCATTTAGAACACCTCGGCGAGGAGACTATTTCGTTGGAGGACGGAAAAAGCCAAATCGAGATGAATGGAAGATGCCTATTGCGGGTCTGGTCCCTGCTTCCTCACATTGATCGATTACATGGTGTTAAGCAATTGATATCGACCTTTCTCATGCAATTGAATGCTCCAAGCGATCAGTCCATGACTTCCTTTGTTGGCTCCTACTCTACCAGACGGTGACCGGCTCAATAGAGCACCTTTGGGCGCTGGCTTTTCGAAACCAAGTTAGGGAATCAGTGACCAACAGCTTGAGAAAGCAAAAAAGTTTCATCTCTTACGATAAACACTGAATTGGATTAGCCCCTGCAGGAATTGAACCTACAAACAAGGCTTTTTCCTTGTGTTACCTAACTAAAGAGCTCCCAAGGCCACCTGATTCGGAGTAGAACACTCCTATTTACACTTCGATTCCACCCGGCCCGAAACCAAAGAGGAGAAACTTGCACCGGTAATGCTACCACACAGGTTTTGAGGCGAGGAAGCGGCTTAAAGATCGACTGCCGCGCCATTCTTGTTGCGAAGGAAAGCCATTCCGAAAGCGGCTACAACCTTCACGCGGGACCTCAAAAAAACACAGCAACGAAGAGAATAAGGCAGGTCTTCCTTAAAAAAAGGACGCACGCTGGATGTTCAATTTCATAGAAACAGGGCGTCCATTTGTTCTTCTCAAGCAGGACGGACAACCCCTTGTGTGGGGCGAGTTTTCATTGGATGAAATCCTAGCCGTGCTAGTCCGAAGAGCGCTACTAAGGTAAGGACGAGCGCCCCTGCCGAGCAACTCATGGAGACGACTCCGCCTGACATCATCATACAAAAGCTCAAACGATGTGGGGATTGGTACGAAATCTATGACGATCCCATCTTACGGGGTCTAGCCGTACATTTCTATGAAAGCTTGTGAAAAAGCTCTACGGCGATCTCATGGTCCTTCGAGATACGCGGACGACGCTAGGAGAGCGCTTTGTTTCTTAATTAAGGAAATCGAGCTATCAAGAGGGTCGAATACCGGCAACGATTGGGAAATTAAAATTACGTATGGTAATAACAAATTGAATATTTTTAATTCCTCTAGTCGAGCTAGCGATAAACCTGACCGCTAGCGATAGTCGTAACTCCACCTTTGAATCTTAGCTTCCAAAATCACGGGGAAAATGCGAAGATGTCAACATTGAAGTTGAGCTTAGGAGGGAAATTGACTTGATACCAAAAATCCCGAGAAAATGCTCAACTGGCAGGATTGAACTCTCACTTGGGAGGGAAAAGTGATTGCTTCCAATTTTCCCGAAAAAATGAAACTTATTCATCATAAAAGAAGATTTATTTCAAAAGCTCTCACCGCTAGCGATAGTTAAAAACCTTCTTCTTTATACTTTGAATACGAAATTCGGATTGAGAATGAGTTGAAAGCTTAGAACGCTAATGGAATGCATGGAAAGAAAAATGAATCCTTTTCGGCGGGAAAGCAGTGAAGAAGGAAATCGACACTTAGCATAGATCACATTGCCCCTCACTAAAGGTGAAAGGTAGGGGCACGGATTACACACCTGCAACCAATTCCCTGCAAGACGGCTAAGACTGACCTCAAAAAAGAAAGCGTCGGCAATGAATGGTCCTAGCCTTGCAAGACTCGCTTTGGACTACCTCACCCCAAGCACTCTGATGGATGCCTTCTTTTTTACTAGTCAACAGATTCTTTGAGCGATTTTTGACATAAGTAAGATACCACTAGATAGACTGGAAAGCATAGGGCCCTGGGCTGGACTTATATTAGATAGATTCGCCTACACGATTTCAATGTCAATGAAGTAAATTTCCCCTTACACTACTCAGACACTCCACTCCGCAATGGGAAGACAAAAGGAACCCCAAGCCGCATGCCCTCTTTCTCCGAACCAACTGACCGCTAAACAGACATAGGCACAGACGGAATTTCCTACGATAGGGAATAGAGCGAAGACTTTTTGGCTGGCAAGGGAGTATGCACTTACTGATAGGATAGAGGCTGACTACGGAAGAAAGCGAATGGAAAGCTTGCAACGATCGAACACACAAAGAAGAAAGGATCGCGAATGGGCAGACACCCCAATCTCTCTCTCCTTACCTTTCTCCGATTATCAAAAAAGGTGCGAAGCGAGAAAGAATTCCTTACTTGGGGTGAGGAGTTAGACATTTAACGAAAGAAGGAAATCGCCCTTATACGACTTCTCCCACTTCTCTTATAAGGTAAGCTTAGTCATAAGGCAGATTCTTAGTTCTCCTTAGAAGAAAAAGACAGAAGGAAAACCGCGCTAAGAAGAAAAGAGCAGTAGCAGCTGCAACAGGAGCTGAGTATACAACAGCCAATGGTTCACAGCCCCAGACAGAAAGTAAGTTTCCACTCACGACCAAAGCGCTGTCGCACCTCTACCATTTTCGGCGTAACGAGGTTTTAGTCCTTACGAGGTCTCTTTTGCACCTACCAATAGGCGCCTAAGTCTATGAGCTTCTGGGCTATGTCTCGCTTAAGCTATACAGTTATGAAAATAGTCTTTTTGGTAGATCACGTGAGGGAAGACCTTCTATCCGAAGTCCACACCCTCTCTCTGACTATAGCCCTTTGCTACCAAGCGTGCTTTGAACCTTGCTGCTCGGAGATAACGATTAACAAAAGATTTTCTCGATGCGAATTGAATACGAAGCATCTGGGAATAAAAAAGAAGTCTCTTTCCTGCAAGAAGTTGGAAAACTATCTATCGCTGTAGGATTCCTATTAAAGATCAAGAATCGTACATAGAGATGAGAAATAGCGTTAACTTCCAGAGGCTCCTCGTGACCGATGGCCAGATTCAATGTCGGTTGATGCCTTTTTTAATTGACTCCTAAATGCCCAGCAAAGTCCGTACCCACGCGAAAGGGAGATGCAATCCGAACCTAAGGAAAGATCCGATCCCAAGTGCCGTTCTCTTTCTTTTTGAGGGAAAGAAGCCGCTGCTTTTAGCTGACCCGGCTCCAGGCCAAGGCAATAACGACCAGGCGCAAGGGGAAAGGCCCTCCGATCTTTACGGAACTGATGGAACTGCATCTCTAACTGCTTGTGCTGCTTCAATAGATACATCTGAGAGCTGGGTCTGCTGCCGGGGGAAAGATCAACCTCGAATCCTGCCTTTGAACGCTATTTGTTCTCGAATCGGAAGGGGTGTTACGGGGCAACCATGCACTGGAGGTCAGAATCACGCTTACGAACGTCGAGATTTCGCTCCTTATGGCTACTGCTTCTGCCAGATCGATACTCCCCACGCCTCCCCCCTTTCATTCAATTCCTTTGATCGAAGCTATAAGCTTGGCAAGGGAGATGGAGTGGGCGGAGGAGGACTCTTTCAATGAATGCAAATTTCCAAGATCGGAGGTTCCGAAGGAAAGAGAGGAGCAGAAGGACTTTCTTTCCCAAAACCAATAGGAGCAGGGGCGGACAATGATTTTCACCTTTGGTTTGGGTCTTTGATGATTTTCATCCATCTGGGGGTAAAGTAAAAAGGTTAAAGTTATACCGCGGAGGGCCTATGCGAATACATTCTTAAAAAGTAGTGGAGGGCCCAGAGTGTCGACTGGACTCTAAGTATGGCCGAATCTTCACGAAGAAGGCAAATGTGCCGATTATAATGATGGCTAACCACATACCATTGGTACTACAGAATACAGGTGCCTTTCAGGAGAGATTTTTTAGGCTACCCTTTCCTATTTAGCCCTTTACTTTATAATGGAAGCAGGTGGAGTTACGACTATCGCTAGCGGTGATGCCAAAGAGGAAGAGAAGGGGTTGACCCGTTGTAAAACGGATAAACTTAAAGTATGCTGAGTAGGAGCACGAAATCTATTTGACTTGTGATCCGGACTCAACCCAAGCAACTACCTTGTTAAACAAACACTCGATCACTGTCCTCTGGAACTTAAGAGTTGAGGAAAGCGGTGAGTAGTAACTAGAGCCCACGGCAGGTGCCGCAGACCGTAGAGAGAGTTTTAGTTCAGTTCGCACCGTCAAGCGCTAGTGAAAGTAAGTTTCGGTTAGCGGAGCAGCTGGAAGTCGAGGATGACTTTTAAGCAATAAGTAGGCGCAGTTGGAAAGCGATGCGCTCAAGCCTTTATGGATAAAATGGTAGTAAAGAAACTCTTCTTTGCGGTGAGCGGTACGTCTAAGTTCCGGGAGTCACAGATCCATTTTTATTCCGGTAGTGGAAGGCGAGATGTAGGCCTATCGAAAGTGAAGCTACAAAAATACAATCCGATTCTCGTTATTCAAGCGGTATCCTAAAATGAAAGGGAAGCCCCCTTAATGAAAGCCGGACAACCTGGACGTAGGCCGAGACTAGAGTCCGATCCGAACCTTCACTTTCACCCGAACCCTCGATGTTTAGTGAGGAACAACCAACATGTGAATGCGAGTTTGAAGGTTTTTTTTGCTTGCGATCAATCTAGTGAGCTCTTTCAAGCCCATAGTAGGGCTTTAGGTTCAGACTGAAATCTTTGTCTTTCCGGGCGTTAGTCGAAGGAGGAGAGCGAAGCGACCAAAAGAAAGAGGAGGTGGGCGGTAGACTAGACAGTGTGTCAAGAGCTTGATAGTCGAATAGGTAGAGAGAAATTCGACTCGTGATTTGAAATCAAGGAATGGTTCCAGGATCCTGGGAAACAGGAATGGAGCTTTCGAAGGCAGGCGTACATCCATTACGCACCGACTCTCACATGGTGGCAGCGTGTGGGGTTTGTTCCATGGATTAAGCTACGTTGTCTGGTTCATGAATACATACGTAGGTGGGCCTTGATTTGTGCTTAAGGGGATCTCCCCTGCAAATTCCCGCACGTAATGTGATCCCAGATGAGAAAGAGTGTCCGGCCATGGATCAGCCCCTATTAGTAAAGGCAAGATCTGTAGAAGCCCTTTTCTTTTCGGATAGAGAGTTGGGATCCACTTCGCTGGTGAAGCCTTCAAGGTAGGTACAATGCGAGTCAGCCATTCTTCTTCCGGACCTACGTGTTTGAATGATCGTGAGCTCTACCCGGTTGATCAGTTGCGTGGGTCAATTCGTCCTATCTTCCTTTCATCGCTAATAGAACAATTTCGTATTTGTTCGAAGGTGGTACATCTGCTTCGATCAGTGGCCGAATCAATCACACACACATGAGAGATGGGGAACCGGCCTTCTAGCCCGCGGAGGAAAAGGCCTTTCCGGACGTTCTTGAAATCTACGCACACGCCTAAGTTCAACTTCCGCCGGAGAGGAGAATTTTCTATTCATAGAAAGAGTTGCACTAGCGAGGCGCCTTTGGTTTTGGCATAGCTCTCTTCTGATGATGGCGAGGGGACTCTTAGGGAATTTAGATAAACAAATCGAACTCTGAAGCAAGCCTTTTCTTGCTCTCAATGAGCTTCAAAGAGACTCTGCTCACTAGCAAGCAGGTGCGAAAACTAGTTTTCTTGTCCGATAGCTCGGGGTATGGCTATGTCGGATTTCGATGCCCAAGTGCTCCAGCTTTCGAGGAGAGGGGTACGGGGGGTGCTCTTTCAATCCCCTGGAGTTCCCCTTGTTGTCAAAGGGCCTAAGAGCCTATCTCCGAATTCCGGTAAGGAAGAAATTCATTGATAACAGATCATTGCTAAGAAAGAAGAGTCACGTTAGCAGGCTCAGGGGCCCGTTCCCCTTCGCGTCAGGGAATATGGCGAAGAACTGGGCATTCATCTTCCAAATGAGAATGTCTACTCCTGGAATGCCGATCGATATATCGACGAAATTTCGATTTTTTGACCAGCAAGGCATTGAATCACTTCCAGGGTCCTGGGTGGAGCTTGCGAGGACTGTCATTTCAAGGACGATCAGTCCGGATTTGACCGATATCGACATTCTCGCCAACGCCTATTTCATATTAATGGAAAAGGGCCCATCTAATGAGATAATGACAGAAGCCCTGAAAATCCTGCTGCTATGGCAGGACGGGTTATCCATTTCATAGGCGAGGGTGGTTCGAGGGCCCCTTGGTCAAAGGAAGGCAAGGCATCTCTTATACGATGTTCACCAATCGAAAAGCCAGGTTTAAGTGAGGCATCCCATTCGTAAAAAGCTTCCAATCTGGTATACTCTCTTGAATTGTCGTAGCTAAGGCCTTTCTCTTGCGAGTAGAGTTTCCGATCTGTTGTTTGAACCTTCCTCCACTCCTCCGCAAGAGTCTAATCATGATCTTGTCACTGAAACAGGAGCGTCTTCCTTCGAAAGAGCTGCTATTCCGGCCCGATTTCTTGGCCCTGTCATTGTAGTAGCCGAGGCCTTTCGCAAGTAAAACGCATATTCAGGCCTTGGTGGTTCCACCATTCTAGTTTGGTGGTTCGTTTTGAGGCGATCGTTGATATTTTCGTTTCAATCGGTGCTCATATAAATCTCTTCCCAGCAGCTGCTTATGGATAATGCTTCTTTTGATCGGTACTTAACTCAGTTATTTCAGAACGCACCTTGCCTCAGTTTAAGTCTCTTTCCTCATCTCCGGTATCTTCATCTCTGGCCTGCTCCGCATCTGATCTCTTAAAGGACTACAGAACCACTACTCATTCCTCAAATCTTCATGACTAAAAGCCCACTCCGTATCTGGGCATTTGGTGCGGTTTGGCTATGCTCGTTTTCTTCCTTCAAACACATCTCAACGGGCGTGCCAGATCGCCCCCTAAGTCTTCGAAAAGAAAACCCGCTTCCTTGCCTTTAGTAAGAGGAAGTTTGTTTTCACTCTTATTCAACCCGAGATGGGAATTTATTGAATACGAATTAAGCCACTACGCGCTAACTAGAAAGATCATAAGAGAAGATGCCATCGAATCGGCTTTTAGAGATTGAAAGCTAGCTCCGGGGAGAAGGAATAGTCTATGAAAGAGATAGTCTTAGTACACCCGAAGGAAGAGGGAAAGCTTTTAGGCCTAGTAGCACGGTTGAAGTCCAATCCGTGTGAGTATGAAGCCAAGCCGCTTTCAAGCTCTCCAACGCTAGCAATGCAGTAAGGGTTCATTCCAAGCGAAGCAGTAGCAGTCCAAGGAAAGCAATTCGGTCGGTGCGGGAAAGCAAGCAAGCCAATCAGTGAGTCATTCCAATCAGTCCTTGCATTCCGGGCAAGCTTTACTTTAAAAGACGGTACCAATGCTTTCTCTTTATGGTTTTTTTTTTAGATAGTAAGTAGTGAGCCAGTCAAGTAAGGCAGTCTCCGTCCGCGAAGACAATTTTCACTGTTCACAGTGCTATCGATCCCGAATCGGGTTTTTCTATAGGCAATGATTGAAAGATTAAGTGAAGCAGGAATAGCCCCCCCATACACAGACCTTTTCTCTTCTTATGGATATACTTTGCTCGGGAAATGCTGCTTTGGATGAAAAAAACTTTGAATTTGTAATTTGGAATAATTTCCTGACCTGACTAAAATCAAGGTTGCGTAAGCAAAGCCGACGAAGGTTGCATAGTAAGCTTAGTGAAGGCAATTTGGTAAAGTAGCGCTAGAAAGAGGTTGCGTAGCAATTCAGACTAGCTTGCAAGGCTAGCAATAGGCAATGCTTTGGCATTCTGAACATTTGCTGTATGTCAAATCAAAAAAATTGTGTGAACCCGTTAACCAATTTCTTGGCAGCATGTGGAATGAGGTTCGGTTTACGAACTTCGAGTATGTCTTTCATTTGATTGACCACTAATTGCGAGTCACGGCATACTTCCAATCCAAAGACTTCGCTCCCTGCGCGACTTGCATCCCATTATTGCAAGCAACCTGTATTCTGCTACGTTGTTGGAGCATGGTTCGGGCGTAGGCGTTTGGAATCATGTGGTTGTCGGGGGAATTCAGCACGATTCCGACCCCTGAGACTTCTTTGCCATACTCGTTCATTCTGGACTCGAAATCTGCCTGCCTTAACTTAAGAATAGACCAGGTCGGCTCTTCTAGTGCCATTTCTAAGCTTTTTGAAGACCTTCTTGCAACTTGGAATTTGCCCGGATGTGCTGCGAGGTTCAGCTAGGTTGTCGTTCAGACAAGGCGCAGCAATGTCGCCTTGCAAGGGTTGCTTGCAATAGGCATCTGCTTCCTAGGCTAGGCCAGTGGTGATGTTCTTCATTTAGGGAAAGAGCTAGGCGAACTGAACTTCGTTCCATTGTTGCTTCTCCCGCCCACGAGGGCCAGGCAACTACGCAGTTACGCGACGTCCTTTCTTCAGCAGTTTTCCATGACAAAGATCTCCAAGACATGAAGCCAAGGGCGTGTGATTTAACTTCTCAGTCTTTGAACTATCAGACGTTGAAAGAGCAGTAAGGACTAATTCTTTCGGGTACAAGCATAAGCTTGAGCAAAGAAAGAATCCGGTGTATGAGCATACCTTTGAATAAAAGGGTACGATCAAAAAAATAGAAAGAACCGAAAGAGACTTTCTAATGGGAATCGCGGGTGGCGTAGAGAGAGCTTCTCATAGAAAGAACTGAAAAAATCCATCATTGGCTTAGGATAAGATAATCATCTGTCTTTGAGGAAAGAGAACATAGATTAGATGACGATGTAATCATCTTTTTTGGAAGGACCCCTACCCCTAGCCTTAAGAATAGATGAGATATCTGTCTTTGTGCCACATCCGACTTGTATGACGATGAGAGAGAGTCTGCCTTTCAACATCCCATCGGTCTTTGTATCTGGCCTGGCTACATCTCCGACTTGCTCAAGCGAGTCGATTCTCTATGCAAGTTGATCTATAAAGATGCAAAGAAAGTAGAGGGGAACGAGTCCAACAAAGAGAGTGCTATGCAATCATTTTGATGGTATCATAGCCGCAACGGCATAACTGCAGCTAACCATACATCCTCATCAAGGCAGTTCATGGCTTCCACCATCTCTTCTCAAATGGCAAGCAAAGCATCTTCAACTGAATCTACTATCACAGATCTTGGGCAGTGAACTTCGCGGAGTTCTTCACTGCTCCCCTCATCAGGTTTCATTTCCACTTTACCTAGTTACTTTAGTTTAATACCTTACAGGCCATTTATTCCTAATGTTCCCACTGCATTCCCTTACGCGAAACCAACTAGAACTCCCTCTCCGCTCTATACGGAAAGGAGAGCTTCCCTCCGGGTTTCCGTCCCGCAAGGAAAATAGATACCGATCTAGTCAGTGAAGGATAGAGAGGGGGAACCAGGCCTAAAGGTAGACGCTGGCATGAAAGAGCAAAGCAGGCATGAATGCAAGAGCTTTTATGGTTCGGTCAGTGCTGGGGTAACTTCCTTCCGGGAAGTCAGTCTCTCTTTTCCTTAAGTTATAATAATAATGTATATACATTACATTTAAAAACTATAAAAAAGAAGAAAGTTCTGTTCCCGGATCGGAGCAAGGACTTTGCAAAATGACTTTTTCCCGCTAGGTTCAATCTAATCAATGAATCTTCAGGCAGGCAGGGTTTTTGACCTAACGGAGTACTGTCTCCATAGCTTGTAGTCAAGCAAGCAAGTTAGGCCTAAGGAACGGAATAACCAAGCAGGGAAAGATCAGCCTGATCTGAGATTGCACTAAAAAGGAAGAATCATTGATTGCCAATCCCCATAAGAAAGAATAAAGCGCCTCTTGAAAAGCCGTGATTCCGTTCCCTCAAGCCTTTTGTAAGACTTTGCTTCTTTCCTTTGCAACGCCATAAGCAGTATTCCCCCTATGAATCCCCGGATCTGCGAAGCCTTTCGAGGATTACCCTTTCTTTCGGAATCTATCTTTGGCTAAGGTAGTCAGAAGCCTTGGCAGCCATTGGTGTAGCCAACTTGGGACCTTCTTCCTTGGAGGCCCCTGTTACCTCCTTTCTATCCTCAGCCCATCAGCTAAGCAATTCAAATACCGCAGACCATTTCTTTGCCTTCGTGAAGAATCATCCTCTTCCGCCCCCAAGGGCTCTATAAGGCCGGGCATTAAAACAAGAGTTTCCGGGAAATCCCCTATTTGATATAGTTTTAGGACCTTTCTTTGGTATATAGACACTTGGGGCGAGTTATTGACTCTCAGGTGAGGGAAAGGAAGGAAGTTTCTATATTCCCAACCTCTCTTAAGGAAATTGGGGGGAAAGGGGGACTAACCGACGACTAGCACTTTAACTTGAAACAATCTAGCTAGTTCCAACAAAAAGGATTCTTCCATTGGATATCTTTCATAGGAATCCTGAGGAAAAATGCATTATTTACTTGGGACTTTCCTGAAAGCAGGAATCTATACCATAAGCTGCTATCGAACCGAAAATCAAACCCTGACGTGCCTTTCCTTCCCGACTGTGCGTTCTACTTAGCTTTCGACTTTCCGTTGTCAAGCCAGCCCTTCTCAGGCCTTCTCTTATCAGGCCTTACTGTCAATAGTGCTAATTCGGTTCTGTTTGGCTTTAGTAGATGCATGCTGCTACTAATTGATGATAACGACGGAGAGAGAGTCGACACTACTTCTTTTCTATCTCCCCCAATACGTTCTAGCCTGACTTTCTACTTTGCCTTACCGTCACCGACCTTTCCTTGCTTTGCTTCAAAACAGGGTCGAATACGTCCCTTTGTGGTGGATCGACGAGCCTAGCCAGGAGTGTGGTTGGTGTCACCTCCCGTGCGCTAGCTGTGCCTTTGCCGGATGTTTATTCGCCCACTCCTTCACAGAGCGATGACTAAGAGCGGGGAATTCTGTTAGTAGAGCCTGAAAGTAGCGCTTGGTTCGATTCTTACCACGGACGGAGATACATTTCATCCATATCGCCGACCTCACATGGACGGAGATGCTTATCATATCACGGCTTCCAAAGATGCGGAGACAGGGGGCTACTACTGCGATCTACTGATCACGACTCTAGTTCACTAGCGAAATTCCCCTTATTCCGTGGCATCAGAACTTCCATTCTAGGCTTTCCGCCTAACCTAACACGGGTTTACTAGTTCAATTAGGCTCATTCCTAGGTAAAAAAAAAAAACAGACTAATAAGCATACCATTTTGCCCTCCCTTCTCCTTCGATGCCGTGAAGGTGCTCTTAATTAATCTAAGTAAGCCCTTCTTCGGGGCTAGCTGATTCGCCAACAGACAAGGACACGGTAAGCAGTGACAGACGGGATTGGTAATGCAATTGAGTTATAAGCATAACTTTAATTACTAGCATTAACAAAAGTTACAAGCATGATCAACATGATCCAAGGGAAAGGCAAGCAGGTAAGCTGAAGACTGGCCAAGGCAAACTTGGCCGGTAGTTGGAAAGAAAGAGGGTCTTGGGGGAAAGCAAGATAAATGGAAAGAGATAAAGAGAGAGCTGGTTAGATAGGGGCGAGGAGAGCTAGAATGCTAGTTGCGAAGAAAGCAAGAGAGCTAGGTTCGCTATACGGTCTTTCTTGCCGTTGTTTTCTAAGGTTTAATGCCTGGTCATTAAGGCAAACGATGCAATAATTACAACTCGAAATGAGCGTTAGTAAAGGACTGGTGTCACATCTGTATAGGAGTCTGGTGCTACTTTAGTGGCTGGCAGTTAGTCAGACAGAATAGACTGGACAGCCTCCGAGGAAGATAGAAGAGATTCTTTTGGAAGAAAAGCGTAAGCCGCACGCTAGACCAAGCAGGAGAGAGAGATTCCTATGAATGAAATCGTCGAGTAAAATGAATGCTATACAGAAAGTCCCGAGACACCCGAAGACGACTAGCGTCTGGATCTTAAGATCTCTATCCTTTCGCGAGAATAAATCTTTCCCAAAAAAAAAGAGATACCTGACGGCGCGTTATCTCCTTCCTGAGGTGGTAGAAGGACGAAGAAGCTAGAGCCGAAGACTCCATTCTTTCTATAGTCCGGTCCAGTGAGTGGCTGACACAGAGAGAAAGCTTGAAGAGAGGGCGTGGGCATTCTGTTGATTAGATAGAGGGCAGTGAGTGCTGCTTCAGCCCAATGGGTAGAATCTGCTCCTGGTAAGACTGAATATGGCTTCGATCAATCTTTCTTTCTACGGAATAGAAAAGAAAAGGAAACATGACATCATTATGAACATAATGATGTCATGTTTCCTTTTCTTTTCTATTCCGTAGAAAGAAAGATTGATCGAAGCCATATTCAGT
>Ga0075364_10000564_pt1 | contig 19012 bp, 14 predicted proteins | sample EndMetdeltDD1764_FD_71517 | JGI IMG/M metagenome (GOLD analysis project Ga0075364, IMG submission 71517) | Populus endosphere microbial communities from Tennessee, USA - Endosphere MetaG P. deltoides DD176-4 | ecosystem: Host-associated > Plants > Roots > Endosphere | place: USA: Tennessee...
CAGCCGGTAGGTGTGCTGTTTGCCGGCCATCGGGCCGCTGACGATCAGGGCTTCGGTCTCGGCGGTCATGACCACGTGCGCCATGGCCTGGCCCGTCAGCGTGAGACCGGCCTCGGCCATGACGGCGGCGAGGTCGGTGCGGGTGCGTGGGACACCGTCGGCCAAGGCCTCGACCACAACCTCGACACTTCGATCGACGATGGCGGTGGTCAGTCCGATGCTGCGGTTGGACGTCTCGATGAGCCGCCGGACCCGAGGTCCGGTGAGCGCCAGGAGCCAGTGGACATCGTCGGGTGCGACGAGGTGCCAGGTAGGTCTGAGCACATGGGTGCGGACGAAGTCGCCGGTGTCGAAAGACGACTGGAGATCGACCAGCGTCGCCTTGTGCAGTCGCCGGGCTAGGGCCCACAGCGCCATGTCGTGCAGCTGCGACTGGACGGCGCCGAGGTGTCGCACGACATCGACAGGCGCGTCGAACCGCGGTCGGTCGAGGCCTTGAGCGTGCGCGCGTCCAGGGATCGTCGGCTTCACTTACTCCAGCATGCCGCAGCCCGCCGACGAATCGGCGGGCTGCGGCATGCTTTCGGGCCTAAGCGGATTCCAGCGCCGCGTCGAGGGTGATCTCGGGCACGGAGGCGAGCGCCTTGCTGAGCGGACAGCTGACCTTGGCGTCCTCAGCGGCCGCCTGGAAGCCCGCGTTGTCGATTCCCTCGACCTCGCCGCGGACCGTCAGCGCGATCTTGTGGATCTTGAAACCCTTGTCATCGGGATCCTCGCCGAGCGTGACCTTGGCCGTGGTCTCGATCGAGATGGGTGTGGCGCCCTGCTGTCCGAGGATCGCGGTGAGCTGCATCGTGTAGCAGGAAGAGTGTGCGGCGCCGAGCAGCTCTTCGGGATTTGTCGCCCCGCCGCCGTCGTCGGACGACCGCTTCTTGAACGACATCTCGAAGGTGCCGAGGCCGGAGTCCGTCAGCTCGACCTGGCCGGAACCGTCCTCGAATCCGCCGTCCCAGGCGGTGCGTGCTGTACGTGTCGGCATGGTGATGACCTCTCGTCGATGGCTGTCGACTCGACGTTACTGCGGCCCACCGGATCCGCAAGCAGGATCGGTGACGCTCAGGCGACGAGGTGAGGATGCTCCGCCGAACGCCTCTGGAACGCCAAGATGTCGGGGTTCTGAATGACACCCTCTCGGATCTCGATGGAGCGGCGGATGGTCTCGTCGGCGTCCCACGACGTCGACCCTGACAGCACTTTCGGCAGGTACGGGAGCAGGGCCTGGCTGATCTCCCAGGTCGCGGAGTTCCAGAGGTAGGACGGGCTGTGGTCGACGGCGTAGTACGTCACGCCGTTGCCGACCGTGAAGGTCGGATCGTCGAAACGTGTCGGCCGGGCCCACTCGAACCCCATGCCTTCGTCACACGAGACGTCGACGACGAGCGCATCCGCGGGGAGCGTCGGAAGATCGGCATCCATCAGGAACGACATGGGCGAGTTGGGATCTTGCAGCACACAGTTGACGATGACGTCGTGTTCGGCCAGCAACGCCGGCATGGGCACCCATGCCTGGTCGACGAAGGCGCGGCTTTCGGCCGGTGACCCAGCCGGGTCGAAGTGCACGATCCGTGCGGAGTGGATCGGCGCACTGACGGCCGCGACGCCGCGCTGCGTGAAGATGTCGACGTCGTGGATGCCGTGTGCGCTCAGGGCGGTGACGGCGCCGCGCGCGGTCGCGCCGAAGCCGATGACCGCGGCGCTGAGCCGGCGACCGTAGTTGCCGGTCAGGCCGCAGATCTCCATGGCGTGCAGCACCGAGCAGTAGCCCGCAAGCTCGTTGTTCTTGTGGAAGACGTGGAGCAGGAAGCTGCCGTCACCACTCCAGTGGTTCATGGCCTCCCAGGCGATGAGGGTGAGCCTGCGGTCGATCGCGGCCTGCGTCAGCGCAGGGTCCTGGACGCAGTGCGGCCAGCCCCACAACGTCTGGCCCTCGCGCAGCTCGAGCAGATCGTCGGCGCTCGGCTTGGTGAGCAGGATGACGTCGCAGCGCGCAATGAGTTCGGCGCGGGTCAACAGCCCGCCCACCAGCGGTCGCAGTTCGTCGTCGGACCACCCGAAGCCCTCACCGTAACCCTCTTCGAGGAAGACGTGTGGCCTGACGTCGTCGGCCAGCCGTCCGAGGTGGCGTGGATGGATCGGCAGTCGCCGTTCGTTCTCCTTGGCGGTGCGAGCGATGACGCCGAGATCAAGCAGGTCCATGGGGACTCCGGTGCAGTGGGTGTTTCCGCAGGATCCGCTGCTCGGGCGTGCGCGCGGTGATGAGGTCGCGCAGGGGTCCCGGAGGACTGGGTTGATGGTACCGGGTCATCTATCGTCCGCCCGGACTCGTTCTGGTATCCAAAAATGTCTGGCACGTCAGCGGTCGACCGCGCTAGTGTGACTCAGCGCACAGCCATGGGATTTACCCGGCCTCGCGGCGGGAGAAACGATGCGGAAACAAAGGGGACCGAGAATCTGCATGACGCACGAGGAGAACCCGATGGTGGCACTGAAGATCGCTGCAAGCGCAGAAGGCGCACGTCACGGATCTGTGATGGACATCCACATCCTGTGCGACCTGCTGCAGCAGAACGGCTTCGAGCCGACGGAGTTCCTGGCGGGAGCCGGCATCTCCGCGAGTGTGCTGTCGCGTCCCGACGCCACTGTCACCCGCCGGCAGGAGCGAGATTTCCACGCACTGTTCGCTGCCGCCACACGTCACCATCTGGAGATCTGGGTAGAGAGCGGTCGTCGCAACCACTACACCGCGTGGGGGGATTTCGGGATGGCGAACATCACGGCACCCACACTGCACCACATCCGTCGCCTGGCCATCAATAGCGGGAGCGGCGCCGGGAGGTACCCGGTCGTTCAACAGCATCCCTCCTACGCGGGTGTGGCGCTGTCGTTCGACCTCGATTTCGCCCCCGGTACGCCGGGCTTCTTGTTCGAGATTGTGCGGGAGACGATCTCGGGGGTCACTCTCTACAACGAATTGTGGGGTTCGACGTTCCCGTTCGCATATATCCAGGTGCCTCCGGAGGCAGCCGATCTGCTGTTGTCTGAGTTCATCGACGTCCCGCTGAGATATCAAGACGGTCCGCTGGTGTTCGTGTGGCCGATCGAGTTGGACGATGAGCCGCTGCCTCGCGGCAATGAGCTGTTGCACCGTCACTACCTGACCAAGGTCGACATGGCCGGCCGGCAGAAGGTCCTCGAGGTCGGCATCGATGAGCATGTGTTCGAGGTTCTCTCGCAGATGCCCGATGCGACCTCGGGGCTCAAGGAGGTGGCGGCCGAACTCGGCCTCAGTGGGCGGACCCTGCAGCGTCGACTGGCAGAGCGGGGCATCGACTTTCGCCGCCTTCGCTTCGACTCCAGGCTCAGAAGGGCTCAGTGGATGCTCCGGACGAGCAATGCGCCGATCAGTGAGATCGCCTCGAGCGTCGGTTATCTCGAGGTAGCCAGTTTCAGTCACGCCTTTCGTCGGTGGGCCGGCGAAAGTCCGCGCGAGTACAGGCAGAGGTCCCGCGCCGAGGACGTGCGGGGAGCCAGGGGGGCGTAGGCGGTCGCGCGACGAACCTGCGACCCTCGGTCCGCGTCCGCGCGGTGCTGTCTCAGTGTGCTTCAGCGTGTCTGGTCGGCCCTCGTGAGCCGTGAAGCCGGCCACGGGACCACCCCTCGAGCCGCTGCGCAGTCATGACACTGCTCTGTTGTGACACTGCGCAGTCATGACACTGCTCTGTCGTCACTCTGCTCCCTCTTGGCACGGCGTTGTCACGATCTCGGCGGCAGGCTGCTCGTCAGTGTGCGTCGTCATCGCTGCGCCGGGACGGTGGCGCATTCGAACAAGTTTATTGGCGCCCCAGCGATAACGGACGGCGCTCTCGCGCCGGTAATTTCATGGGTACGTAATCAACCTGGTGAAAGGCACTCGTGAAATCGCGACAGATGATCCTTGGCATGGAGTTGGGCAACACGTCCGGCACGAAGCCCGATGCCTGGCGTGCCCCTGGGGTCAATCCGACCGAGTACTTGGACTACGACACCCGGATCACGTACGCACAGGCCGCCGAGCGGGGAAAGTTCCAGTTCCTGTTCTTCCCCAACGGGCCGTACCACGAGGTACAGGACTTCGAGCACTACGGACCCGATATGACACCCGACGTCATGATCCACATGGCGATCCTGGCGCGGGCGACCGAGCGAATCGGATTTGTGGCCAGCGCTTCGACGATCTACAACCCGCCCTACACCCTCGCCCAGCAACTGAAGACCCTCGACTACATCAGCCATGGTCGCGCCGCCTGGAACGCCGTGGCCTCGGGGTACCCGGATGTCGCCGCGAACTACGGCGCCACGATGTTGTCCGGTGAGGAGCGGTACAGACGGGCCGAAGAGAGCATCGAGCTGGTGCAGACGTTGTGGGCGAGCTGGGGTCGTGAGGCGTGGGTCCACGACCAGGCGTCGGGGCAGTACACGACACCGGGTGGAGTGGCTCCGATCAGCTTCGACGGTCAGTACGTCAGCTCCCGCGGGCCGCTGTACGTGCCGCCGTCGGACCAGGGCCAGCCGGTCATCGTCCAGTCTGGTCTGGGAGCCAACTCGTTCGCCCTCGCGGGACGCTATGCGGATCTGTCCGTCGGCCTCGCCTCGTCGATCGAGGAGGCGAGGTCGCACCGCGACGCGATCCGCCGCTACGCAATCGAGGCGGGCCGTGACCCCGATGAGGTCAAGTACGTCGCCGGGTTCCAGCCCACCATCGCGCCCACCAAGCGCGAAGCCCTCGAGCGACGTGCATCGCTCCTCGCGTCACGTCTGCCCGTGCTCGTGCCTCAACTGGGTGAGTTGTTGGGGGTGCGCCTGACCATGGCCGACCTCGACCGGGTCCTGGAGCCGTCAGAGTTCGGCCCGCTCCGTGCTCCCTTGCCGACCATGTCCCCGTGGCAACACGCCCAGATCCCGCGTGCCCATTCCCTGGCGAGTCAGGGATGGAGTATCCGGGACATCATCAGCCTGGGGGTCTTCGAGGAGCATCCGTCCTCGGTAGGAACCGCGACCGACGCGGCTGATCATCTGCAGGAATGGTTCGAGTCGGGCGCCGTCGACGGGTTCTGGGTCTGCATCGATGTGTATCGCGACGGCATCGACGCCTTCGTCGACCAGGTTGTCCCGATCCTGCAGGACCGCGGAATCTTCCACCGCGACTACGAAGGCACAACCCTGCGCGACCACCTGGGGATCCGCGACCAGTACGGCCCCGACTACCGGGTGGCCCTGACCGCAAGGCCTCCCGCCGACACCAACCGCAAACACGAACTGCTCACCACACCATCTCAAGGATCATGATGACTCGTTCTCTTGCACGGCAGAAGTTCACCGTCGGCCGACCTCGCCTAGCCGTGGCTGCGGTGAGCGTCGCATTGCTGACCGCGATCAGCGCCCTATCGGGGTGTAGTTCGGACGCTTCCAGTTCGAACTCATCGGAGAGCGGGGGCGTGCTGCGGGTCGGTGCAGCGGGAGTGGGGGCCACGGAAACCTTGGACCCCACTCACCTGGACTCCGACATCAGCATCGCCAGGGCGCGCCAGATCTTCGAACCACTGGTGGGGATGGGGACCGGTGACGAGCCTGTCAAGAAGGTGCTCGCCGAGTCGCTGACTCCCAACGACGAGGGGTCCGTCTGGACCCTGAAGCTCCGCGCTGGGGTGACCTGGCATGACGGCACCCCGCTGACCGTCGACGATGTCATCTACACCATCAACTACAACGTCGAGGAGGTCACGTGGGCCAGCAATGTGTGGTCGAACGTTGACCGGTCCAAGCTCAAGAAGGTTGATGACCTGACGTTGGAGATCCCGCTCACGGCGCCGAACTTCCTGTACCCCGAGACACTGGTCGACGTCAACGAACTGATCATCAAGAACGGGACGACAAGCTTCGACAAGCCGGTGGGCACCGGGCCGTTCACGTTCAAGTCGTTCACCCCCGGGCAGGCATCGACGTTCGTGCGCAACGACGACTACTGGGGCGGAGCGCCGAAGCTGGCCGCGGTCCGATTCGACAGCATCAACGACAACAGTGCCCGGGTCAACGCGCTGTTGTCCGGCCAGGTCGACGCGATCTCAGGAGTTCCGTTCGGCGGGATCGCCCAGCTCGAGGGCGCCGGGCTCAACGTCTCCGACGAGCCGTCGGGGTCGTGGGTGGGTATTCGTATGAACACCAAGCTGAAGCCCTTCGACGACCCCCGGGTGCGTCAGGCGATGCGACTTCTGATCGACCGTGAGCAGATTGTGAGCAACGCCTACGGCGGCAACGCCACGGTCGGCAACGATCTCTTCGGCTGGTTCGACCCCAACTTCGCGAAGCTGGCCCAGCGCACCTACGACCCCGAAGCCGCTCGCGATCTACTGAAGGACGCCGGGTACGAGAACCTGACCCTGACGCTGCCCACGACGGACATCGGCCCCGGTGCCGAAGAGATGGTGACGCTTTTCGCCGCATCGGCTGCCAAGGCAGGCGTCACGATCAAGGTGGAGAAGATGCCCGCGGCCGAGTTCTACTCGACGCCGCAGGGGGAGAGGCAATGGTCGCCGGCTACGTGGCAGGGTCGCCTGGTCGGCACTCAGATCAACAGTCAGATGAGCCAGCAAGCCATCGACGCCGGAACGAGTGAGACAGGTTGGGCGGATTCCCGATTCCTGAGCGCGTACCAGGCCGCGATCTCGACGGGAGACCCTGCCGAGCAGCGCTCGCACCTGATCGAGGCGCAGACCCAGATGTATGAGGAGGGTCCGTACATCATCCCCGCGTTCTACAACATCGTCACCGCCACGTCCACGAGCGTCAGCGGTCTGCAGACCAACATGCGTCAAGCGTTCGGGGACTACGACTTCACCGATGTGACGGTGAACTGATGAAATCCACAACGACGCCCCCACAGGCACGACAGATGATCCTGGGCATGGAGTTGGGAAACACGTCGGGCACGCAGCCTGATTCCTGGCGCGCTCCCGGAGTCAATCCGACCGAGTACTTGGACTACGACACCCGGATCACGTATGCGCAGGCCGCCGAGCGGGGGAAGTTCCAGTTCCTGTTCTTCCCCAACGGGCCGTACCACGAGGTAGACGACTTCGAGCACTACGGGCCCGACATGACACCCGATGTCATGATCCACACGGCGATCCTGGCGAGGGCGACCAAGCGGATCGGATTCGTGCCGAGCGCGTCGACCATTTACAACCACCCGTACCAGCTTGCTCAGCAGCTCAAGACCCTCGACTACATCAGTGGCGGGCGGGTCGCCTGGAACACCGTGGCATCGGGATTCCCCGATGTCGCGGCCAACTACGGGGTCGAACCGCTGTCAGGACCCGAGCGGTATGGACGAGCTGGCGAGAGCATCGAGCTGGTGCAGTCGTTGTGGGCGAGCTGGGGTCGTGAGGCGTGGGTCCACGACCAAGAGAATGGGCAGTACACAACACCGGGCGGGGTCGCCCCGATCAGCTTCGATGGTCAGTACCTCACCTCACGGGGGCCGCTCTACATCCCCCCGTCCGAGCAGGGTCAACCGATCATCGCCCAGTCCGGTCTAGGGGCCAACTCGTTCGCCCTCGCGGGACGCTACGCGAACCTGGCTGTGGGTCTGGCGTCGTCGATCGAGGAGGCGCGGTCATACCGGGACGAGATCCGCGCGTACGCAGCGGAGGCCGGACGCGATCCCAATGAGGTGAAGTTCGTCGCCGGCTTCCATCCCACCCTCGCACCGACCAAGCACGAGGCGCTGGACCGACGTGCGTCCCTCATCGCCTCACGCCTGCCAGACCTCGTGCCACGGCTGGGTGATCTGTTGGGCGTGCCGCTGACGATGGCCGATCTGGACCGGATCCTGCAGCCGTCCGAGATCGGGCCGCTTTCGGTGTCAGGATCTGACACCCCCGATTGGCTCAAGGCTCCAGCACTGCGTGCGCACGCTCTCGCTTCGGAGGGATGGAGTGTGCGTCACATCATCGCTCACGGCGCCTTCGACGATCATCCGTCGTCGGTGGGAACCGCGACCGATGCCGCCGATCATCTGCAGGAATGGTTCGAGTCGGGGGCCGTCGACGGGTTCTGGGTCTGCATCGACGTGTATCGCGACGGTATCGACGCCTTCGTCGACCAGGTTGTCCCGATCCTGCAGGACCGCGGAATCTTCCACCGCGACTACGAAGGCACGACTCTGCGCGAACACCTGGGGGCCCGCGAGCAGTACGGGCCGGACTACCGGGTCACCCAGACCGCGACACCCCCCAGCACACCAACTCAACAGCTCATCCCCTCCCAGTAAGGACAGTCATGACTCGATCTCTCGCGCAGCACAAGTTCACGTCGGGCCGACGCCTGCCCGTCATCCGAGCCATGGCGGGCGCCATCGCGCTGACGGGTATGTGCGTCCTCGCGGGTTGTTCGGGCTCGTCGAGTTCGGACACGTCAGGGGCTGGAGGTGGCACCCTCCGGGTTGGAATTCTCGGCACAGGAACCTCTGAGGAGCTTGATCCGGCCCACATGGACTCAGAGGCGACGATCGCGCGGTCGCTCCAGATCTTCGAGCCGTTGGTGCGTATGGGGTCGGGTGACAAGACCGCGGAGTATGTGCTGGCCGAATCACTGACCCCCAACGATGACGGCTCGGTCTGGACGCTGAAGCTTCGCGATGGTGTCACCTGGCATGACGGCTCTCCGCTGACGGTCGACGATGTCATCTACACGATGAACTACAACGTCGAGAATGTGACCTGGGCCGCCGACGTCTGGTCCAACGTGGATCTGCCCAAGCTCAAGAAGGTTGACGACGTCACGTTGGAGATACCCCTCACGGCGCCGAACTTCCTGTACCCGGAGTCACTGATCGACGTCAACGAACTGATTATCAAGAACGGAACCACAAGCTTCGAGGAGCCGGTGGGCACGGGACCGTTCAAATTCAAGTCGTTCACCCCCGGCCAGTCGTCCACGTTCGTCCGGTACGACGACTACTGGGACGGAGCGGCCAAGCTGGACGCGGTCGAGATCAGCTCCATCAACGACGACAACGCGCGGGTCAACGCGCTGTCCTCCGGCCAGGTCGACGCGATCTCGGGGGTCCCATTCAGCGGGATCGCTCAGCTCGAAGGTGGCGGGCTCACCGTGTCCAACGAGCCCTCCGGGTCGTGGATAGGTATCCGCATGAACACCAAGCTGAAGCCCTTCGACGACCCACGGGTGCGTCAGGCGATGCGGCTACTGATCGATCGTGAGCAGATCGTCAGCAACGCCTACGGCGGCAACGCCACGATCGGCAACGACCTGTTCGGTTGGTTCGACCCCAACTTCGCGAAGCTGCCCCAACGCACCTACGACCCCGAAGCTGCTCGCCAGCTTCTCAAGGACGCCGGCTACGAGAATCTGACGCTGACGTTCCCGTCGACCAACATGGGACCGGGTACCAACGAGATGGTGACCCTGTTTGCCGCCTCGGCCGCCAAGGCGGGAGTCACGATCAACGTGAAGCAGTCTCCGCCGGCGGAGTTCTATGCGACCCCGCAGGGGGAGAAGCAGTGGTCTCCTGCGACCTGGGAAGGCAAGCCGGTCAGCACCATGATCAAGAGCCAGATGAGCCGTCCCCCGATCGCCGAAGGGTCGAGCGAGACGGGCTGGGACGACTCGCCCTTCTTGACGGCGTATGAGGCTGCTATCGCCTCCGGCGACCCTGCCGAGCAGCGCGCACAGCTCATTGACGCGCAGACTCGTATGTACGACGAGGGGCCTTACATCATCCCCGCGTTCTACAACATCGTCACCGCCAGCACCGCCAACGTCAAAGGTCTGCAGACCAATATGCGTCAGGCGTTCGGCGACTACGACTTCTCCGACGTCACCGTCAAATGAGAACCACCGTGATTCATCCGACCGAACGTCACCCGCGAGCTGTTCACCACCACCTGAAGGGATTGTCATGACTCGTTCTCTCAGCGAGTGCTGCGCCATAGCGTGCTCATGCGGCACCGGCATCCGAGGTGCTCGGATGATTGTCCTCGGCACCGTCACTGCTGCGGTGGACCGATGACGACGACGGTGGCTCTGCCGGAGACCCCGACGATCACTCCCGGGCGTGGTCCGCGGTCCGCTCCTCCGCTCCTACGTTATGTGTTGGTGCGTGTCGGATCGGGCGTGGCGACCCTGTGGGCTGTCTCTGTCCTCGTGTTCTTCGGCACGAACCTCCTGCCGGGAAACGCCGCCGAGGTCGCGTTGGGCGTCAGAGCTGGTGATCCGCTCGCCGTCGAAAAGGCGATGGAGGCTGCGGGGTTGGATCAGCCCGTCTTGGTGCGCTACTGGGACTGGCTGACGGGTTTGCTGCAAGGTGATCTCGGGGTCTCGATGGTCACCCAGCAGTCGGTGGCAGGCCTCATGGGCGCACGGTTGTCGAACACTCTTGTGCTGACCGGGTGCCTTCTGGTGCTCCTCATCCCGTTGGCGCTGGGTCTCGGTACGTGGTCTGCGATGCGGAAGGACACGATGGTCGATCGTGTCATCGGCACGGGAACGATGTGGTTCCTGTCGACTCCAGAGTTCGTTGTCGGCACGTTCTTGGTGGTGATCTTCTCGAGTTGGTTCAATCTTCTGCCCAGCGTTTCGTTGCTGAACCCGCAGGTGTCGGCACTTCAACAGGCGGATCTCTTGGTGCTGCCAGTGCTGGCCCTGTTGGTGGTCGGTGTAGGTCAGGTCACGCGCTTGGTGCGGGCGTCGACCATCGAAGTCCTGCAGTCCGACTTTGTGCAGATGGCCGTGCTGCGAGGGGTGCCGACCCGCACCCTGGTCCTGCGTCATGTGCTACCCAACTCGCTGGGGCCCTCTGTACAGGTTCTGGGTATGGCGTTGGGGTCTCTGATCGGCGGGGTGGTCGTGATCGAGACGGTCTTCAACTATCCCGGTGTGGGAACGATGCTCGTGCAGGCTGTTTCCACACGTGACATCACCACGGTCGCGAGCTTGGCGTTGCTGATCAGCGCTGCCTACGTCATCGGCAACCTGCTGGCGGACCTGGCCGCGATGGCGATGAATCCTCAACTACGACGAGGTGGTTTCTGATGTCGATCCTGCCGGACAACCCTTCTGTGCACGACACCACTGAGCGCGCGGGTCTGCGGCGTGCAGCGCACGGGGTGAAGAACGTGTTCCGGCTCGCCACCAGAACAGGCAGCGGCCGCTTTGGAGTCGCTACTTTGACGGTCATTGTGATGGTTGTGATCGTCGGTCCGTTCCTGGCGCCGCATGGCATCACCGATGTCGTGGGGGTTCCGTTCGGCTCCCCGAGCTCCTCGAACCTGTTGGGCACCGACTACCTCGGACGTGATGTCCTCAGCCGGTTCCTGCAGGGCGGGTCCACGCTCATCATGCTGTCGTTGGCGGCCCCGGCGATCTCCATGGTGATCGCCGCTGTGGTCGGCACGCTGGCCGGTTCCATCGGTGGCCGATTCGATCTCATCACGAGCTGGATCGTCGACGTGGTGCTGTCTTTGCCGTCCCTGGTCCTGGCCCTCCTGGTGTTGGCGAGTCTGGGTTCGGGACCAGGAGCTTCGCTGGTCGCCCTCACGGTTGTGCTGGTGCCTGGCGCGATCCGGGTAGCACGTGCGGCGACTCTCGAGGCGGCTTCGGCGGACTATGTGGAGGCAGCGCTGGCTCGTGGCGAGAACCGTCTCGCTGTCGCTGTCCGCGAGATCCTGCCGAACACGCGCTCCGTGCTGGCCGCAGATTTCGGCGTCCGAGTGGGCTACGCGGCCCTGATCTATGCGGGGCTGAGCTTCCTCGGGGTGGGTCAGCCGCCGCCGGCAGCCGACTGGGGTCTGATGATCAACGAAAACCGGATAGGTCTGATGACTCAACCCATCGCGGTCTTGGTCCCGGCGCTGGCCATTGCGCTGGTCACCGTCTCCGTCACCGCAGTTTCTGATTCAATCGCCCGCTCCGTCGGCGGAAGGACCCAATGATGAGCACTGACACATCCCTCCTACCTGTCCCACCGATCACCGCCCAGGAGCCCGTGCTCCGCGTGCGTGGTCTACGGATCGAGACCGAGAAGGGTGTGGAGATCGTCGACCAAATCGGGTTCGACGTCTCCCGAGGTGAGATCTTCGCCTTGGTCGGAGAATCAGGGTGCGGCAAGTCCAGCGTTGCCCTGGGGCTCCTCGGTTTCGCTCGCGCGGGGGCACAGATCGCCGCAGGCGAGATTCTGGTGTCCGATACCGACATGGCTGCGCTGGACCCCAAGCGCCTGCGCGCTGTTCGCGGCTCGCAGATCAGTTACGTGCCGCAGGACCCCAGCAAGGGCCTCAGCCCGCGGCGCACGATCATCTCGCAGATGATCGAGACGCTGACGGTTCACGGCGTGAAGACCGACGAGGCGCGCCGTCGGTGCCTCGAGGCGATCGGCGAAGTTGAGCTCCCGGTCGATAAGGACTTCATCGAACGCTACCCATTCCAGCTTTCGGGAGGCCAGCAACAACGCATCCTGATCGCCATGGCGCTGGTCGGACGCCCCAGCGTGATCGTGCTCGACGAACCCACCACCGCTCTGGACGCCACCTCCCAGAAGAAGATCATCGAGCTCGTCTCCCACCTCGCGGAGCGAGGCGAGTCGGCATTCGTGTACGTCACCCACGACCTTGCGGTGGTGCGAGAGATCGCGCACCGCGTGGGGGTCATGTACTCCGGCCGTCTGGTTGAAGTAGGCAGCTGCGCGCAGATCTTCCAGCACCCGACCCACCCCTACACCGCCGAGCTGTTGAACTCGGTGCCCAGCGTCGTGGCGCGTCGGGTCATCACCGGGATCCCGGGCACCGCCGCCCAACCAGGGGAGCGGCCCAGCGGATGTTTCTTCCGCACCCGCTGCCAGGCCGCGACCGACCGGTGTTCCGAGCAGTTCCCGGATATGACCCCCGCCCACGGCGACGGGTACATCCGGTGCTTCCACCCGGGCTCGGTCCCCATCGCGATCACCACCCGCGAGGAGATGGTCAGCCCTGACATCGACGTGCCCGAGATCGAGGTCCGTGACCTCGTGGCGACCTATGGGCACGGCTCCCATCAGAACATCGCGGTCGAGGACGTCAGCTTCCGCCTCGGCAAAGCCGATTGCCTCGCGATCGTGGGCGAATCGGGCAGCGGGAAGACCACCACCGGACGGTGCATTGCCGGCCTTCACGAACCTGCGAGCGGACAGATCCTGTTCCGCGGGACGCCACTGCCGAAGCAGGCGAAGGCGCGTACCCGGGAACAGCTCCAGCAGGTTCAGATCGTCTTCCAGAATCCCGACCGCTCGCTCAATCCCTCACATACGATCCGGTCCATCATCGGTCGGCCCATGGAGATGTTGGCTGGAACGCGCGCGACGACGGGCGAACTCGGCGAATTGTTGGGACGCGTGCAGCTCTCGCCGCGTGTCCTTAGCAAGTACCCGAGCGAGCTGTCCGGCGGCGAGAAGCAACGTGTCGCCATCGCCCGCGCTCTGGCCGCCCGCCCGAGCGTCATCGTGTGTGACGAAGTCACCTCTGCACTCGACGTCTCCGTCCAGGCCACGATCATCAACCTCCTCGACGATCTGCGGGAAAGCGGTGTCTCGCTGCTGTTCATCACCCACAACCTGGGCGTTGTACGCAGCCTCGCGAACCGGGCCATCGTCATGAAGGACGGACACGTCATCGATCGAGGCGATACGTCCACGCTGTTCGCCCAGGCCACCCACCCGTACACCCGAGCCCTCTACAACGCCGTGCTCACCGAACAGAACTGAGGACTCCATGTCGATCAACGCCGACTCGACAGAACGTGCGCCCGCGCCGGACGCCACAGCGTTCCGGCAGACGGTTGGTCACTACGCATCCGGTATCACCGTGGTGACGGGTACGGCAAACGGCGCGCCCGTGGGCTTCACCTGCCAGTCCTTCTACTCGGTGTCGGTAGAACCGCCGCTGGTGTCCTTCAGCGTGATGAAGACGTCGACCACATATCCGCAGATCGCTGGATCCGGGCGATTCGCCGTCAACGTGCTGGCACACAACCAAGATCACGTCTCCAATCAGTTCGCCCGCCGGGGGACCGACAAGTGGCGGGGCATCGCCTGGTCGCCGGCGGCGTCGGGCAACCCCTTGATCGATGACACGCTGATGTGGGTCGACTGTGAGCTGTGGTCGGAGTTCGAGGCGGGGGACCACCTCATCGTGGTGGGACGCGTCCTGGAGATGAGCCCTCCGGAGTGGCACACCCGCGAACCGTTGCTGTACTTCAAAGGCACGTACCGCCACCTCGGCGAGATCGCCCAGCTGGCGGGGTAAACGGCGCTGCTGGCCCGACGAACTTGGAAGAAGCCGTTGACGCGCGGCGCTCGGTGCCACTCATCACTCGCGTTGGCTCGAAGTGGGTGACCCTCACGCGTTCCCGCCACCCGGGGATGGGAACCAGTGCCCACGGTGCGTAGGCCGTGTCGGATTGGACATGCAGGCCTTCTACTCATCCTGGTCCGGCCGTTTGATGCCCCTTGGGTGACTGTCAAGCGGCCGTGAATCACATCGCGTCGGCGTGCGCGGCTGGCACCACGCTGACGCGATCGCTGTAGTTCAGGGGTCTCGGGGAATGACAGGAAATGTCCCGAGGAATCGCAAGAATTGCCTGCGACGTACGCGGACAATCCGTGGTGCCCCCGGGAGGATTCGAACCTCCGCTTCCGCCTCCGGAGGGCGGCGCTCTATCCCCTGAGCTACGGGGGCCATTACAGCCAACTGCGGTGTGAGCCTACCCCACGACGACTACGGTGATGTCCATGCCCAGAGTGCTCGTCGTCGACGACACCGCGTCCATCAGATTCCTCATCCGAACCAACCTCGAGCTAGCCGGCTTCGAGGTCGAGGAGGCCGTGGACGGTGCCGACTGCCTCGATGTCCTGGCGGCGCTCGATGTCCTGCCCGACATCATCACGGTCGACGTCATGATGCCTCGACTCGATGGCATCGCCACCGTGACAGCGATCCGGGCGGATGCGCGCCTCCGCGACTTGGCGATCGTCATGGTCACGACACAGGGGCATCCGGCCGATATCGAGCGTGCGACCCAGGCAGGGGTTGACGCTTACGTCACCAAACCCTTCGATCCCGACTTCCTGGTTCTGACCGTCAACGAGGTCCTGGAGCGGACGCAGAGTCGGCGGCGCCCCTCGTGAGTTTGCTCTTGAAACCCGACGCGAGCGGACGTACCGTTTTGGTACACGGAGAGGAGGTGGTCCGAAGAATGAATTCGTCTTGGACATGTGAGGTGGCTGTCCGCTAGTCGCGGATCAGGTCAGAACTAACTGGACCGGTGGCGGCGAATACCCGCAGTCATCCGACCCGCAGGGCGTCGAGTGTGTCCGCTCGACGGGGGCTTCGGCCCCTACCCTGCGGGTTGTCCATGTCCGGAGGCGTCGCGGCGGCCGATAGGCTTGCGCGGTGACCCCCGAGCAGCTTTCCACCACGATCATGGCCGCCCTGACCTCTCTCAGCGAGGCGGGGGCGATCACCCTGCCGGACGGCGTCCCGTCGCGGGTTGTCGTCGAGCGTCCGAAGGTCAAGGAGCACGGGGACTACGCGACCAACATCGCGCTGCAGCTCGGCAAGAAGGCCGGTATGAACCCGCGCGAGTTCGCGCAGCTGCTGGCCGACCAGCTCGCCACGGCCGAGGGTGTCGCGAGTGCTGAGATCGCCGGTCCGGGCTTCCTCAACATCCGGGTTGCGGCCGGCGCCCAGGGCGCGCTCGCACCCCAAATTGTCGCTGCCGGCTCGGCCTACGGCACCAGCGACCTCTACGCCGGCCAGAAGGTCAACCTCGAGTTCGTCAGCGCCAACCCGACCGGGCCCATCCACATCGGAGGGGTGCGCTGGGCGGCCGTGGGCGACTCGCTGGGGCGCATCCTGACGGCGATCGGTGCCGATGTCACCCGCGAGTACTACTTCAACGACCACGGCGTGCAGATCGACCGGTTCGCCCGGTCGTTGCTCGCCGACGCACGGGGTGAGGATGCCCCCGAGGACGGCTATGGGGGGCAGTACATCTCCGACATCGCGGCCACTGTCACGGCCAAGGTGCCGGGTGCGGCCGAGCTGCCCGACGCCGAGGCGCTCGAGACCTTCCGGGCCGAGGGCGTCGACCTGATGTTCGGCGAGATCAAGCAGAGCCTGCACGACTTCGGCGTCGACTTCGACGTCTACTTTCACGAGAACGACCTGCACGAGTCGGGCGCCGTCGACCGCGCGATCGCCCGGCTCCGCGAGCTCGGGATGATGTACGAGCAGGACAACGCCACCTGGCTCAAGACATCGGAGTTCGGTGACGACAAGGATCGTGTTGTCATCAAGTCCGACGGCCAGCCGGCGTACATCTCGGGCGACCTGGCCTACTACCTGGACAAGCGCGAGCGCGGCTTCGACCGCTGCCTGATCATGCTGGGCGCCGATCACCACGGCTACGTCTCGCGCATGATGGCCATGTGCGCCGCGTTCGGCGACACCCCCAAGGTCAACCTCGAGCTGTTGATCGGTCAGCTGGTCAACCTGGTCAAGGACGGCGAGCCGCTGCGGATGAGCAAGCGGGCCGGCACCGTCATCACGCTGGAGGACCTCGTCGAGCTGATCGGCGTGGACGCCTCGCGGTACGCCCTGGCCCGCTACTCGATGGACTCCACGATCGACCTCGACCTCGACCTGTGGGCCAGCCAGACCAGCGACAACCCCGTGTTCTACGTGCAGTACGCGCACGCGCGGCTGTCGTCGATCATCCGCAACGCCGTCGACCTCGGCGTCACGATCGACGAGTCGACGTTCGACCCGTCGCTGCTGGTCGTCGAGCAGGAGGGTGCGCTGCTGAGGTCGCTCGCCGACTACCCGAAGGTTGTCGCGCGCGCGGCCGAGCTGCGCGAGCCGCACCGCATCGCGCGCTACCTCGAGGACACCGCATCGGCGTTCCACAAGTTCTACGACGTCGCGCACGTCCTGCCCAAGGGCGACGAGGACCCGAGCGACCTGCACCGGGCCCGCCTGATGCTGGTCGCCGCGACACGCCAGGTCATCGCCAACGGGCTGGCCCTGCTCGGTGTCACGGCCCCGGAGAGGATGTAGTCGATGCGCTCCCACGAGGCCGGTGCCCTGCACGGCCAGGCCGGCGACCGCGGTCCCGCCTGGCTCAAGATCCCCGAGGACCCCAATCAACTGGTCTCGCACCTGTGGTCCGACGGCGTCGCCAAGGTCGACGGTGTGCTGACGGTCGCGGGCGAGTCGGTCCTCGACCTGGCCGCCGAGTTCGGCACGCCGACGTACGTCGTCGACGAGGACGACTTCCGGCGCCGAGCGCGCGGCTTCAGGGACGCGTTTGTCGGTGCCGACGTCTACTACGCCGGCAAGGCGTTCCTGTGTGTCGCAGCCGCCCGATGGATCGCCGACGAAGGACTCAACCTCGACGTCTGCTCGGGCGGTGAGCTCGCGGTAGCGCTGAAGGCTGACTTCCCGCCGGCCCGCATCGGCCTGCACGGCAACAACAAGTCAACCGCCGAGCTGCGCCGTGCCCTGGAGGTCGGCGTCGGTCGCATCATCATCGACTCGGTCGAGGAGATCGGACGTCTGCGTGACCTGACCGCCGAGCTCGGTGTCACGGCGCCCGTCATGATCCGCGTGACCGCCGGGGTCGAAGCGCACACACACGAGTACATCTCGACGTCGCACGAGGACCAGAAGTTCGGCTTCTCGATCTCCGGCGGCGATGCCCTCGACGCCGCGCGTCGGGTGCTGGCCGAGCCGGGACTCGAGCTGCGCGGCCTGCATTCGCACATCGGCTCTCAGATCTTCGTCACGGACGGATTCGAGGTCGCGGCCCGACGGGTGCTGCGCCTGCACGCCGAGATCGAGACGGAGTTGGGGGTCGCACTGCCCGAGTTCGACCTCGGCGGCGGCTTCGGCATCGCGTACACCACGCAGGACGATCCCTCGACCGCCGCCGATCTCGCCCGGGGCATGCTGAAGATCGTCGACGACGAGTGCGCGGCCATGGGGATCGCGGTGCCCCATCTGTCGATCGAGCCGGGGCGGGCGATCGCCGGCCCGTCCACGTTCACGCTGTACGAGGTCGGCACCAGCAAGTCGGTGTCACTCGACGGCGGCGCGGCGCGGCGATATGTCTCGGTCGACGGAGGGATGAGCGACAACATCCGTCCCGCCCTGTACGGCGCCGACTATTCGTGCACCCTGGCCTCTCGGACGTCCGAGGCGCCGGCGGTGTTGAGCCGCGTCGTCGGCAAGCACTGCGAGTCGGGCGACATCGTGGTCAAGGACGAGTTCCTCCCCGGCGATGTCGCGGCAGGAGACCTGCTGGCCGTCCCCGGGACCGGTGCCTACTGCCGCTCGCTCGCGAGCAACTACAACCACGTGCCCCGCGCCGCGGTCATCGCGGTCAAGGACGGCGAGGCGCGTGTCATCCTCCGTCGCGAGACCGAGGACGATTTGCTGACCCTCGACATCGGCTGACGCCCCGCCGTTTACCGGTGCGTCATCACGTCTGGGGGTCATGGACCACCGACGGTATGACGTCCGGGGACGATCTGGCCAGGAGTCGGCGGGGTCCCGGGCCGGCACTGGCGAGGACGTCGCCGGAGTTGTAGAGGGAGCAGCTCTTCAGCGACAGACAGCCGCACCCGATACAGCCGTCGAGGTTGTCGCGCAGGCGCTGTAGTTGATCGATTCGGGCGTCCAGGTCATCGCGCCACCTCCGTGACAGCCGTGCCCAGTCGGTCTTGGTGGGCACGCGGTCGTCGGGCAGGGTGCCCAGTGCTTCGCGGATGCGGGCCAATGAGATGCCGAGCCCCTGCGAGACCCGGACGAAGGCGACGCGCCGCAGCACGTCGCGGTGATAGCGCCGCTGGTTGCCCGTGGTGCGGTGG
>Ga0075364_10000565_pt1 | contig 19010 bp, 9 predicted proteins | sample EndMetdeltDD1764_FD_71517 | JGI IMG/M metagenome (GOLD analysis project Ga0075364, IMG submission 71517) | Populus endosphere microbial communities from Tennessee, USA - Endosphere MetaG P. deltoides DD176-4 | ecosystem: Host-associated > Plants > Roots > Endosphere | place: USA: Tennessee...
GATTCGTTCTGGCTAAGGCGAAGCCATACGTGACCGAACATACCGCGACCACCAGTCTGACGAGCAAATTTACCTTCGGCTTCGACAGCGTCTTTACGGATGGTTTCTCGGTATGCGACCTGAGGCTGGCCAATGTTAGCTTCGACATTGAATTCGCGCTTCATGCGGTCAACGAGGATTTCAAGGTGCAGCTCACCCATACCAGAGATGATGGTCTGACCGACTTCGTCGTCAACCTTGACGCGGAACGTTGGGTCTTCTTCTGCTAGGCGCTGGAGAGCGATGCCCATTTTCTCCTGGTCGCTCTTGGTCTTTGGCTCAATGGCAATAGATACAGGAGGCTCTGGGAAGTCGATGCTCTCCAAAATGATCGGGTTGTTGACGTCACACAGGGTGTTACCGGTTGTAGTAGCCTTGAGACCAACAATGGCAGCAATGTCACCAGCAGTTACTTCGGTTACGTCTTCACGCTTGTCGGCTTGCAAACGGACTAAACGGCCAATGCGTTCTTTTTCGCCGGTTGATGAGTTCAACACATAGCTACCGGCAGTTACCTTACCAGAGTACACACGGAAGTACGCGAGCTTACCAACAAATGGGTCAGCGGTAATTTTGAATGCAAGTGCTGAAAATGGTGCGCTCTCGTCGTGCTTGCGCTCAATTTCGTCACCAGTCTTAGGATGAGTACCCCAAGTGGTTGAACGGTCGGTTGGTGCGGGCATCAGGTCAATAACGAGGTCGAGGAGTTTCTCGACGATAACGCCACGGCCGTCGCCGCCGGATACGGCAAAGAACTTACCAGTCAGGATGGCTGCGCGGATCGCAGTGATGATTTCCTCGTCGGTCAGGCCTTCTTCGCCAACTTCAAAGAACTTCTCAAGAAGCGCTTCATCTTCGGCAACAGCATTTTCGATCAGCAGGCTGCGGTACTTCTTGGCCTGGTCGAGCATGTCGGCTGGGATTTCACCTTCAACCAGCTCGTGGTCGGTAAAGTCTTTATATGTGTATGCCTTCATGCTTACGAGGTCAACAACACCGTTGATGCTCTGTTCGAATCCAATTGGCAGGTGGATTGGGAACGCGCGCTTAGACAAACGATTATGGATAGATTCGAGTGACTTGTAGAAGTCGCCACCGGTTTGGTTGATCTTGTTGATGAAACAGATACGTGGCACGCCGTATTTGTCGGCCTGGCGCCAAACCGTCTCGGACTGGCTCTCTACGCCCATCTTACCGTCGAATACAACAACAGCACCGTCGAGTACGCGCAGCGAACGCTCAACCTCTACGGTAAAGTCAATGTGGCCTGGGGTATCGATGATGTTGATCTGGACTTCTTTATTAGTCTTCTTGTTCTTCCAGTAACAAGTAACAGCTGCAGACACAATAGTGATACCGCGCTCGCGCTCCTGAGCCATCCAGTCAGTGGTGGTCTCGCCTTCGTGAACCGCACCAATCTTGTGCTTTAAACCGGTACGGTACAGAATACCTTCGGTAGTAGTGGTCTTACCTGCGTCGATATGCGCAATAATACCAATGTTTCTGAGATCTTGAATTGAATACTTTTTACCTGCCATGGCGTGCTCGTTGTATACCTTTCTTAATTTTGTATGCTTGTGCATTGCTGCCGCCGAAATTGCGGCAAACAAAAACAACACTTCTGAACTATTTTAGCAAATCTTATCTCTGAGCGCCAGGGGTATTGTTGAGGTACTGGCCGGACGGCTAAGTTTTCAAATAATTCCGCCACTCACTTGTGTAAGGATCTGTAACCAGGTGCCAGAAGTCCTTGATCCTCTTCATGTGGTGCTTGGTATCGAGCTGGCCGGCCCAGTTAGCGGTCTGCTGCAGTAGCTGATTTAGGCGGGTGGGTATAGCACGCGGGTCATGTCCCTCAGAAGAGTTCAAAAAATTCGTCGCCCAGTTATGCGCAATGGCCTCGTATAGCTGTACTTGCTGCCCATTGCGCATACGGGGTACTCCAGCAGCGGTCAACCTTTCATATACATAGCCAGCCATGATGGCATTGGCGTCGTTTTGCCTGTGTATGCCACCATATGCCTGCGGGACGGCATTTTCCGGTGTATCGCCAGAAAAATCCATGGGTTCATCGGGGTTCTTGGGTGAATATATCGTGCCGAGGCCGTAGTGAGTAAAGGCTGCTTCGTTTAAGGCATCCTTGAGGCGAACGATTGCCTCGCGCACTTCGTCTCCTCGCAGCGTATTTATGTCCACTCGCTCAATAAGGCGCATTTCAGCAACAGTCACCAAACCGCGGGCTACTTCTCCCTCACGGCCTAATATACCGTTAAGCAACAGCGGCGCGGCTTCTGCCCATAGACGGTTAAACTCCGCATCGGCCCCGCGCATACCCAGCTGCTGCTGTTCTGCAAGTGCCATTGCGTGCGTAGTTGCAATGTCGACGTCGCCGTCGCTTAATGCCTGTCGTGCCTGGTCTGCATTCCACGCAGGGTCCCCTACTACAGCGCGTCCGTAGGCTGCAGCTGATGCCGTTTCGACGCTAGCTCGGCGTTCCCTTAGCTCTTGCCTTTGCTGCGCCGCGATGCGCCTTTGCTCTACAGCCGCCGCTGCAGCTCTCCTGCGACCTTCTTCACGTTCATTGTGCGCTTCTGAGATATGCGCCCGTATTTCGCCCGGAATCGCCCTGACAGGCCTTCTTAAGCGTACGACGGCAGCATCAACGGACATACCGTCTTTCTTCATGAGCCCAAGAACCTGACGCATATACTCGAGATCAGCCTGCAGCCTGGTGAGAACTGCCTGATAATTCTCACGCGTTAAGGTAACACCTTCAGCATACGCTGCCTGTGCCAGGTTCGGCTGCGTTTCGTCGGTTTTCATGCGCTTTAAGATCCGATGCAGCAGCCCGTAATTTTCAAACTGTGCAGCAAGCCGGGCATGCTGAATGTCGTCGTATAAGCCCTTAACTTCCCTAGGATAGCCATCGTGGTGGTTACGATGATCAATATAGGAATTTTCAAAACCATTTTGGACTCCCGCGTTCAGTACACCGTCAGGTGACTGGCGCTGGCCTGTCAGCTCCACCGCACGAGCCCACAGTAATGGCACTTGAATGGAGTGTGCGTTGCCTTCGCCATTGAGACATCTGCCACGCCTTTGTGATTTGCCATATGCCCTGCCTATGACGTCATCAACGACATCGCGCAACCATTCCTGGTCGGACTTGGGGTTGCGAAGATCAGCCAGCCCGCCTATTGCCCGTGAGCCGAGCGTAACAATCGGACGTACAGGCGCCAGTGGCTTTGGCTTGTGATCTTCGAGTATACGGGCCGCTACTATGAGGCCGGAAGCTGTCTCCCCCATTTCCAAGCTCTGGGCTACATCGTCGGCTTTAGGAAGCCATATTTGGTCACGACGCCTATCGCCGGAAGGCTTGCCGGTGAGGCCTGCTTCACGACGTTCAGCCCGGCCGCCAATGCGTTTCGTAGCTTCTGGAACCCGGACGCCTAATACGGCGGCTGCCCCCAGCACCACCCCACGGTCACGGGCGCTCATGTGAACGCTATCAGGGATTACACCCCCTGTGTGAATTACATTTTCAAGTACAAAATCAGAATTTTCGTGATAGATAGTGCCTTCAGGACCGCGCCATTCAACAGGCTGACCCCCTCCAGGTTGTGCTTGTTCTTTTCCAGACATATATTTATAATCTATGGCTTTTCATAAAAGTCAAGGTAATTCAGCTAATTAGACGCACTATATTGAAATATAAACCCTCGTAGTGCATGATAGTACGCATGAGTGGACCGATTGCAGCTACAGAGGGGTCAAGAAGCATTACCAGCCTCTATCTTGAATTTGCCGAACACGGCGCGTCACCAGTACATGATAGCGAGCTAGTGATTGATCAATGGCCGAATGGCGTCCAAAGGACATTAGGATGGTCAGCAAATCAACTTCACGGCACTACAGCGCAAGTCGTTGGGGCGGCAGCAGTCGCCGCAACACTAACCCATGTCGCCGCTGGCAAAATGGGAGCCGAGAATGGCGCCACAAGCCCGACGTTCGGACATTTTGCGCGCACCAGGACTTTCGCCGGGTTTCTAGACAGCCTTAACTCGGAACGCCGAATGGATGGTCAGGCGCCGGCCTTATACATGGTTGCCAATTTCTGCGATCCGCGAACCCCATTACTTCGAACGAGTACCGTATCTAAAAATCTCTTGGCAAATACGGTGGCCGGTCGCGGACATAGAGGTCCGGAAGCAGATGTTATCCGCGCGAATGATGAATTGTATATCGGCACTTCTGGCGGTAGGCTGCGCGACTTGTGCACGCAAGCTATCCACCGGGTGCTCGAAAGAGACTATGGCCTGGCTCCGGACAACGAAGACATGCTCCGTATATATACACGCTGGGCTATTGTCCACCGCTTTGGCCAGGTCATGAATACCCCCAACACAGCAACAACCGTACATATGGGCCAGTTTATGGCGGCATGTTATGAGCTAGAGGGAAAGTTGCCTCGGGGCACCAAACTACAGGACGTACTTCCACCTTCCGTCTTTACGACATTCGCACAAGGCAGGACCTACGGCGTGAAAGCTTTGCCTGTCCGTGAGCCGAACGGCAGTTATTCAAATGTCCAGCCACTGCGCACCCGGCAGCGTACCCTCGAAGACGTCGAGGCTTTGATGCGGCAGAATCAATTTGAGTCTACCCCACAGCCGCTCAAAATCCGGGCTGCAGATCTTTTAACCGCACGGCGCATCGAGGTGCCGGACAGCGAAACACTTGAAGCCGCGCTGGCCCGGTTAAATACAGGCGAAAGCTGTTTGAGCATCATGCGGTTGGGCAAAACGGCTATTCAGGTTAAACTGGGCAACTGTCGCGACGAAACGGTCGATCAGATGAAGATTGATGATCGGCGACGACTTGTTAATACCCTCATGCACAAAGGGCAGACCGCTCATGGAGGTGGCCATCGCCGGGGCGTGTATCAGGACTATCCTTATTTGCGGCCTGGAGCTATTCAGGCGATTTACGAAGACGACCGGCGCACAGAACAGATGGCCGCCAATCCGGCAGAGGCGCTCGCTCAGCTTATCCAGCTGCAGCAGCGTGGATCCCAAGGAGGCCCTCCAGTTGTCAGTGAAGTAATGGCCGCATTTGCAGCGGCAAGTCTTGGTAGCGTCGAAGAGCGGCGGCAGGCGTTTGCAGCCCTTACGCCAAGCTTCCGCGGTTACCTGCGGGCCAATCTCACAACACAAGCCCCGCTTCTGACTATTCGTAGTTTGCGGGATGTTAAGAACATGGCACAGAAATATGGCTACACTTACGAAGAAATCGTAGATCTGGGTATTGCAACTGCCCAACAAGAAGTTGAGCTGCCATTACAGGTATACGTTCCAGCAGCGGTTGCACTGCTTGAAAACCCGGAGTCTATCTTTGCGGTTGCACCACGTAAGACAGGCGCGATCGAACGTATGCTGCGAGGCGACGCACCACCCCCTGACGATCCTACTGGGTCTTCTGTTGCCCTCAAGGAGCTTCAGCACCATTTGTACGCAGAAGCAGGGTCACGGTATGGCGTAGACATTCATGCGCGTATGCCAGGCTCGGGCCAGCTAAGGCGCGACCATTTGAACCACCCGATCTATGACACCGAAGCAGGTGATTTGCTGGTTGCCTGCCGCCTGTCCGAAGGACTTGAAGGCCTCATGGCCAATAACCCGACGGTCCGTGGAAACGTACTCCGGATAATTGGCCCTGTGTTGAGTCGCAATAATCCCGATGATATACAGCGTGCTATGCCACCCTTGGTGTATCGTCAGTTCATGACCTTGCGTAACCAGTACCATCACTTATTGAGCGATGATCAGGGCGGCGGTGGCCGGTTTGGTTTCAGACGCGGATAACTGAGGAATATTAAATATATAAGAATAACCCCGTCATCGTATCGGGGTTATTCTTATATAAGCGTCCAGGTCAGCTATGGATCTACGCGGACAAATGGCTGCGTTGCTATTGTTCCTGCGTATCGTAAGTACGAAGCTTCTTGGGGGCGGCACCAAGCGTATTTGTCGCTGCTTTATCATAGTAAATAAAGCGACCCTTCTGACCATGCCACTCTGGAGGCTGGACACCAGTATCCATAAGTGGCGCCAAGTCACCAGGAGTAACGTCGGTTGCCACCCACACGTCGCTCAATGGGCGTACGTCAGGATCGATGAAGTCCGAAGGACCTTTTATGGCATTAGCGAGAGTAGACGGAGCGCTGCTCGTCAGCAAGGTGTGAACTCCCATCTGTGGTCCGTCGGCCATTACCTGCTTAAGCTCTGTCGGATCCACGACGCCACTGGCGCCCTCCGCACCATAAATAATCAGATACTCTTTGGTCAGACGACCTTCCTTGACCTTGGCTGCAGAGGCTTTGACTGCGTTTGCCGAATTGCGTCGGCCGTATACATGTACATCTTGGCCGTCGGCCTCGAGCTTGGCCGCAACCGCTTCAGCACGATCCTGCATCTCAGGGTTGTTACTGGTACATACCACGCGGAACGTTGCTTGGGTTCCGCTGCCCGGTGCGTGCTGTTTACTCAAAGAAAGCACCGTGGAGTCCAAGACGTCACACACACCCTCAGGCTGCCGGCCGTATATGGTTAAGTTGCGTCCACGATCTTCCGTGAAGGCAACGCCTACTCCATCTTCCTCCAAGCCTATATCCTTCCCGATTAGGCCACTCGGCGCACGCATTTCACTAGGACGCAACGCCTCGTATGTAGGATCTCCGGCCAACGGTGGCTTCCTTGCACCGTTGTAGACACGGGGAGGCTGTGCTTCTACGCCTTGCTCTTGCATGTGTTCAGCAATACGACGCTTTGCGTCAACGATGCGTGAACGGTTCGTGTCTGCAAAACGTGCCAGCGCCAGGTTTGCACCGGAGCCACCACCCTGCTGGTTGACGACCAAGTGGTATGGCGGAATATTTGCGGCGGCCGGGTTATCATAGTCAAGAATGCCTGACGAACGCGCCAAGGCGACGCGCCCCGGGAACTGGGTAAGCATTTCGTTAAGCGGAGGCTGGCCGGGCAGTGCGTGTTCTGCGGGCATCTTCTGTGTTCCCAACACCAAGTGGATACCGTACGAACGGGCAGTACGCGCTAAAGAGTTGAGGCGTGTAATTACCTGTTTTGAAAGCGGACCAATAACGAGTTTCTGAATCTCATCGAATACACAAAGGATACGCGGCAGCTTCTCTCCGGTCTCGGTTCGGAAATCCTTATAATCGTTTACACCGGCGTTGCTAAAGAGACGGCTACGACGCACAATCTCTGCCTCGAGTTTATCCAGCACGGCCATACTATATTCATCATCAAAGCCCTCACCAAAACCAAGGTTCTGACAGTGCGGCAAAAAGCTTGGGTCCCGGCGGTTACCAGCCAGGATAGCCGGCTGTTCACCTTCACCCTTGTAGTCCATAAGATAAATCTGGAGTTCTTCGGGACTATACTTCTCGGCTAATTGGCATAGGGCGCCCATGATGAAGCTACTTTTACCCGAACCGGTCTGTCCGCCGATATACCAGTGTGGAATTCTGTCGCCTAGCTCTATCTGGATTGGGCGACCCGATTCATCGAGTGCAATAACTGCATCCAGTCCATTGATCGCGCTCCCCGACCAGACCCGCTCCGCGTTCATTCGACGGAATGTATCGTAGTCCGGCGAGGCAAGCGGCTTGTTCACGATGGCCGCAATCTCCTGAGATATTGATGCAACCGTCCATGCGGAAGGCGCCTGAGTGTCTTCACCGTCGGCTGGCTCAGCGTTCTGTACATATACATCTTCGCCCACCCGGGTGAGATTCTCTGCGCCCTCGGGGAGCGGCACATTCCAGATCAGGAAATGAAGTCCAAGGGACGGTCCAGCAGCCATCAGACGCATTAAGGACTGGGTTTCGCCTGGACTCAACGGAGTTCCGTCGCCGAGCAGCGTCACTACTCTCCACGGTACTTCCCGGTGCCCGGCGGCACGTGCCCCGGGGTCATGTTCAGCTTGTACGCGCAGCGATGGCCAATGCCTTAGCACCTTTTCGTTTATTTGTGCAGCCTCAGCCTCAAGGGTACGCAGCAAATCAGGGCGACCATCCTGGGTTACGTGTTGGTATAGGCCTTCGCCACGATGCGCAAAATCAGCAGTCAATTTGCCTAACCAGGCGTCACATACAATCATTCTCAAGTCACGGGGGTCGACGTCACCCTGCACACGTTGCAATATTGAACGAACCATACGCAAACCATCCCGCGAAGCGGGAAATTGCGCGTGGCCCTGATCGAGCAAAGGCACAGGAAAGGGCACTCGCTCTCCGTTAGGAAAAACAGCCTCACCAGCGGTATATACCCCATAAGGAAGTGGCGTGGGAGATTCGTTTCTCCTCCAACCGGCCCCAAATGGCTCATTAGCTGTTACGTTACCGTGTGTTTCACCAATAGCGCGCAGTAATTCAGCATACTGGCTTAAAGCGTTTCCTAGACAACGGCTATCATAGCCGGGTGGCAATCCGGCATATTCGTTAGGTTGTTTTTCCCAAGGGTTACCTGGCGGTAAGCTAGCAGCACCTTCTTGGAATGGGGGCAAAGGACCCGCCTCAGACATAAAACGTCACCCCTATAACTTCACTTATGATCTATTTTGTCACTTTACAATAGCAAAATATCATGGGGTTGCCAAAAGAATTGGCAAGTCCCATGATACTCTTTCGCTCGATACTTGACCTATGTGGTTGCGATGTAAGTGTCGAGAGCTTGGTTTGCCTGATCGGTGGCACCCATTTGTGCTTCGTAGTGACCAGGAGTTGAAGCAATGATGTTCTGCTGAGGGTCCAAACGGTTTTCCTTGTATGCAGTACCTGCTACCTGGAGCTGGCTTAGTGCTTCTTCACGGCGCTTAGCGTCAGCTGTCATTGTGGCGTAGTTTTCAGTCAAATTGCCAACAATGCCGTTTTCCTGAACAACGTTTTCACCCAATGCGCCCAGAACTGCAGCAAATTGCTGGATTGACTGGTGACGGATGTCGCTAATCAAGGTGGTGTAAAGCTTAAGTGTTTCACCCTGCTTTTCGTTAACCTGTGCTTGCGCAGGTACTACTTTTTCGCTGTGGTGTGAAGAAGCTGCACCGAGTGAGCCCATAAATTCAGTGTGTGATTGGCGGGTTGTTGCCAATGCTGTTACAAAATCAGCCCACTTAGTCTGTACTCCTGCGATACGCTCGCGGGAAGTTTCGGCTTGGGACTTGGCACTTGCCATTGCCCCTTTTTCGGCTGTTACGCCTTCTTTAACTTGTCGAACTCTTCCATGGTATTCTTGCTGTGCTGTTGCCATTAGGGTCTTTCCTCCTTTTTCTGATGTATCTATTGAATGACAATCGGCACCAGAATGCAACCTCTCGTGGGGTGTATTTGTTACATCACTTGGTGGAAAACCGAACAATGCAATATATCTGTCCCTGTAATAACGGCCTTCGCTATATCGGCCTATGGCACGGCTGTTCAGTTCCTGACCAACATTTCGTTGACGCAAGCCCATAGGATATAGAATATCCCGCACTCTATGGACCGGGTATGAAGCGGCAGCATAGGTATCGACAACTGTCACTATTCCGGACGGCCGCTTAATTATCCTGCCCACCTCGCGCGCTACTGCGATTCTGTCCACCCGGGGCGAGCTTAACAGGTTGATCATGACAACTTCGTCGGCTATTTCATCTCCAAGAGGCAGCCGGGTTGCATCAGCACGTTCGACACGACCTTGCCCGCCGGAACGCTCTAACGCTGCCCGAAGAAACAAATTGACCGTGTCCGGCCCGATATTGCGTTGTTCGAATAAATCATAGCCACGATATTCCTCACCAGGTTCAATTTGACGGCCACCTGGCCGCAATGGAAATGGAAGTTGGCCGCACCCGATATCAACTATCAAGTGCGGCTCTGGATGTGATTCGCTACTCATATAATCCACCTTTTATACATATATAAAGAGAAAAAGGAGGTGGTATTCCTCCTTTTTCTTATATGACACCGACAGAGCTAGCTGCGGGCGAAGTGCGCAAATGCGCGGTTGGCTTCGGCCATCTTGTGCGTGTCTTCCCGCTTCTTGAAGGCGGCACCCTGGCTGTTGTAAGCGTCAACCAGTTCAAGCGCAATACGGTCTGCCATGCTCATGCCCTTGCGGGAACGTGCTGCGGCAACGAACCACATAGTAGTCAAATGGTGCTGGCGCTGACCGCGAACCTCAAATGGGATCTGGTAGTTTGCACCACCTACACGGCGAGAGCGGGTCTCGAGGTGTGGCTGGATGTTCTTCATAGCCTGCTCAAACACTTCGAGTGGGCTTTCTACTTTAAGCTTGGCTGCAGCCTTCTCCATACCTTCGTATACGAGACGCTCAGCGAGCTGCTTTTTACCGTCGCGCATAACACGGTTGATGATACGCGTAACCTGCTGGTTGCCGTAAACACGGTCAGGAGCGGCTTCACGTACAAGTGCTTTGGTCTTCTTGCGTGGCATTACTTGCTCTCCTTCTTGGAACCGTACTTGGAACGTCCCTGCTTACGGTTTGCGACACCCTGGAGGTCCAAGGCACCACGAACGATGTGATAGCGTACACCTGGAAGGTCGGGGACACGGCCGCCGCGTACAAGCACTACTGCGTGCTCCTGGAGGTTGTGGCCTTCGCCGCCGATGTATGCCCATACTTCTTGGCCGTTGCCAAGGCGCACACGTGCAACCTTACGCAAAGCTGAGTTTGGCTTTTTCGGAGTCTTGGTAGTCACCTTGACACAAACGCCACGCTTAAACGGCGCGGGTTTTTCATAGTTTTTATTCTTTAGGTTGTTCACGACCTTGAGCAGAGCCGGTGACTTGGACTTGCCTGTCATCTTCTTGCGAGGCTTGCGAACCAACTGGTTAATTGTTGGCATATTACTCCTTACAATCTACCCGCAAACAGGGAGGAAAACGACGTATGCCAACGATGGCTCTCCTGTATTCCCTGGCTCGGATTGCTTATTAATACCGATATATTGTACCAGAACAGGGGTGCTTTAGCAATATGGGCAGCCTCTTGTTTTTATACGATAAACGTACCATACTATATAGTATGAAACTGAGGTCGGCAGGATATGAGCAATCCTGAGGCAACCGGAAATCCAGAAGATCCTACAATCCGGCCTATTGAGAATTTACTCGCATCCATGGGGGGCGAGCATGTCGGCGCAGCAGCCCTGTCAGGTGCAGCGGAGCAAAATGAGCTGCCGCCACTTCTCTTGCCCTCTACTCTAAATGATATTAAATGGGAATCCCAACACGGCGGCGAGGTCAGTGTGATAAATTGCGCGAATGAAACGAGTCCAGGAGGGGTGATAAAGGTATACCGAAGCGCTTCCTGTGAAGCTGGGTATGTATTAAAACCTCGGGTTGGCCCGGATATACAAATCAGCGCCAAAGATATCGTCCAAATCTATCCACGTGATAAGCATGGCGACCTACCTGAACACCCCACCTTTATTTTTCAGGGCGTCACTAATGTCCCGAAAGGATTTGCGTTAACTTATGACGATATTCCAGTGCCAAGCCGCGAGGAAGAAATAAAGAATTGGGAGAAACAGGGTGACACCACGGTAATTATTACCGGTAACCTTGAAGATCCTGAGCACATAATGGGAGAGCGGCGCGAAGCCGACAATCGTAAGCTGCGCTTTTTGAGCAGCCTGTTCACTGAAGGCATAATTAGCCCTGACTATCCCCTCGATGAAGACACCACACTTGTGTGGTACCCGTTGAATGGCAAGCCGCTGAATGTTGTCACACCGGCGGGCGACCTCATAAAAGGCCATCGTAATGACATCATTGAAGTTGTCCGCACCTATCCCGACGCCAGCCGCTCTCCGCTACGGAGGGTTACACTCGGCAAGCTATCTGAAGAGGAAGGCTACATGGTGATGCCGGAAGTCTACAGAGGACGATAATTATTTTTCATCCGATCGAGGTCGTGCTGACAGTCACCACAAAAATGAACGCCATCATTGTATTCCTGAACGGTCAAGCCTGCCCACTCACCTACACTCATACCTTGGCGCATCGTGCACACATTGGTGCAGTGCCAGCCTAGATTTTGCTCAATGCGGCCCCTATCCGTCCGGGGCAGGCCCAACAAGTGTCCCGTTTCGTGACGGAACAGACGCCGGATTACTTCCTCGCGCAATTTGCCCGCAGGGATTTCAGCCATAAAACGAGCGATGGATTGTATCGTAACCTTATCCTCCGGGTTAGTAGCCCCGAACGCGAAGTTGAGATATTCACCTGGTGAGATTTCAGCCGTGAGATCATTTTTCATAACCCGGATATTCAGATGCGGCTCTTGGTAGGTTTCGACTTCATTAAGTTCGTCGAGTAATACTTGCAGGTCAACTTGCTCTCCGAACCCATTATCACGGTGTATTCTTTGCCGTCGCAGGACGTTCGCCACCTGCTCGTCCGGGTCAAAGTATTCATCCCTATGTATAGTGTCTGGCGTAGCAATAACAAGTTCTCTTTGTTGCCCGGAAGCGGCAAGTACGTCCTCAACGCCTAACTGGGCTGCCCTAGCCTCAGCTTCAGGGACACCCTCTCCTATGAAAAAGCGCAATGGTACTAACCTTGTTCTACGCATCTCGCGGCGGTCCAGCCACCGGCCTCTATGCCGACGGACCGGTGCAGGTTCACTCTCCGCTTGCGCTGCGAGGACCTCAGATTGTGTAGGAGTTCCGCCACCATCTGCGTCCTGAGCCCATGGGGGCGCCGGCGCAGTATCACCTATAGCTAGTAATTTCTTCAGGAACTCGGCTCCTTCGGACTGGGGGCTACTATGAGCAGCATCAGACGGTATGGCTTCGCTATCCATAGTAGCGATAACGTCGTCTATATATCGATTAATATCTGCAGGGTCACGTCCGCCTGGTTCCTGTTCGCCTGGTACCTCTTGAAAAAATTTCATCTGAATCTCCCTTGCTAAATGAAAAATGAGGCGGTGGTTAGCCGCCTCATTTAAGTCGTAGGTGTTTATTCTTCGACTTCGTCGTTCTCGGGGTTGTGCCCGGTACCGACCGGGATCTTGCGACCCAAGATAACGTTTTCCTTCAAGCCGTACAGCTTGTCGACACGGCCACTGGTAGCAGCACCGATCAGTACACGGGTAGTGTCCTGGAATGATGCAGCACTCAGGAATGAGTCGGTAGACAGGCTGGCCTTGATCAGACCCAGCAGCAGCTGGTTAACCTTAGCTGGCTCCTTGCTATCGCGGGTAAGCTGATCATTAGCTTCGACAACCGCCAGCTTGCTGACTACGTCGCCGGTTACGAACTCAGAGTCACCAGCTTCTTCAATTTGAACGCGGCTGAACATCTGACGCACGATGATTTCAAGGTGCTTGTCGGCAATATTCTGGCCTTGTCCTGCGAAGATCTTCAGGATTTCGTTCATTGCGTAACGCTGTGTAGACTCAACACCTTGCAGACGCATGAGTTCGTGCAAGTTAATGGAACCATTGGTCAGGCGTTGACCGGCAACAACCTGGTCGCCATCGCGGACCATCAACTGCTTGAAGCCAGGGATCTCGTAGCGCACGACGCTCTGGCCAGCTGGGGAGATGATAACTTCTTTGTCAGTTATCTCAACCTTACCTGCCATTGGTGCGACCTGTGGTTCCGAGCCGTCCTTCATGCTAGCGACAACGTCGCCGATAGCAACGTCGCTTCCGCTCTTAACCTTAGCCTGGCGTTCGCCGAGCGTAAAGCGGAGGTCTTCCTTGTCGCTCGCAGTAACCTGGATGATGTAGTGGTCGCCCTCTTCCCATACGTTGGCAGTACCAGCGATGTCAGTCAGGTAAGCCTGACCCTTAGGAGTGCGGACTTCCAGAAGCTCTTCAATACGGCTAAGACCCTGTGCAGTGTCATCGGCAACGACCGCACCTGAACGGTGCTTGGAGTCCAATGACAGCTGTGTACCAGGTTCACCGATTGACTGAGCGGCAATAACACCGATTGGGTGGTGGTGTGCAACCATTTGACCGGTTGCAGGATCAATACCGTATGACTTCTGAGGCACACCGTGAACGGTAGTAGCACTCAGTACGCTCATGATCTTTACGCCATCAATCTTGGCGTCAGCTTCAATCTTAGCTGCAGTTTCAGCGATGATCAGTTCACCGCGCTTACCGTAACCTGCGAGGTCTTGTGCCAGATAACGGCCCTCAAGCCTTGAGGCATACGGAACGCCGATTTCTTCGGCATCTGCGCGCCACATTGCGAAACCTGGGTCAAGCTCAACGCTGTCGTCACCAGGGATAGTGAAGACGTCCTGGGCAACGTCGACCAAGCGACGGGTCAAGTAACCTGCGTCGGCAGTCTTCAGAGCGATGTCGATCAGTGCCTTACGGGTACCACGGGTACCGGTAAAGTATTCAAGTGGCGCCAAACCTTCGATATAGCCAGACTTGATTGGCAGCTCAATTGCGCGGCCAGAAGCATCCGAGAAGACACCAAGCATACCCACACACATCTTCATCTGAGAGATGTTACCACGGGCACCAGAGTTGATAGCGATAGCCATCACAGAGTCCTGCTGGCCAGCAATCTGCTCGGCAAGCAAGTTCTGGACGCGGGTGTCGACCTTGGTCCAGTTTTCTACGGTCAAGCGGTAGCGCTCGTCGTCAGTAATGAATCCTTCTTCGTACTGCTCGGAGATAGCAGCGGCACGCTGGTCACCTTCGGTGATAACAGCACCCATACCACTAACCGGGGTGAAGTCACCCATACCCATGGAAAGACCAGAGTAGGTGGCGTAGTTGAACCCGAGGTTCTTTAGGGAGTCAGCGATTTCTGCAGTCTTTGCCTGACCATACTTCTCGTATGCCAGGGCCATAACCTTCTGCAGTTTCTTCTTGGTCATTGCCTCGTCCTGGAATGGGAAGTCTTCTGGGAAGACGTCGTTGAACAGAAGGCGGCCAAGGGTTGTTTCGCGGCGCTCACCACGGAACGGTACCATCACCTTGCTCTGGAGAACGATCTGCTGAGCATCGAAGGCCATGATTGCCTCGCCCACACCAGTAAAGGCGCGGCGCTTGGCTTCAGAGGCACGGTCGTAAGTCAGGTAGTAACAACCGAGCACCATATCCTGCTCAATGTGCAGGATAGGAGTACCATCGGCTGGCTTCAAAAGGTTCTTGTTGGCAGCGATGATGTCGCGAGCCTCTGCCTGAGCTTCGTCAGACAATGGCAGGTGGACGGCCATCTGGTCACCGTCGAAGTCGGCGTTGAAGCCCTTACATACCAATGGGTGCAGCTGGATAGCGCGACCTTCGATAAGTACTGGCATGAATGCCTGAATAGATAGACGGTGCAGTGATGGAGCGCGGTTCAGCAGTACGTACTTGCCACGGATAACTTCATCCAAGGCATCCCATACGGCGGTTTCACCAGTTTCGATCATGCGGGTTGCAGAACGGATGTTGTGGGCTTGCTCACGGAAAATAAGCTCACCAATAACGAATGGCTTGAACAGTTCAAGGGCCATCATCTTTGGCAGACCACACTGGTCGATGCGCAGTTCAGGACCGGCAACGATTACAGAACGGCCGGAGTAGTCCACGCGCTTACCAAGCAGGTTCTGGCGGAAACGGCCCTGCTTACCCTTGAGCATGTCGCTCAGGGACTTCAGACGGCGGCGTTGGCCAGTTGCAGCCACGGCGCGGCCACTGCGGGCGCTGTTGTTGTCGATCAGGGCGTCAACGGCTTCCTGGAGCATACGCTGCTCGTTGCGGCGGATAACTTCAGGAGCGTTCAGCTCGATCAGCTTCTTAAGACGGTTGTTGCGGTTGATAACGCGACGGTATAAATCGTTAAGATCTGAGGTCGCGAAACGGCCACCAGTCAGTTGAACCATTGGGCGCAGATCCGGAGGGATGACAGGCAGAACACTGACACACATAGAGCCAGGCTTAATGCCAGCACGTTCCATGCCTTCCAGCAGACGCAAGCGCTTCATCAGCTTCTTCTTGCGCTGACCCTTAGCTTCTTCTGATTCTTTGGCAAGGCTGCCGATCAGCTCAGGCAGGTCAATCTCGTCAAGCAATTCCTTGAGTGACGCACCACCCATGCCGACTTCGATAAGTCCACGAAGGTTATCGGGCAGGTTGCGGTATTCGATTTCGCTGATAAGATGCAGCTTCTCGAGGCTGTCGATTTGGTTCTTGAAGGTCTCGAATTCTTTATCGAGCTCGTTCATTTCCTTGGTCTGAGCCTCAGCCAGAGCCTTAAGGTTAACTTCTTCGGCCTCGGCCTCTTTCTCGTAGCGGATCTTGATAGCTTCGCGGGCAGCGGCAAATTCCGCTTCTTTGTCCTGACGCAGCTGGTCACGCTTCTTGGAGTCGACCTTCTTGATAATGTAGCTGGCGAAGTATGTTACGCGCTCCAGGTTCTTAACAGTTATGCCGAGTAGCAAACCAATGGCACTTGGAGTACCGCGCAAGAACCAGATGTGGGCAACCGGAACTGCCAGGCTGATGTGGCCCATACGTTCACGGCGGACAATGCTCTTGGTAACCAGTTCACCGTTCTTATCGACGGCAGCTTCGCGTGAGCGAACACCTTTATATTTTGCGTCATGCGGATTAATGTCCCGGACCGGGCCGAAAATACGCTCACAGAACAAACCGTCGCGTTCCGGCTTTTGGGTGCGGTAGTTAATGGTCTCTGGCTTGGTTACTTCACCGTAACTCCAGTCCAGAATATCCGCAGCGCTGGCGACCGCTAGGCGCACGGCGTCAAAGTCGGCAATATTGGTGCCGGATGTGTATCGACGCATATTACGCTACCTCCTTATCGTTTTCTTCATCTGTGTCTTCATCGTCAGATGCGGCAGCTACGGCTGCAACATCGTCACTGACATCTTCCATAACCATGAATTCGTCTACGCTGGCGTCATCAGAGACATCAACTTCGGAAACAGCAGGAGCTGGCACGTCCACCTCGGAGAGGTGTTCAGCTTCGTCGCGGATGTTAGTAGCCAGTACCTTCTCGGCGTCGACAACCTTACCGGAGTCAACCAGGTCGACCTTCAAGCCAAGACCCTGCAATTCCTTAACGAGCACGTTGAAGCTCTCTGGAACCTTTGGTCCGACAATTGCTGTCTTCTTAATGATTGATTCGTAAGCCTTGGAACGGCCATAGACGTCGTCTGACTTAATAGTAAGCATTTCCTGAAGTGTAGCTGCGGCACCATATGCTTCAAGTGCCCACACCTCCATTTCACCGAAGCGCTGACCACCGTTTTGTGCCTTACCACCGAGTGGCTGCTGGGTGACCATTGTGTATGGACCAGTTGAGCGGGCGTGGATCTTGTCGGCGACCATGTGGTTAAGCTTGATCATGTACATGACACCAGTGGTAGTACGCTCCTGGAATGCTTCACCGGTACGGCCATCAAAGAGCTGTTGTTTGCCGTCTTCTGGCATACCAGCTTCTTTCAGCAATTCCTGAATCTTTTCAACCGGCACACCGTTGAATGATGGGCTGGCGACTTTCATGCCAAGGGCCTTAGCAGCCATACCCAAGTGAGTTTCAAACAGCTGACCGATGTTCATACGGGATGGCACACCAAGTGGGTTCAAAATGATGTCCACCGGAGTTCCATCTTCCATAAATGGCATGTCTTCAACAGGCAGAATGCGGGCGATAACACCCTTGTTACCGTGGCGGCCACCCAACTTGTCTCCAACTGCGATCTTACGCATCTGGGCAACGAATACCTGGATTTGCATCAGGACGCCGGCCTTAAGTTCGTGGCCGTTTTCACGGCTGAACACCTTAACACCAACTACCTTACCGTGCTTGCCGTTTGACATGCGCTGTGAGGTGTCGCGCACTTCCTTGGCTTTTTCACCGAAAATGGCGCGCAGCAGGCGTTCCTCTGAACTGAGTTCCTGCTCACCCTTAGGAGTAATCTTACCAACCAGGATGTCACCAGGGTGCACTTCGGCACCAATGCGGACAATACCGTCGTCGTCCAGGTGGCGCAATGCGTCCTCTGAAACGTTCGGGATGTCGCGGGTAACGATTTCTGGGCCCAGCTTGGTCTCGCGGACTTCAATCATGAAGTCAACGATGTGTACTGAGGTCAAGGTGTCATCTTCAACCAGCTTGCGGCTAATTACGATGGCGTCCTCGAAGTTATAACCACCCCAAGGCATGAATGCCACAACAAGGTCCTTACCCAAAGCGAGCTCGCCGTTCTGGATAGACATACCTTCGATTAGCACATCACCCTTCTTGACCTTTTCGCCAGAGGTAACAACAACCTTTTGGTTGATGCTGGTACCTTCGTTTGAGCGGACAAAGTGCTGTGGTTCGTAGGTTACGGAACCCTCTTTGTACTTAACGGTAACTTGGTCACCGGTTGCCTTAACGACTTCACCGTCGCCTTCGGCCAATACCATCTGGCCAGTGTTGCGGGCAGCAGCGACCTCAAGACCAGTACCAACAATTGGAGACTGCGGCTGAATCAGCGGCACACCCTGGCGCTGCTGGTTACTACCCATCAGCGAGCGATACACATAGTTCTTTTCGATAAATGGAATCAGACCGGCGGAAGAACCGATGATCTGGTTGCGGGCAGCGTCGACGTGGGTAACAGCCTCGGCGTCAACCTCACCTGACTTCAGGTGCATACGGGCACTGACGCGTTCGGCAACAAACTTGCCGTCCTTGTCCAGTTCGACACCAGCACCAGCAATAACAGCCTGTTCTTCGGCGGCAGCATCGAGGTATACGACTTCGGTGCTTACTTTACCCTTTACTACCTTTCGGTAAGGGGTTTCCAAAAAGCCGTATTCATTGATACGGGCGTAATTGGCCAGGTTCAGTACCAAACCGATGTTGGCACCTTCTGGAGTTTCAACGGCACAGATACGACCATAGTGGGTAGCGTGAGCATCGCG